>Ga0114916_1000262_pt1 | contig 38247 bp, 32 predicted proteins | sample MalvirAntarct_66_FD_83501 | JGI IMG/M metagenome (GOLD analysis project Ga0114916, IMG submission 83501) | Marine viral communities from the Global Malaspina Expedition - Malaspina viral metaG Antarct_66 | ecosystem: Environmental > Aquatic > Marine > Oceanic | place: West Anvers Island... | reverse complement strand
TCCCAGAGATGAGGGAATCTTCGATTGTTAAACTTACATTTACTATCATGCAGTAGTCAACAAAAATGCCAAGACAACGTTTGTGACAAGATGACATAAAAAAAGCCATTCTGTGGAAGAATGGCTTTTATCAATTTAAAGAGATACTTTAGTTTTTAAGGGTTTCCTTTTTTTCTAAAGGTGCATCTTTCTTCTTATTCTTAACATAAGTTTCCAACCATTGGTCTTGCTCCCAAAGCATGTGCATCACTGACTCTTTGGCACTGTACCCATGACTTTCTTTAGGCAACATTACCAATCTTACCGGAGCGCCCAATCCTTTTAAAGCATTAAAATAACGCTCACTTTGCATTGGGTAGGTTCCTGAATTGTTATCAGCCTCACCGTGGATTAACAATAATGGTGTTTTCATTTTCTCAGCATTCATGAATGGCGACATCGTATTATACACTTCTGGCGCTTCCCAATAGTTGCGTTCTTCACTCTGGAAGCCAAAAGGTGTCAGGGTTCTATTATAAGCACCACTTCTGGCAATTCCCGCTGCAAATAAGTTAGAATGCGATAATAAATTTGCCGTCATAAATGCTCCATAAGAATGGCCGCCAACTGCAACACGATCACGGTCAATATAGCCCATAGCGTCTACGGCATCAATGGCTGCCTTAGCGTTACCTACCAATTGCGCTACGAAGGAGTCATTCGGTTGTTCGTCACCCTCACCCACAATTGGGAATGCGGCATCATCTAACACCACATAACCTCTCGTTACCCAATATAATGGTGATCCATAGGAAGGATAGGTAAATTCATTGGAATTAGAGGTATTTTGGCTGGCGCTGTTTTTGTCTTTATATTCACGAGGGTAGGCCCACATAATCATCGGATATTTTTCACCTTTTTTATAATCTGTTGGCAAATACAGTGTGCCTGTAAGTGGCAACCCGTCATCTCGTTTGTAAGTAATCACTTCTTTATGCACATCCTGAATGCTTTTAAACGGATTTTCAAATTGGGTTAAAGGCTGAATGGCGATGCGCTTTTTGATGTTTCTGATGTAATAGTTGGGGTATTCATTTTTCGATTCAATCTGAACCACAAACTCTCCAGCTTTAGCATCTAATGCGAAGGCAATATTCTCAACTTTATCGGTATACGCCGATTGGTATAAACGTTCCGTTTTTTGCGACTTTAAATCCATTTCATCAATAAAAGGAAATTGTCCTTTTTCACTATACCCGTCGCCAATTAAATACGCTTTGCCGTTGTTTAAATCTAACACCGATTCGTCATAGCTATTTAAAGTGGTCACAAAGTTTCCGGGATCGCTATACACATCTTGGTAGTTTCTGTCTGAAAGTACTTTTGGGGCTTTTTTAGCATCTGAAGGGTCGAATAAATAAGTTCGGGTGTTTCTGCTATTCCACCATCTGTCATAAGCAATAGCGGTAGTTTCATCACCCCAACGGATGCCCCCAAAACGGTCTTTAGTTTTTAAGATGGATTCTTTTTTAGCCGTAAAAGGCGCTTTTTGTTGGAAAACTTCATCTCTATAGGCTACTTCATTTGCTGGGTCTCCACCATCTAAGGCTTCCGTCCAAACCAAAGTTGCAGGATGGTCATTACGCCAAGATAAGTCACGCATGCCTGTGCGTTCTGCCATAAAACCTTGTGGTAAATCTTCAATAAGTGGCACTTCCAAAACTTTTTTCACCAAGGTGCCATTAGCATCATAAATGGTGGTGGTAGAAGGGAAGCGGCTGTACGGTACGAGGTAAGAAAAGGGTCTGTTAATGGTAGTCACCAAAATATATTTTCCGTCTGGTGAAAAATTTAAGCTCTGGTAAATGTCCGTAGATTTCCAGTTGGATACTGTACCGTCTAAATTTACTTTTCGAATGTCCGACAAGGCCAACTGTTCAAAGTTGTATTCGTCATTCGGATTTTTAAGTAAATCTTGATAGGTTCTATTTTGAGCTTTAACACCCGCTTCACTCACAGAAATTGTTGGCCCTTCTGGAACTGATTCTTTAGGGTCGATCAAGTCTTTTTTTGAAGCTGGAAGCGTTTTCACCAATAAGGCATTGCTATCTTTAAACCATGTGTAGGGTCTTCCCATATTGGCGTTCAAATTGTCTGAGGTCAATTTTTTTGCGCTTGAACTGGCAATATCAATCATCCACAACTCTACACCTTTATTGGTAGTATTCGTAAATACAGCATAATTCTGATTAGGCGACCACGATACGTTGGCGAACCGTCCGTTTTCTGGCAGACCTTTAATATTCTGCGGTTCACCCTCTCTTCCTTTTCTCATTTTAAGATCCGTATAATAGGTGGTTCTACTACCAATATTTGTTACGGGATTAATTCTCAATCCGCCCAGTCGCATCTCGGTTTCAGAAAGCTCATCAATGGTTTTATAATTGCTTCTGTAAAGAAATAGAATATTTTCACCGTTGTTGTCCATACTGATTCTTGGCGCTAAAGGTGCTTCTGCCAAATTCAGAATGCTCTGATCAGGTTTTTGATAGGATAAATTGACCTGTCCGATACTGATTACGGACCAAGTCAACAAAAAACTCAATAGTACTGCTTTCATTGTGGTTTAGTTTTAATTAAAACCCTAAAAATACTCAAAAGCGGTTGAGGTGGTCACCAACTAAGTGTTAAAAAACGTGATATAGATCAGCATTTTGTATTTAAAACAGGTAATTTTATGAAAACTACGAATATTGTTTAAATTGCAAGACTATTTAATTCTAAAATTAAAATGACTTATGTATAACTCCAAAATAATTGGATTAGGCCATTATGTTCCTGACAACGTGGTGACAAATGATGATTTGTCTAAGATGATGGATACTAATGACGCGTGGATTCAAGAACGTACGGGCATTAAAGAACGCCGCTGGGCAGTTGAAAATTCAGGAGACACAACTTCGGCGATGGGCGTAAAAGCGGCTAAATTGGCCATTGAACGTGCGGGAATTGATAAAGATGATATTGATTTTATCATCTTCGCCACCTTAAGTCCGGATATGTATTTTCCTGGCCCTGGAGTTCAGGTACAGCATGCTTTGGGCATCAAGACGGTGGGTGCATTAGACGTTAGAAATCAATGTTCTGGTTTTATCTATGCGATTTCTGTAGCTGACCAATTTATTAAAACCGGCATGTACAAAAACATTTTGGTCATTGGTAGTGAATTGCATTCGCATGGTTTGGATAAAACTACTCGCGGGCGCGGAGTGACCGTTATTTTTGGAGATGGCGCGGGTGCAGCAGTCTTAACAAGGGAAGAAGATACTACTAAAGGCATATTATCAACTCATTTACATTCTGAAGGTGAACATGCTGAAGAATTGGTGTTAGTTGCGCCAGGAATGGGAAAACGTTGGGTGAATGATATCCTTAGAGATAATGACCCGAACGACGAGAGTTATTTTCCGCATATGAATGGGCAATTTGTGTTTAAAAATGCGGTAGTCAGATTCAGTGAAGTAATTATGGAAGGGTTGATGAAAAATAATCTGCAAAAAGAATCTATTGATATGCTGATTCCGCATCAAGCCAATTTGAGAATTGCACAATTTATTCAGAAGAAATTTGGGTTGAGTGATGATCAAGTGTTTAACAACATTCAAAAATACGGGAATACAACAGCGGCCTCCATTCCAATTGCACTTACAGAAGCTTGGGAAGAAGGTAAAATAAAAGAAGGTGATGTTGTGGTGTTGGCGGCTTTTGGAAGCGGCTTTACTTGGGGCAGTGTAGTGATCAGGTGGTAAACCTCCACATGAAAATATAGCAGGGTTCTGATTCTAATGAACCCGCGCAAATAAAAAACCCGAGACCTCATAGGTTCGGGTTTTTCTACTATTAATCAACATTAACTAACACTTTGATTAACTTATAAAACTTATCACATTATCTATGACGCAAAAACTTATGTTTTATTTCGTTAGAATGTCATTTTAACTAAGAATTTAACATTAATGTCGATTTTTTAAAGGCTAATCCTATTAAATTAACAGTTTAATTTGGATAGCCATTTTTTAAAAGAAAAGTAAATATTCAAGTTGAAGTCTAAATTTGAATCAATTGATCTCAAATTACATAAAGCCACCACCAGACTTTTCATTCACATCTCTATTCTTTCTTTGTAAGGCTTTGTATTTTCCACCTCCAAATCTGTAGGATAACCCCACATTCCAAGCGTTACTTTCCCAATGGAATTCTCCAATTTGTTTATAAGGGCGATCACTTTTGAAGCCGCCGCGCATGGTGTTAAATATGTCATTATAATTGAAACTGAAGGTCGCCGCATCATCAAATAAAGAGTAACGTAAACCGGTGTTGACAAAATACATGGATTTCCCAGTGAATTGTAAGCCTTCACGTTCAGATCTATACATTCCAAACACTGAAAAATTCAATTTTTTAGTGGCTTTAAAAGTGTTGTTCACTCTAAAGCTATACGCCACAGTGTTCACTTTAATTTCCGACAACGCGATATCGTCTAACGCTGGTGTGTTACCAACCGGCGTATTTAAAATTTCAGCAATGCCTTTCTGGTCTTGTGAAAAAAGGTCGAAGCTCGCATTGAAGTTCCACCACTTGGTCGGTTTGTAGTTGCTGGAAACTTCCACACCGTAGGCTGAAGTGTTGTCAAAATTGTCATAGGTTAGAATCACTTTGTTCAAATCGAGTCGGTCAATAAAAATGGCCTGATTGATTTCATCTTCAATAATTCTATAAAATACTCCGGCGGTTATGGAACCATTTTTCAGTGTTCTTGTATAATTGATTTCGGCGGAATTGGTGAATTGCGGTCGTAATTCTGTATTGCCATACATTGAAATTAAAGGCGTGCTCCATTCTCTAATCGGATTAACCTGTTGCAGGCCTGGTCTGTCGACACGTCTGCTCACACTGACCTGGAATGCGTTTTTCTCACTGGGCGAATAGGTTAAAAATCCTGAGGGATACACCTGAATATAGTCGTTTTTAAAAGGAGTCGTTGTGCTAGAGGTTTTTGAAACGCTGATAGCTTCTGCGTCATCCGTTACAGCCTCAGCACGGGCGCCAATTTGATAGCTCCATTTTTCAAAGGTTTTGCCGTAGGTGATATAGGCGGAATAAATATCTCTATTATAATTAAAATCGGTACTTGGTGTATTGATAATGTTACCAGTTTGGTCAAAAGATTGGCCGGTAGAGGAATAATTGACATCAGTGGTATACAAGCGCGCTTCCAAACCAACTTCAAGTTTGGCTTTATCACTTAATGGATTCACATAATCTAAATTAAGGGTTGTCTGATCACGTTTAGTAGCTACAAAATCTTCATAATTTGAAGGGAAACTGATATTGTAATAGCTAAAGTCTGTGTTTTCTGAAGCGTCAAAGACGTTGTAATCTGCCTCCAACTCAATTTTTTCGCCCTCTTTATTGAATTCATGCTTATACACCAAATTGTATTGCGATGAAATATTGTCGGATAGATTGTTGAAAATTTGCTTTTTTGCCTCAGTATTCGCAGCTAAAATGCTCGTAGTGCCTTTGCCTTTTCCATCATACGTATTTTGATTTGAAAATACAGAAATCGTATTGTGGTCATCCGCATAAAAATCGATGCCAAACTTGTATAGATGCGACTTGTTATTGTCGAAAAAATTAAAGTCCTGTTGCGAGTTGTCATCAGGACGTTCTATAGTGCCATAATTGGTGCTGTTGCCAATATTATTCCCATAGTTACCGTAAAGATTGAATTTTCCATTTCTATAATTCAAATCGACAGCGCTGTTAAAACGTGCATTAATATCCTTGGTTAACCCGACATTAATAGTGCCATTAAATCCCACATTAGTATTTTTATGAAGGATGATATTGATGATTCCACTCATGCCTTCAGGATTATATTTAGCCGAAGGATTGGTGATCAGTTCAATTTGTTTGATAGAGGTAGAAGGGATTTGTTTAAGCAATTGAGCGATAGGAACATTAGACAGTTTGCCGTCTACCATAACCCGAACATTCTCATTGCCTCTCAAACTCAAATTACCGGTTTGTTGGTCAATACTCACGGAGGGAATGTTGTTCATAATGTCAGATGCCGTTGGCCCTGTAGTGGTCAGGTCTTTACCAACCGTGATGACTTTGCGGTCAACTTTCTGCTGAATGGTGGAAACTTCCGCAACTACCGTCACTTCATCTAATGCAGCCACATTTTCTTCTAAAGAAATAGTGCCAAGGTTAAGGTTGTAAGCGTCCTTGCCAATTTGCACCGGTTGCGAAATGGTTTTGTAGCCCATATATTGGACCAATACCATAAATTGTCCTGCAGGTAATTTTGTGATTAAAAAACTGCCATCTTCTTGAGTAATTGCACCAGTTACATTTTCATTGCTACTGTTTTTAATCACTATGGTTACGTAAGGAAGCGGCACGTTAAGATGCGCATCTATGATTTTTCCGGTAATGGACCCTTCTTTTGGCGTGGTCGTTGCTGAGGGTTGGGCATACAATGTGCTACACATTAACATGCAAAATAAAAATATTGATTTCATGGGTAAGTGATTTTTTTGATTTGATTGATGAATTTTGATTTGATTGTTATAAAGGAGACGAGTACTTTTGTGTATTGTTACGCTCTTTTGAGCTTTTTTATAAAAAAAACATCTTAAAACTATGAAAATCAGTAAAAAAACCTTGGTCTTTGGGGCCTCATTGAACACCGGCAGGTATTCTAATTTAGCGTTGCATAAATTGGTAGCGCACGGACAAGAGAGTGTTGCTTTTGGCTTGAGGGCAGGGGAAGTTGCGGGAGTCCAAATTGATACAGAATTGCAGCCTTATACTGATATCGATACGGTAACCTTGTATATGAATGCTACGAGGCAAGCGCCTTTTTATGAATACATCATAGGATTGAACCCAGAGCGCGTGCTGTTCAATCCGGGTACAGAAAACCCAGAATTTTTTAAATTGCTCAGAGAAGCAGGTATTGAATTTGAAATGGCCTGTACCTTAGTGCTGCTTGGTTCTAATCAATACTAAGCCCGTAAAGGTTAAAAGCCCATTTAATATGAGAATGAAATAACCAAACTCAAATCCCAGCCATTTTAAGCTATTAATGCTGATAAAATAGGAGAGAATAGGCGATAGAATGGCAATAATAGGAACCCATTTATCTTTTATTTGCCAATTGGTGAACAGTCCAAAACTGTAAAGCCCTAGCAATGGCCCATAAGTATAGCCGGCAAAAAGTAATAGTTTTGCGATGACACTTTCATCTTGTATGGCGTATTTAAAAGCGATAATCACCACGATTAACACCAAGGAGATGAAAATGTGAATGCGTTTTCTCACCGCAATTTGTTTGGCTACATCATATTTCTTTTCGATGTCCAAAATATCAATACTAAAGGAGGTGGTTAGGGCGGTCAAGGTGCTGTCAGCACTACTGTAGGCCGCAGCTATCAATCCCAGCAAGAAGAACACAAACACGCCAATGCCTAAATGATTCTTTGCCAAAATAGGGAAGAGCTCATCTTTATGTGCATCAATTCCGTTTTTTTGAGCGTAAACGGTTAATAACAGACCCAAACTTAAAATAACGAAGTTAACAACGGTTAAAATAATGGTAAACCAAAACATATTCTTCTGCGCATCCTTTAAGGTTTTACAGGTTAGGTTTTTTTGCATCATATCCTGATCCAGTCCGGTCATCACTATAGCAATAAACGCTCCGGAAATAAACTGGTTCCAAAAGTAATCTCCCGATTTAAAATCCTCAAAAAAGAAGGTTTTTGACAAGTCACTATCCAAGATAAAACCTAATAAATTGCCCCCGCTTATGCCCAAATCATCACTCACGTAATAAATGGCTACTCCAACGGCAATCAGCATAAATAAGGTTTGCAGCGTATCCGTCCAAATAATTGTTTTAATACCTGATTTAAAGGTATAGAGCCAGATCAGGAACACGGTAATCGTAACAGTTTGCCAAAAGCTAATGCCTAAATCATCAAAAAGAAGCACCTGAAGTACGTTCGCTACCAAATACAATCGGAAACTCGAACCCACTAAGCGCGAAATGAGAAAAAATGAAGCCCCAGTTTTATAGGAAGCATTGCCAAAACGCTGCTCTAAATAGGTGTAAATAGAGGTCAGGTTAAGTTTGTAATAGACAGGGAGGAGTACGGTGCCAATTACGAGATAGCCAACAATATAGCCCAACACCATCTGCATATAGCTAAATTGTGAAGATTCTATCCAGCCAGGTACTGATATAAAGGTAACTCCAGAAAGTGAGGCACCAATCATTCCAAACGCTACCACATACCATGGCGCCTGTTGGTTAGCTTTAAAAAAGGTGCTGTTATCCGATTTTTGACCTGTGAGTAAAGAAATTAAAACAAGCACTCCAAAATAGGAGAGGATGAGTAGGATAATGGCTGTAGAATTCATGCATTATAAATATGGCGCAAAGAACTTATTAAATAAATCAAATTCCAAAATTATAAGAATCATTGTAAAATAAGTGCGTGATATACTATTAAAAATGTGGACTAATAGTTTAATTTTGCAGCATGGAATTTTCTTCAAAACTACTCGAAAAAGCAGTCTATGAAATGTCGCAACTCCCAGGTATTGGGAAACGAACGGCATTGCGTTTGGTGTTACACTTATTGAGACAACCTAAAGAACAAACCTTACATCTGGCTTCCGCGTTGCAACTGATGCGAAATGATATTAAATTTTGTAAAAGTTGCCACAATATCAGTGATACTGAAGTATGTGAAATTTGCGCAAATCCGCGTCGTACCGAAGAAATCATCTGTGTGGTTGAAGACATTCGAGATGTGATGGCTATAGAAAACACAAGTTCATTTAAAGGATTGTACCATGTATTGGGCGGAAAAATATCGCCTATGGATGGTATAGGGCCCAATGATCTGAACATTGCTTCGTTGGTGGCTAAAGTGAAAGAAGGACGGGTAAAGGAATTAATTTTTGCCCTGAGTTCCACCATGGAAGGGGATACCACCAATTTCTACATTTTTAAACAAATTCAGGAGTGTGAGATTGTGACTTCTACCATTGCTAGAGGAATTTCCGTTGGCAACGAGTTGGAATATACTGATGAGGTTACGCTCGGACGAAGTATCTTGAACCGCATTCCGTTTGAAGCTTCTTTAAAATCGTAAGGCGGTTTTGAAATTATCGGTCGTCATCTTAAATTATAATGTGCGCTACTTTTTGGAGATCTGCCTAAGAAGCGTGGAAGCCGCACTTACGGATATCGATGCCGAAATTATTGTGGTCGATAATCAATCGTCAGACGACAGTTGCGATATGGTCTCCCAACATTTTCCGCAAGTGATTTTAATTAAAAATCAACAAAATCTCGGGTTTTCTAAAGGCAATGCTGTTGGCGTGGCTCAGGCAAAAGGCAAGTATATATGTATTCTCAATCCTGACACCGTGGTGGGAGAAGACACCTTTAAGACGTGTTTAAGCTATGCGGAGGGCATTTCTGATTTAGGTATCCTAGGCTGTCAGCTTGTGGATGGTCGGGGTCAATTTTTACCGGAGAGCAAACGCAATATCCCCACTCCAAAAATTGCCCTAAAAAAAATATTGGGCTTTTCAAACAGTTATTACGCCAATCACCTAAAACCTTTAGAGGTGGGGCCGGTTCCTGTATTGGTTGGCGCTTTCATGCTCCTAAAAAAAGAACTGTATGACAGCGTAGGCGGTTTTGACGAAGATTACTTTATGTATGGTGAAGATATTGATCTGTCTTATCGGGTGTTGAAAGCCGGATATCACAATCATTACTATGGCCAGACCAGCAGTATCCATTTTAAAGGAGAAAGCACTACAAAAGATAAAACTTATGCGAGGCATTTTTATGGTGCCATGCAGCTGTTTTATCATAAGCATTTTAAATCGAATTTGTGTTTTGATACCTTGGTGCGGATGGGCGTTTGGATGTCCTCTGCTCTGGGTAAGTCGTCCAAACAATCGCCCTCACCAATTAAGGAGTATGTGCTGGTATCCAACAATCCGGAGTTTCGCGCACAGCTGCCTTTCAACTATAAATCAATCAATAGCAATACAGCTGTGACCAAAGGTTCTCAAGTTGTTTTTGATGCGAATACCTTAAGTTTTAAAGAAATTATTGAAAGCATGGTTGCATTATCGTCTCAGGATTCTGTGAGCTTCCGAATCTTATCCGCGGATGCGCAATTCATCATAGGCAGCGACAGCTCACAGCAGCGGGGTGAAGTACTTTTATTAAAATAACACCAATGAATATATGCGCTATGATTTCGGAAATTATAGCGGATTATGTAATGAAGTATGGCATTTTTAATTAATTTTGCAAGAGCAAATAAAAATTTTAGCATTAGAATAATAATATGGCAAAGTTTGAATTGAAACTTCCTAAAATGGGAGAAAGTGTAGCAGAAGCGACCATAACCTCATGGTTGAAAAACGTGGGCGACACTATAGAAGCTGATGAAGCAGTGTTAGAAATCGCAACAGATAAAGTGGATAGCGAAGTGCCCAGTGAAGTAGATGGGGTCTTAACGGAGATTCTCTTTAATGTGGATGATGTGGTTAAAGTGGGACAGACCATTGCTATCATTGAAACAGAAGCAAACGTTTCAGCGCCGCCCGAAGAGGCACCAACTAAAGTGTCTGCTGACGAAACTCCAGAAGTTGCTCAGGTTGCACAAACTGTTGAAGCAGCGAAAACAGCTGTTGCAGCTCCGGTAACGTCCACTGAAGACCGATTTTACTCGCCTTTAGTTAAGAATATTGCCAAACAGGAAGGGATTTCCCAGTCAGAATTGGATCAAATTTCTGGCACAGGAAAAGAAGGACGTGTTACAAAAAGTGACATTCTAGCATATATCGAATCCAGAACAAGTGCACCAACGGCACAGGCTACTTCAGATTCTGTACAAGCAACAGCGCCGCAAGCAGCAATGCCACAGACTCCGGTGGCCAAAACAGAAAAAGCAGCTGATAAACCGAAACCGGCTTCTAGCGTTTTAGACAATGGGGACGAAATTATTGAAATGACCAGAATGGGCAAATTGATTGCACATCATATGGTAGAATCGGTTCAAAAATCGGCGCACGTTCAAAGTTTTATTGAGGCGGATGTGACTAATATTTGGAACTGGCGTAATAAAGTCAAAAATGATTTCGCCAAGCGTGAAGGCGAAAGTTTGACGTTTACCCCAATTTTTATGGAAGCTGTAGCCAAAGCGCTACGCGATTTCCCGATGATGAATATTTCACTTCAGGACGATAAAATCATCAAAAAGAAACATATCAATTTAGGAATGGCTGCCGCACTTCCTGATGGCAATTTAATTGTACCCGTTATTAAAGACGCGGACCAGTTAAATTTATTAGGAATGACCAAGCGTGTTAACGATTTGGCCAACAGAGCACGTCTCAATCAACTAAAACCTGATGATATTCAGGGTGGAACCTATACAGTTACTAACGTGGGAACGTTTGGAAGTATTATGGGCACGCCAATTATCAATCAGCCACAAGTGGGTATCTTGGCTTTGGGCGCGATCAGAAAGGTTCCGGCCGTAGTAGAGACGCCTCAAGGCGATTATATTGGCATCCGTTACAGAATGTTCTTATCGCATTCCTACGATCACCGTGTGGTTAACGGGGCACTAGGAGGGCAATTCGTAAAAGCTGTTAAAGATTATTTGGAAGCTTGGGACGTGAATAGAGAGATTTAAGACCTTCATAACATTCTTAGATTAATTGGATCTGGGAGGTTATAAAAACAAAGGCTAAACAAATCATAAACCCAACCTTAAACTAGTTGGGTTTTTTTATTTTTACACTAATTTTTATCAGAGCAACATAAACAATTAATTTTAAAGTATCATGACGCTAAATCTTACCAAACCCATCTGCTTTTTCGACCTTGAAACCACAGGTATTAATATAACTTCAGATCGGATCGTGGAAATTGCCATATTAAAAATCTTTCCTGATGGTAAAGAAGAGCGAAAAACCTGGTTGGTCAACCCAGGAATGCCAATTCCGGCTGAGGTTACGGCAATTCACGGAATTTCCGATGCTGACGTTGCGGACAAACCGACGTTTAAAGAATTGGCCAAAGACATTCATACAATGGTTAAGGATTCAGATTTGGCCGGGTTTAATTCCAACCGTTTCGATATTCCCTTGCTGGCGGAAGAAATGTTACGGGCGGGTGTCGATTTTGATATGAAAGGTCGGGTTGCGGTGGATGTACAAACCATTTTTCACAAGATGGAACAGCGTACACTCTCTGCGGCCTACAAGTTTTACTGTGATAAAAATCTTGAGGATGCACATAGTGCTGCGGCAGATACTGAAGCTACCTATGAGGTGTTAAAAGCACAAATAGCCCGCTACGAGGAACTGGAAAACGATACCAAATTTTTGGCCGAATTCAGTTCTCGGAAGAAGTTTGCGGATTTTGCGGGGTTTATCGTCTATAATAAATACAATGAAGAATGTTTTTCTTTCGGCAAACATAAAACCAAAAGAGTAGAGGATGTTTTAAATGATGAACCAGGGTATTTTGGCTGGTTACTCAATGCAGATTTCCCATTGTACACCAAAAAAGTCTTAACCGCCATCAAGTTGCGAGCATTTAATAATAAATTAGCTTAGTACATTAACGCGTGCTCAACGAGCAAACGGTTGAAAAGGATTGCAGTTAAAAACCCTTCTTAAATGGAGCACTATAACTGTACATTTTCGAGTTAATTTAGCGACAAACAAAGCCAATTTCCAATAAGAATAACTAATACAGCATCCACGTGAAAATCATTTGCATAGGACGTAATTACACGGAACATATTAAGGAGTTAGCCAATGAAAGGCCAACGGACCCAGTAGTGTTCTTAAAGCCTGATACGGCCATCTTATTAAAGAAACAACCCTTTTTCATTCCTGATTTTTCTAATGATGTGCATCATGAAGTAGAAATTTTAGTAAAAATTAATAAGGTTGGAAAGTATATCGATAGAAAATTTGCCCATAAATATTATGACGAGATTGGTCTTGGCATCGATTTTACAGCGCGCGATCTGCAACAGCAATTGAAAGATAAAGGCTTGCCTTGGGAAAAAGCGAAAGCCTTTGATGGCGCGGCGGTAATTGGGAAATGGGTGCCAAAATCGCAATTTGAATCTGTTGATGCGATTAATTTTTCTCTGGAGAAAAATGGCAGCGTGGTGCAACAGGGCAATACCAGCCATATGCTTTGGAAAATTGATGAGCTGATAGAATATGTTTCAAAATATTTCACTTTAAAGATCGGAGACATTATCTTTACAGGAACCCCCGCGGGCGTTGCTAAAGTAGAAGCAAATGATGAACTTAGGGGATTGATTGAAAACGATGAAATGTTTAAACTAACAATCAAGTAAAAATGGAAAAGAATTATAAACTTTATCGTGTTCGGGAACTCGCGGATGGGGATGAGGATTTTGTGATGGCAATAGCCGCCGCATTTTTAGAAGAAGTTCCTGAAGATGCGGAACGCTTAAAAAAAGCGGTAGCAGAAAAGGATTTTTACACCACTTACCAAGCGGCGCATAAAATGAAACCTACGATTGATTTGTTTGAACTGGGGGTTTTGGAAGATTTGATTGCCGTTCAGGACTGGGGTAAATTGGAGAAAAAAGACGAAGACGTAACTGCTCAGTTACAAACTGTTTTAGAAGCCATTGAAAAAACGGTCCAAGAAATTAAAACCGATTTCAAGCTCTAATGTTAGCAGAAATTATCACCATAGGAGATGAGATACTCATAGGTCAAGTGGTTGACACCAATTCTGCCTTCATCGCCAAACAACTCAATAATATTGGCGTATCTGTTTACCAGATTACCTCCGTACAGGACGATAAGGAACATATTCTAAAATCCTTAAGGGAAGCAGAAGACAATGTCAACATCATCATTTTAACTGGTGGATTGGGACCTACTAAAGACGATATTACCAAAAATACACTTGCCGAATATTTTAACGATACGTTAGTCAGAAATGACGTGGTGACTAAAAATATTTGCCGCATTTGGAAAGATTACCTCAATAATGAGCCGTCTCAAGTCAATTTAGACCAAGCCTTGGTGCCTTCAAAAGCGCAAATTTTGATGAATTTACACGGGAGCGCGCCGGGAATGTGGTTGGAAAAGGAGGGGAAAGTGTTTATTTCTTTACCAGGTGTTCCGTTCGAAATGCGAGGCTTGATTGATGATGAAGTCATCCCTAAATTAAGAAAACAATACAAATTTCCGTACATACAGCACGATACGATATTGACGTACGGATTGGGTGAGAGCGCGTTGGCTGAGCGTATTGAATCTTGGGAAGACCAATTGCCGCCCTACATAAAACTCGCTTATTTGCCCAGTTTAGGCCGGGTAAGATTGCGCCTCTCTGGCAAGTCTATGGACAAGGAATTGATTAAAAAAGAAATAAAACATCAAATTGCGTTGGTTATGCCACAAATTGAGGATATTTTTGTGGGCTTTGAACGCGATGAGTCTATCGAAGCAGTCATTGGACAAGAATTGACCACTTTGGGGAAATCAGTAGCCACAGCAGAGAGTTGTACCGGTGGTAAAATTGCCGAATCATTTACGGCAAATGCAGGGGCCTCAAAATATTTTAAAGGCAGTGTGGTCAGTTACGCCACACAAGCCAAAATAGAGGTGCTGAAGATTGATGCTCAGCTGATTGAAAAGTTTTCTGTAGTGAGTGCTGAAGTGGCGGAAGCCATGGCGGCCTCAGCCCTTAAGCTATTTGAATCTGACTATGCGATTGCAACTACAGGAAATGCAGGGCCGGAAAAGGGCGATGCAGATACTGAAATTGGAAAAGTATTTATAGCAATCGCCACAAAAGAAAAGGTGTTTTCTGAACAATTTAGATTTGGGAATCACCGACTTAAGGTTATTCATAGGGCTTCAAATAAAGCCTTAGAAATGCTTCAAAAAGAAATTTTAAAAAAGTAACAATTTTAGTTTGTTGGTATTGTAAAGTTTTACTAAATTTGCAAACTGTTTTAAATAACATCATTAAAGTTAGAAAGAATGTCAAGAGTTTGTGAACTTACTGGAAAAAAAGCGATGGTTGGAAACAACGTATCTCATGCGATGAATAAAACGAAGCGTAAATTTGATGCAAATTTGATCAAAAAACGTTTCTATATTCCTGAGGAGGATAAATGGGTAACTTTAAAAGTTGCTACATCTGCGCTTAAAACCATCAATAAAATTGGAATTTCTGCTGCGATCAAAGAAGCAAAATCTAAAGGATTTTTAAAATAATAGCCACAAGCTAAAAAGTTAAGATAATGGCAAAAAAAGGTAATAGAATTCAAGTTATATTAGAGTGTACTGAGCACAAAGAGTCTGGACAACCAGGAACTTCTCGTTACATTACTACGAAAAATAAAAAGAATACGCCAGACAGAATGGAGATTAAGAAATTTAATCCTATCCTTAAGCGTATGACAGTTCATAAAGAGATAAAATAAGTAAGTCATGGCAAAGAAATCAGTAGCATCGTTACAAACAGGATCTAAGAGATTAACCAAAGCTATTAAAATGGTTAAATCACCTAAAACAGGAGCTTACCAGTTCGTTGAACAAGTCATGGCACCCGAGTTTGTGGACGAATTTTTAAAGAAAAAATAAATATATACCCTATATTTTTTAAAACTGCTTTCATATGAAAGCAGTTTTTTTATGTCTATATTTGAGCTGAATATGACAAATTAGCAGATTGAACTTTAGGGCAGGAAATTTGTTATCAGTTTTTTGTGCGATGGCTTGTGTACATGCAGGTTGCCGCAATTTATGCGTCTAATGTAATAACAGGCGCCACAACCAACTACATATAACGTAAAGACCCATGAGCTTTTTTAAAAAAATATTCTCTTCAGAAAAAAAAGAAACCTTAGACAAAGGATTAGAAAAATCTAAAACCACCTTCTTTACAAAGCTCAATAAGGCCGTTGCCGGCAAAGCTAAAGTTGATGATGACGTGCTCGATAATCTGGAAGAAATTCTGGTGGCAAGTGACGTAGGGGTCAATACTACTCTAAAGATTATTGGCCGAATTGAGGAACGGGTAGCGCGCGATAAATATTTGGGCACTACTGAACTTAATCAAATTCTTCGTGAGGAAATTGCAGGATTGCTTTCTGAGGTCGATAGTGGCAATGCCACAGAATTTTCCGTTCCAAACGATAAAAAGCCCTACGTCATTATGGTGGTTGGGGTAAATGGTGTGGGCAAGACCACAACCATTGGTAAATTGGCATCACAATTTAAGAAACAAGGCCTAAGCGTCGTATTAGGCGCAGCCGATACTTTTAGGGCAGCAGCCATTGACCAACTTCAAATTTGGGCAGATCGTGTAGACGTGCCTATGGTACGACAGGATTTTGGTAGTGACCCGGCATCTGTCGCTTTTGATACGCTTAAAAGTGGCGTCAATCAAAATGCTGATGTTATTATCATTGATACTGCTGGTCGTTTGCATAATAAAATCAACTTAATGAACGAGTTGACAAAAATAAAACGAGTCATGCAAAAAGTGATTGTAGATGCTCCTCATGAACTATTGTTGGTATTGGACGGGTCTACCGGACAGAACGCCTTTGAGCAAGCCAAACAGTTTACCAACGCGACAGAAGTCACCTCGTTGGCAGTAACTAAATTGGACGGCACCGCAAAAGGTGGTGTGGTAATCGGTATTTCTGATCAATTTAAAATTCCTGTTAAATATATTGGAGTAGGTGAAGGTATCGATGATCTTCAAGTTTTCAATAAAATAGAATTTGTAGATTCTTTCTTTAAATAGCACATAGCCAAAAGCTATCTTTTTATAACGTATCCTCAGTTACGCGGCAGTGATAAACACCGTTTGTGATCTCCCTCGTTGTAGGCAAATCCACTTTATAAAATATATGATGTTTCCGAGGTTTAAATTATTAAACTTGTCGACGTTTCGTTATTTTTAATAAAAAATAACATCCATGAAACACTACCTCATTCTGACCGCTCTATTTCTTATGTGTTCCTGTAAAAGCCTCAACAATACCGAGACTATTCCTGATAAAAATTCTGACGATACCAGTGCTATTAGTACCAAGAATTTTACCGAATTTAAGATTTTGGATTCAAAATACATCAGTAGTGACGATCTTTGGAAACCCTTTAATGAGGATTTAAAAAGCTTTACGGTTGAGATCTATAATACTTTGAAACCTTTTATTTTAGATCAGGATATTCCCACGCTACAGAACCATATTCGAAATGGGAACCTATCTTACGAGAATCTCACAAAATTCTATCTCTATCGCATCCGAAAATTTGATCGTGAGAATGAGTTGTCCTTAAATTCTGTTATTGCTTTAAATCCTCAAGTTATTTCCCAAGCCAGAGCAAAGGATGCTGCTCTTAAAAACAAAATGCGTCAACATCCTGTTTTTGGGATGCCCATACTTTTAAAGGACAATATCAATACAGAAACCATGGCTACGACTGGCGGTGCGGTGGCATTTCAGAATAATCATACTGCTGATGCCTTTATTGTGGAGCGGTTAAAAGAAAACGGCGCTTTAATCTTGGGAAAAGCAAATTTAAGTGAGTGGGCTTATTTCTTTTGTGGCGATTGTCCTAGCGGTTATAGTGCCATGGGCGGACAAACCTTAAATCCGTATGGGCGCAAAGTCATGGATACTGGCGGATCCAGTTCAGGCAGTGGAGTGGCAGTAGCCGCAAATTTTTGTGTTGCGGCCATTGGCAGTGAAACTTCAGGATCAATCATTTCGCCCTCCAGTCAGAATTCGGTAGTAGGTTTGAAACCGACTATAGGGGTGCTGAGCAGAAATGGTATAATCCCAATCTCTTCTACTTTGGATACCCCTGGACCCATAACCCGAAATGTTGCGGATAATGCCATTGTATTTAATGCCATGTTGGGATATGATGAGGCTGATGCAAAATCGATGGAGCCGCATTGGAATACTGCAGTTTATGACCAGTTAGATGCAGAGGCGCTAAAAGGGAAACGCTTTGGAGCTTTTAAAGAACTTATGGCAGATACCTTATACCAAAGGGCGCTTGCAGATTTAAAATTGAAAGGTGCTATAATTGTAGAAATCGATCCAGAAAAAGTAAAGCTTCCAGGCTTTATGAGATTATTGAATTTAGACATGCAAAACGACTTTTCCAATTATGTAACTGTTTCGGGAGATCCAACGCTCAACATAAAATCGATTGAAGATGTCATCGCTTTCAATAAGAAAGATTCCTTAGCTATAATGCCTTACGGTCAGAAACTATTTGTGGGCGTGGTGGCAGATCAAGCCTCCGCAGCAGAATTTACCCAGATTAAAACGACTCTAAAATCAAACGGTCGCAGTTTTTTTGATGCGCCAATGGATACTTATAGTTTAGACGGCATACTCTCTGTAAACAATTATCACGCCGGTGCTGCCGCCGTGGCCGAATACCCTGCTATTACAGTACCCATGGGTTACACGGGCAACGGTGAACCAAAAGGCTTGACTTTTATCGCCAAGCCCTTATCGGAACAACAGCTTTTATCTTGGGCATTGGGCTATGAACAGGCATCCCAAAGACGCCTAGCTCCCAAGAATTATAATTGATCTTAACTCCTTTTATCCCCTTACAGAAAAATACATCCTAGCCTTTTAATCGTAAATCATTCCGTATCTTTGCACACTTAATTTTTTTTGAATATGAGAACGAAATCGCTTAAAAAGAACCGCATAAACGTGGTCACACTTGGATGTAGCAAGAATGTGTACGACAGTGAAGTCCTTATGGGGCAACTTAAAGCGAGTGGAAAAGATGTGGTTCACGAAGAGGAAGGAAACATTGTGGTGATCAATACCTGTGGTTTTATCAATAATGCCAAAGAGGAAAGCATCAATACCATTCTCGAATTTATGCAGAAAAAGGAAGATGGTGAAGTGGATAAGGTCTTTGTTACCGGATGTTTAAGTGAACGTTACAAACCTGATTTACAAAAGGAGATTCCGAATGTGGACCAATATTTTGGAACCACGGAGTTGCCAGGTTTATTAAAAGCTTTGGGTGCGGATTACAGACACGAACTGATTGGTGAACGTTTGACTACGACTCCCAAAAACTATGCGTATTTAAAAATTGCTGAAGGTTGTGACAGACCTTGTAGTTTTTGTGCCATTCCGTTAATGCGTGGCAAACATAAAAGTACACCTATTGAAAACCTCGTTATTGAGGCCGAAAAATTAGCATCTAATGGCGTTAAGGAACTGATCTTGATTGCTCAAGATTTGACCTACTACGGACTCGATATTTATAAAAAACGTAACCTCGCAGAATTGTTGGAAGCGTTGGTTAAAGTGGAAGGTATTGAATGGATACGATTACATTATGCGTTTCCTACGGGTTTCCCGATGGATGTTTTGGACGTGATGAACAGGGAAGCAAAAATTTGTAATTACCTCGATATCCCATTACAACACATCTCTGATTCCATCCTTAAAAGCATGAGACGTGGTACGACTAAAGAAAAAACTACCAAGCTTTTAAAGGAATTTAGAAATACGGTACCGGAAATGACCATCAGAACGACCTTGATTGTAGGTTACCCTGGTGAAACTGAAGAGAATTTTCAAGAATTAAAGCAATGGGTTTCTGATATGCGTTTTGAGCGTTTAGGCTGTTTTACCTATTCTCACGAAGAAAATACACATGCATTTAATTTAGTTGATGACGTGCCGCAGGACGTGAAAATGCAACGCGCTAATGAGATTATGGAAATTCAGTCCCAGATTTCGTGGGAATTGAATCAAGCCAAAATCGGACAAGAATTTAAAGTGGTCATAGACCGTAAGGAAGGCAACTATTTTGTAGGCCGTACGGAATTTGATTCGCCAGATGTTGATAACGAAGTACGTATTGATGCCTCAAAATGCTACTTGAAAACAGGAGAGTTTGCAATGGTAAAAGTCACTGAAGCTGAAGATTTTGATTTGTATGCTGAAGTTGTGGCATCTTAAGTGAGCTGTCAGGATGTCAAAGAAAAGAGAAACAGGAAAAGAGAAAATAGACTATAGAGAAAAGAAATAAATGTAGTATTGAGATGGTTTCATGCTCAGCTCTGCAATAGTTTAACCATTACATAAAAATTGAATGACAAAAAGAAATTTGTAAATTTGAGATTATGGCTATAAATCTTCAAAATAAAAAAATTGAATGAATTCAATGGCGTTCCACTTTGGATGATCCAAATTTAATTGAAAAATTGATGAAATTTAGAGACAAAGAAAAAACCGATTGGTGGAATGCAATCTCAATTGAGGAGCAAAAATCTATAGAACAGGGAGTTCAAGATGCTGAGAATGGTAAACTAACTTCTCACTCAAACGTCAAAACGATTTATGAAAAGTGGTTATTAAATTCTAAGGACGAAACACGCAATTTCTGAGTTAGAACAATCCATTATCTATTTGGAGAATAATTGGTCTGAAAAAGAATTGAAGAAATTCTCTTCGCAACTTGTCACATCATTGAAATAATTTCAAAAACACCTAAGATATTTCCTGATTCTTATGAGAAAATAGGAATTCGGAAAGCTGTAGTCGAAAAAACATAACAGTTTATATTATCGCATAAATGAACATTCAATGGAGATAATTTCACTCTGTTCAAACCGAAAAAATCCAAAAACGAAAAAAATATAATTTGGTTGCAATTTACGGTGGTAAAACAACCAGTCTAAGATCCTATTTTTGTTTGGGGATTTGCTGTCCACCTATTGCCAGAATTCTCAGACCTGGTATACGTTTAGTGCGAGATTTTAACATCAGTAGTTATTCAGATCATCTTAGGCTTGTATTAAAATCCGAAATACTTTGAGGCGATGGAAAAATAAATCAGCACTCCGCAAATGTCAGACAGTGAGGTGACCAAAGGTGCACTAGCCGTAGCAGGATCAATTTTTAACTTGGTAAAAATGAAAGGCAATAACATCCCTATCAAACTACCCAACATCACGTTCAGCACCATGGCAATACAGACGACCACAATAACTTCTGGCGCCCTAAAACTCGCTACTGCTGCCACACTTGCGGCCATAGTTAAACCTAATAAAAGCGATATCATGAGCTCCCGACCAATCAGCTTGTACCAATCTGTCAGTTGAATTTCTCCCAAGGCTAAATACCGAATCATTAAAGTTGCAGATTGAGAACCCGCATTCCCGCCACTATCAATGAGTAAAGGTAAAAAGAAGACTAAGGAAACGACCTGTTGAATGACATCTTCAAAACTCGCCAAAGCCGCCCCAGAAAAAACGTTCATAAAAACCAACAGCACCAACCACACAATTCTGTTTTTATACAAAATGAGAATACGCTCTTTTAACGGGTTCTTGCTGGCATTTTGGATGGATCCAAATTTGTGGAAATCTTCAGTAGATTCTTCTTCTATAACATCCAAGATGTCATCAAAAGTGACAATTCCTATAAGTACACCTTGTTCGTTCAGAACTGGCAACGCTTCCCGATCATAATCTTTAAACACCTGAATGGCCTTTTCCTGATCGTCCAAGGCATTTAAAAACACAAACCGGTGGTCTATCAGGTCAGCCACACGTTCCTCCGGACCGGCCAGAATCAAATCTTTAATAGAGAGGTCGTCAATTAATTTCCAATCTTGATCGATGACATAAATGATGTTTAAGGTCTCAGAATCCTGCCCGAATTTTCTAATATGTTCAAAAGCTTTGGCCACGCTGAAATCCTCCTTAATCGCTACAAATTCAGGAGTCATAAGGCGCCCAATACTATCCTTTGGGTAACCCAATAACTGCACGGTAATCTTACGTTCTTCAGGAGATAATTTTTGCAATAATTGACTGACAATGTCTGGTGCTAAATCTTCAAAAAACGCCGTTCGGTCATCGGGTTCAATATCATTGAGCAGTCGGGATAATTTTTGTGAATTTTGAGATAGCCCTTCAATGACGTCCTGCTGATCAGAACGCGATAACATTTTAAAAACCGTTTTTGCTCGTTTTCGAGATAATAAACGAATGACGATGATTTTATTGATTTTTGAAACCTCCGCAATCAGGACTGCAATAGTTAAGGCATCTTTATTTTCTAAAAATAACCTGAGCTTTCTCCAGTTTCTGGTGGAAATTAATTTTAGGACATTTGGTTTTATGGTGCGCATACGAAAAGGATCTTATACTTTGAAATCGTCGCTATCGAGGCTTCTTTTTGAAGCGTATCTTAGTTTCGGAGTATAAATATAATCCTTATATCTTGCATAATTTAACCGCACGAAGTATTCGTGAAAGGAAGTCTGCTTTTTAAAGTTTTAGTAGTGCTATGAGACATTTAATTTGGCAAATTAACTGAAGTTTATTCTAGACCTCCCCGTTTTTCCAGATGCTTGTTGATTTTTTCAATGGCCGATTCAATTGATTTTTCAGGTTCTATAATATTGTATTCGCCCCAAAATAGCGGGTCAGAAAATCCTGAAGCTTCATCACTTAAAATGACTGTCGGGCGTAGTGTCTCCCTTCTTGTGGGGTCATCATCTAAAGCCTTGGCCCAATCTGTGACGGCCATTTCACTACTTAAAGTGTATACACTGTTAAATAAGCGGCCTTTCCAATTGACCTTAAAGGTTAGTTGAATGTTGCTATAACCATAATGCCAGGTGTTATCCTTTAATCTATAATCTACCCGATACGCAGCCTCAGTGGGATGAACCGTAACTCTATTGGGTTTCTTTTTCACGAAAAGTTCAGCAGCCCGTTCTCGGTTTTCTACATTCAAATTATAAATGGCACTGATAAGGGAGAAGGTTTCGGCATCTATATAGAGTTTTCCGTAATGCATCGGTTCTGTGATGTTTGGGCGTGGTTTAAACTTAACTACATATACTGACCTGTTGTTGATTTCAGTGGGTTTGTCAAATGAAAACTCATACTCAGAAAAGGTGTTGTCGTTAAAAATGAACTGTGGATATTTGATAATGTCAGCATAAATGGCACTAAAAGGACCACCTTGCAATTTCATGGCCAAGGTGTCCAATCGGCTATAATCTGTGCTTTTGCGCGCTTTGATAAGTTTTATTTTATCCGCTTTAGAGGAGTTGGAAGGTTGTCTGTAAATTTCTACTATTGCTTCAGAGAGTGAGGCGTCCCGACGTCTTTTTTTAATGGTTTCCCTGTAAAATGCCGTCATTATCGTTTCTTCAGTAAAATTATACGCGCCCTTTTTATCTAAAGCTGCTTTAACCAAGGACTTGGCGTCTTTGGGAGCGTTGATCTTTATTTCTGACAACTGCATGGCGGCTTCTTCCAATAATATATGGATGTCCTCACCGTTCAGACTAGAAAGAGGGATGGTTTTTGTCTGATATCCTAAAAACGAAATGTGAATGCTATTGGAAACATAGGAATTAGGAACCTTGAGCAAGAATTCGCCATCAGAATTGGTAATGGTGCTAATATTGGTTTCCAAGACATTTAGGGTGGCAAAAGCCAGGGGTTCTTTGGTTTTGCTGTCAATGATGGTGCCCTTAAACTCGGTAAATTCTTGTATCGTTTCGCGGAGGGGAACCGAAGTGCCAGCAACGAGCGGAACACTTATGAATACAAAGAGAAATATACTTATCCCTAAACTCAGAAATGCTTTACGGTTTAATTTTATAAGACCCTTCATAACGCGCTAATTTTTAATGATTAAATTACTAAAAATATGCAGGTTACGAAGGATTTTTACTGTTAATATTATGATGTGATTATTTGAAAGCGGAGTTATTGACAAAGAAAATAGCGTTCACGAAAAACAATTTTCCATTTTCCCAGAAATTTCGGAACAGGATATTATCCGCCAAATAAATAATGCTCCCATCACCCATACGCTCTTCGCCGAAAACTAAGGAGTGCTCTAAGTTTTTTAGCGTGTTTTTTCCGGCAAACCCTGAAACATTTTTAGGATGCGCGCCTAAATACGCCACATTATACCCATCATCTAAGAGGCTATAGGCGCTTGACCCGGACTTTAAAGTAAAATAATTTTTAGAATACCCAAAAGCTAAGGGGTGCGTGGTATCAACTTCGGTCTTAAAGATGGCGCCTGTAATCATGTCATTGGTGCTTTCGCGTTCGCGTTCGGCATACGGCGTTAGGTTTGTTTTAGTGGCAGTCGAATCTTCAATAATGTTTCGCTTTAAACCAAAATCTTTATGATCAGCAAAACTATGTAATGCACCGTCTATAGCGATGACTTTTCCGCCGCTCTTTACCCAATTTTGGAGTTTCTCCAAATTCGAATCGTTGAAAAATCGCTTGTAATTTCCATTGGGAATCACCAATACCGAATAGGCATCAAGATTGGTTCGAGCAAAATTATCAGTACTTATGGAGGTGACGGGATACTTTAATTGTTGTTCAAAAAAGTGCCACACTTCGCCGTAGCCTAGAGATGATGTATAGGTTCCTGAGAGCAAGGCAACCTTCTGTTTATTGACCAATTTAACATCTGGCGAACCAAAATCTGGCCCCGATTTTGAAAATCCGCTAGAAATGCCCACCAATTTACGTTTAAATGTATTGGCAGCGCCCACCACTAGAGCATCAAAATTGTCTAAATTCTTATTATCGCCGCGGACAATAATTAAAGCGCCACGCTCAAAAGAGTGTTCAGGATTTTTTGTGGTCAGTGGTTTTTCTGTAAATCGGACTTTAATATTTTGTTTTAACAATTCAGCCAAAAATTCGGCGTCTTTCATATGGTCCCACTTAGCAATGTACCCCGTAGCACTTTTGTTTTCTTGATTGGGTTGAAATGTCTTAGAAACTGTAGTTGTAGCAGCCAAGTTGGTGCTGGCAATAGCATTCAGTCCGTAAGCATGAGGTAAGTTCCACGCCGTAATGTCGTAGGTAATGGAATCCGCTAAGGTGGTGTTGGGTTCAAACAAGACTTGCACCATTTTTCCTTTGGGCTGGTTGGTGCTGATTACCATATCTTCTGACGTGCCGTTAAAATTACCATTTTTATTATCTTGGTAGTTGTAGCCAGAAACTTTGCCGTTAGCTGCAGGAGCATACTTAATATCGTGTTTGTCTAATAATGTTTTAAGTCCGTCGAGTTGATCAGCGCGGCCTCTCAAGACATAACTTTTATGCTTATAACTGGTATTGGCGAAATAGTTTTGAAACTCACTGTTCAGTTTTTTAGCATTTTTTGAGGCTATTTCTACAGTGGATAATCCGGTGGTGTGATGATGTTCTACACGGTCGACCAAGGTCAGGACATCGCCTTCATCATTAAGAACGCCTAATCCTGATTGTCCGCCTTGCTCATAAGTCATCCCGATCGCGCCAAGATACGTAGGGTAGGTGTCGCCGTAACTTGGGTATAACAAATCAAAACGTTCACGTGTAAAATACAACCAGCCGTTGGCATCAAAGTAGGAGGCGTGATTCTCGCCAATTTGATTCTGGAAATCGCGTTGCCAATCGGTGATAATCTCGTGAAAAGGTTCCGCTGCCGGTGCAAAATAATAGGGCTCATTGATGCCTTGTTCATGAAAATCGACGTGAATTTGTGGCAACCATTTATTGTACACTTTTAAGCGTGCCTGTGTTTCCTTTTGGCTCGCCCATACCCAATCTCTATTCAAGTCGAACAAATAATGGTTGGCCCTTCCTCTTGGCCAAGGTTCATTTTGCTCGTTAGCTTGTTGGTCAGTATCATAGGGTGTGCTTTTGGTTTGGTTGTACCAATTAACGTAACGGTCGCGCCCATCCGGATTAAGGCAAGGATCAATAATTACCACTGTGTTTTGCAGCCAATCTTGTTTTTCCGTCAATAAGCTGTGAAGCGTCTTCATGGCCGCTTCCGTACTCGAAGCTTCGTTACCGTGCACATTGTAACTTAACCAAACAATGGCAATATCAGAGGCCGCGGCATTTCCCTCGCCAATTCCTGCATTTTTTAGATGGTTGAGGCGAATGTTTTCCAAATTTTTGATATTAGCTTCTGACGAAATTATTGCTGTATATAAGGGGCGTCTTTCGTAAGTTTCGCCATAGTTTTCAAATTTTACCTGATGGGGACGTTGTGCCGCTACCATTTTAAAATAGTCAATCACCTGATGGTGTCTAGTAAACTCTGTGCCTAAAGTATAGCCCAGAAAATCTGATGGCGATTGAAGGGTTTGTGCTTTTGAAGCAAAAATGCTACTCAGAAGAAAAAAAAGGACAATGGATATTTTTTGCATGATGAAAAGGAGTGGTGTAGTTAGTAAAGTAAAGATAGCTAGTCAAAGTGAATTAACTAAAATTTAGTACTCAAAAAAAGTTAAGAGCGCTATCTTTACAATTCATTTTTTAAATTCTAATATGCCAACCGATTGTATCCCATTTAAAGAGACCAACTACTTTTCGTCATTGATTACCGATTATTTGGATGAAAAGGCAGACTTAAAACCATTTTATAATCGTTTTCCATTGCTTGAGAATTTTGAAGCGCAAATTGAAGAAAAGCAGCAATCTTACAATAAAAGCAATCGGTCAGATGTTGTAAAAGCTTTGATGATGCAGTACGAAGATTTGAGTATTTCTTCAATGACGCTCACCAACATTGACCTTTTAAAACACGGGACCACGTTTACGGTAACTACTGGGCATCAGCTCAATTTATTTACAGGCCCCCTGTATTTCTTTTACAAGATTATCTCTACCATAAACTTATGCAAAACACTAAAAGACCGCTATCCACACTACAATTTTGTGCCGGTCTATTGGATGGCTACGGAAGATCATGACTTTGCTGAAATCAACTTTTTTAACTTTAAAGGCAAAAAAGTACAGTGGAATAGGGATGCTTCTGGTGCAGTGGGCGAATTCGATTTGCAAGGTTTAGACCAAGTATATGACGTTTTTTCCGCACAATTGGATAGCAGTATCAACGCTAAATCTTTAAAAAAGCTTTTTCAACAGGCCTATTTAGAACACGAAACTTTAACAAAAGCCACGCGGTTTTTAGTCAATAAACTATTTTCTATTTACGGGTTGGTAATTTTAGATGGGAATGATCCTATCTTAAAAAAACTCTTCAAACCTTTTATTGAAGACGAGTTAATCAATCAGTCTTCATTTAAAAAGGTGTCAAACACCAATGGAGCACTCAACGCATTGCCTTCCAATTATAAAATACAAGTTAATCCTAGAGAGATTAATTTATTCTACTTACATAAGCATATAAGAGAACGGATTCTGGAAACGGATGGCGTTTTTGGCGTATTAGATACGGATATTCGCTGGACCAAAGAGGAATTATTGGCAGAGGTCAATGAGCATCCGGAGCGCTTTAGCCCAAATGTTATTTTGCGTCCACTTTACCAAGAAATAATTTTGCCTAACCTCTGTTATATTGGCGGCGGTGGCGAATTGGCTTATTGGCTCCAGTTAAAATCAAACTTTGAAGCTCAAAACGTCACGTTTCCGATGCTTTTGTTGCGTAATTCTGTATTACTGATCACTGCAAAGCAAAAGGAGAAACTTGAAAAAATGAAGGTTTCGGTACCGGATTTGTTCTTAAAACAAGACGATTTAATGACCAAGGTGACCAAGTCAATTTCAGATGTCACTATTGATTTTAGTCCGCAAAAAGCGCAGCTTCAAAAACAATTTGAAGACCTTTATCAATTGGCAGTACAGACCGATAAATCCTTTAAGGGCGCTGTGGCTGCCCAAGAAGTGAAACAAATTAAAGGGCTTGAGAATCTAGAAAAACGATTATTAAAAGCGCAAAAAAGGAAATTGGAAGATGTTTTGGAGCGGGTGAGACTGCTGCAAGATGAACTTTTTCCCAGACAGAGTCTACAGGAACGCCATCTGAATATTTCAGAGTTTTATCTGGAATATGGTGAAGATATTATCCAAACCCTAGTTCAAAATCTTGATCCTTTACATTCAGAATTTCTAATCTTAGAAGTATAAATCCCAAAAATCAGTAGTGAGCTTATGACGAGTATGCATAAAATTGACATGGACTTAATTGAAATGACTTTAGATGTCATGAAATATTCCATCGGACGTATTTCAGCAACTGAACATCCCATTGGGAAACCTAAAAAAGAAGAAGAACTCAAAGCGTTGGTAGGAGAAACCATCACTTCAAAAGGTATTGGTGGAGAGTATGCTTTTAATTTATGGAAAGACCATTTGGCCAAGGCCAATGTGCCGGTAGATCATCCTCGTAATTTAGCATTTGTCCCAGCGTCACCAACCAAGGCCGCGATCATGTTCGATTTAGTGACCTCCGCTTCTAGTATTCACGGTGCGTATTGGATGGAAGGTGCTGGTGGCATCTTTTGCGAAAATGAAGCCATGAAATGGATGGTTTCCTTAACAGGATTGCCAAAAGGTGCTTTTGGAGTGTTTACCAGTGGCGGAACAGCCGCCAATTTATCGGCAATTGTAACCGCCAGAGAGCATTGGCGTGAAAATGCGGAATTTCTAGGCGAAAAAGGTTTGATCATTACATCCATAGGTGCCCATTCGTCCATTAAAGCGATGGCCAAAGTCGCTGACGTAGACATTCTTTTGGTCGATTCTGAAGAAAAGCTGACCGGTGAAGATTTAATGCACACGATAAAAAAATTAACAACACACCAACGCAAACGGTTGTTTGCTGTGGTGGCCACAGGAGGGACCACAAATGCCGGGATAATTGATGATTTAGAAGGTGTCGCCCAAGTGTGCGAACAAGAACAGTTGTGGTTTCATGTAGATGCCGCTTATGGAGGTGGTGCCTTAGTGGCTGACTCTGTGCGTCATTTGTTTAACGGAATTGAAAAAGCAGATAGCATTACCATTGATCCGCATAAATGGATGTTTTCACCTTATGATTGCGGTGCCGTCATATATAAAGAGCCGGAATTAGCCAAAAATGCGCACTCTCAACAAGGGTCCTATTTAGATATCTTTAAAGATGAAGGCGCACACGGCTTTAATCCTACAGATTATCAAATACAATTAACCAGACGGGTTCGCGGTTTACCATTGTGGTTTTCATTGGCCACCCATGGTACTGATCGGTATAAGGAAGCGGTAGAGCGCGGCATTGAATTGGCGCAAATTGCCGGGAGATTAATTGAGGCCCATCCACAATTAGAGTTGGTGCGAGACCCAAGTTTATCCTGTGTGTTATACAGAAGAATAGGATGGGAGCCCGAAGACTACACCCATTGGACCTATGAAAACCATCGTAAAGGGTTCGCATTAGTGACGCCGACAAAATGGAAAAACGGAGACACATTTGAAACTGTTTCCCGATTTTGCTTTATAAATCCTGATACCACCCAAAGAGATATTGAAATGATCTTGGACACTATGGTTTAATTCAAAATAATCAATTGGTAGCGTTACCATTTATTTATAATTTCAACACTAACATGGCTAATAAAAATTAGAATTCAGCGCGCGCTAAAACCGAGTGCTTTTTTATAATTTTCATCGGCGCTACGTGGTAAATCTAAAAATCTATCCTTATTTTTGCGCATGCAACACAACAAAGTCCTTATTTTAGATTTCGGATCGCAATACACACAACTGATTGCGAGACGGGTTAGAGAGCTCAACATTTATTGCGAGATCCATCCATTCAATAAAATTCCAACTGACATTGACAGTTTTAAAGCGGTCATTTTATCCGGAAGTCCATCTTCTGTAAGAGCAGAAAATGCGCCACATCCTGATTTGTCAAAAATTAGAGGTCATATGCCATTGCTCGCCGTGTGTTACGGGGCGCAATATTTGTCTCACTTTTCTGGCGGATTGGTGGAACCATCCAATACACGCGAATATGGTAGAGCAAATCTTACCTATGTTAAAGTACAGGAACCGTTATTTAATCATATTGATGCGGGCAGTCAGGTATGGATGAGCCATAGCGATACCATCAAAAACTTACCAACTAACGGAATTTTGATTGCCAGTACGACGGATGTTGAAAATGCAGCGTATGTGATTGAGGGGGAACAGACTTATGGGATTCAATTCCACCCTGAAGTATACCATTCAACAGACGGAAAACAGTTGTTGGAAAACTTTTTGGTTCATATCGCACGAGTAGAGCAAGACTGGACACCACAATCTTTTGTTGAAGAAACCGTAGAGGCACTTCAAGAAAAAATTGGCAATGATAAAGTAGTTTTAGGCCTGTCAGGAGGGGTAGATTCTTCTGTAGCCGCAATTTTATTGCATAAAGCCATCGGCACAAATTTGTATTGCATTTTTGTGAATAATGGGTTGCTGCGTAAAAATGAATACGAAAGTGTTTTGGCCCAATATGAAGGTATGGGACTTAATGTAAAAGGCGTTGATGCTTCGGCACGTTTTTTGGATGCCCTAGCAGGATTAAGTGATCCGGAAATGAAACGTAAAGCCATAGGCCGTGTATTCATTGAGGTTTTTGATGATGAGGCACATCAAATTAAAGATGTCAAATGGTTAGCGCAGGGGACTATTTATCCAGATGTGATTGAAAGTGTTTCTGCAACAGGTGGGCCAAGTGCTACAATAAAAAGTCATCATAATGTGGGCGGTTTGCCAGATTTTATGAAATTAAAAGTGGTTGAGCCTTTAAAAGCTTTGTTTAAAGATGAAGTGCGACGTGTAGGTGCTTCTATGGATATGGACGCTGCTATTTTAGGACGTCATCCGTTTCCAGGACCTGGTTTGGCAATTCGTATCTTGGGAGATATTACTGCGGAAAAAGTGCGCATCTTACAAGAAGTGGATGCTGTATTTATCGACAATCTGAAATCATGGAATCTCTATGATAAAGTTTGGCAAGCGGGCGCAATCCTTCTTCCGGTGAAAAGCGTAGGAGTTATGGGCGATGAACGCACCTATGAAAAGTGTGTGGCCTTGAGAGCCGTAGAAAGTACGGACGGGATGACTGCAGATTGGGTGAATTTGCCGTACGAATTTTTGCAAAAAACCTCAAATGAAATAATAAATAAAGTAAAAGGCGTTAATAGAGTAGTGTATGACATTAGCTCAAAACCGCCGGCTACTATTGAATGGGAATAGAACGCATAAAGGTTTCAGTTATCGGTCATTAGTCAGCGCTCAATTAGATCTAAAAAGAACATGAAAAAACTTATATTAATTTGTATCATTACCTTGTCCTGTAGCTGGTTTACCCAGGCTCAAAAGTTCAAGGCACATACCGTTCTGGCGGAGGAAACCGTAGAATCCATTGCAAAGAAATATCAGGTTTCTGCTGCCGATATCTATGCTCTAAATCCAGATGCCAAGCGCAAATTGAATCCTAATTCAGTTTTGATCATTCCCAATGCTACAAATCTTTCGTCCGCAGCACAAGAAGTTACCAAAGAGCTAATTGGTTATGAAGACCATAAAGTGAAGCGCAAAGAGACCTTATACAGCCTTTCCAAGGAATATAATGTTGCAATTGAAGACATCAAAAAACACAACAAAAGACTTTACGCTGAAAATTTAAAAAAGGGTGATGAAATTCGGATTCCGCGTTATAAAACGATAGTTTCTAAAGTAACCCCCGGAACATCGTTTAAAAAATATACCGTACAGCCTAAAGAAGGAAAATGGCGGGTTGCCTACAAATTTGGAATTACGGTTGCTGAATTGGAAACCTTAAACCCAGGAATGAATGCGGTTTTACAGCCAGGAGATGTTGTGAATGTACCTGGCAATTCAGATGAAAAACCTATTGATGATAATTTTAATTATTACACGGTTCAAAAAAGTGAAGGCTATTACCGACTAAAGGTAAAATTGGGATTGAGCCAAGAGGAATTGGAAAGACTGAATCCTGAATTGAAAACTGATGGTCTTAAGGAAGGGATGGTGATCAAAGTTCCTAAAACGACCAGTGTTGGTGAAGTGGCAGGAAGTGTAGAACAAACCAATTTGACCAAAGGCTTAAAGAATTTAAAAACAAAACAGATTGCTGTGATGTTGCCTTTCCGTTTAAATAGAGTGGATACAGATTCGGTTCAGGAAGCAAAGGCGTTGATCAGAGCAGACCGTCGTTTGGCGGTGTCCTTAGATTTTCATTCGGGCGTCCTAATGGCCATCGATTCCGCAAAACGTTTGGGAGTTTCTACTAAATTAAGAGTTTTTGATACCCAAGACCAGTTGGCTGAAGTCTCCAAAATTTTAAGTGCTAATGATTTTTCGAGCTATGATGCCATTATTGGCCCATTGATGCCTAATAATTTAGACCGTGTGGCACGTGCAGTTCAAAATGATGGAGTACCGGTAATTTCACCTATTACCAAACCAGATCAGTTATTTGAAAACGTGTTTCAAACCGTTGCGGATACGGATGTGTTAGAACGCGCCATTATTAATTTTGTCCAGAACGACGCCCTAAAACGCAATGTTCTAATTATTGCGGACCATAAACATACGGCAGTAAGTAACCGTTTAAAGTCTGAATTTGGTAATGCAAGACAAGTGTTTTCCAGAAAAGGTAAAAGTGGAAATGATGCCTATTATATTATGGCAGCGGATGTTAGTGGCGCTTTTGGCCCGGGAAAAAATTATGTCTTTTTAGAAACGGCCAATGAAGCTCTCGTCTCTAACGTGACCAGCATGCTTAACGGGATGAGCAATAAAAATCAAGAAATTATTATTGTAAGTACTAATAAAACTGAAGCTTTTGAAGGTGCTAATGTTTCTAATTTTCATTTAGCAAAATTACAATTTCATTACCCTTCTATAAATAAAAGCTTAAATGTAGATCAGCCCAATAGTTTTGTAAGAGCCTATAAACAGAAGTATGGTATAGAGCCTAATAAATTTGCAGTTAGAGGTTTTGACTTGACTTTAGATGTGTTGTTGCGTTTGGCATCAGATGACGACCTCTATAAAGCATCGACCAATGGTATAGAAACACAATACACTGAAAATAAATTCAGATACTCTAAAAAGCTTTCCGGCGGCTATTATAATGACGCTGTATATATTGTAAAATACACGAGTGACCTCACTATAGAAGAAGCAAAATTATGACCTCAAAAGTAGTTTATCTTGGCGATTTAAGAACAGAATGTACCCATGAGCAATCTGGTGATTCTTTTATGACGGACGCACCAACTGACAATAATGGAAAAGGCGAGGCCTTCTCACCAACAGATACTGTGGCTACGGGTTTGGCAAGTTGTATGATTACTGTTATGGGAATTAAAGCGCGCGATTTGGCTGTAGACATGACGGGGACTTCTGCTGAGGTTACGAAAACAATGTCAAGCAATCCGCGTCGTATTTCGAAAATTGAAGTCGTGATGACACTGCCATTCCAAGCTGACCAAAAGACCAAAACTATCTTAGAGAACACGGGCAAAACCTGTCCTGTTCTCAACAGTTTGCATCCGGATATCGAAAAGGAAATCAGCTTTAATTGGGCATAAGTACAACGACGCTTTTATGCCGATTTCCATGCGCATCTCGATAATATGTATCGAAATAGATGATGGAAAATTCGCATTTTTTTTAGATGACAGTATTATTTGTGCTTATTATAACTACCTAACTTTCCCTGAATTGTGTTGGAACCCGACAAAGATTTTCTTATCAAATTAGCCCATACTAAAATGCCTTTTGGTAAATATGAAGGTAAATTTCTTATTGATCTTCCAGAATATTATGTAGTATGGTATCATAATAAAGGGTTTCCAAAGGGACAATTAGGACTAATGCTCGAAACTGTGTATGAGCTAAAACTAAACGGTTTAGAGGAACTAATCAGGAATATAAAATTGCGGTATCCAAAGTAATTTTTTAGCTTTAAAATTAAATTATTCCTCCTATGGCTGAAGCACATATTGAAAAAAATTTTAAGATAAAACATTTGCCATCCTTATTCGCTAAAGCGTTTAAAGCTTGGAATGATGATGATCCGTGGCGCCTTAGTGCAGTGGTGGCCTATTATGCCGTACTCTCCTTACCAGGACTTATCGTTATTTTGATAAATGTAGTGGGCAGCATCTGGGGGACTGATATCGTACAAGGACATCTTACTAAAGAGATTACGGTTGTTTTAGGAGAGGAAGCGGCTGAAACTATTAAGGTGATGATCAGTGAAACCTTAAACACCGAAAAAAACATTATAACAACACTGATTGGTATTGCCAGTATTATTTTTGGAGCAACTGGTGTCTTTTATCAACTTCAGATATCGCTCAATAAAATCTGGAAGATTGAAGATTCAGGCAAATTTAGTTTTAAACGTTTGCTCACGGATCGCGCTCGAAGCTTTGCGTTTATTCTAGTTATAGGATTCTTGCTCCTGATCAGCTTTATCGTAACGGCAGTGCTTGGGGCGTTGAACGGTTACATCAAACAAGTATTCCCTGATATTGTTCTTTACGTTGCTTATCTTTTGGATCTTGTCTTATCCTTAAGTGTGGTGACCACCTTATTTGCGCTGATGTTTAAATATATGCCAGACACCAAAATCCGATGGAAAACGGTTTGGATTGGCGCTTTCGTGACAGCTGTACTTTTTACCCTCGGGAAATATTTATTGGGACTTTATTTTGGTACCGCTAACCCGGGATCTACTTATGGCGCTGCGGGAACTATAGTGCTGATTTTATTGTGGGTATCCTATTCCTGTCTCATTTTCTTTTACGGCGCAGCGTTTACCCGAGTGTTTTCATTACAGTATGGCCATGATAGCCATACCTTATCTGAGATACTGACAGACATCCATAATGAAAAAGGGCGGTCAAATAATCAAGAGGTTTAAAATTTTAAAACTTATCTTTGTATAAATTCTTAGAATATGCATAAAGCTGGTTTTGTAAATATTATCGGAAATCCTAACGTTGGGAAATCGACCTTAATGAATGCCTTTGTAGGTGAGAAATTATCCATTATCACCTCCAAAGCGCAAACGACAAGACACCGTATTTTGGGAATTGTCAATGGTGAAGATTTTCAAATGATCCTATCGGACACTCCAGGTATTATTAAACCCGCTTATGAACTTCAGGAATCCATGATGGATTTCGTTAAGTCTGCTTTTGACGATGCTGATGTGCTCTTGTACATGGTGGAGATTGGCGAACAGGAACTGAAAGACGAAGCGTTCTTTAGAAAAATTACCAATTCAAAAATTCCGGTATTGTTGTTATTGAACAAGATTGATAAATCTGATCAAGAACAATTGGAATCCCAAGTGCAATTATGGTCTGAAAAAGTGCCCAATGCTGAAATCTACCCGGTTTCTGCTTTGGAAGGCTTTAATGTTAGAGAAATATTCAATCGTATTATTGAGCTGTTACCAGAATCGCCTGCATTTTATCCAAAAGATCAATTAACTGATAGGCCTGAACGTTTCTTCGTAAACGAAACCATTCGCGAGAAAATCCTAATCCACTACAAAAAAGAGATTCCCTATGCCGTTGAAATTGATACGGAAGAATTTTTTGAAGAAGAGCATATCATCAGAATGCGTGCCGTAATTATGGTAGAACGCGAAACCCAAAAGGGCATCATCATTGGTCATAAAGGCGCTGCATTAAAACGTGTAGGCGTAGAGGCTAGAAAAGACTTAGAATTGTTTTTTGGCAAACAAGTCCATTTAGAACTTTACGTAAAAGTGAATAAAAATTGGAGAAGCGACCAGCGGCAGTTGAAGCGTTTTGGGTATAATCAGAAGTAGAGTGCTCAGTGGGCAGGTGGCAGTTTTCAGTGGCAGTTTTCAGTTGGCAGTCTTCAGTCTTCAGTTGGCAGTCTTCAGTTTTAGTAATCGGACCGGGGTAATAACTGTTATTAAAAATCTTAATTTTGAGAGTGATGCTTAAAAGAAAGGCTGTGTGAAACTTTGTGCCCCTCTGTGTTACAACCCACCCAGGCGAACTAACCTCAAACCTCAGACCTTAAGCCCCACACCTCAAACCTCACTAATCCAACCCATTGCTCCGCAAGGTCGTGTTCATAAAATCATACAGTCGGTGCATTTCCGCTTTACCTTTAGATCTTCCGTAACGCCCAGCAAAATACAGCACAAACCACAGTACCACCATTAACAACGTTACTCCGAGTTGAATGTGGTATGATGTGTCTAAAGACCAATTACTATAGGTCCAGATGCCAAAAACAATAAAAAGCCCTGCTACAACAAAGTGAAGAAACATAAACATGGTCCAAACGGTAGGATTAGGACCAAATAAGCCGTGAAGGATGGAGTTGTGCGCATCCACTTCATTGATCTCCAAATGCAGTTGTGGCGACCAAAATTGCTGCTCATGTGTAGGTAGCCTAATGAATACATGATCGTCAACCCTAACAATCTTATAGGTCTTATTGGTAGCTTTGGTCTCTTCAAAGACTTTTAAAACCGTCGAATGATCATGATTTAAGTTCTTTTTAAATCGTGGTCGCAATACAATGTCGTTCGTAATTGGCATAGTTTTAATTTAATGCGCCGAAAAATACTCTTTTTTTTTAGAAAGGAAACACTACCTTTGCAAACAATTTAATAGACATGAGTAATATAGTAGCCATAGTAGGGCGTCCCAATGTAGGGAAGTCAACTTTATTTAATCGTTTAATTCAACGTCGCGAAGCCATTGTTGATGCCGTAAGTGGTGTGACAAGAGATAGGCATTACGGGAAATCAGAATGGAACGGACGGGAATTTTCTGTGATTGATACGGGCGGCTATATTATTGGTAGTGATGATATTTTTGAAGCGGAGATTGATAAGCAAGTAGAACTTGCTATTGACGAGGCTGATGTGATCATCTTTTTGGTGGATGTGGAAAGCGGGGTTACTGGCATGGATGAGGATGTTGCTGAGTTATTGAGAAGAGTGGACAAACCTGTATTTTTAGCGGTAAACAAAGTGGATAATAACAAACGCGCAGAAGATGCCGTGGAGTTTTATGCATTAGGTTTAGGCGAATATTTTACTATTGCCAGTATTAATGGTAGTGGCACTGGAGACTTGTTGGACGCCGTGGTAAAGGCCTTGCCAGAACATGTTGAAATTGAAGAAAGTGATTTACCGAGATTCGCTGTAGTAGGACGCCCTAATGCAGGAAAATCATCGTTTATAAATGCGCTTATTGGGAAAGATCGCTATATCGTAACTGATATTGCCGGCACCACGAGAGATTCTATAGATACGAAATACAACCAATTCGGATTTGAGTTTAACTTGGTGGATACTGCGGGAATCCGTCGTAAATCTAAAGTCAAGGAAGATCTTGAGTTCTACTCCGTAATGCGTAGTGTGAGAGCCATTGAACATTGTGACGTCTGTATTTTAATACACGACGCTACCCGTGGGTTTGACGGACAGGTGCAGAATATTTTTTGGTTAGCCGAGCGCAATAGAAAGGGCATTGTTGTTTTGGTGAATAAATGGGATTTGGTGGACAAGGAAACCAATTCTGCTAGAGATTACGAAAAACAAATCCGTAAGGAAATGGAGCCGTTTACTGACGTTCCAATTGTTTTTATCTCTGTGCTTAACAAACAGCGTATCTTTAAGGCTATTGAAACGGCAGTAGAGGTTTATAATAATCGCACCAAGAAAATTAAGACTAGTAAGCTTAACGAGATCATGTTGCCTATCATAGAAAACTATCCGCCACCAGCTTTAAAAGGAAAGTTTGTGAAGATTAAATACATCATGCAGTTGCCAACGCCGCAACCGCAATTTGCATTTTTCTGTAATCTGCCACAGTACGTTAAAGAACCGTACAAGCGCTTCTTAGAAAATAAACTTCGCGAAGAATTTGACTTTCATGGTGTGCCTATTAGTATCTACATGCGTAAAAAATAGGACAAACTCCTTTTAGATAAAGAGACATTAAGATACTTCCGAAATGACGCCTCGATGTTTAAGAGTTTTTCCTACCAAGAATTATTGGATGATCCAAATTTAAATGATCTCGTTGTTTGTCAGTTAGTTCCAAGCAAGTTTGTATTCTTGATTCTAACAGCGCAGCGATCGTGATTCTTTATCGGACAACAATGATTTTTTATACATTTTCTTAAGAATTTACATGGGATTTCTCGTATATATTTGTTTCTTTGGCAGCTACTAATGTAGCCGCTATCAAGTTATGACT
>Ga0114916_1000257_pt1 | contig 39037 bp, 34 predicted proteins | sample MalvirAntarct_66_FD_83501 | JGI IMG/M metagenome (GOLD analysis project Ga0114916, IMG submission 83501) | Marine viral communities from the Global Malaspina Expedition - Malaspina viral metaG Antarct_66 | ecosystem: Environmental > Aquatic > Marine > Oceanic | place: West Anvers Island... | reverse complement strand
TTATTGACAACATCCCGGAAGAAACGAAAGTTAATGAAGTTAACGATTTTGTTTGGAAAGCGATGAACATATTTTATCTCTATAAAGATCAAGTACCAAATTTAGCCGATACCCGTTTTGAAACTGACAAAGCGTATGCGGACTATCTAAACAGTTTATCTAAACCGGAAGACCTGTTTGAAAGTTTAATCTATCAACGAGAAGTGGTGGATCGTTTTAGTTTTATTACTTCGGATTATATTGCTTTAGAACAGCAATTTGCCGGAGTTTTTAAAAGCAATGGTCTCGAATTTGATTTTTACAGACAACCACAAGATCCCAACGCAGTGTTTGGCCTCGTGCGTTTGGCATTAAATGATAGCCCAGCAAGTATAGCTGGCGTAAAACGTGGACAGATTTTTAATGCGATTAATGGCGTGCCGATGACCGTAGATAATATCGCTTCCTTATTAGGAGTGGATACCTACACTTTAAATTTTGCAGAATATCTCACCAATAATACTGATACGACAAATGATGATAAAGTGGTATCAAATGACAAAAAAGCTACAGTGACCAAAATAGAATACAATGAAAATCCTATCCACATTTCAAAAGTATTGCCTGTTAATGGACAAAAGATTGGATATTTAATGTACAATGGATTTACCAGAAATTATGACAAGCAATTAAATGCTGCTTTTGGCGACTTCAAAGCGGCTGGAGTTCAGCATTTGGTATTGGATTTAAGATATAATGGTGGAGGCTCAGTAAATACCGCTGCACTTTTAGCAAGCATGATTACGGGTCAGTTTACAGGGCAAGTGTTTTCTAAATTGGTGTACAACAAAAATTTACAGTCTGAAAATACCTCCTTTAACTTTAGGGATACCGCTACTGAAGCGGGTGGCACTATCAATTCCCTTAACTTAACTAAGGTGTATGTCTTAACCACCCGCCGAACTGCGTCTGCAAGTGAGTTGATCATCAATAGTCTTTCTCCTTATATTGACGTTGTTCAAATTGGTGGAAAAACTACTGGAAAATCGCAGGCTTCAATCACCTTATATGATTCTGAAAATTTTGATCGCGCTAACGCCAATCCAAACCATACCTATGCCATTCAACCTTTAGTGGCCATGTCGATCAATAAAAATGATCAACCTGTTGCACCAATGGGAATAGAAAGTGCTTTAGCGCAGTTTCAAGTTAGAGAAAGCATTAATAACCTTGGTGTTTTAGGAGATATGAATGAGCCATTTTTAGCGCTAGCTATTGCGGACATTACTGGAAGTAACCGTCCTGCTCCATCATCTATGGAACGACAATTGGTGCCATTGAAAAATAATGTGGATGCAAAATTATTGGACAACGAGATGTACATCAGCGCTGATGATCATATGTCAATCTTTAAAAGCTTAAAATAGTCCAATACCTTATTGAAAATTAAAAAACCGCTTTTCAGCGGTTTTTTTTGTTATTAAATAAAGCGAGGTAACTGAAAATAGCTACAAGTTTACTTTACCTATTAATTAAAATAGATCCCACTCGGAATAATTCCGACCTCAACAGAGTTTTTGGCAGTATTGGTGGATAGATCAAAAGTTTTTAGGGTGCCATTTGCAGTATAATTTCCAGCATCTACGCCGTACAATACACCATCATTAATGGTCATGTAATTAAAATTAACTCCTGTAAATTCTGGTGTTGATGGAACGCTTTTGCTCCCTGTGTCCAATTTATAAACACCGCCGTCCATATAAAAATACATCGCGTTGCCGTAAGCCAAGTGCGCTGGATGCTGGTCTTTTGCGAATGCTAAAGAAGATGTTACCGTATTGGACGTAGGATTGATCACACTCAACTCTCCGGCAGTTTCATCATTGGTCCAAGCTGGTTTGCCCTCTGCCAATACATAAAGTTGACCTAGCGCATCAAACACCATTGAATTTGGAATATCGCCCACAGGTATGGTCTTTATAACAGTAGCGTTGCCATCGATAACCGTTACAATATTATTTTGACCATAGCCACCTTTATGTGCCACATACGCCGCCCTTCCGTTTGATACTATTCTCTCCGGACCCTCGCCAACAGCTACCGTGGTGATCACATCATTGCCTTGTAAATTAATTACGGCAACAAAGTCGTCATTTGGATCACTACCATCACCCCAATTGGTCACATACCCTTTTCCTAACAATATGGTCATATAGCGTGGATTATTCAATCCTGAATCAATCGTAGCAACAGACTCAAAAGTATATCGGTTGACTACCTCAATTTTTTGGGAATTGTTGACAATAATGTAGGCAAGGTCTTCATAAAAGGTGATACTTTGAACGGTGTCTCCTAACAATTTCCCATTAACGGTTGAAAAAATAGTTGGCTCAGAAATTGAATAATCGTTTGACACAAATGATACAGAACCATTACCTTGATTGTAATTACCTTCGTTAGTAATCAGAATGCCATCTTGATAAGCGCCGCTGGCAATTGGTAAAATTGTGTTGTCGTCATCATTGCTACATGAGAATGCTAATAGGGCAAGAGATAATCCGAAGATTACATGTTTTCTAAATGTCATAATTTTAAAATTTTAAAGTTAATTGTAATTGATAATTTCGATTGGGCATGGGCCGAAGCGCCACATTTTCGTAAGGAGTATTATAAATATTATTGATATTAAACTGCAGAATGGTTGTTAGATCAGTGAACATGGTGTATTGGTAGGATAAACCTAAATTGCCAACATTATAGCCTTGTAACTGACCTCCAATAATGGCAACTCCGTCATTTACAAGATGCTGATAAACTAACGCCATCGTTTTATAAGCATAACTAAAGTTCACATGGGCTTTGTGAAGTGGTACATAAATGAGCTGTTGGTCTGTCTCTGCATTTTCAGAAACAGTATAAGAATAGGCCGCATTGAGATTGAACTGATGGCCATTAAAATAGTACTTAAAAAAGAGTTCCAATTCCGCCCCATAATTCCGCACCTTATTAAGGTTTTGTGGTCTAAATAACCCGGTATGATCTGGAACCCACTGAATCATGTCTTGGGTTTTGATGTAATATGTATTGAGTTTTACATCCATAAATCGGGATGAGAATTCATGCCCTAAATCCGCTTGATAGGACAGTTCTGGTATCAGTTCCAAATTACCTCCCGGATTCCAATACAAATCATTAAAAGATGGCACTCTATAATTCTTGGAACCGTTTATTTTTATGGCATAAGACTTATTAACACGATATTCAGCATCTGCTGAAAACACTACGGGACTCGAAAACCCAGAGGTAAAATCTTTTCGAATATTTACCCCATAGTTAAAGACATCGGATAATTGATGACGCCATAAACCCGTGGCAGAAAATGCATCCCGACTGGGATTGCCAAAGCTATCACCTTCTGCAGAGTACTTGGAAAATTCTAAAATACTGCGAACTTCAATGGCGTCATTAAGTTTATAGTTGAGTGTGTGATTTCCTAAAATACTTGTGACATTTCCGAATGAATATCTATTTGCATCTTTATTTTCGAAGTACTTAAACTCCTCAAAAAGATGCACTACTTTTAATTTTGAAGTTAAACCGTTATGAAACATTCCCCACTCAAGCATCGACCTGTAATTCATATCTTCATAGGCCGATTTAGAAGGTGCAACTCGGGTTCCCGAAAAATGACGATCGCCAATATAACTTTGATGGTACAGTTTTAAAACATTTTTTTTATCTAAAAAGTACCCTGCATTCAGGTTGAAGCTAAGATTATTAAATTGGCCGTTTAGGTTCCTTTGATTGGACCCTAAATATTTATAATCATTTTCAGAATCGACATACCCAATTCCGAGATTAAGAGACCACTGGTCCTCACCGGTAGAAAATTGATAATTGGCTCGCTTGGTATCAAAGCTGCCATAACCCATCCGGATCGTATGATCAGTATGTGTGTTGAATGTTAGCACATTGCTCAAATGCACACTACCTCCAATAGCGCCACTGCCATATTGCACACTGCCTCCTCCACTTCTAATTTCTACAGCATCGTAATTAAAAGTATTGAACGTATTAAAATCGACCTGACCGTTAAGCTGCGAATTGATATTTATGCCATTCCAAACCACGGCGGTCTGCGAAGCATTCGTCCCTCTAAATGAAACTGATGAGACCATTCCATATCCATTTTCTTTAAAATAAAGAGTGGAGTTATAGCGTAACACATCAGTTAGTGAACCGTTGTTTTTTTGCAATACAGAATCGGGAAGTACAGTAATTTTATGACCTTTAGCATATAATTTTAATTTGTTGTCGCTCAATACCACTTCATCCAATTGCTGAATGGAATCCAACTGTCCTTGGGCAATTGTGGAATTACCAATAACAAAAACTAAGAAAATATAAAACAGTTTTTTCATAATCTTAAGGCTCTTTACCCGAAAGCCGCTCGTGATAGATGAGATTGGCAGGTCTCCTGACTTGTTTTATGTTACCATACCTTCCCAGTATTAACCAGTGGCAATTGAAGTGTGTAACATCTCAATTTGAGTTGCCCATAACGTGGACAAAAACTTACAGTTGCGGGAACAGTCCTGGATTTTAACCAGATTCCCTTTTAATCGGCAGCGTTGACTTTGCCGAACCAAATTTCAGTGCAAAATTAAACATTTTAAATGGAATCTGATTAGTGCAATGCAAGGTTTTAAAAAAGGCGCTGCATTGAATTCCATTATTTAATCTTAAATTTGACACTCAAAAACAAAACGCTTTGAAAACTTTTTCCTTCCTATTTCTATTTCTATTCCTTGTAAACTGCAAAGAACAATCCCCCTCCAAAAATCTTAATGAAGCTTCTATAGCCCAACATGAGAAGTTGATGTTTGCTGAAGGGTTTTCAATTGAAGATTATCAAGATTTTAAAGTCTTAACCATTAAGAATCCTTGGCCAAAATCTGAACACACTTTTCGGTATGCGCTAATCAGCAAAGAGATGGCCCCTAAAATCACCTTAAACAAAGATGATTATGATGGCATTTTAATAACCCCGATTGAAAAAATAGTCGTCACCTCCACCACGCACATCCCAGGCTTGGAATTGTTAAATGTTGAAAATACCTTGATTGGTTTTCCTGGCACTGATTATGTGTCATCAGAAAAGACCCGTACTTTGATTGATAATGGGACCATTAGAGAATTGGGTAAAAATGAAAGCATTAATACCGAAGTACTTTTAGAACTCCGGCCTGAAGTCGTCATCGGTTTTGGTATTGATGGCAATAATAAAACTTTTGACAATATTCAGAAAGCCGGTATTCCGGTCATTTTTAATGGCGAATGGATTGAAGCTTCCCCTTTGGCAAAAGCTGAATGGATTAAGGTGTTTGGCGCACTTTATAATAAGAAGAAAGAAGCAGATGCTATCTTTGAGACCATTGCGTCTGATTATACTAAAGCTAAAGCTATCGCCCAACAAGCCACTAGTCAGCCCACCGTCTTGAGCGGTGCCATGCATAAAGACATCTGGTATTTACCAAGTGGTACGAGTTCTGAAGCTATTTTATTAAAAGATGCCAATACCAATTATTTATATAGTGATACCTCTGAAAAAGGCAGTTTATCCCTCAGTTTTGAAACTGTTTTTGAGAAAGCGAAAGACGCTGATATTTGGATCAGTCCCTCCTTCTATCCGAGTTTGGAAGCGCTTGAAAAAGCCAATGCCCACTATACAAAATTTAAAGCCTTTAAAACAGGACAAATGTATTCATTTGTCTCTACTACAGGAGCTACGGGCGGAGTTTCCTATTTTGAAATGGGCATGGCACGACCGGATTTGGTTTTAAAAGATTTGATTAAAGTTTGCCATCCTGAACTTATGGAAGATTACGAGCCTTACTTTTTTAAAAAATTAAACTAACCACACGCACTAACGTCATCCCTTCACTAAAAAAATCTATTTGAATACCAATTACACATATCCCTTTATAAGTTTGATAGCCTTGCTCATCATCTTTTTTTTCGTAAACATTAGTTTGGGCTCTGTGTCAATTCCTACATTAGAAATTTTTAAAAGTCTGATAGGCAGCATTGACAATGAATCATGGCAATACATCATTCAAGATTACCGTTTACCGAAAGCATTTACGGCCATTTTAGTAGGATCTGGTTTAGGTATATCTGGATTATTAATGCAAACTCTTTTTAGAAATCCCCTCGCTGGACCATTTGTTTTGGGTATTAGTTCTGGCGCGAGTTTAGGTGTGGCGTTAGTTATCTTGGGGTCAGGGCTTTTTGGAGGTGTTTTTGTCAGTTTACTTACCTCAAAATGGAGCGTTGTAGTTGCCGCAAGTTTGGGGAGTTTTTTAGTATTGCTCGCGGTTATGATCGTTTCCACAAGGGTCAGGGATACTATGGCCATCCTGATTATTGGTTTGATGTTTGGAAGCATCACCACAGCGGTAGTGAGCGTCCTCTCCTATTTTAGTTCAGCGGAAGAATTGCAACAGTATATTTTTTGGGGATTCGGTAGTTTGGGCAACCTTTCATGGAGCGAGCTCTTTATCTTTTTCTTAATTTATTTAGCGGGGATTTTGATGACTATAATTTCCATCAAAGGGCTTAACACCTTATTATTAGGTGAAAATTATGCGAAAAGCATGGGGCTAAAACTCAAACAAAGTCGCTTGCTCATTATTATAGCCACAAGTTTATTGGCAGGAACCATTACTGCGTTTGCAGGTCCCATTGCCTTTATCGGATTAGCCATTCCGCACATCACACGACAAATATTCCATACCTCAAACCACAAAATTCTATTGCCGGCAGTCTTTTTATTGGGCGGCATCGTGATGCTTATTTGCGATAGTATTGCGCAATTGCCAACCAGTGACTATACGCTGCCCATCAACGCCATCACCTCTTTGGTTGGTGCGCCAGTAGTCATTTGGCTATTAACCAGAAAACGTAAAATGTTCTTTTAAAGTGTCCAAGCAACAATCCCATATCGTCCTCGAAACTAGAAATTTGTCCATTGGCTATGCTTCCAAAAAAGGCACCCAGGTCATTGCGGATGGGATCAATATAGCGCTACACAAAGGCGAATTGGTCGGGTTGGTGGGTGCGAATGGGATTGGAAAATCGACCTTATTAAGAACCTTGACCACAGTTCAAAAACCTTTAGAAGGCGCGATTTATATCAATTCCAAAGCCATTACCGACTACGCGACGGTAGAACTGGCTAAGCAATTGAGTTTAGTGCTCACTGAACCAATTGCTTCAAAAAATCTCTCTGTGTTTGAATTGGTGGCTTTAGGAAGACAACCCTATACAAATTGGGTGGGAAATTTATCTGACACTGATCTTAAAATTATTGAGCAAGCACTTCAGCAAACCAATATTATAGCGCTGAGAGATAAAAAATGCTTTGAATTAAGCGACGGGCAACTTCAAAAAGTAATGATTGCCAGAGCATTGGCCCAAGACACTGATTTAATTATTTTAGATGAGCCTACCACACATTTAGACATGTATCACAAGGCATATATTTTAAAATTACTGCAGAAATTAGCACAAGAGACAGGTAAAACCATTCTCTTTTCTTCTCACGAAATAGATCTGGCCATTCAATTGTGTGATACAATGATTGTCATGAGCAGCACGGCCGTGGTTTCTGGCACCCCCTGCCAGCTGATTGCCAACGGAACCTTTAATACTTTATTCCCAAAAGATTTGATTGCTTTCGACCCCACCACGGGGAGTTTTAAAGTGAGAAAATAATTTGCTTAAAGCAGCACCATCTCTATTTTTACATTTTTTATTGCTCCGTAATCTTCTATTCTTACCCATGGGACGTCCCTTAAAAAAATCTATCTTTGGTAAAATTGAAAATTTAAATGAACGACCATCTCCTTCTCATCCTTGCGATTCTTATGGCCGCTGGCATTGGGGCCTATATTGGCATGACCATTTCCCGACTTAAAAGCAAAGGCGAACAGAGCGCACTGGAAGAGCGTATTTTTAACCTGCAACAGCAACTTCAAGACACCAAGCAACACTATGCATTGGAAGTACAAAAAACTGAACAGCACTATGAAACACAGCTAGTTTCCTTAAAAGAGACACTGGATAAATTAGAGCAGGATCGTGAAAATATCCGCCGGGAAAAAGACTTTCTCAACACGGAATTGACACGTAAACACGCCGATTTTCAAAATCTCACTCTTAAAAACCAAGAGCAAAAAGCTGAAGTAGAAAAATTACAGGAGAAATTTACTAAAGAATTTGAAAATTTGGCCAATAGAATTCTGGACGAAAAATCGAGCAAATTCACTCTACAGAATAAAGAAAATATTGATGCGATTTTAAAACCTTTACAAGACAAAATTCAGCATTTTGAGAAGCGCGTAGAAGAAACCAACAAGGAAGATATTACGAGAAGTGCTGACTTGCGCCGTCAAATTATAGGATTGACGGAATTGAATGAACAAATGAGCAAAGAGACGACCAATTTGACCAAAGCTTTAAAAGGCGATACCAAAACGCAGGGAAATTGGGGAGAATTGGTGTTGGAACGCGTTATGGAGCGCAGCGGACTCCAAAAAGATAGTGAGTATGTTGTGCAACAAAGTTTTACCACAGAAGAAGGTAAACGGGTGATGCCTGACGTCGTAATTTCGTTGCCTGGCGATAAAAAAATGATTGTAGACTCCAAAGTATCCTTAGTGGCCTATGAACGTTACATCAATGAGGTTGACGAATCTGAACGGGCTACCCATTTAAAAAATCATTTACTATCGGTAAGAAAACGGGTGAGCGAATTGGGCGAGAAAAACTACCACCAACTCTACGAGATGGAAAGTCCTGATTTTGTCTTGCTGTTCATACCTATCGAATCTGCTTTTGCCATTGCCTCTATGGAATACCCTGCTCTGTATAGTGATGCCTTTGAAAAAAATATTATTATTGTGACACCCACCACCCTACTGGCCGTTTTAAAAACGATTGACAGTATGTGGCAAAACGAAAAGCAAAAAGCCAATGCCATTGAAATTGCGACACAGGCGGGCCGACTGTACGATTCTTTTGTTAATTTAACTGACGAATTGATTAAAGTGGGCAACCAACTTGGTACCGTTCAAAAATCGTACGACAATGCGATGGTAAAACTAACCGGTAAAGGCAATTTGGTGAAACGGGTCGAAACTCTTAAAACACTAGGCGCCAAAGCCAGCAAACAACAAAACGATAAATTATTGAAACGCGCTATTGATGATGAATAAGTTACAAGACGAAAAAAAATACAAAAAAGTAGACGCTTCCAGAATTTTAATTTCTGAACTCATGCAACCGTCCAATTCTAATTTTAACGGCAAAATCCACGGGGGTTATATCCTCAATTTAATGGATCAAATTGCTTTTGCCTGTGCCTCAAAACATTCTAAAACCTATTGTGTAACCGCCTCTGTAGATACGGTAGATTTTCTAAACCCTATAGAAATTGGTGAGTTGGTCACTATGAAAGCCTCGGTAAATTACGTTGGTAATACCTCTATGGTGGTTGGGATTCGAGTAGAAGCTGAAAATATAAGAACGGGAGTCGTAAAACATTGTAATTCGTCCTATTTTACAATGGTGGCGAAAGACGATGACGGAAATTCAGTTGAAGTTCCGGGATTGATTTTAAATGACAAACAGGAAATTAGACGTTTTCTAAAAAGTCTAAAACGTCTTGAAATGAAGCGCTATAGAAAGAAAGAATTTGAAGAGAAGGATTTCTCGCCCAACGATTATTTACATATTCTTGAAGGATATAAGGTAAAAGTAAGTCTCAGCTGATTTTGTTATATCGCAAAGAAGCGATATATTTGAATATCACTTAATATAGTGATATATCGAATTATCAATTAAATAAGTGATAACAACACATATCAAGTAGTAGATAGTAGGATTTACCATCAGATCAACGCCTATGACCAGTATATTAACAGGAGATATTATCAAATCACGCACTATTAAAGATTCGGAGGTTTGGCTATCGGTTTTAAAAGATGCCTTATCAGCATTTGCAATAAACACTAGTGATTGGGATATTTATAGAGGCGACAGTTTTCAATTGGAAACCCAAAGCATCGCTGATAGTCTTAAGGCTGCTATATATATTAAAGCCTGTATCAAAACGATAAAAGGCTTAGACGTGAGGATTGCCATAGGCATTGGCGACAAAACCTTTAGGGGTAAAAGTGTGGTGGAATCTAATGGCGAAGCTTTTCAATATTCGGGTGAAACACTTGAGCAACTCAAAAAGGAAAAAGTAAACCTCAAAATAAAAACCAACAATCCGCAACTGGACGAAGACCTTAATTTGTACTTTAAATTGGCTTTAACCATTATGGATCATTGGACAGCCAATTCGGCCGAAATTGTCAAATTGCACCTAGAGCAGCCACAGGCGCTACAAGAAGACCTAGGGAAACATTTGGGGATTAATCAGAATGCCGTAAGCAGCCGCCAGAAACGCGCGCATTTGGATGTCATCATGCAATTGGAGGCGCTCTGCCGTAAAAAGATAACACATTTACAGCTATGATCTTGATAAAACTCATACTCGCGCATCTTATCGGCGACTTCTTCTTACAAGCTACATCCTGGGTAAAAGAAAAAGAGACATTAAAGTTACGCTCGCCAAAACTTTATGTGCACGTCCTCATCCATATGGCCCTACTATTTCTGATTCTTTGGGACGTTTCAAAATGGCCAATTATCCTTATCATAGGTATTTCCCATTTTATCATTGATGCTCTTAAACTGCTCTTGCAAACAAAAAAAAACAAAAGGTTGTTATTCTTTATTGATCAACTGCTCCATAGTGCTGTATTGGTAGCCATTTATTGGATAGGCATGGCGAGGGACGGGTTTTTAACTACACTTTTCACGGACCACACCCTTATCCTTTTAACCTTTATCCTGTTTTTAACTCTTCCGGTTTCCATTATAATGAAAACCATTTTTATGAAATGGGACATTTCCAAACTCACTGAAGGCAACGAATCGCTTAAAGATGCCGGCATGTATATTGGAATTCTAGAACGAATTTTGGTGTTTGTATTCGTCATTTTAAATCATTGGGAAGCTGTGGGGTTTTTAATTACGGCAAAATCAGTGTTTAGATTTGGCGATTTAAAAGAATCTAAAGAACGAAAACTTACAGAATACATTCTGATTGGCACGTTAATCAGTTTCGGAATTGCAATTCTCACAGGAATTCTGTTTAAAATGGTTCTCTGACCCAACTGCATAAAAAAACCACCAAATTGGTGGTTTTATAGTTGTTATAAGCGCAATTCAAAATTGAGAACCTTCCTTTATTGTTTGATAAACCGTTTGATATGATTGCCATTGTCTGACGATATTTTAACCAAATACACACCGTCGTTCCACTTTGAGACATCAATAGTGCTTGATAGTTTAGACAAAGCCTTGGTCATGATCTTATTGCCCAAGACATCAAAAACTTCCAATTTCACATTCGTAAGACCTTTGGGCACTATTAATTGAAATCTAGAGTTTGCAGGATTGGGAGTCATTTTAAAATCATTCAAATCGCTTTGATCCTGATCAAAAGATGCCAACGCATAAACAAATTTAGATGTACTATCTATAAAGGAAGCTTCATCAAAATCAACGTTAAACCCAACACAATTGTGAGCAAAACTAGAAGAGATTAATAAAAAACCCAGAAAGGATAATGTAATTTTTTTCATAGACAAACCAATTTCAAAAGTGACGATTTACTGATAAAACAACCTTACAACACGCCGTTAAGTCTGAAATATCGCACAGCATCTTACTAATAATCACTAAATTACAAATTATTAGCAAGATAAACACGTGCGTTATCAATTTTTATTATTTACTTAAATACATTTTACGTCTAGAATACAAGTTATAGAACTCGTCATCCTTCAAACTGTCAATAAATAGGATACTTTCTCCAGTACTTTTCATTTCAGGTCCCAACTGTTTATTCACATTAGGAAACTTGTTAAAAGAGAATACAGGTTGCTTAATGGCAAACCCTTCCAGTTGCGGATTGAAATTAAAATCAGTCACCTTTTTCTCACCTAACATGACTTTAGTTGCATAATTGACATAAGGCTCTTTATACGCTTTCGCGATAAACGGTACGGTTCTAGAAGCCCTTGGATTGGCTTCAATGATATATACCACATCATCTTTTATCGCAAACTGAACGTTTATCAAACCGACTGTATTTAAAGCCAAGGCAATTTTTTTAGTGTGATCTTTAATTTGTTGTAATACAAACTCACCTAAGTTAAACGGGGGTAAAGTCGCATTACTATCTCCCGAGTGTACACCACAAGGTTCAATATGCTCCATAATTCCAATGATATAGACATTTTCGCCATCGCAAATAGCATCCGCTTCGGCTTCAATAGCACCATCTAAATAGTGGTCTAACAGTAATTTATTGTTCGGCATGCTTCGAAGTAAATTCACCACATGCTCTTCCAACTCATTTCTATTGATGACAATTTTCATGCCCTGCCCTCCAAGAACGTAAGAAGGGCGCACCAAAATCGGGAATCCCAAATGGTCTGAAATTGCCAATGCTTCATCTGCGGTAGTGGCTACATCAAATTCTGGGTAAGGAATATTATTTTCTTGCAATAATTTTGAAAAACTTCCTCGGTCTTCAGCTAAATCTAGCGCTTCATAAGTGGTTCCGATAATTTTAATGCCATAACGGTCTAATTTCTCGGCCAATTTCAACGCTGTTTGTCCGCCTAATTGAACAATAACCCCTTCTGGTTTTTCATGTCGAATGATGTCATATATGTGCTCCCAAAATACCGGTTCAAAATACAATTTGTCTGAGATATCAAAGTCTGTCGATACCGTTTCAGGGTTACAGTTGATCATAATGGTTTCATAGCCGCATTCTGAAGCCGCCATCACCCCATGTACACAACAGTAATCAAATTCAATACCCTGACCAATTCGATTAGGTCCTGATCCTAAAACAATAACTTTCTTCTTATCGCTGACCACACTTTCATTCGCAGAAACGCGAGTACCGTCTGGCGTTTCCATTTCATTTTCAAAAGTAGAATAGTAATATGGAGTTTGTGCTTTAAACTCAGCAGCACAAGTATCAACCAATTTATAAACACGGTTTATCTTAAGCTCTTCACGTTTGTTGTAGACTTGACTTTCCAAACAGTCCAACATATGGGCAATCTGTCTGTCGCCATACCCTTTTTGTTTTGCCTCCAACAGCAAATCGCGCTCAATAGTATCAATGGTAAAGGTTGAAATTTCCTTTTCCAGATGGTGTAATTCTTCGTATTGCTTTAAAAACCACATGTCAATTTTAGTGATTTCATGAATGCGGCTCAAAGGAATTCCCATTTGTATGGCATCATAAATCACAAACACACGGTCCCAACTTGCGTGGGTCAGTTTGTCGATAATTTGGTCATAATCCTTATACCCTTTGCCATCAGCCCCAAGGCCGTTGCGTTTTATTTCTAACGATTGGGTCGCTTTGTGAAGTGCCTCTTGAAACGAACGCCCAATGGCCATGACCTCACCAACAGATTTCATTTGTAGCCCTAAGGTTCTATCAGAGCCTTCAAACTTATCAAAATTCCAACGCGGTATTTTCACAACAACATAATCTAAAGTCGGCTCAAACAAGGCAGACGTCGATTTTGTAATTTGATTGCTCAATTCATCTAAGTGATATCCGATGGCCAATTTTGCAGCAATTTTAGCGATAGGATACCCTGTAGCCTTGCTTGCCAAGGCGGAAGAACGAGAGACACGAGGGTTGATTTCAATCGCAATAATGTCTTCATTTTCATCAGGACTCACCGCAAATTGCACGTTACACCCACCAGCAAAATCACCAATACTACGCATCATATGGATGGCCATATCACGCATACGTTGGTAAGTGGTGTCTGATAAGGTCATCGCAGGCGCTACCGTAATAGAATCTCCGGTGTGGATCCCCATTGGATCCATATTTTCAATGGTACAGATAATAACAACGTTATCATTCCTGTCGCGCAATAACTCTAATTCGTATTCTTTCCATCCAATCAAAGCCTTGTCAATCATCACCTCATGGATTGGCGAAACCTCCAACCCTCGAGTCAACAATTCATCAAACTGATCTTCAGTATGCACAAAGGAAGCTCCTTCGCCCCCAAGTGTAAATGAGGCTCTAATCACTAAAGGAAATCCAAATTCTTGAGCAATTTCCTTTCCTTCCAAATAAGATGTAGCGGTAGCCTGAGGCGCCATTGGCACTCCAATCTTAAGCATTAATTCTCTAAATTCTTCCCGGTCTTCAGTAATGTTAATGGCATTAATATCCACCCCAATCAATTTGACACCAAAATCATTCCAGATGCCTTTTTCATCAGCCTGGATACATAAGTTTAATGCAGTTTGACCACCCATTGTTGGTAAAACAGCATCAATTTGAGGATGCTCCTTTAAGATTTGAATGATAGATTTTGTGGTGAGCGGCAATAAATACACATGATCAGCCATAGTAGGATCAGTCATGATGGTGGCCGGATTTGAATTGATGAGAATAGTTTCTATCCCGTCTTCTCTAAGTGAACGTAAGGCTTGGGTACCAGCGTAATCAAACTCGCAAGCTTGTCCAATTACAATTGGTCCTGAGCCAATTATAAGTACAGATTTGATGTTTTTATTTCTAGGCATTTTGATGGATTTTGTGTTGCAAAAATAAATAGGATTTGGGTACAAAAAAAGGCGTTACACCTAAGTAACACCTTAATATATTAACAATTGTCAATCATTATCTTTTATGTCTTGTCTCTGAAGATACAGATAATTTTTTTCTTCCTTTTGCTCTTCTACGTGCAAGGACCTTTCTACCATTAGCAGAAGCCATTCTTTCTCTAAAACCGTGTTTGTTTTTTCTCTTTCTTTTTGATGGTTGAAACGTTCTTTTGCTCATTGTCTTATATCTTTAAAATAATCTTGTATAGTCTAAAATATGTGATGGATTCATTCTCCAAAACTGCGGGCAAATATACAAAGACTTTTGACTCTGACAAATCTAATTTTAAAATATTTTAATGAATTATTCTTCTACTTCATTTAACTGTAAAAATACAGTAAATAATACCGTTGCAAAGCGACTAATAAGCTTAAATATGAATGACAACTTAAAAAAAATTAGTTTCTTTGTGTTTTTAAAAAAAGATCCCATACCTCCGTTTATGAAAGCAGTTACGTTTTTGCTCGTGTTTATCTCATCCTTAGGCCTTAGCGCGCAAAAGATGCTAAACTATAATCTTAAGGTGAACGATGCATTTAAGGTTGAACAGCAAGCAAAACAGCATATCACGCAAGATATTCAGGGCGTGGATCAAATTATCGATAACAATTTAAAGAGCACGATGCAGTTTAAGGTGATAAAGGTCACCCCAGACCTTATTACTTTAGAAATGGTATTTACCCACATGCAAATGACCATGAGCTCTCCAACACTTGGCGAACTGCTTAATGCGGATACGGCCATAGCTGATGACACGGATATGACTTCAAAAATGTTTAGAGGCACCCTCAACATCCCGGTAACTATGGTGTTGGAAAAAACGGGGAAAATACAGTCCATTTCTGGGGGTGACAATTTAATTTCAGGGATGTTTAAAGCTTCGGATATTACAGATAAAGCTGCCATAGAAGCCAACAAAGCACAATTTGAAAAACAATTTGGTAGTGAAGCCCTTTCTAACAGCTTTGAGCAAATGACCTATTTTTTACCAGCAACACCAGTGCGCGTGGATGATACTTGGCAGAATGTTTATCAGGGCGATTTGAAATCTCAAAACCAATGGCGATTAAAAACGCACAACGAGAACGCTTACGAAGTTTTGGGAACCGCCAACACCACCATGTCCAATATTGATGAAAACGTGACCATGGTGCTTACTGGCACTCAGAAGACCATTATCCACGCCAATTCTAAAACTGGGCTCTTTAAAAACATCAGCGTTAACGGAGAATATGTTGGAGATACCCAAATTCATGCGGCAAATATGACCATACCTACTAAAATCACTTCTACAATTACTTATAAATTATTAAATTAAATCATGTACAATAAAAATTTAAAACTTGTTATCACTGGATTAATTCTAGCTTTTGCTGTATATCAATTTACTGAAGGCTATATTGGTAATGGTATAATGCTCATTTTATTTTCGTCAATATTTGTGTTTTTATATTTTAAGAACGAATTTATCCTTTTGGCATTTTTAAAATTGCGCAAACAAGATTTTGTAGGCGCAAAAGGCTGGTTGGACAAGATTAAAAATCCATCAACGGCGTTGGTTAAAAAACAAGAAGGTTATTACAACTATCTGCATGGCATCATGGTATCACAAACCAACATGAATGAAGCGGAAAAATATTTTAAGAAGGCACTTACCTTTGGTTTGGCCATGGACCACGATATGGCGATGGCAAAATTAAACCTTGCCGGAATTGCCTTTAGCAAAAGACGCCCACAGGAAGCAAAGATATTATTGAGTGAAGCACAGAAATTGGATAAGCGGGATATGTTGGCAGACCAAATAAAAATGATGAAAGACAGTATGAAGAAAGCCCAAATGCCCAACCAACATTACGGCGGAAACAGACAGGGCAGAAGACGTTAAACACAATAGTAATAATTTTGATTACGACAATTTACGCAAGCACTTCTTTGGAAGTGCTTTTTTTATGCACTTGTTTTCTTGCGCCTTGTCGACAAGTTTTGATATTGTTAAAAACAAGCCGTAAATTGAAGATTATTGAATTAAAGAGATTACATGGCCATAAAAAAACTACGCACTCTTTTACTTATACTCTTTTGTCCACTCCTCTTCGCCCAAGAGAAAAAAGTGTACTTTGACGATGCCTTAGCCCAGCATTTAAGCACTTTTAATACCCAATCAGATTTAGCAATTAAGAATCAGCAACCCGACCACGTGGATGTGCTGTTTGACACTTTAGTAGAAAAGCACCTGAGGAACACTTATATTTCTGACTTGAAATTCAGGAAAACTTCAGGAGGCAAATTGTATACCGAAGCACTCAATCAGCCTTTTTTATTGATTACCAAAAATTCGGCAATTATACAGAAGCGGGCAGAAATTATTAAAATTAATGAAATTGCCAGCCAATATAAGGATCGATTAGTGGTAATTGTGGTCTATTGGGACACAAAACGCACCGCCAAAAAGAAAGCGCGACGCTATAACAACAACGTCATCGTAGTCTATGCAGATGAACGCCACAACAAATCAAACCGTACGCTTTCCGTTTTTAAGCATTCATTTGGCGTCCCAACCTGTTTCTACATTAATGAGGACAAACAGGTTTATGATATTGATCGAAAATTTTTTCTTAAAAACATAGACGCTTCAACAAAAAAGCTATTCATTGAAAGAACACAAAACAGTATCGCTCAATTATTGGAAACTCAACCTATCCATAGGTCTTCTCAGGAAAATAGTGAGATAATTGTAACGGAGGAACCTTAACCTATAGTAATGGCGCCCAAAGTCGGCAATATGATTCTTTAAGTTTTTCGATGGTCGGTCTATTTAGCCAGCGTTGCTGATCAATGATCTCGCTATCTTCCAAATCTTCAAAAAAATGTGCTTTCAGCTCTAAACTTTTTGCCGTATTATAAATAATGGCATTGATTTCAAAATTGATATTAAAGCTTCTGTAATCCATATTAGTTGTCCCTACCGTAGAAAACACATCGTCAATAACAATGGTTTTGGCATGAATAAACCCTTTACAATATCTATAAATTTTTATATCCGCTTCCAATAAACATTCAATGTAAGAATTGGTGGCGTGCTTAGCCGTCCAAGTGTCAGAATCTTTTGGAATAAGAAGCCTGACATCCACTCCACTTTTTGAAGCCACTTGAAGTGCGGTAATGATTTGCTCATTCGGAATAAAATAAGGCGTAGTGAGATAAACATATTTCTCCGCAGTAACTATCGCCGTAAAGATCACTTCCATGATGTTGGCCCAATCTGTATCTGGACCGCTTGCCGCAATCTGCATGGCCGTAAAATCCTTGCAGTCTTCCTTTGGAAAAAAGCTCTCCTCAATATCCACTTTATGTCTTGAAACAAATTCCCAATTCATCAAAAAATGGATTTGTAAAGACTTTACAGCTTCTCCCACAATTCTCAGATGGGTATCTCGCCAATAAACTTCAGAATCTTCAGAATTGACATAGGTATCAGAAACATTGATTCCTCCAATATAACCTATTTGACCATCAATGATGACAATTTTCCGATGGTTTCTATAGTTCATTTTACCCGTAAAACTAGGAAAAAGTACTGGCATAAATGAAAACCACTCAACACCACTCGCCTGCATTCGCCTCTTGTTTTTCCAAGACACACTACTTCCCACATCATCAATACTCAGCCTTACTTTAACGCCAGACTTAGCTTTATCACATAAGATATCAATGATTTCTAAACCAATGTTGTCATCACGCAGAATGTAATATTCCAAGTGAATATGCAGTTTGGCTGATTTCAAATCTTTTATAAGTAATTTGAATTTATTCTCTCCATTTTTGATGATGTCCACCTTATTGAAGGTGGTTAGGGGCGCATTCTCGTTACTGTGAAGTAATTTGACCAGTTTGATTTTATCATCCAGAAGGTCATTTTTCAAATCGGCGATTTCCTGTTTGTCAGGCTTGAGACGTTTACTAACATCAGAGATCAATTTCTGATTCAGGAGATGTTTCCGATTAAAAATTTTGTTTTTTCGATACTCCTGACCGAATAAATAATAGACGATGAGTCCGAAAAATGGAAAAAACACCAAAACGATAATATAAGATACGGTTTTGGTGGGATTAATATTTTTAGTCAGCACCGTGAATGCCGCCAAAATGACAAGCAAGTAATTGATACTTATTAGAATGACCCAGTAATTATTCGAAATTAAGGCACCCATTAAGATTTCGAATAATATCCTTTTTCAGGAATTTCAATAGTGTATTTTTTTCCTGATTTATTGTTTAAGTGAGGCTCTCTTAACCAAGGGTTATGGATTTTTAAAATCTTGTAATTAATACCATAATCTTTAGCAAAGGCAGCAAAGTCCTTTACTTCTCTATCAACCGTTACTGAAAACGTTGGAATATTGTTGTATAAATCAGAAGATTCAAAATTGAAACCATAGACTTTTGGATGTTTTAAAATTTCCTTTAAGGCCACAATTCTGAACATATAACGTCCAGTTTCTTCTCCCAATAACAGATCGTAATAGTCAGCAACCCCTTGCTCTCTCAAACGACGGGAGATTCCTGCATTTCCCGCATTATAAGCGGCCGCTGCCAAGGTCCATGAACCAAGATTTTTCTTAGACTGCAAAAGATATTTACACGCCACTTCGGTCGATTTTTCTAAATGGTAACGCTCATCGACGTTATCATTTACTTCTAAACCATTTTCCTTTCCAGTGGCTGGCATAATTTGCCACACACCTCGCGCTCCGGCAGGAGAAACAGCATTTGTCAAGCCACTTTCAATCACTGCCAAGTATTTAAAGTCGTCAGGAATGCCGTGTTTCTTTAAAATAGGTTCAATTATGGGAAAATATTTTTGGGCACGTTTAAACATTAAAAGCCCATTAGATTGCCAATAGGTGTTTACCAACAATTCTCGGTCCATACGTTCATAAACATCTGGGTCGGAAATAGGCATCTTCTCTCCCGCAAAGTTTAAATTTTCTGGTAATTGAACCGCATAGACATTGTAATCATTACTAGTTTTTGGCTCTGCCACTTCCTCATTTTCAGTAGGTTTTTGAACCGCAAAAATAAACAATCCTGACATACAGAATAGTCCGACGATGGCTAGTAAATTCTTGATAATTTTCATTTTGTATTTTTTTTATAAATGTATTAAATTATTCCATAAGTTTTAATTTGAACCTTCCATTAGCGCAGGCAGGTGTTTATTAAACCATTTGTATTTTGTAACGATCATAATATGGGTCCCTCCTTTTACTACAATACAATCGCCTTGACAGGAATGGGTGAAAATGGCGTCCTGATCGCCATGGATATAAATAGCTTTAGGATGTGGCTCGTCTTGGTCCCATAGCAACATTTCTTTTAAAGCCCAATCTAAATACCGTTTATCGTTGACCGCAAGATAGGTTTTGTATAAATCGATTCGTTTTGAAATGGTATCATTAAAGGCATACTTTTTTAGAACGTCCAAATTGGAAAGCAATTGTGTAGGCGCAAATTTATAGGCCTTCATAAACTTAGCAATCTTCATTCGTTTAGGGAGTTCATGGCGCGACTTAATGCTGCTCACCACGATCAATTTCCTCAATTTCATATGCTTACTCATTTCCTGAACGAGCACCCCACCAAAAGAAACACCCAATAACACAGGATTGTCGTGTTCAATCTTTTCAATCATGCGCTTGGCATAATGTTCAAATGTTTCATTGTCTTCAGGTAGCATCCACTCCAACCAATACACTTTAAAACGTTCCACGGGGAGCTTAATCCGATCAAAGATGGTGGGTTTTGCTGCCATTCCTGGCATGAGATATACTGGTATGATTTCATTCTCCATAAACAAAAGTCAAATTATAACAAAAATATCGGGGCCGCAAGTTGAAACTTAAAAACTCCCCTGACTTAGGTTTGCATAAAGCTTTATTTCCTAAGCATTTAACAATAATCAAAGACATTGTTAGCTTAATTTTTCGTAAATTTGTGGCGCAAAGCTATATAAAAATGTAGTGATCACACCCTTCCAATTGTTGAAATAATTTAAATATATTATTATGATTGATGCAGTAGAATTAGTTGACAATGACTTCTTACGTCAATTTGAGCTTAAAGTTGAAGACGACATTGCGAAAATTGAGTACTCCCTTCAGGATCGGAAGATTTTTTTGACCAAGATGGTAATTCCAGAAGGTCTTACCTCTGAAGAATTTGAAAATGATTTTTTAACCTTGGTGTTTGAAAATATTTTAGAACGCAACATTAGTGTTGTGCCCACCAGTCCTGAAATTGCAAAATTTTTAAGACGTAACAGAAAGTATAAAAAGATGCTTCCTGTAGGCATTAGAATCTAAAATACACCGATAAAAAAATATCCAAAATTAACATTTTGGATATTTTTTTTGACATTATTTTAGAACGGTAATATTATACTTTTGATTGTCCGCAACCTATCATAAGGCTCATCCTTGCGACATTATGATAACTTATCCATGCAGGCACTAATAAAAAACACTGGCTTTTATTTTGCGATTATCATCGTAATCTGCGGGGTATCCTTACACATGCTGATGGTTTTATTTCTCGCTGATGTCACAGATTTTAACAGATTAATTATTCGTATGACAAAACCGGAAACACAAATTATACTTTCTGATAGATCACAAATAAATCCTTAGTTGCAATGACCTTTGTAAAGTCAGCGTTATAAATTTTGATCGCATTTTTAAACACTAAAGAAAGTCTATTACCTCTTACCGTGCCAATATTATCATTATAACTAATGCTTTCTTCACCAATTTGATCGTATTCTGCAGCAAATCCTAAGATGCCTTCAGCGCAAATTTCATTCACAAAATATTCATCTGTTGTATCTTCCTTTAAAGCAATTTGCAGTTCAGGATTAAATGTATGAGTGGAAGCAACAATGCCATTGGTGGCAAAACTTAAAACTTCTCTCACAGCACATCCGGTTTCCTTTAAAAGGTTGGTGCTGTAGATACCATCACCATTCAGATCGATTGGAATTTGAATAGAATAGGATTTAAGCACCCAATTCCCAACAACAGGATTGCGGACATCATCATCAGAACAGCTTGAAAACAAGAAAAACGAACCTATGAGACAAAGTAGAAAAAGAGATTTTTTCATTGATAGTTTTAGTTAGACATTGGGGTCAACTCCAAAAATATGGATAAGTACCGATGTGCTAAAAAAAATAAGCCGAACAGCTAAAAATGCAGTTGAAAAACACGCAGCCAGAAACTTCTAAGGACTAAAGAGACAGTACAGTCACAAATTCGAAACGGACAAGGCCGTCTTCGTCTATTTTAGTGAGTTCAATATCGTGCAATGTATTTACTAAATCAGGATGCCATGGTGTTTTAACCTTCACATAGTTTTCAGTAAACCCGTGAATGTACCCTTCTTTGTTTTCGCTTTCAAATAAGACAGTTCGTGCACTTCCCAATTGACCTTCATAAAAAGCGCGACGTTTTTTAGCCGAAAGGCCTCTCAACATCTTACTGCGCTTTGCTCTTACATTTTTCGGGACGACACCATCCATAACCGCCGCTTCTGTATTGTCGCGCTCTGAATAGGTAAACACGTGTAGATAAGATATATCTAAAGCATTTAAAAAGTTATAAGAATCTAAAAAGTGCTCCTCAGATTCTCCCGGAAAGCCAACAATAACATCGACACCAATGCAGGCATGAGGCATCACCTCTTTAATTTTTGAAACACGATCTACATACAATTCGCGCATGTAGCGGCGTTTCATTTTCTTAAGAATCTCATTACTGCCGCTTTGTAGTGGAATATGAAAGTGAGGTACGAAAGCTCTGGATTTAGATACGAGATCAATCGTTTCATTTTTAAGAAGATTTGGTTCAATAGAAGAGATTCGCAAACGCTCAATACCTTCCACCAGATCCAATTGTTTCACGAGATCCAAAAAGGTATGTTCGTGTTTTTTATTTCCGAATTCGCCTTTGCCATAATCGCCAATATTAACGCCGGTCAATACGATTTCTTTAATATCTTGAGCGGCAATTTCCTTAGCATTCTTAATCACGCTTTCCATGGTATCACTACGGGAAATGCCACGTGCTAATGGAATTGTACAGTACGTACATTTATAATCGCAACCATCTTGAACCTTTAAAAACGCACGGGTCCGATCGCCAATGGAATAGCTTCCCACATAAAAATCGGCATTCTCAATTTCGCACGAATGGACGACTCCAGCGCCTTTGTTCCGTTCAGGATTATCAAGTAGTTCATTAATATAGCTGGTTAAGTTGAATTTTTCTGTCGCACCCAACACTAAATCCACACCATTTACATCAGCTAATTCTTGAGGTTTCAACTGAGCATAACATCCTACCGCGGCCACAAAAGCCTCTGGATTGACCTTTTGAGCCTGTTTAACAATGGATTTAAAGCGTTTATCGGCATTTTCAGTAACAGAACACGTATTGATGACGTAAATGTCTGCTTCCTCATTAAACTCCACGCGGTCAAAACCTTCATTGGTAAAACTACGGGCAATGGTAGAGGTTTCTGAGAAGTTGAGCTTACAACCTAAGGTATAAAATGCGACTTTCTTTTTCATAATAACGACTTCAATTCATAAACCAGAAACTGAGAGACAGGGTCTGTTTTTCATGGTAAACCAACTCAAAAACGAGGTTTCAGATTTGGAAATGCAAAGTTACACAAATGTTTGAAAGTAATCTACATATCAAACAGAAGCGAATTGAATTTTAAACCTAGATTTTGAAAAGGGAATAAGATCTGTGATGATCTAACCTGATGAAAGTAGTTTATCAGACTTTTCAGCAACACAGTACTAGAGCGACCTAGTCTCTTCTGAATTTTTTGCTGAGTTCAAAAACGTGGTTCAAAATGTCTTTTTCCTGTTCAGTAAACTCCATTTGACGTCTCGACATGACTACTTCAGTCACTTCAAAGGCTTTCTTGGTCAAATATGTTGTAAAACCAGCAGCGCCACCCCAGCTAAAACTCGGAATAAAATTACGAGGATACCCGCTCCCGAAGATATTTGCGCTCACCCCTATGACCGTTCCTGTATTGAACATAGAATTAATTCCGCATTTACTATGATCGCCCATAATGAGTCCGCAGAATTGCAAGCCTGTAGGTGCAAAATTTTCTGTGGTATAATTCCAAAGCCTTACCTCAGCATAATTATTTTTAAGGTTAGAACTGTTGGTATCTGCACCAATATTACACCATTCACCAATGACAGAATTGCCAATGTAACCATCGTGCCCTTTATTACTATAAGCAAAGAATACAGCACTAGCAACCTCCCCACCTATTTTACAATGTGGACCAATGGTGGTGGGTCCGTAAACGCGTGTTCCCATTTTAACGGTAGAGTGATCGCAAAGTGCAAAAGGACCTCTTATTAAGGCTCCTTCCATGACTTCCGAATCTTTCCCAATATAAATTGGGCCTTTACTGGCGTTGAGGGTGGCAAATTCCATAACCGCACCTTTTTCTATAAAAATATTATGCGCGCCTAAAATATGGTTGGTGGATGAGATGGGTTGCGAGATTCTGCCTTCCGTAATCAACTCATAATCCTGTTGAATGGCTTCAGCATTTTTACTGAAAATATCCCAAGTATTTTCTACAGTAATGGCGTCTCCGTCATATTCAATAGCTTCAAAAGAATTAAAATCTATATCTTCTTGAGCATCACTGGCGTAAAATGCAATGACATCTTCACCTTTAAAAACAGCTTGGTTCTCTTCTAGTTTTTTAATCAGTTCTACCAATTCATTGGTAGGCAGGTATGAAGCATTAATCAATACATTTCTATCCATTTCAACCATAGGATATTTTTCCGAAAGATAATCTTCCGTAATCGTTGTAGTTGTGGTACCCAAATACATTTCCCACTTTTCTCTAATGGTCAATATTCCAATTCTAAGATCAGCCACCGGTCTCGTGTAAGTTAAGGGTAAAAGATGATCTCTAAAAGGACCGTCAAAAAGAATATAGTTCATGTAGTGGGTGAAATTTTAATTGAATATTTAACTATAGTAACCTGTTTTATCACATTTCAAACGGGAATAACCTTCTGAAATCCAAAGTAAAGCCGATGAAGCATCTTCTTGGTAAACAAAAATTATTTCCTGTAAAGGGGGCAAAAATAAGTTATTTATAGAAAACAAAAAAAGCCTTCAGACAATATCTGAAGGCTTTTGTTATCTTGGACACTAAATTATTTCTTGAATTTAGCGTATTTGTTCTTGAATTTATCAATACGTCCAGCCGTATCTACCAACTTCGATTTACCAGTGTAGAATGGGTGAGATGATCTTGAAATTTCCATCTTTACAAGTGGATACTCAACACCGTCAACGTCAATAGTTTCATTTGTATCTGCTGTAGATTTTGTCAAAAATACGTCTTCATTAGACATATCTTTAAATGCTACTAGTCTATAATTTTCTGGATGTATACCTTTTTTCATCTCTAAATACTTTAAATCGTTCAATTTTTGGAAGTGCAAATTTAAGTATTTTTTCCTTATGTGCAATACATTTGCTTTTATTTTTTGTCAATTTAGTGAAGGTCAAAAAAAAAGATGCTCTTGCATATCCAAAAATCCATTGAAGCAACCCTCAGTTTCGTAATTTAATACCCTCCCATTCTCACTTTGACGGAATTAAATTGTAACGTTTGCATATATTTGCTTACTAAATAACATACTAACCAATCAAACCTAAAATTATGGAAAGCGCAATTAAATCTTCAGCATTAAAACACGGTCTTTACCTTGGCATATTAATGATTCTTGTTACTGCAATACTGTATGCCGTAAATTTGGACCTCATGACTAAATGGTGGTTGAATATCATCTTATTCGCAATCATACTCACTTTTGGAATTGTTTCTGCTCTAAAATCAAGAACGTTATTGAATGGTTTGATCACTTTTAAAGAGGCATTTTCCTCCTACTTTATAACCATAGCCATTGGAGTTATATTAAGCACCTTGTTTAGCATTCTTTTATTTAATGTCATAGATCCAGAGGCAGCAGAGATTTTAAAAGAAAAAATCACTCAAGCGTCAATTCAAATGATGCAAAATTTTGGCGCTCCTGAATCAGAAATAAATAAAGCGGTAGCCGCAATGAATGAGCAGGATCAATTTTCTGCACAGAACCAATTAAAATCTATTGCATGGCAACTTCTTGTATATGCTATAATTGGACTCATTGTAGCTTTGGTCGTCAAAAAAAAGGACCCTAACGCTATCAACTAATTTCGTTACTTTTGAGGCATCACCTTTTGAAACCACATCAATGAATATATCAGTAGTTATACCACTACTCAACGAACAGGATTCGTTAACGGAATTACACGATTGGATTGCCAGAGTTATGCTGTCCAATCAATTTTCTTATGAAATCATCTTTATTGATGATGGCAGCACGGATGATTCTTGGGAAGTGATTCAACAGTTATCAGAAAAAGATCATAATGTAAAAGGGATTCGTTTTTTACGGAATTTCGGTAAATCGCAGGCGCTCCATGCAGGATTCGAAAAAGCACAAGGCGAGGTGGTAATCACTATGGATGCTGATTTACAAGACAATCCTGAAGAAATTCCTGAACTTTATGACATGATCGTCAACCAACGCTATGATTTGGTATCCGGTTGGAAAAAGAAGCGTTATGACTCTGTTATTTCTAAAAATTTACCGTCCAAACTTTTTAATTGGGCAGCACGCCAAACCTCTGGCGTACAATTGAACGATTTTAATTGTGGTCTTAAAGCCTACAATCTTGAAGTGGTAAAAAATATTGATGTGAACGGTGAAATGCACCGTTACATTCCTGTGTTGGCCAAAAATGCAGGCTTTTCCAACATTGGAGAAAAAGTCGTGCTGCATCAAGCCAGAAAGTATGGTACCACCAAATTTGGGATCAATCGTTTTATCCATGGGTTTTTAGACTTGCTCACTATTTGGTTTCTCTCTCGTTTTGCCAGACGCCCCATGCACCTTTTTGGCGCCCTAGGGGTTCTCATGTTGTTTATTGGACTCGCATTTACACTGTATCTGGGCATTGACAAAGTATTTATCAACCCTGGTGGCCGTCTAATTACAGATCGGCCTCAATTTTATATCGCGCTATCCACAATGGTCATTGGAACCCAATTTTTTATTGCTGGATTTTTGGGTGAAATTGTGTTGCGCACCAAAGAAGATAAGCAGCGCTATCTGGTCAATGACGAACTGAATTTCTAGGCCATATCAAGTGAACCCTTTTTGAATTCCTTATTTTTGCACATTAACTCATAATTATTTCATCATGATCTACATCGAACCAAAAATACTAGAACGCATCAATACCTGGCTTACCCCTACGTTTGATCAAGAGACCCAAGCTAAAATTAAAGATAGCATTGCACTTCATCCTGAAGAAATTCAAGACGCATTTTATAAAGATCTCGAGTTTGGTACTGGTGGTATGCGTGGTATTATGGGTGTTGGTACGAACAGGATCAATAAATATACCTTAGGACGAAACACCCAAGGATTGAGCAACTATTTGCACGAGCAGTTTCCTAACGAGCAACTTAAAGTCGTCATTGCCTACGATTGTAGACATAATAGTAAGTCTTTAGCTAAAGTTGTCGCGGATGTATTTTCAGCGAATGGCATTCACGTTTATCTTTTTGAAGATCTGCGTACCACGCCAGAATTATCCTTTTCAGTAAGACATTTAGAGTGCCATTGCGGGATCGTGCTAACGGCCTCCCACAACCCTCCTGAATACAACGGCTATAAAGTGTATTGGCAAGATGGTGGACAATTGGTGCCGCCACAAGATGCTGAAATCGTGAATGAAATTAATAGTCTAGCGTATTCTGAAATTAAATTTGATGCTCAAGAACAGCGCATTACCATGATTGGTAAAGACGTAGATGATGCTTTTATCAACGCTTCAGTTAAAAATGGAAACTTCACCAATCAACAGGCCAAAGACGACCTTACGGTTGTGTTTACCTCACTTCACGGAACGTCCATCACCACAGTTCCTGAAACCTTAAAACGTGCAGGTTATACCAATGTGCATCTTGTAAAGGAGCAAGAAGTCCCAAATGGCGATTTCCCAACCGTAAAATCTCCTAATCCTGAGGAGCCAGAAGCTTTGAAAATGGCCATAGAGCTCGCCGAAAAGCTCAATGCCGATATCGTTATTGGTACCGACCCTGATTGCGACCGCTTAGGTGTTGCGGTAAGAGATTTAGACCATAACTTAGTCTTACTAAATGGTAATCAGGCCATGTTGGTAATGACTGATTTCCTTTTACAACAATGGAAAAAAGAAGGCAAACTTGATGGCAATGAATTTATTGGCTCCACCATTGTATCTACCCCAATGGTAGAAGTTTTAGCAAGCTCCTATGGTGTTGAATATAAAGAAGGCTTAACCGGATTTAAATGGATCGCGAAAATGATTAAAGACTTCCCAGAGCTCGATTTTATTGGCGGTGGTGAAGAAAGTTTCGGATTTATGGTTGGCGATTTTGTACGCGATAAAGACGCGGTCACCTCTACCCTATTGGCCTGTGAGATTGCCGCCCAAGCTAAAGCAAACGGCAGCTCGTTTTACGAAACCTTATTGCAATTGTATGTTTCCCACGGGCTCTATAAGGAACATCTGGTTTCTATTACCAAAAAAGGCATGGAAGGTGCACAGGAAATAAAGCAAATGATGATTGACGCCAGAGAGAATCCACTGCAAAACATCAACGGGTCCAAAGTCATACGTATTGAAGATTACCAACTCTCAAAAGCTAAAAACTTCATCACGAATACTGATGAGGATATCGTCATACCCAAATCTAACGTCATCATCTATTACACTGAAGATGGTAGTAAGATTGCTCTAAGACCAAGTGGTACTGAGCCTAAAATAAAATTCTATATGAGTGTTAATGCACCCTTGCCTTCTATTGACGCGTTTTCAAAAGTTGACGGACAATTACAAGCAAAAATTGATGCCATATTAAAAGACATGAACTTGAGTTAAATGGAGTATTTAAAGAAGTTTTATCCGTTTATCATTCCGTATAAAAAATATGCTTACCTAAACATTTTTTTCAATGCACTTTATGCGCTGTTCAGCACCTTATCATTTGTTGCTTTGGTACCAGTTCTTAAAGTTATTTTCAGTGATCAACACCCGGTTGTTACTGAGCCAGTCTATAAAGGAATTTCCGATATCAAAGATTATATCGAAGATTCACTCAATTTTTTCATAGTTGATAAAATTGATACTTACGGCGATTTTAAGGTATTGATGTTTATGGTTTCTATAATCATTGCCATCTTCCTACTAAAAAATCTATTCAATTATCTCGCCATGTATTACATCACATTTTTGAGAAATGGTGTTTTAAAAGATATCAGAAATGTGCTTTTCGATAAAATTGTCACTTTACCGCTTTCGTTCTACTCAGAAAAAACCAAAGGTGATACCATCTCTAGGGTCAGTGCTGATGTTGATGAAGTAAAAAATTCGTTTTTATCAATTTTAGAAATGATCGTTAGAGAACCTCTGACAATTTTAACATCATTGGCCGTTATGCTTTTTATGAGCGTCAAACTCACTTTATTTGTGTTTATTTTTATTCCAATTTCTGGTTTTATCATCTCAAAAGTGGGTAAGTCGTTAAAAAAAGGCTCATTAAAAGTACAGCAGGAACAAGGTGTATTCTTGTCTATTCTTGAAGAAACGATGTCAGGCCTGCGCATTATAAAAGCGTTCGATGTGGAAAAAGTGTTTTCTAAAAAATTTGAAGATTCCAATGATAGATATTACAACTATTCCAACACGCTTCTGAATCGACAAAACTTAGCATCCCCTATTAGTGAATTTTTGGGGATCATCGTTATTGGGGTGCTCTTGGTTTATGGTGGCTATCTGGTATTTGTAGACAATTCTATGGAAGCCAGTATTTTCTTAGGCTATATCATGTTAGCTTATAATGTGTTGACTCCAGCCAAGGCCATTGCCAAAGCAAGCTATGGAGTCAAAAAAGGGAACGGTGCCGCAAATCGTATTTTAGAGTTTTTAGAATCTGAAAACACCATACAAGAAATTGAAAATCCTATTATTAAGAAGACGTTTGAATCCGATGTTACCGTCAGCAATATTTCGTTTAAATATGAAGACGATCTGGTCTTAAAAAACTTCAATTTATTTGTTCCTAAAGGAAAAACTGTCGCTTTGGTGGGACAGTCTGGAAGCGGCAAAAGCACCATTGCGAACCTTATCACCAGATTTTATGACGTCAATGAAGGTCATATTACTATAGACGGTATTGATATTAAGGATTTATCGCAATCTTCTTTAAGAAGCATGTTGGGCGTTGTTTCTCAAGATTCCATTCTGTTTAATGACACCATCAACAATAATCTTAAAATAGGAAAGCAGAATGCTTCAGATGAGGAAGTCATTGAGGCCTTAAAAATCGCCAATGCTTGGGAATTTGTAAAAGATCTTCCTAACGGCATTGAGTCTAATATTGGGGATTCAGGAAACAAATTGTCTGGCGGACAGAAGCAACGCTTGAGTATTGCGAGAGCGGTGCTTAAAAATCCTCCAATTATGATTCTCGATGAAGCGACATCAGCCTTAGATACTGAAAGTGAACGGTTGGTTCAGTCGGCGCTAGAAAACATGATGCGAAACAGGACATCCATTGTTATTGCTCATCGCCTATCTACTATCCAAAATGCAGATGAAATTGTGGTCATGCAAAAAGGTGAAATAGTCGAACAGGGCAAACACGCTGAACTAATAGCCAAAAATGGCGTTTATAAAATGTTGGTAGACATGCAAAGTTTCGATTGAAATAAAAAAAAATTGAGTTAAAAAAGGATGCTACTACTATGAAGCATCCTTTTTGACTTAAATCAACGCTTGGGCAAACACTGGTTTCTTAGCAAGTTAGTCCACGAATATAGACGTTTTTTAGCAACAAACACTTTATCTTTTGTGGTTTGTCGCATTTATGAATTTTAATCGAGATTTATTAATTACAACAGGTAATTAAAATGACTATCTTTTAGAGTGCGATTAAACTTTTTATACCTTCCACAGTCTTATAAAAAAACCTTTCTGTGCTCAACGATGCCGCACTTATTTTAAGATTGACTCATAAAGACACCAAAGATTCGGCGTTTAAAGAGTTGCTCACGCTTTATAAAGAGCGGTTGTATTGGCATATCAGAAAGATAGTGGTATCTCATGATGATGCCGATGATGTGCTTCAAAACACATTCATTAAAGTTTATAAAAATATCCATAACTTTAAAGGGGAAAGCAAATTGTTTTCTTGGATGTATCGCATTGCCACTAATGAAGCCATTACCCATTTAAAGCAGAATGCCAAATTAAAAAGTATCAGTAGTGAGACTTTACAAGAACAAACTATGGCCAATCTTGAAGCTGATGTCTATTTTGAAGGCAGCGAGATTCAGTTAAAATTACAACAGGCCATGGCAATCTTACCGCAAAAACAGCAATTGGTGTTTAACATGCGGTATTTTGACGACTTGAAGTATTCAGAGATGTCTGAAATTTTAGAAACGAGTGAAGGTGCCTTAAAGGCTTCCTACCATATTGCAGTAAAAAAGATTGAAGCTTATTTAACCAGCCATTAAACCTTTGGTCAATTAATCTGTCCTACTAATAGCATGAAAAAAAGTGAGTTACATAATATAAAAGATCCAGGGTTTCAGATTCCGGATGCCTATTTTGACACCTTTGACGAGCGTCTACTTAAAAAATTAGACCTTAAAAGGGAAATGTCTGAAATGGATGGGACCGGGTATCAAGTGCCCAAGGATTACTTTGATAATTTTGATGCAAAATTGGCGCAAAAATTGGAAGGCCTCAATCAACCGAAAGTAAAATCCTTAAGGTCATGGCGACATATCGCCTATTATTCGGGAGTTGCGGCCGTTTTGGTATTAATGTTAACCCTATTTATGAAATCTGAAGACAATTTGTCTATCAATCAAGTGGAAACCGCTTCAATTGAAAATTATCTGACGAATGAAAATTTGAATATATATGACATTGCCTCTTTTTTAAGTACCGAGGATATTATGGTCGAAGATTTTGTAGCGAATATGATTACAGATGAATCCTTAGAGACTTACCTACTTAACAATGCTTCTATTGAAGATTTAATCAACGAAAAATGAAAAAAATAATTATCATACTATGTGTAGCCCTGACCTCATGGTCTTCATTTTCTCAACATTCGGAGAAAAGGGAAAAGATAAAGTCGCTAAAGGTGGCATTCATCACTGAGCGTTTGGCATTGACCGAGACAGAAGCCCAGAAATTTTGGCCTATTTACAACACTTACGAAAGCAAAAAGGATGAACATCGACGCATGGGTTATGACAAACGCAAGCAAATCTCTGAAGATATGACGGAAGCGCAAGCCAAAATCATGTTGAAAGACTTTGTCGCCTTTGAAAAGGAACGTGAAAATTTGCGCTCAGGTTTTGTGGAAAGCCTTTTAAAGGTGATGCCTGCAAAAAAAATAATTCAATTAAAGCTCGCTGAAGAAGAATTTAATCGTAAAATGCTACACGAATATAAGAAGCGTCACAGTGCTGACGGCAAAGACTAAGGTCGAGACTTTATTGTATTTCTATTAAAAATCCCAAAGCCTTTAGTATCGGCATTTGGGATTTTTATTTGGATATAAACCCGATTTTATTTAAAATTCAGTCGTGAAATTCTCCCTTGCCCAGCAGCGTAGGCTGTGCTATCGTTTAAAAATCGAATGGTGTAAAAGCCTTCATCACTTAAATGCCTCCAACTATTACCCGAATCATGAGAGTAGTCAATGCCCCTAAACCCTATCGCCACCAATTCCTTACCGCCCTTATTAGGCACATACTGCACGCAACTTCTATACCCCGGTTCTTTACCATCAGCGACTATCTGCCAGGTTTTACCCCCATCTGAAGTTTTCATTTTATTAGCGGTTGTGCGATCCGGTTGGGTATAATCACCACCAATAGCAAATCCGTTTTGGGCATCATAAAAATCAATGGAATAAATTCCGGTGGTCGCCTCTCCATTAACCATTGGCGTTTCATAGACCTCCCAAGATTTCCCTTTATCTGGAGAGAATAATATCCTACTTACCTTTCCGCCGGTCGCAATCCAAGTGTTATCTCCAACTATGGCAATATTACTATTGCTGGCGGCAAATGCGGCTTCACCCTCTTTTATTTCTGGCAATAGATCACAGGTTAATTTGGTCCACGTTTCTCCCCCATCTCGAGTAAGAATGATGCTCATACACGAATCTGTAGGATCGCCAATAGCAATACCTTCTTTAGCGTTCCAAAAAGCTAAGGCATCGTAAAACACCTTTTCGTGCGCTTCTTTATACACCACCTCCATTGCTCCAGTTTCGCCGGTTTTGTATAATAGCGCTGGATTCTCAACACTCAACATAAAAAAATCATTGGCGGTTCTGGCCACAGCCCTAAACTGCAAATCTAAGGTGTCATAACTCTGCTTAGCTGTACCCCACTGATCTGTCAACGGATTGTATAACCCAAACATTCCGTTATTAGCCGCAAATGCAATGCTTTTATCTGATGCCACATCAATAGCTCTAATACTCAATAGTGAATCTTTAAAAATGGTTTCGATTACAACGCTATCAACAACTTTAATCGTTTTTGGATCGTCAGTTTTACAAGAAAAAATGGTGGTAAACAATAAAAAACCAAGGACTATTCTCATGAGTATATTTTTTTTGGAAAGGTAATTGTTTTCGCATTAAAAATATTAAAATAAGGCCACATTCGCAGCATTTTAGCGTAACTTTGCAATCGCAATTTTTTACATTAAACTACAGTCGTAAATTTAGACGGCTCACAATAAACAACATAACAAATGAGGTTACACAGAAATCTAAGTTTTGCAGTTATTGATGGATTGATGCTCATTTTTAATGAAGGTCAATACGCCGATAAAGTCATACAACAATTATTAAAACGTGATAAACGTTGGGGAGCCCGCGATCGCGCTTTCGTGGCAGAAACTACTTACGATATTGTAAGATGGAAACGCCTCTATGCAGAAATTGCCGAAGTAAAGGAACCTTTTGATAGAGATAATATTTGGAGAATGTTTGCGGTTTGGGCAACCCTCAAAGGCATCAAACTTCCGGATTGGTCGTATTTTGAAAATACCCCTACCCGAAAAATTAAAGGAAAATTTGACGAACTTTCTAAAATCAGAAAATACAGAGAGTCTATTCCTGATTGGATGGATGAGATGGGCGAGAAAGAATTAGGTGCAGAACTTTGGACTAAAGAAATCAGCGCCTTAAATAAGCAAGCGGATGTCATTTTAAGAGTCAACACCCTACAAACCACTAAAGAAAAGCTACAAGCTGAGTTGTTTGACTTAGATATTGAAACAGAATTCTTAGAAAATCATCCAGACGCCCTAAAATTAAAGGAACGCGCCAACGTATTTCAAACCGATGCTTTTAAGAATGGGCATTTTGAGGTACAAGATGCATCCTCACAATTGGTGGCTGAATTTTTAAATGTTGAACCTGGCATGCGTGTGGTGGATACTTGCGCAGGTGCCGGCGGAAAAGCCTTACATATTGCCACCTTAATGCAAAACAAAGGTCAGGTGATTGCGCTTGATATTTATGGTAATAAGCTTAACGAACTTAAACGAAGAGCGAAACGAAACGGTGTTTTTAATGTTGAGACTCGCGCCATAGAAAGCACCAAAGTCATCAAGAAACTGTATGACAAAGCGGACCGTGTTTTAATTGACGCCCCGTGTTCAGGTTTGGGTGTGCTCAGAAGAAATCCGGATGCCAAATGGAAATTACAACCAGAATTTATTGAGAACATCAAAAAAACCCAGCAGGAAATTTTGCAACAGTACGCAAGAATCGTGAAATCTGGAGGCAAATTGGTATATGCCACCTGTTCCATTTTACCATCTGAAAATCAAGATCAGGTAGCTAAATTTTTAAAATCAGAGATTGGTAACGATTTTTCATTTGTAAAAGACCAAAAAGTATTGTCACATACTTCAGGCTTTGACGGATTTTATATGGCGCTGATCCAGAAAAAATAATTGAGAAAAACTCTATTATCTGAATTCACTAGCTCATAAATTTCAATACAAAGCGATCTCCAAAAGGTCGCTTTTTTTTATGTGACAATTTAAAAAAATATGCTTAAAATAGATTAATTTTGCACTTTCAAAACACAATAGGTTTGCCTAAACCGCAGCCACAAACTAAGACATAATGATTCACTTCTTTGGAAACGCAAGCAGCAAGCTTTTCGCTGTTCAAACAACAAAAGAATTAGACCCTGAAACCATCGCTAAATTGGTGTGGTTATTTGGCAATCAACCTAAAATAGAACAAGCATCTCTCGATGCTTTTTTTGTTGGCCCTCGGGCTGCAATGATTACGCCTTGGAGCACTAATGCTGTTGAAATTACTCAAAACATGGGCATTTCTGACATCATTCGTATTGAAGAATTTCAAGCGGTGGCTGAAGATTTTAAAGCCTATGATCCTATGATCTCTGAAAAGTATCAAGGTCTCAATCAAGATGCCTTCACCATCCACATTCAACCGGAAGCCATTTTAGAGATTGACGATATCGCTGCCTATAACCAAAAAGAAGGCCTAGCGCTCAATGATGAAGAGATTGACTACTTGGAAGGTGTTTCCAAAAAAATTGGAAGAAAATTAACGGACTCTGAAGTGTTTGGATTTTCGCAGGTTAACAGTGAACATTGCCGTCATAAAATATTCAATGGCACCTTTGTGATTGACGGCGAAGAAAAAGAACATTCCCTTTTTAAGATGATCAGGGAAACTTCTAATAAAAATCCAAATTCAATAGTTTCTGCATATAAGGATAACGTTGCCTTTATAAAAGGCCCAACGGTTGAGCAATTTGCACCAAAAACAGCGGACAAGCCCGATTTTTATCATATTAAAGATTACGAATCGGTGATTTCATTAAAAGCTGAAACGCATAACTTCCCAACCACAGTAGAACCTTTTAACGGTGCTGCTACGGGTTCAGGAGGCGAAATCAGAGATCGTCTCGCGGGCGGCAAAGGTTCTTTGCCATTGGCAGGTACGGCGGTATACATGACCTCGTATTCTCGACTGGAAGACGAACGTCCATGGGAACAGAAAATGGATGCCCGTCCTTGGTTGTACCAAACTCCAATGGATATTTTAATCAAAGCTAGTAACGGTGCCTCCGATTTTGGAAACAAATTTGGACAACCCTTAATTTGTGGCTCTGTTTTGACTTTTGAACACGACGAAAACCTAGAAACAGCCTCGAACGAAGCCGAAGGCTCCCCACGAAAATTAGGCTATGACAAAGTCATCATGCAAGCTGGTGGCGTTGGATACGGCAAAGCGGATCAAGCGTTAAAAGACACCCCTAAAATGGGCGATAAAGTCGTTATTCTCGGTGGTGAAAACTACCGTATTGGTATGGGAGGTGCTGCGGTATCTTCTGCTGATACTGGCGAATTTTCTACAGGAATTACCCTTAATGCAGTACAGCGCTCCAATCCGGAAATGCAAAAACGTGCCGCAAACGCTGTACGTGGTATGGTTGAAAGTGAAGAAAACTTTATCGTTTCCATTCATGATCATGGTGCCGGCGGACATTTAAACTGTTTAAGCGAATTGGTGGAAGACACTGGCGGCCTTATCGATTTGGATAAATTACCGGTTGGCGACCCAACACTTTCTGCCAAAGAGATTATCGGCAATGAATCACAAGAACGTATGGGCTTGGTCATTGCGGAAAAACACATTGAAACTCTACAAAAAATAGCGGACCGTGAGCGTTCCCCAATGTATACCGTAGGAGATGTGACCGGGAATAACCGATTTACCTTTGAATCAAAAACCACGGGCCAAAAACCGATGGATTTAGAAATGGTCGACATGTTTGGAAGTTCTCCAAAAACAGTGATGACGGACTCTACCATTACTAGAGCTTACGAGGCGGTTTCCTATAACACAGATAATTTTTCCGATTACTTAAACCAATTGCTGCAGTTAGAAGCTGTGGCCTGTAAAGATTGGCTTACCAATAAAGTGGACCGTTGCGTTGGCGGTAAAGTAGCCAAACAACAATGTGCTGGCCCATTACAGTTACCACTGAATAACGTGGCCGTAATGGCCTTAGATTATAAAGGAAAAGAAGGTGTGGCAACTTCAATTGGCCACTCACCTATTGCTGGTCTGATTGACCCTGTTGCAGGGAGTAGAAATGGGATTACTGAAGCACTCACCAACATCATTTGGGCACCGTTAAAAGACGGTTTGCAAAGCGTTTCGCTTTCAGCCAACTGGATGTGGCCTTGTAAGAACGAAGGTGAAGATGCGCGTCTTTATGAAGCCGTAAAAGCAGTTTCTGAGTTTTCTATCGGCTTAGGCATCAATGTCCCTACCGGTAAGGATTCTCTTTCTATGAAGCAGAAATACCCAAATGAAGAGGTTATTTCTCCAGGAACGGTGATTATTTCTGCAGCAGCCAATTGTAACGATATTACCAATGTGGTAGAGCCTGTTTTTAAAAGAGATGCAGGTCCAATTTATTATATCAATATATCACAAGACAGTTTTAAATTAGGCGGCAGTTCCTTTGCGCAAATCTTGAATAAAATTGGGGATGAAGCCCCTTTGGTTCAGAAAGCAACCTATGTAAAAACGGTATTTAATACCATTCAAGATTTGATTAAGAACAATCAAATTGTGGCGGGTCATGATGTGGCTTCGGGCGGATTGATAACCACCTTATTAGAACTCTGTTTTGCAGATAACAATTTGGGCGCGAAATTAGATCTGACCACTATCGGCGAAGAAGATTCCTTTAAATTGTTATTTGCTGAAAATTCAGCAATCGTCTTTCAAACTATTGACGCTTCTGTAGAAGAGCTCTTAAAACAGGCCAATATTGAATTTTTTAAAATTGGTTCAGTTGTTGAAAGTAATACTCTCAACATCATCAATGGCACTGAGGTTTATAATCTGAACATTTCAAAATTGAGAAATACCTGGTTCAAAACCTCATACTTACTCGACCAGAAGCAAACCGCAAACGGATTGGCCCAAGATCGCTTTGACAATTACAAAAATCAACCTTTACACTTTAAATTCCCGGAGCATTTCACGGGACTTTTAGAGTCTGCCCAAGGTTTGGAAAACCGTCCAAAAGCGGCTATTCTACGTGAGAAAGGTTCAAATTCTGAACGAGAAATGGCCAACGCCATGTACTTGGCGGGATTTGATGTTAAAGACGTGCACATGACAGATTTGATCTCTGGACGCGAAACCTTAGAGGATATTCAATTTTTAGGCGCTGTTGGAGGTTTCTCAAATTCTGATGTTTTAGGTTCTGCCAAAGGTTGGGCTGGTGCTATTAAATACAACGAGAAAGCCAATAAAGTAATCAAGGATTTCTTTAAACGGGAAGACACACTTACGGTTGGTATTTGTAATGGTGCGCAACTTTGGATGGAATTGGAATTGGTGAATCCTGAACACGATACGCACGGCAAATTGACCTACAACCACTCTAACAAGCACGAAAGTGGGTTTACATCAGTTGACATTCAGAAGAACAACTCCGTGATGCTTTCTACATTAGAAGGCAGTAAATTAGGCGTGTGGATTTCCCATGGCGAAGGCAAATTTAAACTGCCACTATCAGAAGACAACTACCAAATTGTAGCAAAATATGGATATGAAGGGTACCCTGCAAACCCGAATGGCTCTGACTTTAATACCGCTATGATGTGCGACGCTACAGGACGTCATTTGGTAACCATGCCTCACATAGAGCGTTCCATATTTCAATGGAATTGGGCTCACTATCCAGAGGCCAGAAAAGACGAAGTTTCACCATGGTTAGAAGCGTTTGTCAATGCGCGGAAATGGATTGAAAACAGATAGCAGTTCGTTATCATATTAAGAATAAAAAGGGGTTTTTAGTAATAAAACACCCCTTTTTTTAGGTCTACATTTGAAAATCCTATTTAATTTCATACTTTGCAGAGACTAAACTTCACATAACTAATGACAGGTATTACC
>Ga0114916_1000254_pt1 | contig 39315 bp, 34 predicted proteins | sample MalvirAntarct_66_FD_83501 | JGI IMG/M metagenome (GOLD analysis project Ga0114916, IMG submission 83501) | Marine viral communities from the Global Malaspina Expedition - Malaspina viral metaG Antarct_66 | ecosystem: Environmental > Aquatic > Marine > Oceanic | place: West Anvers Island... | reverse complement strand
TGCCTAGTATTTAAAACTATTTACTAATGAATATAAAAAACAGTGTCTTAAGATTATTTTTGATGGTTGTTGCAATTGCAGTGCCTGCATCACTTTCAGCACAGCAATTAGCTCCTGTATTGCAAGATTTAATTCAGAAAGGAATCACTAAGAATCATCAACTCAACTCCAACCGAATTGATGCTGCTCAAGCGAAAATTGATCAACAATTGGCTAAGTCTGTTTTCTTGCCCAAAATCACCCTAAATGGTAGTTATACGAGGCTAAATGACGATATTACTTTTGATGAAAACACTCAGATTTTACTCATTGGCACTCAAAAACTAGTCATAAAGGATGCTATTGGGATTCCATTTAATACACCATTCCCTGAAAATATTCCTTTAACAGAAGTACCCAACCTTCAAAATAAAAACATTTTAAAATCATCGGTCGATTTGGATTGGGTATTGTTTAGCGGATTCGAAGCCACCAACGCCCTAAAGGCAAGTCAACATAAAGAAACCTCCCTCAATTATGTAAGGTTGTCAGAAAAAGATAAAGTCGCTCTACAAATTATTGAAGCTTATGATAAGCTAGCCTTGGTAAAAGCCTCTAAAAAAGTCCTTTCGGCATCTGAAGACTATTTAAATGAACAGGTGTTTTATGTCAAAAAAGCGATTGAAAATGGTTTAGCGACACCTATCAGCAGAAAAAAAATTGAATTGGCGCAACAGCAATTGGCAGGTAAACAATTAGAGTTTGATCACAACAACATCTTACTTATTGAACTGCTTCACCAATTGACAGGCGAAACAAAGGGTAATTTAAGATTATTAGATCCAAATTTGCAATCCTTTGCAATTTCAGAAGCCGCTAGTGCTGAAAAGCGCAACGAAATTAAAGCTTTGGAAGAAGCTGAAAAAGCGACGCTTTATAAAGCCAAAATGGAGAAAAGCAGTTTTATTCCGAAAATTGCGGTAAAAGGTCATTATGAGTTTATTGAAGACGATTTATCGCTCCTAGACCCTAAGTGGTTTATTGGTGCGGGTGTACGCTGGACTGTCTTTGATGGCAACCAATCCCGATTGAACAGCAAAAAAACGCTTTTGGAAAGTCAACGATACCGTGACCAAATAGAAGATGCTGAAGAGATGATTGCTTTGAGTATCACAAAAGCAGAATTAACATATCAGGCAGCACTGCAAAACACCACAATAGTACAGAAAGAAATTGAATTGGCAAATGACACTTACGAAATGATCAACAAACAATATAAAAACAATTTAGCGTCCATCAACGATGTGCTTGACGCTTTAAATGATGTTGAAAAAGCTAATTTTAAACTACAGGAATCCTATTTTAACGAACGTCGTGCTGTTGCCGATTTGTTACACGCTAAAGGCATCCTCACTTACTAACACTCAACAACACATAATATGAAACCATACACACACATACTTTTAGGCGCCTTTGCCCTACTCTCTTTAAATGCTTGTAAAAACGATCAAATTACTGCCAACCGTGGGCAAGTAAAATTCGAAACCATCGCGATCAGCAGTAAAATTGGCGGACGAATTGAAAAAATATATGTAGAAGAAGGTCAAAACGTCAAAAAAGGTGATACCCTAGCTTTGATGAATGTGCCTGAAGTCAATGCAAAACTCACCCAAGCTGAAGGCGCCATTACGGCGGCTCAAGGTCAACTAAATCTTGCTTTTAACGGTGCTACTATTGAACAGTTAAACCAAATTGAAGGCCAATTAAATTCTGGCAAAGCCCAATTGGAGTTTGCCCAAGAATCCTATAACCGATTGCAAAACATGTATCAGGATTCTTTGGTCAGCCAACAGCAGTTTGATGAGGTACGAATGAAGCTCAATATGGCCAAGGCTCAAGTAAAAGCGTTGGAAGCGAAACGAGATGAAGTTAAAAAAGGAGCGCGTTCTGAACAGATTGCCCAAGCCCAAGGCCAATTGGATCGTGCCGTTGGTGCAAAAGAAGAAGTAATGTCTGCCTCAGATGAACAATATATGATTGCGCCTGCAGATATGTCCGTGGAGACCATTAGTTTAGAAGTAGGCGAATTGTTGACCCCTGGCTTTACCATGTTTAACGGCTATAAAACCAACAGTCTCTATTTCAGATTCACCATCCCTGAATCTAAAATCTACGATTTTAAAGTAGGCCAGCAATTAACCTTGGTCAATCCGTATACCAAAGATGAAACATCTGCTAAAATAGTGGCCATCAAACAAATGGCACAGTATGCTGATATTACTAGCACATCGCCTTTATACAACTTGTCTGAATCTATTTATGAATTGAAAGTGGTTCCAACATCAGATGTATCCAAACAACAATTTTATACTAACGCAACCATTCTTATCAAATAGTAACCCATGAAAGATTTCAAAAGTTTACTGAAGGTTGAATTCAAACGTATTTTTTCAAATAGCGTATTGATGGCTATCTTTTTCGGAGCCCCAATTGGGTACGGAATTTTGTTCGGCTTTGTATACCAACAGGCCAAGGTTAAAGATTTACCGATTGTTATTGTAGATCAAGACCGCAGTCCGATTACCGATCAGATTATTGATGCGTTTATCGCCAATGAGGGTCTGTTTGTAAAAGATGTACGCCCCACTTCTGGGAATATTGTTGCCGAGATGCCCACTGAACAATATGCGGCGGTCATTACATTTCCTTCAGATTTTGAGAAAAATGTATTGCAGAAAAAACATCCTGAAATTCGGGTGGATTTGAATATGGCCAACATTGTGAATGCCAACACTGCCAGTAATCACATCAATACCGTGTTGATGACGATGAATGCGGGGATGGAGATTGAAGCACTTAAAAAACAAGGCATGCATCCTGACCAAGCCAAAGCATCTTACGAAAGTTTTAAAATCAACTTTAATAAACTCTATAATTCCACCGGTAACTATGTCACCTTTATGTTGCCCGGAATTTTGGCCGCCATCATGCAGCAAATTATCTTTTTGGCCATGGCTTTGGCGTTTTCAAGGGATTTTGAAGATGGGTATTTTGCGACTTTGGTAAAAAATCACAAATCGTCCTTGTACTTAATTTTCTTAAAAGCGACACCGTTTTTAATCATGTTGCCTTTTATTTGGGGAATTGTGAGCTCATTTTTCCCATTTTTTAGGATTACGGCAGATATTTTCAACTTCCCGATGTTGGTCTTGACCATCTTATTAACCTTGGCTTCTATGGCAATTGGAATGTTATTTTCTATCGCCATCCCAAGTCAGTTAAAAGCTACCGAGTTATTGATGGTCATCTCTACGCCAGCATTTATTTTGAGCGGATTTACCTGGCCGACGGCTGCAATTCCTGAGGTTATCGCAAGTGTGGCGCAGTTTATTCCGGTGACGCAATTTTTGAGTGCGTTTCGTAAAATCGCATTTTATGGTGGTGATTTGGCATCCGTATCTTCAGAGATTACAATGTTAGTACTCATTTTTGGAGTGGCATTTGTGACAATGGTCCTCCTACTGCAGTTCAAAATTAATAAAACAGCGAAGAAAGAGGTTGTTGAATTAGAGGCATAAGCGTAGAAATTCATTTGTGTTTTGATTAGAAAGTAATCGTCGTGAGTGGAGCACACCGGTGATACCAGTGTTGTTGGTGGTGGAAAACACCAACTACGGCGAAAAAAAGGACGCTGTGGTTTTATAAGCTTAAGCTTAGAAATTCATCGTCTTTCACTTGGACCTGATTTTTGATTGTCATCATCCAACACAACCAAGGCTTTGGCTGAACTCTAAAATGTAAACTATTACTTTAAGGGTAAAGTATCATTTTTTAACTAATTTTGATATTAGAAAAACATCCACATTGACATGAAAAAACACCTCCTTGTAGTAGCCCTAGTATTACTGAGCCTCACCTTTTCCTGTGCGGATAAGCACGAGCAGATTATTGCGATAGATGTGTTGCTCACCCTTCCTGAAGATGTGTATGCGCAAGCAGTTGGTCTTAACAAATCGGTTCTTGAAAACAATCCCAATAATTTCAAGTTAGACGCCCAGCATATTCCCCATATCACTTTATTGCAATCTTACGTTAAGGAAAGCGATTTGCCTGAAATAGAAAACCAGCTCGTCGGACTCTATAAATCTATCGCTACTGAAAGTTTTTTGATTGATGCACTTCAATATAAGAAAGAACAAAATGAAAGTTTCGCGTCAATGGGCGTAGAAAAAAGCGAAGCGCTTATGGCACTCCATGAACAAGTGATTGCACTTTTAAAACCGTATAGCGTTTCAAATGGTTTTCAAGAATCCTATGTTCAAAATGAAGATGGAACGCCAATAGATGACTTCACCATGGCATATGTTCCGAAGTTTGTGAGTGATCACAGCTATGAACACTACAATCCGCACATCAGTTTAGGTGTGGCAGAAACAACACTCTTAGACAGTATAGCGCAACACCACTTCCGGCCTACAACCTTTAAGGCGCCTGCTATAGCATTGTATCAATTAGGAAATTATGGAACGGCTCGAAAACTACTCTGGGAATCAGAATAGGATTTTAATCCAAATTAATTATTTGGCTTTTTAGCACCCATTTTCCCTCTTCCTCAACACTGCGAGTAACGGTAATTTTATTGACTCCAGATTTTTTAAAGACATCAATCAGCTTTATATTTTTATGCACTGCTGCATTGATAAAAATGGGTTCTGTCAATAATGCCCCATTGGTAGCATTATAAACGTAAAGTGTTTTTGAGTTTGGTTTGATGTCCCAAAATCCAATTTCATCGGCTCCGTCTCTATTCAGGTCTTTTAAGTTTTCCAACTGAGATTGGTACGCTCCTTTTATTTTAATATCTTCTAAGTCGCCACTGCTGAAAACGATAACGCTGTCGCAGCCATTTTGGCATTCCACAGCATCATTACTAGTACTTGTAGAAGACCCGATTATTTTAGGCGAAATGACCGTCGCATAATCTGACAATCCATCGCCGTTAAAGTCGCCAAACAACTGCCTGTTACTGGCAATACGATGACTGTTTTCACGAGCTTTCGGAAAAATGGGTGCATCCAAATCGTTGCTCGTTTCAGCTACTCCTTCTCGCAAAATCCTAAAGTCGCCGTTTTTAAGGGTTACAGAAAGATAGGAATCGTAATCAGCTTCAATGCCGTTGTAACGCACGTGTTTTTTAAATGTTATTAAGTATTTTCCAGCTTCAGAAGTTACTTCAATCTCGTTGTTTAAAATACTTTGGGTATAATCCGGAAATTGTTCAAACAACATTTGTTTATCATGAATCACTTGCGCCCTGGTGCGTTGCTTCCCGTAATAAGAGACGACATTCATGTAGCTCGGAGCTAAATAAGGCGTTTTTAATACGGTATGCGATTCATTCCACTCTTTTACGAAATTTTGCAACTTTTGTTCGTCTTTAGAGTTCACCTCTTTGCAGCCCACTAATAAAATGACAAACAGTAAGGACAGGACATATTTCATAAATTCTTTGGGATTTTAGCTTTTATTGGAATGCTAAAGATACGTGATTTTTTGATGAGCTGAAGCGCGAATTCCTGTTTCTAACGCATCTACTTTGAGAAAATACAAGAAACATACAGTTACGAAACTCCAATTTTAAAGCATCTTTAATGAGGTGCGCGTTTTTTTGACACGAATTCCACGAATTTTACGAATTTTTAAATCTGAACTAAAAACATAAACATTTCCTTCAGCCAAATCTAGATTCTTAATTCTAGAAGCGAAGCGGTCTTAATTCTATAAGACACGAATTGTACGAATTGCACGAAATTTTAAATCTAAAATTAAAACATAAACACTACCTCCTATCCAAGTCTTGGTTCTTGATTCTAGCAGCGAAGCGGTCTTAATTCTATAAGACACGAATTGCACGAATTTCACGAATTTTTAAATCTAAAATTAAAACATAAATATTTCCACCAACCAAGTCTTGATTCTTGATTCTAGCAGCAAAGCGGTCTAAATTCTATCGGACACGAATTGCACGAATTTTTAAATCTATACTTAAAACATAAATGTTCCCACCAACCAAATCTTGGTTCTTGATTCTTGCAGCGAAGCGGTCTAAATTCTATTGGACACGAATTTCACGAATTTAAAACATAGACCTCACTTATAAACAAATCTAGATTCTTGATTCTTAATTCTAACAGCGAAGCGGTCTTAATTCTATTGGACACGAATTGCACGAATTTCACTAATCTCAAATCTAAACTAAAAACATAAACATTACCTCCCATCCAAATCTTGATTCTCAATTCTAGCAGCGATGCGGTCTTAATTCTTAATTCTAAAAGCGAAGCGGTCTAGAATCTTTCTTCATCTGCTCAAACACCTCCTTAAACAAGCCGCGTGCTATCAATATTTTCATGATCTCGTTGGTGCCAGCGTAAATTCTGGCCACACGGTTATCGGCATACATTCTGGCGATTGGGTAATCCCACATATAGCCATAACCTCCAAACAGTTGTAGACATTCGTCCACCACTTTACTGTGCATATCGGTGGCAGAATATTTCGCCATAGACGCGCTTTCAGCAGTGAGTTGATGTATAGATAACAATTGGGTACAGCGGTCTAAAAAGGCTTGATGTAATTGTAATTGCGTGGCACATTCGGCCAACTTGAATTGGGTATTCTGAAAACCGGCAATAGGTTGTTTAAACGCCGTTCTGGTAGAGGTATAAGCAATGGTTTTTTCTATGGCACCTTCTGCCCCACCAATGGCGTTGAGCGCGACGGTTAAGCGTTCTCTAGCCAATTCAGTCATCATGATTTTAAAGCCTAAACCTTCTTCTCCCAATAAATTTTCTTTGGGGACTTTGACATTGTCAAAAAACAGCTCGCAGGTATCTTGAGCTTTCATGCCTATTTTCTTAAACGGAATGCCCTTTTCAAAACCATCCCAAGGACTTTCCATAATCAATAAGGACACGCCTTCTTTTTCTGTTCCTGGATGGGTTTTTACCGCAACAATAGACATGTCGCACATATACCCATTGGTGATAAAAGTTTTCTGTCCGTTTACCAAATAATGGTCTCCTTTGTCAACAGCGGTGGTTCTTATGGCTTTTAAGTCGCTGCCACAATTGGGCTCGGTCATCCCGATGGACGTGATCATTTTACCGGAAGCCATTTTTGGGAGGTATTTCTCTTTATGAGCTTCCGTACCATATTTTAAAAGGTAAGGTGCTACAATATCTGAATGCAATGAAAATCCCGGCCCGTTAATACCTTCTTTGCCTAATTCTTCAATAAAGAGGGCACTAAAACTAAAATCCAGTCCACTGCCACCATACTGCTCGGGCATGTCAATGCACAACAATCCCAATTCGCCCGCACGTTCCCAAATTTCACGACTGACCATCCCGTTTTTTTCCCATTCGTCTATGTGATCCATGATCTCGTTTTTTATGAAATCTTGAATCATCTGACGCATCATTTGATGTTCTTCGGAGGTGTAGATCTGGCGTTCAATTAATACATTTTGTAACATGGAGTTGGGTTTTATGTAATAGATCAATTCAAATTTTCAGAAGATTCTAATCTCTAGGACGCTTCTTACTGCGTCTCCATAACAGATAAAAAATAATCAGGAGAATGGGCAGAATGATATAGACAATGAGATCAAAGGGATTTGAAAAATCCATGGGACTGTTATCATCTGGGTTTCGAGTCCCCGGTGGTAATTGGATGAGTAATGAATATAGTAAGTTTCGCATTTTTTATGTATACAAGATTAGCACTCAATTTACGGATTTAATCAGTAAAAAACGCATAAAATAACACCGCTTTAAGAATCATCAGGAAACAAAAAACCGTCCCAAAAATATTCAGAACGGTTAGAATTATAACGTCAACCCAATCTATGCTTCCCGACGCAACACCTCTAACGGTGAGCTTCTCAACACGGTTTGAATGTTACTCAAGCCAATGGCCACTACTAACAACGTAATACCTGGTAGAAACACAACAAATGGAATCAGTGAGGGTATAAAAGGTTCTTTAAATACAAAAAGTGCCAAACACAAACTACTGATGAGGGCAAGAATAATTCCTACCAAGCTTCCTAGCAGGCCTAAAAACACATATTCAAAAGCTGAAATTTGTAAAATCTGGGAATTTTTTGCACCCAGCGTTCTGAGCAAGACACTTTCTTTAATCCGTTGGTATTTGCTGGTTCTTACCGAGCCCATCAAAACAATAATTCCGGTAATGATACTGAAAAACGCCATAAAGTTGATCACCCAAGAAACCTGATCTAAAATATCCTCCACAAGTGTATAGACTTGGCGCAAATCAATGATGGTGACATTGGGGAAATTGGAGACCAAATTCTGTTGCAGCGCTGCCGAAGTAGCATCGTCAGGCACGGATGTGGTCAGCACATTAAATTGTGGTGCCTGTTCTAATACGCCAGCAGGAAAAACGATGGTAAAATTGAGTTGCATTTGTGCCCAATCTACTTTACGGATACTGCCTACGGTGGTTTCCATCAATACGCCTTGAACATTAAATACCACCGGATCGCCTACGCTTAGCTTGGCATCGTCGGCTAAATTATCTGAAATGGAGATGGCTATAGGATCATTGGCATTGATTTCGGAAACCCACTCGCCTTCTACCACTTCCTCGGATGGTGTCAATTCATCCCGATAGGTGGTTCTAAACTCATGGTTTAAGACCCAACCTCGGATTTGGCGGGTGGTATCCTGGCGCAATTCATTCACCAATTTTCCATTAAGGCTGTGCATCCGCATGGTGACCAACGGAATGTTATTAAGAACTGGCAAACGGTTAGCCATTATAGTTTGAGCTACCGAATCCAATTGCGGCGGTTGCACATCTAAAACAATAATGTTGGCATTTTCTGAAGTCTGCCCTACTTCTGTCTTTGACAACAGAATGTCTTTAGTAAAATACAGGGTGCTGATTAAAAAAGTTCCCAAGCCAATTGCCACCACTAAAACTACGGTTTGATTGTTGGGGCGGAATAAATTTAGCAGACTTTGGCGCGCGGTGAAATTCCAGTGCTTAGGAAAAAAGCGTTTTACGGTTTTGATAAATCCTAAGGCAACCCCGGCCAAAATCATAAAAGTAATCACGGTGCCGGCCACGAATGCCAAGGCATAAAGTGGCTCCTTGATCAACCACAATGAAAATAAATACAAGAATACCATTATGGCTCCAAATACAAGCAGTCGGATTTTAGTAGGTTCTTGAGAGGCTTTTTCATCCACGCGCAGCACATCCAAAGGTGATACGTACCACGTGCGCAATAAGGGCAACAGCGCAAATAATACGGACATGAATAGCCCTAAAAACACCCCAATCAAAATCGGTGCTGGCGTAATACTGATGACCAGTGTGAACGGTAAAAAGTCTTTAAGCAGATAGGGAAATAATTGTTGAAGTCCCACACCAATCAGCGAGCCTACCAAGCCGCCAACAATCCCGATGCCCGCAATTTGGATCAAGAAAATCAGAAAACTTTGACGTCGGGATGCCCCCATACATTTTAAAACAGCGATGGCCCGTAATTTTTCTTTAATATAAATATGTACGGAGCTGGCAATACCAATACACCCTAATAACAAGGCAATAAAAGCGGCTAAATTCAAAAACTTGCCCACGTTGTCGTAACGCTGTCCCAAGCGGTTGGTAGTACTGGTATGCGTGTCTAAATCGGCATTCTCCAAATCGAGTTGCGGCTCTAAGTGATCTTGGAGTTGTTTCAGATTAACAGTATCCGAAACCTTATAATAATATTGATATTCCTTTCGACTTCCAAATTGCAATAATTGAGTGGCTTCTATAAATCGGTACGGAACAACCACTGGCGGCGCTACAGAACTCGAAAATGCAGAGCTTCCCGGAATCGATTTTAACGCGCCAGCAATTGGAAGTGTCAATTCTCCAATCTTAATGGAATCTCCAGGGTTAACGTTAAACTGCAGCATCAAAGTGGCATCCACCAGCACGCCACCAGATTCTTGGTAGGTTCCGGAAACAGCAGATGGCTCTGTATCGAGGCTTCCATAAAATGGAAAACCACCTTCAAGGCCACGCACCTGTACCAATTTTGTGCCGCCATTTTTAGGGAACGCAATCATCGATACAAACTTGACTTCAGAAGCATCAGGCTGTAAAGAATCGATAATGGCTTGCGCACGTTGGGTAGGTACTTGTCGAGAATCGATGATAAAATCAGCACCCATCAAGTTTTTTGACTGACGTTGAATATTGTCTTTTAAATTCGTACTAAATAATTGAATCGATACCACGGCAGCAATACCCAAAATAATGGACGCCATAAATAAAAGCAAGCGCACTTTACTGGCTTTGGCATCACGCCAAGCCATTTTAAAAAGCCAAGGTATTTGTAAGGAAGTGTTGTTATTGGGATTATTCACAGTGTAGAAGTCAGTTGATTGGTTACTATTTTACCGCCTTTAAGTTTTAGGATTTGTTGGGTTCGGTTGGCCAATTCTAAATCGTGCGTAATGATCACCAAGGTGGTGCCATTTTCTTTGTTGAGGTCAAATAGCAATTGAATGACATTCTCCCCTGTTTCTTCATCCAGGTTACCGGTAGGTTCATCAGCAAATAAAATGGATGGTGAATTTGCAAACGCGCGCGCTAGGGCCACACGCTGCTGTTCGCCACCCGAGAGTTGCGACGGATAATGGTGCACTCGATCACCGAGTCCTACTTTTTCCAATAAAGTCCTACTTTTCTGGGTGGCATCTTTCGCGCCCTGCAATTCTAGAGGCACACTCACATTTTCGAGGGCGGTAAGGGTTGTTAACAACTGAAAATTCTGAAAAATAAATCCAACGTTTTTATTCCGCAATTGTGCGCGTTGGTCTTCATTTAAGCTATTTAAATTCTGTCCGCATAACTCCACATTGCCGGCATTCGGTTGATCTAAACCAGCACAAATTCCTAACAAAGTCGTCTTTCCACTGCCTGAAGGTCCAACAATTGAAAAGGTTTGGCCCTTCTCAACCTCAAAAGAGATATCGTGTAAGACCGTTAATTGTTTGTTACCACTGGTATATGTTTTTTCCAACCCGGTAATCTTTAATATCTTTGACATTTAATTTTAATTTAAATAGCGATTTATGTTCGAGGCTCAAAATAAACAATTGCAATTACATCTGCCAACGTCCAGCGGGCATAAACTCATAAAGTTTTGTTATTTTATCTTACCATTGTTGTTGTTTTCCTGTGGCGATTCTGAGGCAAAAAAAACCACAAATAACGAACAGACCGACACCCAAGTTGAGGAATCAACAACGCCAACAACTGCCACAAAAACTATTTTATGTTTTGGAGATAGTATTACGGCAGGCTATGGATTGGATGATACCACAGAAGCTTACCCATCATTGGTGCAACAAAAAATTGATTCTTTAAATTTAAATTATACAGTAATCAATTCAGGCGTCAGCGGCGAAACAACTGCCGGTGGAAAAAGTAGAATCGACTGGGTCATTAAACAACCTATTGACATCTTTTTATTAGAATTGGGTGCCAACGACGGTTTACGTGGTGTGGCCTTGTCTGAAACACGCGCTAATTTACAGGCGATTATTGATGTGGTGAAATCAAAAAGTCCAGAGACGACTATTATTCTTGCAGGGATGGAACTACCTCCAAATATGGGTAAAGCATACACTACCGGATTTAGAGAATTGTATGCTGATCTTGCCGAAAAAAATAACCTAGAATTTATTCCATTTATATTGAAGGATGTTGGTGGCATTGCTGCTTTAAATCAAGGCGATGGCATTCACCCGAATGTGGAAGGTCATAAAATTTTGGCAGAAACGGTTTGGGAGACTTTGGGGCCTTTGGTGAAGTAAGGTAGGAGGTTTTAGGGGTGAGGATTGGGGTTTGATTCTGCTTAAGAACCACCTCGTCTTCTGCTTCTTTGCTGAAGCAGAATCCACTCCTCCTTAAAAAGGAGGAGAATTTTGGGATTTCAAAACTTTATAATAATATATACTCATTGATCAGATAGAATTATCCTGAGGATATCGGAAAGGTATATTATACTTCTTTAATCAAGAATTCTATTTAATTGCAGCGAGCAGTATAATTCAGCTGTTATTAGTTCTTTCAGAAAAGAACCACCTCGTCTTCTGCTTCTTTGCCGATGTAGAAGCCACTCCTTCTTAAAAAGGGGGAGAATTTTGGGATTTCAAAACTTTATAATAATATATACTCATTGATCAGATAGAATTACCCTGAGGATATCGGAAAGGTATATTATACTTCTTTAATCAAGAATTCTATTTAATTGCAGCGAACTGTATAACTCAGCTGTAATTAGTTCTTTCAGAAAAAACCACCTCGTCTTCTGCTTCTTTGCTGAAGCAGAAGCCACTCCTTTTTAAAAAGGAGGAGAATTTTGCGGTCCTGATGTATTTCATGAATTTCTATTGTTAATACTAGATTCATTTTATTCTTCTTGGTACGGCACTAAAACATAGCCATTTCTTTCTTGGCCTTTTTCAAATTTGAAGACACTGATTTGTCCGGGTATTTCTAAATAGGCATATTCCACTTCGCCCATATTGCGAATGCCTTCCAATCGTAAAGAACTGTAAATTTCTGCTTTGGTGAGGTTTTCTGATTTTAAGCTTTCTTCTATAAATTGACCATCTTTTATGATCAAAGTCGGTTTTGAATCGACAAATTTGTCAAATCGTGGGAATCTTGTTTTTAGCTTTTCGATGAGGAGCTGCAAAATCAAGATCGTTAACATGACGATAATGGTATAAAGTATTGCCACACTGGGATAAAACATGACATCGCCCACGGCAGAGCCTAAAGCAATCACCAACAACAACTCGAGGGTGGTGAGTTGTTGACGAGAGCGTTTCCCCGCCAGTCGCAATAAAAGCAAGGCCATAATATAAATGACCACTACACGTAAAAACAATTCGGCCAAGAAGAATAAGGGCTGTTCCCCCACAAAAATTCTGGCCCAATCAAAAGAAGTCACCTGATCCATAACATACGATTTAGAGACTGACAAATTACGAAAATTGTGTATGTGAAAATCAAATGAAAATCTTTTAACATAACACCTCCTCTTCTGCTTCTCTGCCGAAGCAGAATCCACTCTTCCTTTAAAAGGAGGAGAATTTGGGATCCAATTAATTTTATAAATTCATTCAATACAGACTTAAATTGAGATAGTCATTAATTAAGAATCATGAAACACAAAACCCCGAAAGCGAAACCTTCGGGGCATTGAGAACTCAACTATTAAAAATTAAATTAGCAGTAGTATTATTGCGCGCTCCAGCCGCCATCTAAGGCGAATGAGGTCCCAGTAATTGTTGTAGAGGACTCTTTGGCTAATAAAATGGCCATATCTGCAATGGCTTTTACTGGCACAAATTGTTTTACGGCTTGCTTTTTAAGCATGAATTTCTCGACCACTTCTTCTTCCGTCATGTGGTGTGCTTTGGCCTGATCTTTTATCTGACTTTCCACCAAAGGTGTTTTGACGTAGCCAGGACAAATGGCATTACAGGTAATATTAAAAGGCGCGCCTTCTAAAGCCAAAACTTTAGTCATCCCAATGACACCGTGTTTGGCCGCCACGTAAGCCGATTTAAATTCGGATGCTCTCAACCCGTGGACGGAAGAAATATTGATAATTCTTCCAAATTTCTGCTGTTTCATCTGACCCCAAGCTGCTTTTGAAGCATAGAACACCGCATTCATATTGATGGCAATAATATTTTCATACTTGGTATTTGGAAAATCTTCAATGGGCGATACATGTTGAATTCCTGCGTTATTTACCAAAACATGCAATTCCCCAAATTTATTTACAGTCTCCGCAATCAAACCTTCAACAGCTTCAGATTGTAATAAATTCGCGTTAGAAAAAGCTACTTTGACGTTATGCTTTGCACCCACTTTTTCTGCAATTTCCACACCGTTGGCTTCTAGACCATGAAACATGATATTATAACCTTTCTTCGCAAATTTCTTTGCGATGGCCAATCCAATACCACTGGTGCTTCCTGTAATGAGAACGGTTCTATTCATCTTGTAAAAATTTTTCGAGCACTTTATTAAATGCCTCAGGTTGATCTAAAACCACGCCGTGTCTGGAGTTTTTAATCACAGTCAAACTAGCGTTTTGCATCCGATCGACAAATTCCTGTTTAAAAGTTACCGAAGTATAATCCATATCTGACGCCACCACAAGTGTTCTGGCTTTAATTGTTTCCAATTGGTCTCCCAATCCCCAATCCATCAAAGTGACGAAAGATTGGTAATAGGCATTATAATCATTGTTTTTACAACGTTCTTCAAAGGCCATTCTCAATTCTAATTGATCATCCTCAGGAAACATATTAAAAGAAATCTCTTTCGCTAATAGCTTCAAGCCTTTAGTTTCCAAAAATTGCGTTCTACTTCTTAGCAATTCTTCGCCAATGGTTCCCATATTATTAAAATCTGGTCCACTATTTACAATCACCATATTATCTACATATTCAGGATAACTTGCAGCCATTTGAAAAGCGATGGCACCACCCATAGAAAACCCTACAAACGTGGCCTTATCAATCTTTAAATGATCAAGAAATGCTTTGACATCTTCAGTCATCACCATTACGCCATAAGCATCTGTTGGGATGTTAGAGTCGCCATGTCCTCTCAAATCTAAAGTAATGACGCGGTTTTTTTTAGAAAAGAAAGGGACTTGAGCGTCCCAATCTTTTTTTGTTGATCCTAATCCGTGAAGTAACAGAAGCACTGCTCCGGTTCCATGATCTTCATAATCAAGTTCAATGCTGTTCACTTTTATCTTTGACATACTTTAGAAACTTAGTTGGTTGCCTTGTTCTTAAAGAAGTTGATTTTGTATTTCAGCTCAAAGGAGATTAAGGTGGAAATTGCTGGTGATGCTACAAATTCCCGAACATCAGCATTGAATAAATTAGTGATGCTCATCCCTAAAGAAAGACTGTCAGACAAGTTATACCCTGCGTTTGCATCTACTGTAAATCCTCCCAACTGACCGTAGTTCCAAGTTCTTCCAACTCTAGCATTTTCAACAATTTCATTTACCCCATCGCCATCCTGATCTTGGGTTTCTGCAGCCACATTGATTCCTGAGAAGAAATCATACTTTTGCACGTAACGACCAAAAATAGATCCATAAAAATTGCCTTGATTATAGTGAAATCCTAAACTGAATTTGTGATTAGGGGTATTGATTGGCAATTCGCTTTCAAGAACTTTTCCATCCAAATTACCGTCATTCGCCATATCATCTGTATCTAAACTACGATCAAAATAAGAGTAGTTAAAGGCTGTTCTAAAACTGTCGCTAAAATAGTAGTTCAACCCCACGTCAAGCCCGTACGTATCGACATGACCAAAGTTTAAATAAGTCAAGACAACTGCGCCATTAGAACCTTCAATAAGTTCGCCAATTGGTTGATCACCCACATGCGTCACAAAATTACCTGTAGCCGTACCTGAAACATTTACTAACGGACTGATAAAATTATCTGATTGGTTGTAATAGGCATTCGTATCGATAAATAATTTATCTGATAGTTTTCCTTTATATCCGATCTCGTAAGAATTGATGGTTTCAACATCCAATTTTGCGATTTTAGTACCATCTTTTAACGTAAAGCCTTCGCCATTTCCTAATACCAAACCACCAAATAAATTGCCTTTAAGATTTAAGATAGAAGGTACTGCAATGCCTTTTCCGTACGTGACCCTGAACGTACCGTTGTTTACTTTTTTAGTGATTGCAGCTTTCGGAATAAAGTTAGAACCATATAAATCATGATTGTCTAAACGCGCTCCGAATAAGAATCCCCATCCTGAATCGTCCAACTTATATTCCATTTGTGTATAGACACCGGTTTGTGCCAAATCAATTCCCCCATCATCCAAAAGATAAGTCCCGTCAGAATCTGCCATATCCAGTTGGTATTGCGCACCAAATGTTAAATAAAAAGCATCCCAATTATTATTGTACTGCGCTTCAGCATTAAAACGGTTTGAAGCATCTTTAAATAAAGCGCCACGTTGCAGTGCTATTCCTGTGCCTTCTCCTGTAGGAAACCACTGTTCTGCATATGAGCGCTCCCGAGCTTCCTCCTCCGTAAACCCATTTTCAATGAAAGACACATAGTTTTGGGTACGTTGGTTCATGGCATAAGTATCATCGGTTTTACTCCACGTGTAATACGTATTTGCAAAGAAGTTTTTAGACACAAACTTTAATTGTGCCACGTCAATACTCCAGTCTTTAATTTGGTTACGACCCGCATTGGTGGCACCAATATTATTACTGTTACTGTGTCCGTAATATCCTGAAAGTTCAGAGCCTTTTGTAGGCTTGTAGTATAAGGAGGCACCGTATTTTTGAGAATCAAAATCACGATCTAAATCGAGTTCTTTATAGGCTTTCGTTCCCACATAAACACTATCGACATAATCAAACTCTGTCCCTTGAGATCTTTCAAAATGAAATTTGTAAGCAAATTTATCATCAATTACTTGTGCGTGTCTTAATCGCGCAGTTAATACTGATTGGTTACCAGCGCCGATGGCAAAGGTGGTACCTTCTGAAGTTCTCGGGTTTTTAGTAATCGTGCTTACTAGTCCGTTATGTGCATTTGGTCCGTAAAGCGTTCCATTAGGTCCTAATAAAATTTCAACACGTTCTATATCGTCTTTGGTAACGGTAGAAAAAGAACCCAAAGGCAATCCTGTCGCTATTAATGACGACAAGCGGTCATCTGTAACTTGTAGGTTTTTAGAATTAAATGCCGAGTTAAAACCTCTAATGTTAATACCTGTTCCTAAGACACCAGTCCGTACAAAATCTACCCCTTTTTGACGCGCTGCCAACTCACCAATATTAAAACTCGGAAATTCTTCAATTTCTCTCGCCGTAATCACATTTACAGTCGCAGGAACATCGGTGATTTTTTGAGGCTTTTTGTTGACGGTTAAGATGATTTCATCCAAAATAGTATCAGAATCATTTAAGGATATATCCACCTGGGTCGTTTGACCAGCAGTAACCAAAATATTTTTCGTGCTGGTTTCATACCCAATGTAAGAAATGGAAACGTTATACGTACCGGCTTCTACATTTTCAATGGTGTATTTCCCATCAAAATCAGTCATGGCGCCTTTATTAATAACTTTAAGAGACACGGTTGCGCCAGATAAAGGCATGCCCTTGGCATCTGTAATTAATCCGCTAACCGTTCCTGTATTTTGGGCATTAACCACAAAAGAACCAATTAGGGTGAGTAATAAGAGTAGTTTTTTCATAATGTGTGAATATGGATTGAGTTCGTTTTGATGGCAAGCTATTGGGAATTACAAAAGAAAGCTTAGAGAAAACAGAAGGTTTTAAGTGTGACTATCTGATGTAAATGATATTATAAAGTCCATATACTGCCGCAATCCTGAGGAAACAATAGACAAAACTAGATGTGCGACTTTAATTTTAAAAAAGCTTCAGGTAAGTTTTTAGAAAGCCGATCAATCACTTTAACCATCAATTGTTTTTGATTTGTAGTGGGTTCGATATCCAAGAGTGGTGCTTTTATTTCATCTAGCAAACGGGCTGAATTAATCTTCCCTTCCATATAACGCGACAAGGAAATGCTCCACGAAATATTGGGCACGTAATTCTTCTGTTTTTGACGCTCCTCTTCCCGTTCAACCAAACCATACTTGACTGAAAGTTTTAACACCTCCTCATATTTTTCCTGTGCGATCAGCGTATTGATATAGGAAGTAAAAAAGTGATGCCAACGGTGTTTCAGCACTTCATTTTTATATTTTCTCAAAAATGTTCTGGCCGTGGCTTCAGCCAATTCATTTTTATGAAGTTCAGACAGGGCGCGAATTTGATAAGAAGAATAGCCAATTTTTTGATGGTAATTATGAGTGTCTTTATAAAGTTCCTTGTGTTTTTCTAATAATGCATAGGCCTTGTCCGGTTGATTATTACGCAATAAAATGGCCACCAAGTTGTTGAGATACATTAAGGTATCGTTATTATTTTGACGGATGGACAGATAACCGTAATACTCCGCTTCCTTAAATTCATCCTGTTTGGAATGTAGTAGGACACGACTCGCGTAATAATTGGATAACAAGCGTCTGCTGTACATTTTACCTTGACTGAAGTACACATCAATGTGATCAAACAACACGTTCAACTTATCATTTTCATTGTAATTGGTGTACATAAACGCGAGCAACACAAAGGCTTGATATCGATTTTTTCCGCTGATGAAGTCGTCGATAAAAACCTCTAACAACCACCCCTCCAAATGCATCGTTTCGTTATTATTCAGCGTGTACTGGTTGGTAATTTCTGTGGTGGCCGTGTATAATTTCTCTTTTATGGTGATGGCCTTGGTGTACGAGGGATTGAAGTGTTTGATAAAATCAGCCACCACTTGATGGTCCTTGTAACGCATTCTGACTAGTAGAAAGGACTTATACTCTTTAGCCAATTCATATAAATTCTGAAAATTAAAATCGACTGCTTTATAGGTACTGATATAATTCAGGAATTGCTTTTCTTCTTGAGAGGAAATGGCATCAGTTAAAATTTTTTGATTCAAAGACATGATCCAACCAATGGTCGCATCGACATCTATGGTCTTCAGTTTCTTTTCAATCCAGTCTTTAATATAAGAATACTTGCGTTTATCAATATTATCATCAAAGGTTTTTGGCTTGGTTTGAGATAGTGCATTAGTAATAACCAATTTTATTATTTGAAGCTTTTCTTGATCAACAAATTGATATTGACCTTGAAGATATTTCGCTTCATTAGGCAAAATTGAGGTACTAAATTCTGTGAATTTTTTAAGCTTGGTCTTCATCGAAATAACACGAAATAGAACTATTAATTTTTAATGCTGTGCCTTGGCGATGTCGGCAAATTAAAATACAAGTGTTGCAATTTATTTTTCTTCGATAAACTCTTCTATCAACGCATTGACTTCTAATGGTTTTTCAAATTGCACAAAATGACCGGCATTTTCAACAAATTCTAATCGTGAATTTTTTATTTGATTCAAAGGGATTTCCCCAACCGTTTTAGTAGTTAAGGTTGGATTGAAATAACGGTTCGGAATTAACATATCCTGATCTCCAAAAATGACCAAAGTTGGTTGAGACAAAGACTGAAAATCATTGGCAATTGGATCATGCAACATCCCAGAAACACTTTTGACAATTGCGTTACAATGCGCATCAAAATCTGAGGCTTCTATAATTCGAATTCTATCCGCAATTATTTTGGAGACCTCTTCAGGCTGCTCATAAAAATTTAAGGCGTAATTTTTTACAATTTGCGCCTCACTGGTGTTTTTTACCGATTCTTCAGTTAAAAAAGAGGCCATCATCTTTGCGCTAGCTTCAGAAAATTGCTCTAAGCCCGCTGGCGCGACCAAGATTAGTTTTTTAATAGTTTCAGGATGCTGAGATGCTAGCTTTACACTGGCTTGTCCGCCCATAGAATGACCGATTAAAACCACGTTTTGCAACTTTAATTTTTCTATAAATTGAAATACAACTTCGGCAAAATAGGTAGGTGTGTAATTAACGTCTGGTTTTGACGATTTCCCGTAACCTGGCAAATCTAAAGCGACGCAGGTATAGGTTGTTTTAAGCGCTTCAATGTTTTTAGACCAGGCATCGGCATTACTGCTTAGGCCGTGTACAAAAACCAATGTCTTCTCTCCCGACCCTTCTTTAATATAGTTGACTTCTAAATCGTTTAAAGTGATCTTATGACCTTGAAAATCATAATCTGAAAGTAGTTCTTTCATAGGTTTTTGTGAATATACGCAAGCGTTAATAAGAATAAATGCGAAGAACATACTGAGTTGTTTCATGGATTGGAAGATATAGTGTTATAGTATTTTAAGAGTTGTTTACGGGATACTTTCCCTAAACTTGTCTGGGGGATATCGTCAAGTATAAAAATATATTTTGGATGTTTGAAGGCCACTAGATTGGGCTTTAAGAATGCCCTGATCTGGGCCACTGACAAATCCTTGCCAATTTTGGTAACAAAGGCGATGCCACATTGACCCCACTTATCGTCCTTCACACTCAACACCACGGCCTTGTCTATCGTGTCCATAGCTTCCAATTGCGCTTCAATTTCTTGAGGATAAATATTTTCACCACCAGAGATGTACATGTCGTTTTTTCGGCCCTTCATATACAAAAATCCCTCCGTATCGCTATAGGCAAAATCGCCCGTAAACAACCAGCCCTTTTTAATTTTGTTGTTGGTTTTAACGGAATTGTTCCAATACCCTGGAGTTACAATATCGCCTTTAATGCACAACTCTCCTACTTCATTTGGGGCCACCTGAACCCCTTTTTTATCGACCATTTTAATACTGAGATAAAAGTTGGGTTTGCCGATGGAGTTTGGTTTGAGCTGTGCCATTTTATGGTGTAACGAAGTAATACTTGGTCCGGCTTCAGTTAAGCCGTAACCCGGCCTGATGTAGATGTTTTTTTCGCTCTTCCAATAATTGACCAGTTCCGAAGGTACTTTTTCTCCTCCAGAAATGATGTAGCGCAATCTTTTTAAATTAACCTTTTTAAAAACGGTCGACTGTTGCATCATTAAGAGCATAGTGGGCAAAGCCATAAACAGCGTCGCTTTATTGAGTTCTAACAGACACAATGTTTTTTCAGCATCAAATTTTTCCAACATGCCTATATGACCGCCTTTGTGCATTAGAGGTGTGATAAAGACATTCCAACCGGAAGTGTGGTAAGGTGGCAGAATATTGACGGTAGAATCGCGAAAGGTGATGCCCAGTTGCATGGATGTATTTAAGCTGTTCCAAAACAACATTTTGTTGGTGTAAATCACACCTTTTGGCGTACCAGTGGTGCCGGATGTATAAAATATGAATAGCGGATTATCCTCTTTAATCTCAAAACTTTTAACTGGCGAGGCATAGGAAGTTTCATAATAATTCCTGAGCAAATCAAAGGAAATTATTTTTGAGTGTTCAGAAGAGAGTTGCTCTAGTTTACCTTGATGACTCTGATTATAGATGATTAAACTTGGCGTACAATCGGCAATGAGTTTATAAATCTCTCGTTGCGACAGTCGGTAATTTAAGGGCACCAGAATGATTCCCATGCGTTGGCAAGCCACAAAAAGAACCATATATTCTAGGCCGTGCTCCGCTAAAACGGCAATGCGTTCACCTTCTTCAATATTGAGTTCAGTAAATTTTTTAGTTAACTGATTGGCATACCTATGTAAATCGCTGTACGTATAACTTTTATTAGAATCGTACGATGTAATGGCAATTTTCTCTGGCGTATAATCCGCCCACTTAGCTGTCCAGTCGAGTGTGTCCACGTTGTTTTGTTTCGTCTAATTTATAAAATACATAACCTACAATGAGTGAGGTTACAATCCCGATGGCCGCAGAAACGCCTGGATTATTAACAGGTTCTTGCATATAGGGCGTAATCCTTCCGTAATATATTCCAAAATGAACCATTATGGCCGTAATGCTGGCAATAAAAACCGAACGTGTGGAAACATTTTTCAAGAATGTCCCAAAAAGAACAGGCACAAAGGCTGCAGCAAAATACGCATACACACCGTTTTGAGCAAAAATAGCCACACTAATATCCGGGTTTTTAATTTGGTTCCAGCTGAGCAAAAAACTTACAATTCCCAAAACTACAATCACCGCTTTGTTAATAGAAATCGTGTTTTTAATAAACTTATCATTAAACAGCGGATTGATAATATCTGAAGTGATGGTAATCGATAAGGATTGAATCAAACTTTCCAAGGTAGATAATCCGGCAGAAATCAATCCTACCACAATTACTAGACCTACCCCGACCGAGAATTTGGTCACCACATAGGTCGGAATGATTTCATCCATTTTTAAAGTTGTGCCGTTCACGGTGAAATCCGGGAAACTGATACGGGCATATAACCCAACGATTACTACTAAAAAGAAAATAATCATAAAGGAAATACCACTGATCAAATAGATGTTTACTTTTGTTGAATCTTTTAATAATAAGGATTTGGTGATAATGTGGGGTTGACAAACAATGGCGACACCAATAACAATTTGGGTGACGATAATTTCAAAGTAATCACGAAACAGGAAACTTGAAGGATTGGTGGGTTTGGTCAAATTAGGATCAATAGCATTAAGCTTTTGCATAAAACCGTCAATACCCTCCGTAAAGTATTCCGCACCCGATCCAATCAAAATGAGGGCCACAATACACATGATGATCGCTTGAATGGTATTGGTATAGACCATGGAGTTTGCGCCACCAAACATCATATATCCAAAAACAAATGTGGTAATGCCCATTAGCACATAAAACGGTTCTGCATTAAGCGATTTTGAGATGACTTGGGTGAGTCCGACATTTATTAATACAATAAACGTCATGAGTAAGAGCGCCACAAAGGCGAAAAAGATAGCATAGTTTTTACTTTCATAGCGCTTACCTATCCATTGTGCCATGGTCGTGGCTTTTACTGCTTTTCCTTGCCTGGCAAAACCTTTGGTAAACACAATTAAGGAGATAAATGCCGCAATGGGCAATACCAAAGCAAATGAAATGACCCCAGAGATACCGTAGAGGGCAATAAAACCTGGATTGATGATAAAAGTGGCCGCACTGGTCATAGATGCCGCTAAAGACAAGCCCACCACCCATGCAGGAAACCCAATGTTCCCAACCGCATAATCCTGAATGTCCTTATTTTTTCGAGCACCGCGCACCACAAAAAATAAAATGACCGCTGCGTAAACGGCCAATAAAATCCACATATAGGTTACTAAGGTTTCTGATGCAATCATTATCTTTAAATGTTTGAAAACAAATAACAAACTTTAAGTGATGATTGTTATCCTTTTTTGAAATTCTTATGGTGTGACTTTTAATTAAAAAAACATAATTATTTATCTAATGTAAACATACCTTAAGAAACCAGAACTATGACTATTCAATTACAAAATTGAAGCCATTGTTGTCAATAAAATTAATTTGTTTGTAAATAATTAGCATTCAGCCTCCTAAATATGCGACTTTTTTTTTGTTAATTTAATATAGGATAAAATTGTCCTATATTAAATTTTCCTATATTTTTGTAGGCTAAAATCACCTCTATGTTTTCAAGGTCTTGCGAGTACGGATTAAGAGCTGTAATTTTTATTGCACAACAATCACATCTGGGGCATAAAGCCAGCTTGACTTCGATTTCTCAAGCAGTAGATTCACCTCCGTCATATACAGCTAAAATTTTGCAACAATTAGCAAAAAATAACGTCATTGATTCTAGCAAAGGGCCAAAAGGCGGCTTTTTTATGACACAGGAAGCCATGAAAACCTTGACGCTTGAAGCCGTTGTAACCGTTTTGGATGGTGATTCCATTTATACCAATTGTGGCTTAGGATTGAAGCAGTGCAATGATAAAAAACCTTGTCCACTCCACTTCAAATTTGTGGCCATTAAAGGGGAACTCAAAGCAATGCTGCAAAACACCACTTTAATAATGTTGGTGAACGACATGAATTTAGACAACTTCCATTTAAAAAGATAAAACATTTACACCAGTAAAGGACAAAAAGGCCTTTTTATATTAATTAACAATTCACTTACACTATTTTATGAAAACAGCTTCAATTACTGAACACCTGATTTACAAAACTGACAAACCTGCCATCAGCGTCATGCTGGAGAGTGATCACTCTAAAGAAATTAGAATACTGATGCGCAAAGGACAACTGATGAAAGAACACAAAGCGCCCAACGCTATTGTAGTTGCCCTTTTTGACGGGGAAATCGATTTTGGCGTCCATGGCGAAACCCTAAAACTTAAAAAAGGAGATCTCATCGCCTTAGAAGCGAATGTGCCCCACGATTTATACTGTACTGAAGACGCTATTATCCGTTTATCTCTGTCAAAAAATGATAGTGTGGACCGTGTAAATAAAATTGTAGACTAACCCAAACCAACCAGAAACCATGAGAAAAATTTGGATCGCTTTTATTAGCGTTGTTGTATTGTCATTTATTGTGCTGATATGGATCGGCACCGAGGTTTATCAAACCCAACCTCCTATTCCTGAACACGTTGTCATTAAAGAAACCAATACTGAAGTATATACCAAAGCCGATATTCAGATCGGGCAAAATGTATGGGAATCTATTGGCGGCATGGAAGTGGGTTCCATTTGGGGCCACGGAAGTTATGTGGCGCCTGATTGGACCGCAGATTGGATACACAAAGAAGCTGTCTACATGCTGGAGCATTGGGCACAAACGGATTATAACACCGCCTATGACGATCTTGATGTGGAAAAGAAAGCTGCTCTTAAGGCACGTCTTATTAAGGATGTCAAAACAAACACTTTTGACGCGGATACCCAAACCATCAGCATTTCACAAATCCGCTGGGATGCCATTTCAGCCAATATTAACCATTATAGTTCTATATTTTCTGACGGTCATGAGCAGTATGCCATTCCGAAAGGCGCGTTAACTGATCCCGTAAAATTAGGACAGCTAAATGCCTTTTTGTTTTGGACCTCCTGGGCAGCAAGTACCAATCGTCCGGAAAAAGATTATACCTATACCTCAAATTGGCCCCATGAACCTTTAATTGATAATTTGATCACTGATGACTCTCTCATTTGGTCAGGATTATCCATTGTTCTGCTCTTACTATTTATAGGAATTTTAACCTACTACTATTTGAGAAACCACGAAAAAGGTGAGATCTTAGAAAAACCAAATTCTGATCCGCTTTCAAAACTACAATTAGTAGGCTCTCAAAAAGCGGTCTTAAAATACTTTATTGTCATATCATTATTGATTGCGCTGCAAGTTGTTTTAGGAGCACTTACCGTACATTACACCGTAGAAGGTCAGGCGTTTTTCGGATTTGAGTTATCGCAATATCTACCCTATTCGATAACCAGAACTTGGCATACGCAATTGGCTATTTTTTGGATTGCTGCCACTTGGCTTGCCACGGGACTTTTTTTAGCTCCTATGATTTCTGGAAAAGAAATGAAATATCAAGTATTTGGTATCAACTTCCTGTTCTTTGCCCTACTTATTATTGTGTTAGGCTCTATGATGGGCGAATGGCTTGGTGTGCATCAATTCTTAGATTTAACCACCAACTTTTTCTTTGGGCACCAAGGCTATGAGTATATGGATTTGGGGCGTTTCTGGCAGTATTTCTTGGCCATAGGCTTGGTATTGTGGGTTGTTATGGTGGGCAGACATTTAATGTACGCCATTAATAAGAAAGACGAATCAAAAGATTTGGTCATCATTTTGTTAGTTTCTGTGGTAGCTATAGGCTTATTCTTCTTTTCAGGTTTAATGTATGGAGAAAACAGTAGCTTACCGGTGATCAATTACTGGAGATGGTGGCTGGTACACCTTTGGGTGGAAGGCTTCTTTGAAGTTTTTGCCACTGTGGTTATCGCCTTTATTTTTTCACGAATGAAAGTCATATCTACCAAAACTGCGGGGCGCGTCTCTGTGGCATCTGCAGCCATATTTTTAGCTGGAGGAATCATAGGTACCTTACACCATTTATATTATTCAGGAACTCCCGTCCAAGCTATCGCTCTAGGAGCTACTTTTAGCGCGTTGGAAGTTGTGCCTTTAACCCTAATGGGCTTTGAAATCAGAGAAAACTGGAACCTCTTAAAAAGTAAAGATTGGATTCAAAAATACAAATGGCCTATCTTTTTCTTTATTGCCGTTGCCTTTTGGAATTTTATCGGGGCCGGAGTCTTCGGATTTTTAATCAATCCACCCATCGCACTATATTATATCCAAGGTTTAAACACCACAGCAGTACACGCCCACACCGCCTTATTTGGCGTATATGGGATGTTGGGAATGGGCTTTATCATTATATGCCTGCGCTTTTATTCTGACCGGGTATGGCAAAACACAAAGTTGAAACGCGCGTTCTGGTTATTGAATATCGGATTGACAGCGATGGTTATATTTAGTTTATTGCCCATTGGTATCATTCAAGCGTATACCTCTATTACCAAAGGCTACTCCTTCGCAAGGGATGCGGACTTATTATATTCTCCAGTCGTTCAAACCCTAAAATGGTTACGTATGATTGGCGATGTCATCTTCTCTGTTGGAATCTTTTATTTCTGTTGGTTTACAATTGACGAAACGCTCTATAACTACCGACGAAAAAAAGTTGGACAGTAATTCATCGTTTTTATTTTAATTGAGAGGTCAGCAGGATATGCTGACCTTTTATTTTTTTACAAAATAACTTAAAAACAACCCCTTAAGGTCTGCTGCCCGAAAGTAATTTTTATTGCTTGGGATGAGTCTTAGATGGATGCGCAGAGGATTGCAAAACCATCTCCAAATCCTTATCTTTGCAGTGATCTTAAACCTACAAAAGAAACCCGTGAACCAAATTAGAAGCTATCTCGATCAAATTGCAACCATCTCTAACGTAGACTGGGATTTTTTCACTTCCAAATTGCACCGGCGCGTGATATCAAAGAAAGGCGTTTTTTTAGAGGCCAATCAGATTGAAAATTACATTTCATTTATTGAATCAGGAGTGGTCCGTTTATATATTCCAAAGGAAAATCCAGAAAAGGAAATCACTTTCGGTTTTAGTTTTAAAGATCAGTTTGTCAGTGCTTATGATTCCTTTTTAACGCAAACACCATCAGCCTATGAATTGCAAGCGCTTACTGAGACAACGTTGTTAAGCATCACTTACGACGATTTGCAGGCGGTTTATAAAACCACACAAATAGGGAATCTTATTGGGAGATTGACTGCTGAGCGCTTATTTTTGATAAAATCCAGACGCGAACAACATTTATTGAATCTTACGGCCGAAGAACGCTACATAAAACTGTTTAAAGAACGCCCAGAACTTTTAAAAGAGGTACCCTTAAAATATATTAGTTCTTATATTGGCATTACTGCTCAAGCACTTAGTAGAATCAGAAAGCGTTTATAGACGTATTACTTGACCTAGGTTCATTGTTTCGCACAAACTATCAGTTTATCTTTGTAAAAAAATATTATGGTTATTGTAATTTTCGTTTTAGTTCTTTGGTACGGAGGCTTGTTTTTTCAGTCTTTCTTTCTTCATCGTTATGCCGCACATCAGGTATTTACGATGTCTAAAACCATGGAACGTGTAACTTTTGTGTTGACTTGGATTTTTCAAGGCTCCAGTTATTTAAGTGCTTATGGTTATGGCATCATGCACCGCATGCACCACGCCTATACCGATACTGAAAAAGACCCGCACTCCCCTTCTTACGACGATAATTTATTCGCGATGATGTGGAAGACTAAAACCATTTATCAAGATATCAACGATCAGCGCGTTGAAGTAGATCAGAAATTTACCAAGAATGTACCGCAATGGGCTGCTTTTGATAAGTTTGCAGGATCTCGTTTTTCAAGATTACTTTGGATAGGTATTTATATTTTGGTATTCGTGTTTTTCGCAACCGCATGGTGGCAATGGCTATTGTTGCCTATCACCTTTTTAATGGCACCTATCCACGGAGTGATCATCAATTGGTTTGGTCATATTTATGGCTACGCCAATTATAAAATGAAAAATACCAGTAAAAACCTATTTCGTTTTGACTTCTTAATGATGGGTGAAGGGTATCATAACAACCACCACAGACACGCCAGCAGAGCTAACTTTGGTGTGAAATGGTATGAAATTGATATGACGTATTTGGTGATTAGAGTTTTGGATGCCGTAGGTCTGATTCAACTTAAACCAGTTAGAATTAAGAAATCATAATCTCTGATCATTAATCCAATACTCTTATTCTTACTTTTTTCTTCTTTAAACGGGTATTGTCCAAAAGAGTGACAATGCGTTTGGATTCTTTAAGCGGGACGGCGATAAATGCGCAATCCTGCTTCAGTTCTATGGTGCCCAACTGCTCTTGAGTAAGACCTCCTTGCTTCATAAAAAGTCCAACAATATCACCTTTAGATATTTTATCTTTACGTCCGCCTGAGATAAATAGCGTTTCCCATTGCGGCGCCGTAATTGATGCTTTTTTAGAAATATTTACACCTTGTGAATCTTTGATGAAATCGGGTAAGGTTTCATCGCTACCTTTTAAGATATAGGCAGTACCTTTAGAATTGACTCTCGCCGTTCTTCCATTCCTATGGATGAATTCCTCCTTATGCTTTGGCAATTCATAATGAATGATAAAGTTAAGCTCCGGAATGTCGATACCTCTAGAGGCCAAATCAGTGGCTAACAATATTTGACTCGTGCCGTTTCTGAAGGTTATTAAAGAGCGTTCACGGTCTTGCTGCTCCATGCCTCCAGAAAAAGTGGAATGACTGATTTTGTTACGCTTCAAAAAGTGGCTCAATCGATCGATATTTTCCCGTAAATTACAAAAGATGATCCCTTGCTCATTGCCAATATGTTGCAACAACTCCAATAAAGTTGGCAATTTATTCGGCTTTTGAGACACTACTGTTTTAATTGCTAAAGTCGATTTTCGTTTAACCGTGAGGTAGTCCACTACATATGGTTTATCCAATCTTACAAACCCAGGTATTTTTTCCAATTGAGTAGCACTGGTTAAAATCCGTTTATTAATACTTGGCAATTGGCCAATGATGCGCTTCATCTCATCTTCAAACCCATCTTCCAATGATTTGTCAAACTCGTCCAAAATCAGGGTTTTGATACTCTTTTTTGAGAAACGATCCGCATCAAAATGATCCAGAATTCGCCCCGGAGTACCAATCAACACAGCCGGGGTGTGCTTCAGTTCAATTTTGTCCTTGGACATTGGGCGTCCACCATAAACCGCGTTTATTTTGAATCCGGAACCCATGTTACGCGCTACCTGCTCAATTTGAATGGCAAGTTCCCGAGACGGCACTATAATAAGGGCCTGAACATCAGGATTTGTTGGGTCTAAAACATCCAATAAAGGTAATAAAAAGGCCAGGGTTTTACCAGTACCAGTTGGAGATAGTAAGATGGTATTGGTCTGTTCGGCTATTACGGAAATGGCTTCCTCCTGCATGGGATGCAAGGTTTGGATATTTAATTTATCTAAAATATCCTGTTGATCTTTTATAGTATTGGCCATTGTTATTGGTTCTTTTTATGTTTTTTGGAAACGTCTGGTTTTAGCGCCTCCGTATGGGTTTGTGCCAAATAATTGGCGAGGATCTTATCGACCAGTTCGTCTTTGGTCAAATGATGAAAAATGGTCTTTATCTTCGACTTAAAATCTTCTGACACTTCCCGATTTGGTTTGGTCTTAAAAATTTTTTTGGCCCACAGTAAGCCGTTATTCTCTTCAATGCTTTGGGCGTCTGCTTTTATAAATTTAGTAAAAACAATACCGAGTGCTTTCTCAAAATCGGCAATGTCCTGAACTTCCTCTTGTTGCAAGATGGTTAAAGACAATCCCTTAGCACCTGCTCGTGCCGTACGCCCACTTCTGTGCACATACGCTTCGTAAGTGTCTGGTAAATGGTAATTGACCACATAGGATACTTCTTTTACATCAATGCCACGGGCAGCCAAATCTGTAGCCACTAAAATATCAATATAACCTTCTCTAAATTGCGTCATAATCCGGTCGCGAATGCCTTGGGTCAAACTTCCGTGAAGTGCTCCCGATGAAAATTTGTTAATAGCTAAATTTTTAGCTAATTTATTAACGGCAGCCTTAGTTTTACAAAATATAATCCCGCGTTCGCCTTCTTTAGAATTTAAAAAATGCAATAACACCTCTAGTTTTTCAATGGGCTCCACCACCAAATACTGATGATCTATGCCTTGATGTCCTACAGATGCCATATCGGCCTCTATATGCACCACATGTTTAGACATGTAATTTTGAACCAATTGTTTTATTGCTCCCGGCAGTGTAGCCGTGAACAATAAGGTACGCCTCGATTTCGGAATGTCTTTTATAATGGCATCCACTTCATCTTTTAGGGCGCTGACTATTTCATCCGCTTCATCCAACACTAAATACTGTACGCTTTTGATATTTAAAGCACGGCGTTTTACCAAATCGAGTAAACGTCCGGGTGTGGCAATAATAATATGAGTCGTTGTTTTTAAACGTTCTAATTGCGGTTTTATGGGAATGCCACCGCATAGTGAAGCGATGGAGATTTCTGGGCTGTTTGCAGAAAAAGCAGTCAGGTTGTCATAAATTTGTTGGCCTAATTCTCTTGTTGGCGCTAAAATTAGAGCTTGGACCTCTGTTTTTTTAGCATCAATCAATTGTAACAAAGGCAAACCGAAAGCAGCGGTTTTTCCGGTTCCAGTTTTTGCCAACACCACTACATCTTCTTGTTGATTGAGAACAATAGGAATGGTCTTTATTTGAATATCCGTAGGAATTGTAATTTTTAAAGTTGCTAAACTTTTTTGAAATTTCTCATGTATTCCTAAATCTGAAAACTGTTTTGACATTTACAAAATTTTGTGCAAAGATAACCACACTTAGGCAGAGAATCCTATCATTTGGACTATTAATACAAGATGCATTGGTGTGAATAGACGGCAACACCTGTTTAAACATTTCGCCAATAATATCGTTTAGAAATTTCTTAAAGCAAAATTATGGAAGCCATATGGGCATAAAACTAAAATTTTCAGGCCAACCACAACCGTTCAATCTCTAAGGCAAAAGATTCATCCCGTTTATTACCGATTAGAAAGGTTATTTCTGCCATCAACTTACCATCGTAGTTGGGACGATCTAGGATCGTTCCTCTATAACTGGGATAAAATTGATCAAAATAAAGGGTAATCGTTTGCCATTCCCCGGAAGTTTTAAATTTTTGAACGTAGGAATATTGCTGGGCTTCATACGATTTGATGCGGAATTGATATGATTTTCCATCCCCTTTTACGCGCAGATGAATCCTGTCGAATTGAGACACCTCCTTTTGCAAAAACGACTGTTTCACAGATGCAAATCCACCATTGTTTTCAGTGGATAGTGCACCTGTAAACAAGCCATTCCCTTCATCGGTCAAAACTAATTTGCTTTTAGAAAGTCCACCCATGACCCCGTCATTAAGCACATACCAACCAAGAGCATTTGGTTGTGGCGACTGAAAGTCATAAAGTATACTGTTATCTTGAGAAATCATCTTGATAGAAAATTTTCACTCATATAAAAAAGTGTTTTGGCCGGAATCAATTAGGCTTCTCCTCGTGCTGGGTAATTTTCTTTAAGGATAAAATCAATCGACTTTAACAACTCTTCAATTTCCGGTCTTGCAAACGGCATCGTTTGTATGGATGAGGCATAAAGCGTTTGATCCGGACGAATCAGGAAAAGTGCTGGTTCAATAAATTCTTCAGGTTCTTCTTTTATGCCTTTTGAAATGGCAAGTCCCCAAGTTCTTGCCTCGGCAATCGGAAAGTTATAACCTATCGGTAAATCTTTTACTTTCCATTCATCATAAGTCGCTTTTGCCCGCTTTTCCGAATCAGAACTGATGGCAATGACATTCACGCCTTTTTCAGTAAATTCTGGTAAATGCTGTTGAAGGGTTTGGAGATATTTTTTACAAATTGGGCAATGTTTGCCTCTGTATACCACCACTAAGGTGAAATTTTCTGGAGTTTGATCAGCTAAGGACCAAGTGGTGTCATTCACTAAGTCAATGGTCAAATCTGGTGTTTTGGTTCTTGGTTTTATCATCATATATAAATTTAGATCTTAAAGATGCTTTACATTTTGCTCTTTTCTTACTGCTATCTGAAACTATATTAGCCCAAATAAAAAAAAGAGATCTTCTCCATCTAAATTTCCTTCTTCAATTCCTCCATAACTTCCGCAAACAATTCATAGGAACGAATCCGATCCTGAATATCGTAGATATTGGTTACCGCAATGAGCTCATCAACAGGATGGGTTTCTAAAAAAGACTTGATTTGTGATTTCACCGTTGCTTTACTCCCGATAAATGAATATTTAAGCATTTGGTGCACCTGTGGATGTTCCATAATTTCTCGGTATTCTTGGGTCATTGCTGTTGGTGGTTGCATATAGTCACGCTTGCCCGTAAAAATGCCTAGGAACATTCTGATCAATGATGTCGCAAAACTTTCGGCTTCGGCATCGGTTTCTCCTATAATGATGTTGACTCCTGCCATAACGTAAGGTTGGGATAATGCTGCTGAAGGTTGGAATTCCTTTCGATAAATTTCCAATGCTTCTTCCAAATGCCTTGTGGCAAAGTGGCTGGCAAACGCATAGGGCAAGCCTTTTCGAGCCGCCAAGTGGGCGCTATCGGTGCTAGATCCCAAAATATAAATGGGTACCTCCACGCCTTCTGCCACGGTAGCCCTAATTTTAGATTCGGCATTATCCAATGAAAAATATTGTTGAATGGCCTCCAAATCTTCAGGAAATTTATGGGCCGCTTGCATAAAATCAGAGCGAATGGCTTGGGCTGTTTCTCGATCAGTACCTGGTGCACGTCCCAAACCTAAATCGATACGGTCAGGGTATAATGCTCCTAGAGTTCCAAACTGTTCCGCCACAATTAAGGGCGAATGGTTAGGTAACATAATCCCACCTGAACCGATGCGCAAGGTGTTTGTGCCTTCTGCTACATAACCAATAAGCACAGATGTCGCGCTACTCCCAATATTGACCGCATTATGATGCTCAGCCAACCAAAAGCGGGTGTAGCCAAATTGCTCTGCATTTTGCGCCAAAGCCAACGAATTATTAAATGTCTGTTTAAGACTGTGTCCTTCCGAAACTAGGGCTAAGTCTAATATTGAATATGCTGTATGTAAAAATTTCATGTATATAAGGAGTTGTATTTTGGATTGTAGGCCTGATATGGCCCAAAACACTAAATTACGGCAATAAACTCAGTGTTTCTGTTAGGGCTTTGTTAATCCTAGAGTTTTGCATGCGATGGTTCAGTGAGCAAAGCAAAACGTACGGCAGTCTACAAGAAGAGAGCGGATCTCTACATAGTGATCAGTATAAAAAAATGAAAGCTAGAGGAATTGAAAAACTTAGATTAAATTAGCAGACTTCAATTAAAAACTAAACTTCTTAAATTTTAATATTATGAGCAAAACAATCTTAAAAGTAAATAACAACGGGTCTTTACGAATTGAAGGCGATTTTGAAATTGTCGATAAAGATGGCAATGCCTACGACCTTGGTGGGCGCGATGTTGTATCGCTCTGCAGATGTGGATTATCATCAAACAAACCTTTTTGCGATGGGTCTCACCGAAACCATTTTGAGCATGATGCAGTTGCTTTTGCCCTACCCCCTAAAAAGGTCTAATTATAATAGTAAAACGGGAGAATAAGTCTATACTCCCGTTTTTAAATATAAAAACTATTTATGCTGTAAATCTTTGACCTCGTCACTAGCAATCACCAATTCTGTAATTAAAGTGGTCAATTGAACGGTAGCATTCGTCAGTGCAGCCGCATTAGTTTCTAAAAGTGCAGTAACTTCTAAAATCTGTTCTTCTTTTTCGGCATCAGTACGCCCCAATTTAAAATTTTGCAATTCGCTCAATTGTGCATTTAGCCGTTTCTTCTCTTTTTTCAACTGATCGAGCTTTACGCGGTGATTTCTGATGGTGCTTTCAATTTTACAAACTTTGTGCACTGTGGTTAAACTATCAAACCGTCTTTTGTAATCAATTTGTGCTACTGAACCTATAGAAAATAACAAAAGGATCAGTACAATATATGGCTTCATTTTTCTGTGTTTTAAGGCGTTGCAAAATTATACAATTTCCGCATATTAAAACAAAATTCGGACTTATATTAATGTTGTTGTGGACATATTTTGAAGTTGTTACGCATGTAAATAATGGATTATTGGTTTTGCTGACATAAATCATTTTTTCTCTGCCCGTAAAAGGCTAATTTTATCAAAACAATCAATACAAGAAAACATGTATCAACCAATCCTTTTAGATGCCAATTGGAACAATGGCGTCATTATGATCATCATCTTTGCCATAGTTTGTATCGCTTTGGTGGGCATCGTAATTAACTTTATGATGAGCAGTAAGAAAAGTGACAATTCAGAAAACATTGAACAGGAATTATAATGATTCCGTATTAAAGTATTAGTCACGGTGCTCTCTAATTCTTTAAATTTTGATAAAGAAGAAGCCGAACCTGATTTAGCAACCAGAGTCGCGCTATTGTTATCATAAAGGTGTTGATGCTGCTACACTCAAAAGTTCTCTACAACGTTATACCTACTTCAGCCAAAAGAAAAACTTCATGGCTCAGGTCCTGGGTAAAATCCTCCAGCTGATATTCCACTCCTAATTGCAGGGTGGTTTTAGGACCCATCAACCATCCCAATCCCACACCCACGCGCTGCTCAAATTCAGGTTTTTGGGTTTTTGCAATTTCCAACAAACTTTCGGTATCAATCTTGAGATAAGGTTCTCGGGCGTTGTTGGCATGTAATGGAAAGGTGTAACCTAACTGATATCTCAACCGGTGCTTGTTTTCAGAGGCATAAAGTCGTTGTTCCATACGTACCCTGTGTTTTGTTGTAAAACGGGAGGTTTTTGGCGTGTAGATCAATTGTTGCTGAAATCGCAATTCGTTTTCTTCATGCCTATCAAAAATCTTTTCAATACGGTATTGTACACCTAAACCTACAGTAAGTTCAGGGTGCCATCGGTATTCAGAAAGATGGGATAAATCGATTTGTTTCACGGTATAATCCAAACGATCTTCAATATAAATAATATTTTGATTTTCAATAGCAAAACTATAACTATAGCGCGTATTCACTTGATGAGACAGTTCGAAAGCGGGTTCAAAATATCCTGTGAATTCATTCTGTGCTTGACTTGCCGCTGATAACAATACTAGTAAAATTTTTGGTAGGAATCTCAATTTCATTGATCTCATAATGACTTTTAAATTTAACCTAAAAAAGGGATTGAAACCTAGTCCCAATCCCCTTACTCACTACACTATGAAAAAATTAATCTTCCATATCACTGATCACTTTTCCTGAAGCGTCAATAATTAATTTACGCTCTTTTAACCATCCCTTTTCAATTTCTACTTCATAGGTTTTAGCGCCATTCATTTCAAGCACTTCTACAGAATCAATCTTATAGTCCGCATATGCCTTTTTAACCGCTGAAACTACCGCTGCTGGCAATTCACTTTCTGTAATTTCCATTTTCGATTTTACAACGTTCCCTTCAGCGTCATACCAAATATCGTGATCCATTTTATTGCTTTCAAATTCAACTTTAAAATGATCCCCTTTCTTTTCCCATTCAATATCTTGAACATTGGTGTGGGCAGTGGTAAATGAAGTGCGTACTTTAGCAGGCACTTCTTCTGTTTTTAAATCTTGAGCAGTCACTGCCGTTGTTGCTGTTGCAAATAAAGCCAACGCCGCTATTTTTAAATTTTTCATAATATTATTTTTTAATTTGAAACAAAGTAAGGGGCGAAAACTGTAACAAATTAGGAAAAAATGAATCTGAAATGTTAAGCTTTTGTCAAAATAAGGAGAGGATTCAAAATTATAGCCAACCATTTTATTTAATTTAGATGAATTCCTAAATGATTATAGATTTAGACCGTACAATTGCCTAAACCATTTAAAATACCAAGATGAAATTGTTGATTATAGAAGATGAACCCGAGATGTTAGAGAATATGACACAGACTCTAGAACGTCAACATTATATAGTAGAAACGGCTTCAGATTATAAAACTGCGCTCTATAAAATTGGTGTATATGATTATGATTGTATTTTATTGGATATTACTCTTCCTGACGGCAATGGTTTAGAACTTCTAAAAGAATTGAAATCTTCTGGTAAGGATGAAGGGGTTATTATTGTGTCGGCAAAAGATTCCTTGGATGATCGCTTAGAAGGCTTAAATTTAGGAGCCGATGATTATTTGCCAAAACCTTTTCACATGGCCGAATTGCACGCCCGAGTAAAGGCAGTTTTGAGACGGCGACATTTTGAAGGTAATCAACAAATCACCTTGGGGAACCTGGTGATATCGCCCGAAAGTCGAGAAGTTAAAGTCGATGATCTACCCGTGGCGCTGAATAGGAAGGAATATGATATTTTAATGTATCTTATTACCAACAAAAAACGATTGGTCACCAAATCTGCCTTAGCCGAACACGTCTGGGGAGATCATATTGACCAGGCCGATAGCTTTGACTTTATCTATTCTCAAATAAAAAACCTGCGAAAAAAATTAGAACATGCTACGCTCACAATCGAAGCGGTGTATGGCGTTGGTTACAAACTAGAGTTAGCATAAATGAAATTATTAAACCATACCTCTAAATATCTCGCTATTATCCTGGTGCCTCTCATTACCATTTGGGCATTCATCTTTTATTATGCCATGCTGGACGAAATTTATGACAGTCTGGACGATGGTTTGGAGAATCAAAAAGTACTGTTACTACAACGTTTACCCACAAATCCTGAAATTTTAGAACATCAGGACTTAGAATTGTGGAGCCACAGCATTACTCCTATTACAAAAACATATCATGATAAATTTACAGAGCGGTATGCTGATACCTTAATGTATATGCTTAATGAAAAGGATTATGAACCTGTGCGGGTTTTTGAAACTAAAATGGTTTACAATAATAGTTATTACAAGGTCAAATTTATCACCTCTATGGTTGAAGAGGACGATTTGATTCAAGATCTCATCACCTATCTCGTTGTGCTCTATATACTTCTCATGATTTCAATTGTCATTTTAAACAATCTGATGCTCAAAAAGATTTGGAAACCATTTCATAGTCTGGTGTCTCAATTACCAAATTTTAAAATTGAAAAAAATCATCAGATTAAAACAAAAGACACCTCTATTGACGAGTTTAAATTGCTTAACGCGTCCATCACCACTATGGTTGAACAAAGTAGGGCACGGTATTTAGAGCAACAACATTTTATCGAAAATGCCTCACATGAACTGCAAACCCCTTTAGCCATAAGCATCAATAAACTCGAGTTATTTTTAGAAAACACCAATTTGTCTGAAGATGAGCTAAAAACCATGGCTTCAATTTTAGATAATTTAGGTCGTTTGACTCGACTTAACAAATCTTTATTGCTCCTATCAAAAATTGAAAATAGACAGTTTACTGACGAAGAAAATATCGATTTTAATCAACTCATTGCTACAGTTACCGAAGATTTTGAGGATTTAGCGTCCCATAAACACATCCAACTACGGATTGAAGACGATTATCAACTCCATTTTCAGATGAACCAAGATCTGGCCATTATTTTGTTGACCAATTTGATAAAAAACGCCATTGTTCACGGGCAGCAACATAATATAGTGAAGATCATAATTGCTAAAAATTCAATTGTAGTGCAGAATTATGGGGTGGAAGAATCATTGGATGCCAATGATGTATTTTCCCGGTTTAAGAAAGGGAGCAGTGATAAAAAATCGACTGGCTTGGGATTAGCAATTGCGAAAGCGATCTCTGAGAAATATGCAATCGGTTTAAGCTATCACTTTACCACAGCACACAATTTCACTTTAATTTTTCCTGACAGGCGTTAAAGTTGTATTAAATAGTACGCACTGCCCTTCTATTCCTAATTGTTTTCAGTTTTAAACATGACCTTTGGACTATTAAATTCTAATCATGAAAAAATCAACCATTTTTATAGGACTATTCATCGCATTGCTAATCGGTATTGCTGTTGTGGGTTTCGCCAAGGTCAACAAGGCAAATGCTGAGCTAACGGAAGGCAGCGATAATTACACCATTACAGAAACATGGGAACTCCCTTCTGAACTCGATGAAATTAGCGGTATCGTTTGGTTAGACAGTCAAACCTTAGCCTGTATACAGGATGAAGATGGCATTGTATACATCTATAATTTGGACGAAAGGAGAATTATAAAAGAACTTCCTTTTGCCGGTAATGGTGATTATGAAGGGATTGCGCTGCACAATAATGATATGTATGTGATGCAAAGTGACGGCTTACTTTATGAAATCAAAAATTGGAAGGACGCTAACAAAATTGTAAGCTCCCATCAAACCGATTTTAAGTCGTCCAATAATATGGAATCCTTAACCTATTCGGCAAAGGATGCTGCGCTACTCACCACCCCAAAAGATAAAGATTCCGAGGAGGCCTACAAGGGAATTTACCAAATTGATCTGACTTCCAAAAAAGTAAATAGAACGACTCCTACTTATAAAATTGACATGACGTCATCAGTTTTAAAACCTTATAAAAATAAAAAGCTCCATAAAACTTTTAGTCCTTCGGAAGTGGCTGTACATCCCAAAACCAAAGACCTCTACATCTTGGAGGGTAAAAATCCCAAATTATTGATTATGAATTCAGAGGGTACGTTGAAAGCAGTGCATAAATTAGATGAAATTAGCTTTCCACAACCCGAAGGGATGACCTTTAGTGCTGACGGTGATCTGTATATTTCTAATGAATCCGCTAGCAGTCCGGCTACCATACATTTGGTAGATTTAAACTTCAAGTAAACGCTTTCTAGAGGTTGATGAAGGTGAAAAAGTTTGAATGTACTTTTACTTCTACTCAATTATAGTATCAGTCCTATAATTTCCATCAGCGGTAAGTGATTTTTTAATTTCTGGTATTTCTCATTGTATCATACGATAAATATGTACCGAGGCTCACCATATAGTGTTACTCACAATTCACAAAAACTAAATATTTAGTTGGAATCCATTCCTTTCTTCTTAAAATTATCATAATAAGCTATTAAAGTATTCACAATCCAATTAAAAATATACGGATTAAAATAAAATTATCTTATCTTTATTAAACAAAATCAAACTTAAAACTTATATCATGAAAAATCAGCAAGGAAAAGGGCTATTGGCCTTATTAGGACTTGGAGCAGGTGTTTTCGCCTGGTGGACATATAAAAATCTATCTCCTGAAAAAAAGAATGAATTACACTCTAAAGTTAATGAAGTAGGTCAAAAAGTTAAAGACCGATATACTGAAGTTGAATCTTCAGTAAAATCATCTTTTGACGAATTGAAAAATTCCGCCAAAGAGGTTGGAAAAGATGTTAAAACCGAAGCTTCACATATAGCAAACAATGTGAAGAATGATGCGTCAGACATTGCAAATAATGTAAAAAC
>Ga0114916_1000253_pt1 | contig 39324 bp, 35 predicted proteins | sample MalvirAntarct_66_FD_83501 | JGI IMG/M metagenome (GOLD analysis project Ga0114916, IMG submission 83501) | Marine viral communities from the Global Malaspina Expedition - Malaspina viral metaG Antarct_66 | ecosystem: Environmental > Aquatic > Marine > Oceanic | place: West Anvers Island... | reverse complement strand
ATGCTAATAAATAATGATTACAAAAAATTAAATTATATTTCCTTAAAAATTGATAGTGTTCTACCTGTTGTGGTGGCCGGAGGCCGATTTCCTGATTACGACTTCTCAGGAAACGAATTGTTTTCACTTGAACTGTCCTACGATGACCCTCCAGTCATCCAACTAAATATCATTAATGATGGAAAGAGTTCATTGATAACATTGACGTGGACTAGTCAATCCGAGAGAAATATTGATTTTGCAGAAGATTTTATTGATAAAATAAAGAGCAAGGGACTTGGGTTTGCTGTGCATGTAGCGCTAGCTACTTGCGAGAATGCATACTGTAAAATTTCTTGGTGGGACTCCCTTCCGCAAAAAACAAAAACGGGATTACTGAATGATATTGTAAGTGATGTGTCACCAATGGTGCCTAGATGGTATAAGGCGATACAAATGGAACGAGAGATTTTACTTGCTGGAACTATCACCGAAATCAAACGAGAATACTAGTATTTAGTTTTGATATTAAACGTATGTATCTTCATAAAATATTGGACGAATTTTTGGATAGGCCTAACTTTTTAAATTGTAGATAGAGTAAGTTTTTTATGCCGCTTCTCCGACAATAGACGACGGTTCTACTTCTTTTCATTCTCCCTAAAGCGATGCAGTGTGTGGGTCTGAACGGGTCTGTTCAAAAATTCAATTTTGCTAGGAGCGCAGTGCATGAAGTCGCATGTCCGGGTTGTCGTTATTGGTGGGGGTGTTGTTGGGTGTTCGGTGCTGTATCACTTAACCAAACTGGGCTGGACGGACCTGTTGCTGATTGAGCGGTCTGAACTGACTTCCGGGTCGACCTGGCATGCGGCGGGCGGGTTTCATACGCTGAATGCCGATACGAATATGGCCGCCCTGCAGGGATACACGATCCGCCTGTATAAGGAATTGGAAGAGATCACGGGCATGTCCTGTGGCCTGCACCATGTCGGCGGGGTCACGATTGCCACGACCCGCGACCGGCTGGATTACCTGAAGGCGGAGCGTGCCAAGCATCGCTATATGGGTCTGGACACCGAAGTCGTCGGGCCGGAGGAAATCCAGAAACTGTCGCCGATTACCAATGTCGAGGGCGTGTTGGGCGGGCTGTATGATCCGCTGGACGGACATCTGGACCCGTCGGGCACGACCCATGCCTATGCCAAGGCGGCGCGCATGGCCGGTGCAGAGATCGTGCTGCGCAACCGCGTGCTGGAAACCAATCCCCGCGCCGATGGCGGCTGGGATGTGGTCACCGAACAGGGCACGGTCACCTGCGAACACCTGATCAACGCGGCGGGCCTGTGGGCGCGCGAGGTCGGGCAGATGGCGGGCGTCTTCCTGCCGCTACACCCGATGGAACATCAATATCTGGTCACCGACGACATTCCTGAAGTTTATAACCACCCGACCGAATTGCCCCATGTCATGGACCCGGCGGGGGAGACCTATCTGCGCCAGGAAGGCCGCGGGCTGGTGATCGGGATCTATGAGCAGGACTGTGACCCCTGGGCCGTCAATGGCACGCCGTGGGATTTCGGCCATGAATTGCTGAACAACAATCTAGACCGCATTTCAGAGCCACTGGATGCAGCGTTCAAGCGCTATCCCGTGCTGGGCACGGCGGGGATCAAGACCGTGATCAATGGTCCCTTCACCTTTGCGCCAGACGGCAACCCACTGGTCGGTCCAGTGCCGGGCCTGCGCAATTACTGGTCCGCTTGTGCCGTGATGGCAGGCTTCAGCCAGGGCGGCGGCGTCGGCCTGACGCTGGCGGAATGGATGGTAGAGGGCGAGCCCAGCCGCAACGTCTATGCCATGGATGTCGCGCGCTTTGGCGATTACTGCACCCGGCCCTATACCCGCATGAAAGTGACGGAAAATTATCAGCGGCGCTTCTCCATCTCCTACCCCAATGAAGAACTGCCGGTCGGTCGCCCGCTACAAACCACACCCGCCTATGGCCTGTGGAAGGCAGAACGCGCGGTCTTCGGCTCTGGCTATGGCATGGAGCATGTGAACTATTTCGCACCCGAAGGCGAACCGCTGTTTGAAACGCCAAGCTTCCGCCGTTCCAGTGCCTTTGACGCCATCGGGGCCGAATGCCGCGCCGTGCGGGAAGCGGTGGGCATCAATGAGATCCACAATTTCGGGAAATATCTGGTCACCGGCACGGGCGCCGTGGCCTGGCTGAACCATATCATGACCAATCGCGTGCCTGCCGTCGGCAAGATCGCCCTGACCGCGATGCTGTCGCCCAAGGGCAAGATCATCGGCGACTTTACCATGGCGCGCCTGGGGGAAGAAGAGGTGCAATTGACCGCCTCCTTCTCTGCCCAGTCCTTCCATATGCGCTGGTTCCAACAGCACCTGCCGGAAGACGGTTCGGTCAGCCTGCGCAATGTCTCACTGGAGCGGATCGGCTTCCAGATCGCCGGGCCCAACGCCCGGGACTTGCTGTCCCGCGTCACCGACAGCGACACGTCCAATACTGCCATGCCCTTCCTGAGCTGCACGGCCATCGAGATCGGGCCGATCCCGGCCCTGGTCAACCGCGTCACCTATACCGGTGATCTGGGCTATGAAATCTATGTCCATCGCGATCATCAGGTTGCGCTGTATGAAGCCTTAAAGAGTGCCGGGGACGATCTGGGCCTGAAACCCTTTGGCATGCGGGCCATGATGTCGCTGCGGCTGGAAAAGAGCTTCGGCTCCTGGCTGCGGGAATTCCGTCCGGACTTCACCCCGGCAGAAACCGGCCTGGACCGCTTCTGCAATTTCAAGAAGAATGACTTCATTGGTCGGGATGTTGCCGTTGCAGAGCGCGAGAATCCGCCCGCCAACCATCTGGCGACCTTCATCGTGGATGTGCCAGACAGCCCGGAATCCGCTGATTGTGTCGCAGACGAGCCGATCTGGCAGGACGGCAAGGTCATCGGCTATGTCACATCAGGCGGCTACGCCCATTGGGCCCGCAAATCGGTCGCCATCGGCATGATCCCCAAGGAACGCATCATCGAGGGTGGCAAATTCGAGATCGAAATCTTAGGGGTGCCCCATACGGCCACCCTGATCACCGAAGCCCTGTTCGACCCGAAGGCGGAGCGGATGCGGGGGTAACCCCGCCCGCCGGCCTTACGGATTGCGCGGTGCGACTTTGGCGGCCAGGATACGGCGTTTGCGTTCGCGGTAGAAGGAATAGACGCCGGTGCCAACGATGATGGCGGCACCGATCAGGGTCCATTGGCTGGGGTAATCGTTGAAGACGAAGATCCCCAGCAGGATGGCCCAGATCATGATCGTATAGCGGAACGGGGCCACAAAGGCGATTTCACCGACGCGCATGGCCTTCACACTGAAGATATAGCCGAAAATCACACAGACGGCCGCCGTGCCTAACAAGGCGAGCGCATGTCCGCTTAAGGGGCGCCATTCCATCGTCGGGGCCATGACTGCTGCCAGAACCGTGACCGCGACGGAGGTCAGCAGGGACACGAAGATTGAGGGTATCTGGGCATTCAACCGCCGGGTCGAGATATCGCGCAGCACAACAAAGAGGACCGCGACCAACGCCAGCAGGGAAAAGCTGTTGAAGCCTTCAGATCCCGGCCGCACGATCAGCAAGACACCACAGAATCCAACCGCAATCGCCGACCAGCGCCGCCAGCCCAAGGGCTCTTTCAGGAATACCGCCGCCGCCAGAGTCACGGCCAAGGGCATGGTCTGCATGATGGCTGTCAGATTGGCCAGCGGCATATGCAACAGGGCCGTCAGAAAGGCGGTGGTGGACCCGACCTCCCCCAATACACGCAGGGCCAGAATGCCCCGCTCCCGCTTTGGAACGGAGACTTTCAACTCGCGTCGCCAGGCTGCAATCACCACGATCATTGCGGTCGCGGCCAATCCCCGGAGCAACATCGCCTGATACATGGAAACGAAATCATAAGCGAGTTTCATCAATGTATCATTGACGATAAACGCCGCCATGCTGGCCGCCATCAAGGACGCGCCTTTTATATTATCGGACAAAACCATCTGCGGCTTATCAACCAATCCCTGCGAAAGGTCCAGCACGATTTCATCAAAATGGCCCTATCAAAGTGCTGTGAACATCCTATATCTAAAGCCAATTAAGCAAAGTTCGGGATTTCTGGTATGAAACGCGTTGAAACAAAACTGTCTGTGAACCTGAACAAGGTGGCCCTGCTGCGCAACCAGCGTCATGTCGGCTATCCCGATCCCATTGAGGCGGGCCGTACCGTGCTGCGGGCGGGTGCCCATGGCTTGACCGTGCATCCGCGCCCGGATGAGCGTCATATCCGAAAGAGCGATGTGATGAACATCGCCGCGATGATCCGCGATGAAGGATGGGCCGCGCGCGGGGTGGAATTTAATGTGGAAGGCAATCCCTTCGATGATTTCCTGGCCATCATCAACAAGGTCCGCCCGGATCAGGCAACGCTGGTCCCGGACTCCCCCGATGCTGCCACGTCTGACAGTGGCTGGGATGTGTTTGGGGAGGCTGACCGGCTGAAGCAGACAATCGCCACCTTAAAAGGTCTTGGCTGTCGCGTGGCGCTGTTCATGGATGCGACCGACGATCCGGCCCCGGCGATGCGGAAAGCCGCCGCCCTGGGGGCCGACCGCGTCGAACTCTATACGGGTCCCTATGCTGATGCCTTTGGTACGGCGAACGAGGCCGCGTTATTGGCCCGCTATGCCAGATCGGCCCAGGCGGCGCTGGATGCCGGCATGTTGATCAATGCCGGACATGACCTGACAACAGAGAATCTGCCGAACCTGATCCGCGCCCTGCCCCGGCTGGACGAAGTTTCCATCGGTCATGCCTTCACAGCAGATGCGTTGTGGATGGGCTTCGATGCCACCGTGAAGGCTTATTTGACGGCCTTGCAGTTTAAGGGCGACCAGAAGACGGCAGCAGCCTAGACTCTCCCGATGAAAGCACGCGGCATTGCCGTCCCTCACAGGAGGGTGGTGATATCTGCAAACAATGCCGTCACTCCCGCGCAGGCGGCAGCCCAGGGACACCCACGCCCATCGTGCCTGCCGCCCTGGACCCCGGATCAAGTCCGGGGTGACGACGACATAGGCACCCTCTCCCTGAGGAGCGTTTCGTCTTGAAGGGCGGGCCCGCTGTAAATATCGCTCAGCGCAGCAGTTTCTTTGCTTCTTCCAGTGCCTTCAAAAGACCACGATCATTATTGTCCTTCATCGCGGCATCGGCGATGGCGTATTGGCGCAGGGCGGCATCTTTTTTCATACCCGACGGGGCACGGTCCAATTCCGCCTTAAATGTCTTCAATTGCGCAACGGCCGTGGGCTTACCCGAAGGCACGCGAGGGGCGGCCGTCAGGGGAGTATTTGAAACAACCGTCTGCGTTTTCTTAGGTTTTGCTTTTGCCATGCGACTCTCCGAGTAAAGCGGGGGTAGGCCCCAAACGGGGTCCCGCGCAAATGGCGACACAGTATCGCCCATTCATGAAGGGGAGGGCCGGTGGTCCGGTCCATTCAGCGCAGTATAGCCTATATCCAACGCTTAAGCATCCGCTGATAATTGACGGCGGGTTCAGCGGCTCAAACTGCGGTTTTGGGAAACCGTCGCGCCAGATAATAGGCGAAAATGGTGGCCCCGACGAAGATCACCGCGCCAATGATAAAAGGGGAGTCCGGCCCAAAGGCGCTGAAAACTGCCGCCCCCCAGGCAGGCCCTAAGATTCGCGCGAAGGACTGGGCGCTTTGGGCATTGCCCAATGTGCCGCCACGCATTGCCTTGGGGGCAATCTGGCTCAACAGGCTTTGCATGGCGGGATTGTGCAACCCCATCCCGATCGCCAGCAGGCCCATGGGCAGCAGGATCATTATTGGGGCGTCCACGATCAGGATCGCCAGCATCGTTGCCGTTAGTGTTCCAGCCGCAAAGATGATCACCCGCGCCTCCCCGAATATGGGCACAACACGGCGCACCAATCCCCCCTGAACCAGCACAGTGATCAATCCGGAAAAGGCCAGATAATACCCGACCTCCCGCGCGCCCAGCCCAAATTCTGCGGCCGCCCAAATGGCAAATACCCCTTCCATCGCAGTGAAGACCAGATGGATTGTGAAATGCAGCACCAATAACAGGGAGATATTGTTGTTGCGCAGCACATTGGTGGCAAAGCGAACGATTTGGTCGTCACTGTGTCGCGCGGGTTCTTTAACGAACAGCACCGCGATCAACAGGCCCAGCGCCGCACAGCCTGCCGCCGCATAGGCGGGCAGCGCATAATTTGGCGCATCGCCCCCAACCGCCCAGGCACCCAGGCCTGGCCCGATGCAAAAGCCGACCCCGAAAGCAGCCCCCAGCATCCCCATACCCTTTGCCCGGTCTGCATCCGATGTCACATCCGACACATAGGCCGCCGCCGCTGTGAACCATCCCGCCGCCAGCCCCGCCATGACCCGGCTGGCATAAACTTCAGCCAGTCCCTCAACATTCGCCAGCCAAAGATAAGACAGCACCGTCGCCAAAGCAGAGGCAAGCAGCACCGGCTTGCGCCCGATCCGGTCAGACAACCAGCCCCAAACCGGTGCACTGATCACAGCAGCCATGGAGAATGCAGAAAAAATCAGCGGCGCCGCGCCCTTCTCTCCCCCTAACGCGGTCACCTGAAACGGCAGAACCGGCACGATGATGCCAAGGCCGATGATACTGAACACAGTGGCCAGAATAAGCGGCAGGATGGGGCGGAGACTGGACATCACAACTCAAAGAGAAGAAGGGGCGGGATTATCTGTTGACGTGCGAAAGTCATACTGGACCCGCCGCGTCAGGAAAAGGCATTTGGCCCCGATGCCTAGAAAGAAGAGCCTGGCTGGGTCAGAAAGTCGCGCTCTGCATCGGTGCTGATCCGACCAAGCGCCGCATTGCGATGGGGAAAGCGCCCGAACTTAACGATAATGTCGCGATGCTGCCTGGCATATTCGTCATAGGTTTCATCCCCCATACTGGCGATCAGCGCACAGGACCAGTCCTGGTCTGCCAGGGATTCACTGTGTTCAAATGGCAGATAGAAGAAGAGCTCCGACAGGGTAGGCAGACCGGGATCGGTATGAAATCCGCGCGCAATGGCATAGCGGGCAATGTCCCGGGCCAATGGATCCATCGCGAAGGCTTTTGCCGAGTCGCGATACAAATTGCGGGAAAACTGATCCAGCACGATCACCACCGCCAGCGCGCCCAGCGGCGTATCCGACACCGCCCAGGCCGCATCGCTGCTATCGCAAAATGACTGATGCAGATCAGAAAACTGCTGATGGATCGCCGCATCCAAAGCGTCGGACCGCGCAAACCAATCCTTGGGTCCATGCTGTGTGCACCAAAAATCCAGAACATCCGTAATCACTGAAGAAACACCCTCTTGCTGTCTATTTCCGCAAGCCTATCGCACTCCCGCCGGTTTTGAAAATTCCAGGACCCGATGCAATCCACATCTTGCACCGCCTGAGCCGGAGCGCTATAAGCCGTTCCGCTTTATGGTGATGGTTCGCCATCATCCGATCGCACCCTATCGGAGTGTAGCGCAGCCTGGTAGCGCACCTGCTTCGGGAGCAGGGGGTCGCAGGTTCGAATCCTGCCTCTCCGACCAATCTTTCCAATGACTTAGGGCACATGCTTGCCCTAAGTCATTGATTGAAAGTATTAATCTCCGAGCGTTAAATTGGCGTTATCCATCGGGTGTCACGTGACACCAGTCTATTAAATAAATTCCGTCAATCATAAAATCAGAGAAGTATTAGACTACATTGATTCTTCTATGTTCCACAAAGATGTCGTGCGCCACTGAGGCGGGAACCCCATAGCGGTTGGATCAATAAATGAAGATTCATCAAGTAGATTTGCCAGATCGTGCGCCCATTTTGGATGCCCTGCTACACTATCAAGTAATGATTTTATCACCACCGCTTGCGCATAAAATCGATCATATACTTTAAAGTGCTCTTCAATCGGTTTGTATTTTTTAGGCCGTACACCAAAGTTTCTGTTCCATAGGCGAGAATGGTGCGCACACAAATTTCTTAGCGATGAAAGAGTGTGCAGCCAAGATTCAAGCACTCTATGAGATACATCAAATTTCTCTGCAATTTGTTTTCTTGGTTCTGGAGCCAATCTAGAATACGTTTTAGAAACATACCCAAAGGGTAGCACTTCGAATATCATCCAACTTGGTGGTAAGTCTGGCTCACAATACTGCTCGTAGTAGCTTGCAATGAAAGAATCTCGGTGCCTGCTTCCTTCTTCTCTACTACCAATCTCATTTCGAATATCGCTAATATACTTATCGTGGTCAAACCGTCGAAAATAACGGCTTTCCAAATACCAATGAGGTCCATATTGAACACTCATTTCATTGGATATCACAGTGCGACTGGCAACTTCTATGCGTTCCATCGCGTCCATTACTAAAAGTCTCAACTTCCGATCAAATATGTAAACCTGAACAATTTCTGTAAATGTTGTACCCAATTTAAAGTTGCCCCGAACTCCGTTGGCATCCTGCTCTCTAAATGGCAAAAAATATCCTCGCATTCTAAAAAACCCAACAAACCGCAATACTTTTTGTGCGAAATCATCGTCTGGTATAATGAGTCCGCGCTGTCGAAGCATCGTTATTTGTTGGATCAAGGTAAGTGCGGGTTCATCGTATCGCATTTATGTCCCCAAAAAAGAAAAACCCGCCGGGTGCGCATCGTAGAGAGGCGTGGCGGGTGTGTTGATACTTAAATAGATTATTACCAGGTAAATTTCAAGGAAAATTACATTGTCATTTCCTCGATCTCCCCCTTACCCAAACATAGTTACACCGTAACATAATTTACAAAACTCGCAACGATTTCCGCTTGGGCGGCCTTGAGGACGGGGCGGATTTGGGTTTGGGGCATATAGGCCAGCAGGATCCGCTGTTCCGCCAGATCATCGGCGATGGGGATGGAACAGATGGGGCGGCCATCATAGGTGACGGCGGTTTTGGGATGAGTGTGGGTAACAGCAATGCCAAACCCATTGGCGACCAGTGACCGCAGCAGTTCAAAGCCACGGACCTGTGCCGTGATGATGGGATCAACCTTGCTGGCCCTCAAAAGCCCCAGGACATATTGGGCGCTTAACGGTTGATCCAACAGGACCAGTTTCTGATTATGTAATTCAGACAGAAACACACTCTTTCTGTCGGCAAATTCATGATCGACCGGACAGATCACATGGGGCTGTAAGCTATAGATCGTCTGGGTCAGCATATCGCTTTCCAGACCCAGATCATAGGTGATGGCCAGATCCGCCGCGCCCCGTTTCAGGGTGTTGGCCACCCCTTCCATATCCGCCTCCGTATAGCGGACGATGACGTCGGGCAGCTTTTCCCGAAGGCGCATTAGCAGCCGGGGCAGGATGTAAGGCGCAATCGCCTCGTAACAGCACAGGCCGATTTCACCGCTTAATCCTGCATTGGGGCCCGCCAGAGCGGCAACTGTTTGCGCCTGATCGCATAACAGGCGGGCCTCCGCCATGACCTTCACACCAAACCGTGTCAGCGAGACGCCGTGGGCCGGATGCCGCGTGAACAGCTTCAGACCATAATGCTGTTCCAAGGCCGCAATGGCGGTAGAAATCGATGGCTGTGACACATGCAGATTATGCGCCGCCGCCGTCACGCTGCCCGCATCCGCAGCCGCCAGCGCATAAACGATTTGTTTCAGAGTTATAGATTTGATTTTTTGATATTGAGTATACATTAATATTATTATCTTTGATGACTAATGTTTTGTAAAGATGCCCTCAGCCCTTTCAACGCGCGGAGTAGACATGACACAGCATCTTGATGAACAGACCGTTTCAGAGTTCCGCAACAATGGCGTGACTGTAATGCGGGGCGTGTTTAAGGACTGGGTTGAAACGCTGCGCGACGGCGTTGCCCTGAACATGCGCGAACCAGATCCGACGGCCCGTATCTATACCGGGGAGAATGGCGGTGGCCGCTTCTTCGTCGACTATTGCAATTGGCAGCGTATCCCCCAGTACAAGGACTTTATCTTTAACTCTCCCGCCGCAGAAATCGGGGCAGAGTTAATGGACAGCAAGATGGTGCAGTTGTTTCACGAACATGTACTGGTCAAAGAGGCTCAGGCTGGGGTGCCAACGCCCTGGCACCAGGATATGCCCTATTACTGTGTGGATGGCCCCAAGACGGCCAGCCTTTGGATTCCCCTGGATGAGGTTCCGCATGAACGGGGCGTCGAATTCATCGCAGGGTCTCATCTATGGGGCAAATTCTATCGCCCGCAGCGGTTTAACGGTCAGCCGTTGAACGAAAATGATATCCTGGAAGATATTCCCAATGTGAATGAGAACAGGGGCGACTATGACATTGTCTCCTGGGACGTATCCCCGGGCGATGCCATTGCCTTTGATTATCGGACCATCCATGGGGCACCGGCAAACAACAGCCCCAGCGAACAGCGCCGCGCCTTTTCCCTGCGCCTGGTCGGCGATGGGGTACGGTTCGCCCGGCGCGAGGGTATTGTCACCTCCCCGCCCTTCAACCAGGTGACATTGCAAGATGGCGACCCGCTGCAGGCGGATGAATTTCCGGTCCTTATCCCCGCTTGATAAGAGCGACGTTAAAGGACGACCTGTTGCAATACGATAACCATCAGACAAAGGCCCAAACCAGAACCCCTCCGCCTAAGACCGCTATCGCCCCTGCGGTAGCAACACGTTTGATCGGGCCATCGCCTTCCATATTATGGCCATGACCGTCATGTTTGTGTTTGGAGGCTAAGAAGAGAAGACTGGCTGTCACGGCCATAAAGGCCAGGTTCAGCCAGAATGTGTAGTCAATCTGGAACTGAACGATATCAGTGACCGTGCGCGCACTTTCCGGGGAAATTCCCAGCAGGGCAAAGCTGCCGGACAGGATCAGCGCGGTGGCGACGATACTGATATACATGATACCAGCGATATACAGGGCGACGCGATACCCATAGTATTTTGCATTCACGGCAACCAGCGGAGGCACCATCAGGTCGGAATAGATGAACCCCATCAAACCGGCAAACATCACCCCATTGGAGGCGAGCACTGTTGCCAGTGGGATGTTACCCATTGATCCGATGAAGGTGGCTGCCGCAACGAAGGGTGCTACCAGCGCATTTTCAACAGCGATCACCCAAGCTGGCAGTGTCGATGTCATATCGATCAAGAATATCTGGCCCCAGACTGCTGGTGGAACGAGGACAGAGACAAAGCCCGCAACGACAAAGCCAATCAGCACCTCTTTCCAGACCATCAGCCAATCCATCACGAAGGTATGGCCGACCATTTGCCAGCCTTCCCGGCTAACCAACCGCTGGCGCCAATCGAAATCGTCCGTGCCGGATTCGGCTTCTCCTTCCACCTTCTCGCGGGCGCGCTGCATCCAAGATTTGGGATAGGTCAGGCGGATTAAAACGCTGCTGATCGCAATAAGGATCAAGCCACCGATAATCTCGGCGGCCAAATACTGCCAGCCCAGAAAGATATAAATCAGAATTCCCAGTTCGATAACCAAATTGGTTGAGGCAAACATAAACGCGACCGCCGCAATGAAATGCGCTCCCTTGCTGAGCAGAGCCCTAGCGGCTGCCAAGGCAGCGAAGGAGCAAGAGGAAGATACGGCGCCAAAGCCTGTTGCAAAAAGGATAGATTGAGGCGAAGCCTTGCCCATAACACGGGTTAAATTCCGTTTGGGCACGAAGGTCTGAATCATTGCACTGATAAAATACCCCAGGACAAAAGCCCACCCGGCCTTCCAGAAAAAGCCAAGAGCGGTCTTTGTCGCCTCCGCATAAATATTCCAAAATTCAGAACTAAACATAGCGTGTACGGCAACCGATCATGGCGAAGAAGCAGGTTAAACAGCCCAATCCGTGCCCATTTGTTATTAAAAGACTGATTTTCACGTAGGCTAAGCAACCAGTATTTCAATCACAAAAGCCGCTACTTCAGATCAATTGCAGAGCGTTCCAGTTTCTTGATCGTATCCAGGCCAGGTAGGATTTCACCATTCAAAAACTCTAAACGAGCCTGGGGTCCACCCGGGTTTTTGTTTGGAAACCGGGTCTTCCAGGAATCCATTTTCATGGTCAGACCACACAGGACGCCGCCAACAGAGGTATGGTGGCTGGTAATATATTGCCGAACGGCCTTGAAATGCTCCGCAGAGGCATTATCCCAGAAATCATGGGTTTTGCGGTCGAATGTGTCGAAACGCAAATTGATAAGGCGGACAATTTCCTTCATATCCGCTTCGACCTGATCGATCATTCGCTCTTTGGGTCGATCATTGCGAATGGTCCAGGCCCCCTTCATTTCCTGAAGCCAGACAATGAATCGCTCTACGGTCGGCGCAATCTTATCCAGGCAGTCCCGGAAATAGGCCAGCGACAGGAAGATATCCCCATAATCTTCAACGAACCGGGGAATATCCATCACCTTCACATCAAGCTCTCGCGCTAATTTCGCAAGATTAGAGCGTGTATCCTCCTGATGCGGGTTACGCAACATCGCGATCAGATCGATGCTTTCATCCAGCCCGTCCACATCCGTGCCAAAAACCTGCGCGATCAATGGTCTGGTGAATTCCCGCATTCGATCCGCCAGGATTGCCTGACGCTCCGAAGAGAGCTTGAGGTATTCTTCATCATTCACGGCGATGCCCAGCGCGCGCAAGGAGATCCGACAGGAATAAACGTCGAAGCTGGGCATCTTGTCCAAGCCTCGGATTTTTACCATATCGTCGGGCAGACTTTCAGCGTCCGTTTCTTCAAAAAAATCCGGCAGGTCCTGCACATACAGCTGACCGCTGACCCCCGCCTTGTCCCTGAACAATTCAACGGCTGTTTCCAGCCGGCTGTTTTTGACCAGGCAGGCGCGGCGCAAAGCCGGTGTTTTTATCGGAATCATACATAATGGCAGGATATGCAGGCTATCCTGTTGCTCGGTTGTCGGCTTCAGCGCCTCATCCACTGTTCACTGTCCTTTGTCCGCGCCCATCGCCCCATCCAGCGCACGACATTATTTGCCCGAGATATTTCGCATATTAGCGCAATTTTGCAATGCCTCGTATTAAATAAGGTTAACAAAATTTATTACGAAACAATTCTCGCCTGAAACAGCTGTCTCGGGTGCAGGATATCATCCTGGGCATCCAACAACGCCAATTCCCGCGTCCCAGCCGCCTGGGTTGCGCCAAAAACTGCGTGCACGGCCGCGGCGGTTCGCGCCAAAGCCGCATCCGCCTGTCGATTTTCCAAATAAAATGCCAGGAACAGGGCCGCCGTTAAATCCCCCGCTCCATTCGGCGCAGGATTCAGATCCAGCTTGGGTGTGGAAACCAGCCACGCGGCCTGCTGTGTCACAACCAGCATTTCTATATGCCCCTGTGGGGTCTGATCCCCCTCTAAACTGGTCAGCAATATCAGCTTGGGGCCTAGCGCCAGAAGGGCCCGACACCCAGCCAGAGCGGAAGCGATATCCGTTACCGCGATACCGGTCAGCAGGGTCAATTCAAACACATTCGGGGTCGCAATATCAGCGGCGGGTATTGCACGTTCTTTCATAAAGGCTGGAATGTTATCGCGCACATAAATGCCAGGCGCAACATCCCCCATAACAGGGTCACAACAATATAGAGCCGACGGGTTAGCTTGCTTGACTGTTGCCACAGCATCCAGAACAGCCGCGCCCAAATCCGCATCTCCCAAATAGCCGCTGAGGATTGCCTTGCATCGGGGAAGCACCTGCATCTGCTCCAGCCCGGAAACAACATCCCGTATGGTTTGCGCAGAAAACACCGGTCCCTTTGGGGGACCATAGCCGGCATGGGCCGCAAACATGACAGTGTGAACCGCCCAGACTTCGCGCCCCAAACGTTGCAACGGAAAGGTTATCGCGGCATTTCCCACATGACCGTAAGCAACATGCGATTGGATGGATAAAATGGCCATGGTACCTCGTGCGCCTAACATTGTGCGGGATATCAGCGATGCGCTTGTTTAAAGGGTTACTCCCGACATTGCCAATCGGGAAACCCATTCCTATCATTGCGCTGCAATCCTATCCTCTGTTCTAGAGAGTGTTCCTTTCGGTGCCAAGCCAGTCCTATACCTTCAAAGCGCCCGCCCCCAACAATGTGCAGGGCGCCGCCTATATCGTTATGTGTTGCGTCCTGGTGGCGATGACAACATTGATCGCGCGGGCCTTAGGGCCGCAAATTGCGGGAGAAGCAGCCCTGCATCCGGTTCAGGTTTCCTGGGCCCGGTTCTTTTTCGCGGCCTGCACGATCCTACCCATCGCAATGATGCGAGGCGTCACGCTGAACGATACACCCTGGCTATTGCATCTGGGGCGAATTCTCTTGGGGCTTGGCGGGGTGATCGGAATGTTCGCCGCCGCCGGGTTGATGGTTTTGACCGATGCGACGGCTATCAGCTTTCTAAGCCCGCTGTTCAGCATGATTTTTGCCATCTTTTTCTTGCGGGAAACCATCGGCCCCTGGCGTTGGCTGGCCGCAGGCATTGCCTTTTTGGGTGCCATGGTCCTGACCAGACCAGGTTTGGATACGTTCCAACCCGCTGCATTGATCGCGCTGTCCGCAGCCGCCTTTTTGGGGGTAGAACTGATTTTCATCAAACTGCTGAGCGGGCGCGAAAGACCGTTGAAGATTCTGGCAATCAATAATGGCGTCGCGGCCCTGATTATCAGCATTGCCGTGATTTTCTTCTGGAAACCACCAACTCCCATACAATGGGTCATGCTGGTCGCCTTGGGCGTTATCATGGTATCTGCACAGTCCCTATTCCTGAAAGGCATCGCCATGGCAGAAGCGAATGTCGCCGCCCCATTCTTCTATACAACACTGATTTTTGCCAGCGTTTACGGCTGGATCGTATTCAATGAAATACCGGGTCTATACAGCCTGGTGGGGGCAGGTCTGATTGTATGCGGCGCATTATTGCTGACCTGGCGAGAGAATCTGGCACGGAAGAAAATGCCCGGCGACACACCAGCGACACAGTAAAACTGTGCAGACGCGAGAAAAGAATTTAACCCCCTAAAAAAATGAAATACATTCCAACTAGTGGAAAATCCCTTACAGGAGACTGTGAATGCCTGCATCTGCCCGCCCCCGTCGCTCCGTTCTTTATATGCCAGGATCCAATCCCCGCGCCTTGGAGAAAGGTCGCACTCTGTCAGCAGACGTGCTGATTCTGGATCTGGAAGACGCCGTTGCACCGGATGCCAAGGCCGCTGCCCGTACCAACATCGCTGCGGCTTTAGCGGAGGGCGGATATGGAAAGCGCGAGATTCTGGTGCGCGTAAACGCGTTGGACGCCCCCTGGGGGCGTGAGGATTTGTCCGACCTGGCATCCTGCGGCGCGGATGGAATTTTGCTGCCAAAGGTCGAAAGCGCGGATGCGGTGCGCAAGGCGCTGTCGATCCTGGATGCGGCGGGCGGTCCCGCCGATCTGGCCATCTGGTGCATGATTGAAACGCCCATGGGTGTGCTACACGCCGAAGAAATCGCCGCCGCGTCACCGCGCATGGCTGGTTTCGTGATGGGGACGTCCGATTTGGCGAAAGAACTGCATTGCCTGCATACACCCCAGCGCTTGCCGTTCATGACCAGCCTGAACCACGTTGTTCTGGTGGCCCGCGCCTATGGATTGGCGGCATTAGATGGCGTGCATCTGGACCTGTCTGATGATCAGGGATTCACGGAAAGTTGTCAGCAAGGGCTGGAATTGGGGTTTGACGGTAAAACACTGATCCATCCAAAAACCATCGATCAGGCCAATCAGACCTTTGGACCCAACGCGCAGGAAGTGGAAAGCAGCAAAGAGATTATTGCGGCCTTTGAGGAAGCCCAGTCTGCCGGAAAAGGGGTCGTGGTGCTGAATGGAAAACTTGTTGAAAATTTGCACGTTGAGAACGCACGGCGCATCCTGACCCTGGCGCAAATGATTGAAGACCTCTCAACGGAAAAGGAGTAAATATAGTCGAACCGGATGATGAGTACCTTGGTAATGGCAGGTCCATATGTCTGATTTCACAGGATTATACCCTGTATAGTCTTTTCGCCGCTTCTCTCATCCGTTCAGGAGAATGCTCGAATGTCACCTTTGGCTTCCTCTCAAGGCCCCATTGGCACAAAGGGATCCAAATCCTCCAATGGGCGGTTTTTTGAAGATTTCACACTTGATGAAGTTATCATCCATGGTGCCCCCAGGACGATTTCCGATGGCGATGTAGCCCTGTATCATGCCCTGACCGGCAATCGTTTCACGCTTCAGACGTCTAATCAGTTTGCGCGGGATGTCGGCTACAGCACGGCACCCATTGATGATATTTTCCTGTTCAATGCGGTATTTGGCCTATCGGTCACTGATATCTCCCGCAACGCTAAAGCCAATCTGGGCTATGCCGGATGCGATTTTCTGGCGCAGGTTTTTACAGGTGAAACGCTTTCCGCCCGGTCAAAGGTTATTGGCCTGCGCGAAACTTCATCCGGGGACAGTGGTATTGTCTATGTTCTAACCGAAGGATTGGACCATCGTGACGTCCCTATACTTCGATTCATCCGCTGGGTTCTGATCCCCAAACGAGACCCAAACAGCCCCCCGCGAGACTCTCATGTTCCGGATCTACCTGACCATGTCTACCCGATTACCGTCCCGCCGCACAGGTTGAACCGCAACTGGAATGACCTGCGCACAGGATCCCCCTATCGATGGGAAGATTTTCAGGCCGGTGAAAAAATCGATCATATTGATGGCGTCACGGTAGAAGGCGCAGAACATATGACCGCAACCAGGCTGTACCGAAATGCGGCGCGCGTTCATTTCGACGGTTTGAAGATGAAGAACAGTGCCGACGGCCAACGCCTGGTTTACGGCGGGCATGTCATTGCCCTTGCCCGGGCGCTATCTTATAACGGTTTAGCAAATGCATGCATTCTGTCCGCCATCAATGCAGGACGTCACTCAGCACCCGTTTATGCCGGTGACACGCTTTATGCCTGGACCGAGGTCAAGGAATGTATCGCCCTGCAAAACCGGTCTGACATTGGAGCCTTACGAGTGGTAACAAGGGCAATCAAAAACGAGCCTTGCACAGAGTTTCAGGAGTCGGGGGATAACCTTATCCTGTCTTTAGATTACACCGTAATCCTGCCCAGACGGTAACATTTGGGAGATTTCAATGAAGTACATCGTGTGTTTTCTCTCTGTCATCATGCTCTTCAACCTGATGTCCCTGCAGCGACTTCATGCCGACACCCCCTTGCCAAAACCCAAGGGCAAAATCATCCTGACCATAGAAGGAAAGATCACCAATAAGAACCATGGTGAAAGGGCCGTATTCGATCACGCCATGTTGGCGAACCTGGACACGTTCACTATAACGACATCCACCCCCTGGGATGTGGGTGTTTCAGAATTCACCGGATGCCGGCTATCGAAACTGATGGAGGCAACCGGTGCCGATGGGACAATCATGTTTGTAACAGCCCTGGATGGGTATGAGGTGACAGTGCCCACCAGTGATATCAAAGAATTTGATCCAATCCTGGCCTGGGCACGAAATGGTAAGGTTATGACGATCCGGGAAAAAGGCCCATTGTGGCTGATCTATCCATTTGATAGTGCCTCTGAACTCAGAGGAATGGAGTATTCCGCCCGTTCTGTCTGGCAGATTGAACGGATTGCATTTCAATGAGCCAAACCCCAACGGGCCGGATCGTCTCCACACGGACTTTTGTAATCGCAATGGCGATCTGTGTTTTTTTTCTGTTAGGTCTGTTCATTATCCTGATTTCCCAACGCATCTTCCTTCAACAAATCAATTATGAAAGTGCGCCAATCGCAGCCTATCAGCTGCGCACCCATTATACGAAAATTCGATTGGGCCTGACTGAGCTGGCACATTCTGACGCCGATGCGAATGTTGAAGAAACCATCCTGTCTTATGACATTCTTTATGAACGAATCAGCAGTCTGCCCATGCGCCCGCCCTATCGTGGGCATGTTGATGGAGAATTTGCTGAAAAACTGTCCCTGATTCAGGACGCGACCCGAAACGCGGACCCAATCATTAACAAGCTGAGGAACGCGCAGCCCGAGGACGTGCCTGCCCTGGCGTCACAAGCATTAAGATATCTAAATGGATATGACGCCGTATTTGCGTCCTTCGCATCGCGCATCAATCAGGACATGGCGGAACGGCGACAAGACTCCCAGAATCGTATTCTGATTGGTCTTCGGTTCCTGATACTTCTGGTGGTCGCGGTCTTGGTCGCGTCTGGATTTATCGTATGGAGACATATGCGCCAGCTGGATAAGTTGGCAGAGGCGAATGTATCCTTGTTGGACACTTCCAAAAAACTCCTCCAGGCGCGCGTTGCCGCAGAGCGGGCCAGTCAGGCAAAATCAAACTTCCTGGCGGGGATGAGCCACGAGTTGCGCACGCCCTTGAACGCCATAATCGGCTTTTCGGATATGATCCGACTGAATTATGCGGGCGACGTCAGCGATCGTGCCAAGAATTATGCTGAAGATATTTATATGAGCGGCATGCATCTTTTATCGCTGGTGAATTCGATCCTGGATACGTCCCGAATTGAACTGGGAGAATCCGAGTTGCGTGAAAGTGAGTTTCCGATTGGGCCGATATTGGATGAAGTGTCGGACATGATGTCGCTGGGTCTGCCCCAGAAGCATCTTAAATTGCTGCAGCCTGACAGGGATGCCCCCTTGCGGGATGCAGTCCTGTTCGCGGATCGGAACGCCACCAAGCAGATGATGATCAATCTGGTCACCAACGCCATTAAGTTCACCCAACGCGGCGGATTTATCGAGCTGCAATTGACGGAAGGTCCTCAGGGCAGTTTGGATGTTATCGTACGCGACACTGGCATTGGCATTCCCAAAGAGGATCTGCCCCGCATTCAGAACGCCTTCGAACGCGGCAGCAATCATGGCAGCATGGGCAGTGATGGGGGCGTCATTGATGGTGTCGGCCTGGGCCTGTCGATCACAAAGGCCCTGATGGATCACCATGATGGAACAATCCTGATTGAAAGCACCGTTGGTGAAGGCACAATGGTTACACTAAGTTTCCCCGCCGCACGCCGCCGCGACACGCCGTCTAAGGCCACCCCCGAATAGTTACTATTTGCGCTCAAGAAAGGCGCGAACCGGGGGCAGTGTTAATGCTGGTGCTTCTTCCTGCGGCACATGGCCCAACCCTTCAAGCCGAACCAGGGTGCTGTCGTGTAGTACCCGCTGATAGTCTGCTGCATTGGATATCGGGATCATCGCATCCTTTTCGCCCCATACCAGCAGAACGGGCACCTGTATTGTGGCCAACAGAGGATCCGGGTCGACCAGCACCGTTTGTTCCATGCGATGGATCAAGGCCTGTCGCGATCCAGGGGCCAGCATCAAATCATAATACCGATCAACCGTGTCTGTGTCCAAACGACTGGGATCGCCATAGGCCGGCAGCAGGCTCATTTTCAACAGGAATTTCGGCAGGAAATACCGCATCAGAGTGATCGATATCGGAACATCCGGGGCCTTACCATAGTCAAATCCATGACTGGCATATCCATCCGGGGAGACAAGAACCAGCTTCGTAACCCGTTCCGGAAATTTGGCCGCCATTTGCCAGGCCAATCGCCCCCCAATGGAATTGCCGATCATTGCTGCTTTTTCGATGCCCAACTGATCCATTAAGATGTTTAGAATGTCCAATGTCCGGGCATCAGAATAGTCTCCTGTCGGGTCCGGCATGGACAATCCACTGCCAGGCAGATCAAAGCGAATGACGCGAAAGCGGTCTGCCAATTCATCTGCCCATCCGTCCCATGTATGCAAACTGGACCCAAATCCATGCATCATAATAAGGACGGGCCCGTCGCGCGGGCCGCGGTCTCTTACATGCAGGGATATCCCCAACACGTCGACAAGGTCGGACGGCCGTTCCAGATACCGCGCCTGTAATTCAGTGCGCGGCTTGTCCGATGTCCAAAACCAGACGCCTACAACAAACAGAATAATCCCCAGACCAACAATCCCGATCAGCAAGATCTTCATACACCCCCCGGTTCAAAGAAAAATAGCGATGAAATATCTCCTCAGGACGCCCTACTGGGTAATCTATTCTGGACGAAATATTAGCATACTACATACAATGCCTTAACATGGTTCAGCACACTATTCCATGGGTAGTATTGAAAACATTTACACAACGATTTTTTAAATAATATATCCAAGTAATGGTCGTTTTGATTGGGTTGTTTCTTGATTTTTACACTGAGCGGTTGCCCCGATCACGAATTCGTGAAATTGTAATAAAAATTCGGATTACCCGGGGGGGAATTCCTGATGACGGATGAGCATATCCAGATTGGGCCGATATCGGTGCCAATTTGGCCAAAGGGTGTTCGCATCCAAAACATGGACCCGATGGTCTATTTCGCGGTTTTTCCAGACAATGATTTGATCCGGTCTGTCGCCGGGCCAAAACTGCTGGCGGGCGAAGAAGCCTTTCGGAAAGCGGAAGGGGATCGCTGGGTCGGTGCCGGAGGTGCTAAGGTCCGCGATATCGGGTCCTGGCCCTGTCCTGCGATGAGACTGCTGCATGAACGGGCAAAACTGGCCTTTAAGATGATTACCCAGGCAAAAACAGCAGAGATCGATGATTGTTGGGCCAGCGTATATCGTAAAGGCGAATTCATTGGTCCCCATGCGCATCGTCGCACGGAAATGAGCCTTGTCTATCATCTGGAGCCGCCTGATCCTAAGGACCGCGCGGAATTCAATGGGGCGTTGGGAATAACAGACCCGCGCGTGGCAAAATGCTGCCCGACATCGCCTGGATGCGTCACATCACAAATCTGTCCACCGCTGGATCCTGGCACTTTGGTGATGTTCCCAAGTTTTGTTGTGCATTACGTCACGCCCTATCTGGGCGATGGGCATCGCATCAGCATCGCCTGGAACATTGCCCGCGAGAAGCTGGCAGGCAAGGTCGCCGATCAGCCCTTGCTCTAAAGTGCTTTTGACAGCTCATTGGCCAGGGCGCGCAGTTCTTTTGCAGCAACCGACGACGCCTTTGTTTCCAAGGCAGTTCGGCCAGAAACCATGGCATCGGCAAAGGCGACACGATTCCCGATCGTCGATTTGGCGACAGTAACCTTGTACCCGCCCAGTTTGGTGATCATCTGGGCCGTCAGATTAGCCCGTGGCGGTACCCTGTTGAGCACCAGCAGCACGGCTGACTTTTCCTTCACCGCCATTTCCAAAGTGGGTAATGTGGCCCAGACATCCAACGGGCTGGGCTGTACCGGGACCAGCACAAGATCCGCCGCCCGAACCGCGACACGCGCGTCGGTGTCAGCATGGGGGGGACTGTCGATCAGAACATAGTCATGGGTTTTCGCCAATTTCTCAACGACGCCAGCGGCACGCCAACCGGTTGCGGATGCAAAGGTGATTTGGGTCTGATCCGCACCCAAAGTGATTTCCCGTTGGTCATACCATGCCGCCAGACTTTGCTGGGGATCGATATCAACCAGGGCGACGGATTTCCTTTTCAGGGCCCAGGCCAGGGCTAAATGAGCCGCCAGTGTTGACTTACCGGCACCGCCCTTCTGCTGGGCAATAGTCAGTATTTTTCCAGTCATAGCACGGCTCTCCTCCAATCAGGACAGGGCATCTTGCTTAAATTCGCATGCCTGCCCGATACCCGCAATGCTATTTCGCATATGCAAAATAATCGCGACGGAAAACACAATACCCAGCGTCCTTGAGACATGACAGCGGGACAACCCCTCTGAGATGTAACAGTAAATGAAGGATCGCAACATGGCACTATCGAACAAAAAACTTGCCCTTTTGATTGGCGCTGGTCTGATTGGCGCAGCATTGGGTGGCACCACGGTCATGGCGAATGGATGGCAGGGCGGCCCGCACAAAATGGCGGGGCCGCATATGGAACGCATGATCGCTGAAATGGACACCAATGGCGACGGATCCGTTACCAAAGCGGAAGCCCAGGCCTTTCGGGACGCAAAATTCGCCGATGCAGACACCAATGGCGATGGCGCCATCACACCAAAAGAAATGGCGACGGCAGCCCGATTGATGAAATTCAAGATGCTGGACAAAAATGGCGATGGCACCGTCACACAGGAAGAATTCCTGACGTCTGACATAGGCCCTCATCGCGGTGGCAAGCGCTTCTGGCGTATGGACAAGGATGGCAGTGGCCGTATTGAAGCCGCCGAAATGGCTGAAATGTCAGATCATATGTTCGAACATATGGATCGCGACAATGACGGCACCATCAGTGCGGAAGAGTTGCAACCCATGCATGATCATCCTAAGGATTAAGCACGGACATGAGACGTGTTGGGCGGCGCAGGATGGCGGTTTTGCTTTCAGAAGCCACCGTTACTGGCGCCGCCCCCTCTTGTCTGCAACCGCGACCAGCAAAACCATCAGCACTAGGATACGGTATGACAGCCCCGCCATCGGGCGCAAACCAGAACCAGGCTCCCTCTTATGGCCAATCAGGGGATGGCGACCTGTTATCCGCAGCCGCAAAAGGCGACGGAACGGCATTTCGGCACTTGCTGGACCGCTATATGACACGGGTGTTCGCCAATTGTTACCGCGTCCTGGGTGAATCCAGTGAGGCCGAAGACGCTACGCAGGAAAGTTTTTCCAGGCTGTGGAAAGCATTAAGCAACAATACCGGCGCACAGGCCCCAGACCGCGATGCTGGCGGATGGCTGATGCGCACATCCCGCAATCTTTGCATCGACAAGCTGCGACGGCGCAAACGCTGGATTACCGATGACGAAACGATGAACGCGCAACCAGACGATACGCCCAATGCTGAGGCGCTACATCAGACACAAGACATCAGCATTCGGGTTCAAGCTGCCTTGGCAGGTCTGCCAGATCGACAACGCGCCGCCCTGGCGCTGGTTCATTTTGAAGGCATTTCACAGAGCGAGGCCGCGACTTCGATGGGAATCTCTGTTGATGCCCTCGAATCACTTTTAGCCCGCGGGCGACGCACTTTGCGCAGCCAGTTGTTGGACGAAAAGCAGGATTTGCTATGATGATGGGAAGAAAGGGTTCGGACATGCTCTCTGAAATATCAGAAGACCGATTGCTTGTGCTGATCGCCGCCTATGGCGCGGATCCGCTGCACTGGCCGGAATCGGAGCGCACGGCAGCGCAACAAAGGGCCGCGACGGATACACCGGCAATCCGCCAGGCGCTGGCGCAGGCGCGAATACTGGACCAGATGCTGGCAACGGCAGCAGTCCCCGCCCTTTCGGAATCAGCGATTACCGCGATGCAGGCGAAGGCCCAGCCTGGCCTGATGATACGGCTGCGTGCTCTGTTTGATTGGTGGGGTCCTGTCTGGCAACCCACTGGCGCATTGGCTGCGGCCTTGTTGCTGGGGGTTATGCTGGGCCTTGCCAATCCGGATACATCAGCCGCATTGGCCGACATGACCGGACAATATGTCTCAACAGATACTACGGATACGTCATCGCCCTTTGATGCATTCCTGCTGGGATCGGAGGATTCATTATGATCACCCCTGCAGTGACAACGCGGCGTTGGGTGTTGATTGGGTCACTGGCGCTCAATCTGTTCCTGATTGGCTTTTTGGCGATAGGGTTTTTCCGGCATCATGAAGACCATGACCGACCGCCCCGTCCGTTTTACGAAATGATGCGGTTCATGCAGACCGATGCGCCGGGTGAAGAGGGGCGGTCCGCACATTTCCTCAAGCACATGCCTGATCAGGATCGTGACGCCCTGATCACGTTGAGGGAGAAACACGGCCCTGCCCTGTCCCGGGCAAAAGCGGAAACATGGGCGACACGCGCCCGCCTGCGGGATTTGATGCAGAATGGCGTTCGGGACCCGGAACAGTTGACCGCAGCGCTGCGACAGACGCGCGATGCCCAGACGCGTTACTTTGATGAGACCAATGCCCTGCTATTGGATATTGCAGGCAGTCTATCGGACGAAGGATACAAGATGCTGGCTGAGAAACGGCGCCCCGAGCCGAAATAGGGGGCACATCGGTCCGATTAAGCCAGCTTTTGCTTAACAATGGGGGAAGCCTTGGCAAAGTCCATCTGGCCCGCATAGCGATCCCGCAACTCCCCCATCACGGCACCCATCTGCTTCAGACCGGAAGCATTCATCTCTTCAATCAAATCCTGCACGGCCTGTTCAATTTCGTCTTCCGTCATCTGCTTTGGCAGATACCGCTGAATGACATCGATTTCCTGTTGCTCGCGTTCAGCAAGTTCCAGACGCCCGCCCTGTTCGTACATCGCAATCGAATCCCGCCGCTGTTTGACCATGCTTTGCAGCATTTGCAGGACTTCATCATCCGTAATGCCCGTCGTGTTCCCTTTGGAACGCGCCGCAATATCCCGGTCCTTCAAAGCCGCCAGGATCAGGCGCAACGTGGATACCGCGCGCTCATCCTTCGCGCGCATGGATTCCTTAAGCGCCTGGGTTAAAGCATCGCGCATTGGGTCTCTCCCATCCCGGTTTCACAATAGTGCAAGAACGCTCTTGCTGTAAGTGGCGGACATTAACCGATCAACCCGCCGCCCGCAACTCAGACGAAAAACTCTAAGCTATTGAAAAACATATGTTTTACGAATCAAATCTGGGTTGACCTTTTCGTGTGGGTCGCGTATCCATCCGCTGGTCTTCAGCAGGCATCCCGCAGAAGCCCAGTCTTTGAAACCGTCAGGTTCGACTTAACCCTCTGACAGACTGGAAGAATGACACCATGCCCACCGACAGCGCGCCAACCAACAACACGGTCTCAAGCAGCCTTGGCCCGACTTTTCCGCCTCAGCCCGAGGGGGCAACGGCTGTCCTGGTTCTGGCAGATGGCACCGTATTGTGGGGACGCGGCGCAGGCGCGGAAGTTACCAGGGTTGGCGAGGTCTGTTTCAACACGGCAATGACCGGCTATCAGGAAATCATGACTGACCCATCCTATGCCGGACAGATGGTGACTTTCACCTTCCCTCATATCGGCAATGTCGGCGCAAATCTGGAAGACCTGGAAACAACAACCCCCTCTGCCTGCGGCTGCATTCTGCGCGCGGACATCACCGAACCATCAAATTTTCGCGCAGTCAGCCATTTAGACGGCTGGTTGAAGGCACAGGGCCTGCCAGCCCTGACTGGGGTGGATACGCGCCAGTTGAGCCGCCGCATTCGCAATGCTGGTGCACCTAATGCCGTCCTGTCCCACCGCGCCGATGGTCAATTCGACCTGCACGCCCTGTGGGAACAGGCCCGCGACTGGCCCGGACTGGAAGGCATGGACCTGGCGAAAGATGTATCCTGCACCCAGGCCTATGATTGGTCCCAGTCGGACTGGAGCCTGAAGGACGGATACGGCACCCTGAAAGATCCGAAATACAAGGTTGTCGCCATTGATTTCGGGATCAAAAGAAACATTCTGCGCCGGTTGGCGACACTGGGCTGTGAAATCACGGTCCTGCCAGCGACCGCTACGGCCGACGAAGTCCTGGCCCATAAGCCAGATGGTATCTTTCTGTCCAATGGTCCGGGCGACCCGGCGGCGACCGGCACCTATGCGGTGCCAATGATCCAAGGCATCCTGAAGACCGACACGCCGGTTTTCGGAATTTGCCTGGGCCACCAGATGCTGGCTTTAGCGCTGGGCGCGAAGACCGCAAAGATGCATTTGGGCCATCATGGTGCCAATCATCCGATCAAGGACCTGACCACCAATAAGGTTGAAATCACCAGCCAGAACCATGGTTTCGTGGTCGATAAAGACAGCCTGCCCAAAGGTGTGGAGGGGACCCATTTTTCCCTGTTCGACGGCTCTTTGGCGGGCCTGCAAGTCACCGGGCGTCCTGTCTTTTCGGTGCAATACCACCCGGAAGCCTCCCCCGGACCGCAGGACAGTCATTACCTGTTCAATCGGTTTGTCGACTTGATGGCGGCGCGCCTATAGACTTGCCCTGAATCCTGCGATCACCCGGTCGATTCCATCATCATTGATATCGCGGTGAACGACCAGGCGCATATTTTTCCCTGAGCCGCTGGCGATTACCCCTTGTGCCTTTAAGGCAACGACCAGCGACGCCGCATCAACATCGCGTGTTTGCAGCAGAACCATATTGGTTTGCAGCGGCGACAGATCGACAGAAAGGCCAGGAATCTCACTTAAGGCGAGCCGCAGTTTTTCTGCGCGCTGGTGATCCTGCGCCAGATTCGGGGCATGGTGTTCCAACGCATACAGCCCCGCTGCGGCCAGAATCCCGACTTGACGCATGCCACCACCCAACATTTTGCGATATCGGTGTGCCTTCTGGATAAGAGATTTGGAACCACACAGGACCGACCCGGCCGGTGTTCCCAGTCCTTTTGACAAACACACCGAAACGGAATCCGCACAGCGCGCCAATGTTTTGGGATCAATGCCCAGGGCAATCGCAGCATTAAAGGCCCGCGCACCATCCAGATGCACAGACAGGCCGACATCGCGCGCAGCTGCCGCCGCCGCCTCCTGCCGCGCCAGGGGAACGGCCTTGCCGCTGACCGTATTTTCCAGGGACAAAAGGCGCGTGATGGGCAAATGCGGGTCATTGCCCTTGACTGCCTTCGCGACAATTTCAGGTTCCAGCCCGTTATCTGCCGCAACATCCAATGGCTCCAGCCCTATACCGCCCAAAACAGAGGCCCCTTTGGCTTCATAGGAATAGACGTGATAGGCCCGCCCCACCAAGACTTCCTCCCCGCGCCCGCAATGGGCCAATAGGGCGCAGAAATTGCTCTGGGTTCCGGTGGGCAGGAACAGCCCGGCCTCTTTGCCAAAGGTTTCCGCTACTTTCTGTTCCAAGGCAATGGCGGTTGGATCATCGCCATAGACATCATCCCCAACCTCAGCCCCCGCCATGGCAGCCAGCATGCCAGGTGTCGGACGCGTCACGGTATCGCTGCGCAAATCAACAAAGTCTGCGTGATTGTGCCCCACAGCAGCGCCAGAAGCCCCGGCATAAACATTGGTCATTCTAAATCCTCCTTGAAAAGGGACTATTCCTGAAGCCCCATAAGCTCAAAGATCATGGCAATCCCCCATTTCGAAATACCATGATGGGCGTGACTTTCGTCGATGCGTATCTGGAACTGACCGCCCAGGTCCAGTTCCTTCAGGCGATCAGAAATCACCGGTTCGTACAACAACCCTTTCACATTCCGAAAGCAACATCGGTCATATCGGTTGAAAAGATGCGTTTGCACCCGTCCTTCTCCCGATGCCCCCAGGATATACAGATCCATCAAACTCATCGCATCCCGCAAGGGGGCATAATCCGCAACCCCAATCGGGGCGTCCTGCCCTTCACGCAGGTAATAGGGCAAGGTTCCCGCCACCGCGATGGATGTTCGTATTCTTTCATCCAAAGCAGCGGTCAGAACGATTGTTCCTGACCCTGCGGAGAAGCCCACTACGGTCACATCGCTGATACCCCGCTGGTTCAAAAGATCAATTGCGACACGTACGGGTTCAACATGTATCGCCAGGGGGTTCTTCAATTTGGTCAGATCAAATTGCAAATTTGCGTGGCAAGTACCATCAGCAGGAAAATCACAGGGGGCCTGCCCGACATTCTCCCCATAGGCCAATTGGTCCATGACGATAACCGTCAGCCCCTTTTTCAGGGCGGCCTCAATCAAATCCTGGCGCTGGGGAAAACTGCCTGCAAAGCCATGATGATAGATCAATCCACGTTGCGGCATCGGACGCGCTGGGACCATAAGATAAATATAGGAAAAAAGGCCGGGTCGGACCTCCAATGCAAAACGATGTGCCTCCGCAACCCCTGAAAACTGTCGGACGACGTTCAGAATTGAACTGTCTTCATCGGCCGGGATCGGGATTTCTGCCCGGCGTAGACCATCCGCGCCATAGACCAAGTGCGTCAACGTATCGCGATACGCCATAACATCCGCAGATGTCTTGATTGATAAAAAAGTAGCGGGATCCTGTGTCAGAAGACTGGGCCGGACCTCTTCATAGACATACTGATCTTTCGCCTTAAGGCGTTTGTACACTGTAAAGGCCGCATCATTGGTGCGGACGAACGCTACCAGCAGCCCCAGTGCTGCAATAGTGGCGAGGATCGCCCAAATCCATCTAAATCTTGCCATAAAATCTGCCAATTGCGCTGCTGATATCGGCGTGCTAAACGCTTTGTGTCATAGAACTAATAGACTTTTTCTTACAAACCAAGCGTTTAGAAACCGTTGCCAGAAATCCCTCTGGCCGGTCACTGAGGGCGTGAACGTGGCCACCGTACTTAATCCCCAGCAGTTCACCTACAGTCGTGGATATGCCTGGGCTTTGGGGTTACTGATCGGTATAGCCGTACCTGTCACATATATGGGTAATCTGGCCCTTGCCATCGCCTTTGGCTTTGCGGCGCTTCTGGCGGCTGTCGCCATGGCAAACCCATCCGCGAGGCAACAGGCCAAGGCGCTGGCCAAAACCCGGGTTGGAACGGCTGCGTTGCTGACATTGCTGTGGTGGGTCGGCGTTGCCATCACCTCTATTGATCCTGTCAGTTCGATACAGGTTGTCAGCCGCATGGCGGTTTACATCATGGCCTTCATCTGGGTGATAGTTGCTTTGGCGGAACGTCCAAAGGCCCGCCAGATCGCTGAATCCAGCATTATGATTGGCTCTGCCGTTCTGGGTACCCTGGCCGTTATTGCAGTTATTGTCGAACCCTCCCTGTTGCATGTTTTCAAGCCGTTGCATGAAGGCCCAATTATGGCTGAGAACATGTTTAAATCCTTACAATCTGTTCTGGCCCTGACCGTACCGGTTCTGCTGTATCTGGCGTGGCAACGGCGCGGTGTCTGGATCGGCGTGGTCTCCGTTGCCCTGATTTGTGATATCGCGCTGTTCGCAGGCATCACGGGTCAGACTGCGGAATCGGCGATTGGTGGCATGATGGGGGCCAGCCTGATCCTGTTTTTACTGTTTGTCGCGCGCCATTTGTCCCGGCCTGGCCGTGTCCTTTTGATTATCGCCACTCTTGGCCTGTGTGTGGCACTTGGTGTCTCTGTCTTTCAGGTGTTGCCCCATCCCCCGACCACGGAAAACGATGTATCGTCCCCCCCGCTACCCGTTATCGATTTTCACCGGCAAGCAATCTGGGGCTTCGTTTATCAGAAGGCACTGGATGCGCCTGTGACGGGGTATGGCATCAACACGATCAATAAAACCAAAGGCGCCCTTGAAATGGTTCCCGGTCTTCAGCATGCGGAATATGTGCCAGGGCATCCACATAACTGGATTCTGGAAATTTGGTCGGAAACCGGCATCGTGGGGCTGGTTCTATTTTGCATCACGCAATTGCTGTTGGTGATCGCGGTCGCCCGTAAAGCATTGCGCGGCAATGGCAGTGCCTGGATTGCCTGCGCCGTGATGGCGTCGTTCTGGACCAGTTCCCTGGCCAATTTCTCTATCTGGGCGTCCTGGTGGCAGGTTTCCTTCCTGTGCGTCCTGGCGCTTCCTGTCTCTCAACTATTGGCAGACAGGCACAAGACACAGTGACACAACGGACGGAAATTCTGACACACTAAGTGCTGGAATTATCTTCCGTCTTTTGCATGTCACCGCCTTGCAGCATGACAAATTTGATCATTTCAATAGCCTCTGGACTGTCCCATTCCGCAGCACCCGCAAGGCCGCCAACCAAATGCCCCTGCTGATCGATCAAATAAGTACTGGGCAGGCCGCGCAGACCCAGTTCCCGACCCAGCTTCAATTTGGGGTCATAGAACAGCTCCAGATCTGACAGTCCCAACCGATCGCGCAGAAAGGGCTCTGCGACGGCCTTACCACCCCGATCCTGGCTGATCGTCAACAGGCGAAAATTCGGCCCGGCCAAGACATCGTTCAAACGGGCCAGGCTGGGCATTTCCTTGATACAGGGGGCACACCACGTCGCCCAGAAATTGACCAGCAACACTTTCCCGGTAAAATCAGTGAAATGATGTTCAACGCCATCACCATCAAAAAATGGTGTAACGGGGGCAGGCGCGCGTTCCTTTAACAGAACGAATTCTTGCATCTCCCCATTTGTCGGAGGATAGTCCGCCGCCGCCTGAACCGGGCGTGTATGCAGTATGGATGGCGCAAGGGCAGTCAGGCCAATCGCGCAGGCACCAAGGCCAAAGTCGCGGCGTGTCGGCGCCAAAGGGGATGTTTTTACGGGATTGGTCACGGGCTGAACCTCCAATTCATCATAGAGTAACGATAACAAGGGTGAGACAGTATGTCTAAGAACGATATGTGGGGCGGTCGGTTCTCTGGCGGTCCGGCGGAAATCATGGAAAAGATCAACGCCTCCATCGGTTTCGACAAAAACCTCTATAAACAGGACATCCAAGGGTCCCTGGCACATTCCGACATGCTGGCCGCCCAGGGCATCATCACGAACGAAGACCGCGATGCGATCCATCAGGGCCTTGCTGAGATACAACAGGAAATCGAGGCGGGAACCTTCGATTTCAAGACTGAATTGGAAGATATCCACATGAATGTGGAAGCCCGGCTGCGCGAAAAGATCGGCGATCCCGGTGCGCGCCTGCATACCGGACGCAGCCGCAACGACCAGGTTATCACCGATGTGCGCCTGTGGACTCGTGACGCCCTGGACGGTCTGGACGCGCTGATGGCAGATCTTCAGCGCGCCCTGATCGACAAGGCCGAAGCCCATGCCGATGTCCTTATGCCAGGCTATACCCATTTGCAAAGCGCCCAGCCGGTGACGTTCGGTCACCACCTTATGGCCTATGTCGAAATGGTCGGGCGGGACCGCGGACGATTGGCGGATTGCCGTCGGCGCTTGAATGAATGCCCGTTGGGCGCAGCCGCGCTGGCCGGTACTTCCTTCCCCATTGATCGCCAGATGACCGCGAAAGCCTTGGGTTTTGACCGACCCACCGCCAATTCCATGGACAGCGTCGGCAGCCGTGATTTCATTCTGGAATTCCTGGCCGCAGGGTCCATTCATGCGATCCATCTCAGCCGCCTGGCCGAAGAAATCGTAATGTGGATGTCGGACCGTTTCGCGTTCATCACGCTCAGCGACGCCTTCACCACCGGGTCTTCCATCATGCCGCAAAAGAAAAACCCCGATGCCGCAGAATTGGTGCGCGCAAAACCCGGGCGGTTGCTGGGTGCCTTTATCAGCGTATCGACGATGATGAAGGGGCTGCCCATGACTTTCTGTAAGGATATGCAGGAAGATAAGGAACCTTTGTTTGATGCTGTAGAATCCCTGACCCTGGCCGTCGCAGCGACCGCTGGCATGGTCGATGATATGCAGCCCCGCCCTGACCGTATGCTGGCCGGGCTGGAAAAGGGTTTCCCCACTGCAACCGATCTGGCCGACTGGTGCGTGCGGGTCCTCAATCTGCCCTTCCGCGATGCCCATCATGTGACCGGCGCACTGGTTGCAAAGGCAGAAGCGCGCGGCGTTGATCTGGCGGAACTGTCCCTGGAAGAGATGCAATCGGTGGAAAAGCGCATTACATCTGATATATATTCTGTGCTAAGTCCTGCGGCATCAGTCGCCAGCCGGACCAGTTTTGGCGGAACTGCGCCCAGCCGCGTGCGGGAAGCAGCGGCGGCAGCCAGAAAACAGTATCTGTAAGTATTTGGCAGGGAGTAACTGGATATGGAAGAAACGACACGTCGCGCACTATTGCGCCGGGCCGGAACAGCCTTGCTGTTAACCGTTGTGGTCAGTCTTCCCCTGGCGGCTTGTGGCAAAAAATCGCAACCCGAGCCACCCTCAGGCGAGGATGCGCCCTATCCGCGGACCTATCCGTCCGGGGCGGCCCCTTCCTGACATCGTGATTTTGTAATTGCATCCATATAGATTGGCACCTGTGAAATGAACCATTTTGAGTATCACAATGGGGTTTTATGCGCTGAAAATGTGCCCCTGACGCAGATCGCGCAAGAGGTCGGGACCCCCGTCTATGTCTATTCCCGGGCAACATTGACCCGCCACTATACGGTCTTTGCCGACGCCTTTCGCTCCGCCGGCCTGGATGCCAAGATCTGTTATGCCGTCAAGGCGAACAGCAATCTGGCGGTAATCGCCTTATTGGGTCAATTGGGTGCGGGGGCGGATGTCGTATCCGAAGGGGAATTGCGCCGTGCCCTGGCTGCTGGAATCCCCCCGGACCGCATCGTCTTTTCCGGCGTTGGCAAAAGCGAAAGTGAGCTTCGGTTTGCCCTGGAAACCGGAATCCATGAAATAAATGTGGAATCCGAAAGTGAAATCAGGCTGTTATCGCGGATCGCCGCCAGCATGAATGTGACGGCGGAAATCGCTGTTCGGGTCAATCCGGACGTTGACGCCAGAACCCATGAGAAGATTTCGACCGGCCGGAAGGAAAACAAATTCGGCATAGATATTGACCGTGCCGAGGAAATCTATGCACTGGCTGCCTCACTTCCAGGCCTTGCCCCAGTCACGGTTGCTGTCCATATCGGCAGCCAGTTGACCGATCTGGGTCCCTATCGTCAGGCGTTTCGCCGGGTCGCTCAATTGGTTGAGCGGCTGCGAAGCCTGGGTCACAAAATCACCCGCGTTGATCTGGGGGGCGGCCTTGGCATCCCTTACGACGCGGAAAACCCGCCCCTGCCGGATGCCTATGCCAAAATGGCCGCAGAAGAAATCGCGCATTTGAACTGTCAGGTCATGCTGGAACCAGGGCGTATGATCGTGGGGAATGCCGGGATATTGCTGTCTAGGGCCCTGGTCGTGAAACCGGGTGAGGCGAAGCGCTTCCTGATCCTGGATGCGGCCATGAATGACCTGATCCGCCCTGCCCTCTACAATGGTCACCATGGTTTGCGCCCCGTCAAACAACCAGGTGCGGATGCGCCGCTGATGCCGGTTGACGTTGTAGGACCAGTTTGCGAATCCGGCGATACCTTTGCCAAGGACCGCATGCTGCCCTTGATAGAAGAAGGGGATCTGGTCGCATTCGGGACGGCAGGGGCCTATGGTGCCGTGATGGCATCGACCTATAATACAAGGTTGCTGGTCCCAGAGGTTTTGGTCGATGGCGATCACTATGCTGTGATCCGGCCTCGGCAGACCTATGAAGAGTTGATCGGCATGGACAGAATTCCAGATTGGTTACAGACTGGTTCAAAGGATCACGCCGCTTAAAGGATTGGAGCGACAGGATGACAGATCACTCGGCTCGGGGGGGCCAAAACGACGCGACGGGTATGGAAATGCCCATCGGTCTCTCCCGCGCGGTTTTGATCTGGGAGGCGCTGGAAGTTGCCTTCTGGAAACCTGTCAGCGTCCTGATCCTGTTTCTTGCCATCGCAATCACCGGACTTCTGCCAGACCTTGCTCCCTGGCTGCATGCGACCGTCCTGGCAGTATCGGCCATCCTTTTCGCTGGCCTGATGGTTCAGGGCTATCGACGGTTTCACCTGCCCCGCTATGAAGCCGCGCGTCGTCGGGTCGAACGGGTCAACAAACTGGATCACCGCCCACTGGAAAGTCTGGCGGATCGCCCCAGCAGCGATAATCCGATTCAACTGGCCCTGTGGCAGGCGCATCAGGCGCGCCTGCGTCAACGGATCGGCAGCTTGTCGGTGGGCGCCCCGGATCCCCAATTGGCACGGCGCGATCCCCGCGCCCTGCGCCTGATTGCGCCTTTCTTCCTGATCATCGCGCTGATCGCTGCGGGCGGGGAGAGTATTCAGCGCCTGCGGACTGCACTGGTCCCCAATATCGGCACCAGCGGACCGACCTTGACGGTTGGCATTGATGCCTGGCTGACGCCGCCGGACTATACTGGTCTGCCCCCGCTTTTTATGTCCAGCAGCGAGAAACAATCGCCTGACACGAGCGATACGATCCCAACAGCAATGCAGGGCGATGAACACAGCACCCCGGTCGGGTCCCGCCTGGTGGTTCAGGTCAGCGGCGTCCCGGACGGGGCGACCCTGATAACGCCGCAGGGTCCAAAACCAATGGCGCAATTTGCCCAGAATGCCGTGGCGCTGGAGCATGAAATTCTAAAGTCCGGCACATTTTCCATTCAGTCTGAGGGTGAAACCGTTGCCTCCTGGGAAATTCGCGCCGTGCCGGATGCGCCCCCCGTTGTCACCCTGCCAGAACCCCCGATTGCCAGTGTTCAGCGCGCCCTGACCATCACCCATACGGTCGGCGATGACTTTGGCGTTCTCTCCTTAAGGGCGGAGATAGAGCGCGCGGACAGGCTTGCGGGCTCTGCGCAAAGCAGTGCTCAGGGGGATGAGGAAATGAAGATCATCACCCAACTGCCCGTCCCGGACCCCAGCAAATACGGCACCAAACGCCGCGCCTACCGGGACTATACCGCCCATCCCTGGGCCGGCGGAGAAGTGCGCCTGACCCTGGTGGCAACCGACGCCCTGGGCCAGGAGGGTCGATCCGAGCCCGTGACCTTGATCCTGCCCGCGCGGGAGTTCAACCACCCCGTGGCAAAGATCATTATCGACTTGCGGCGTGAACTGGCCTGGAATCCGATACAAAATTATCGAGCCGTTTCAGACGCGCTGGATGCCTTGTCGTGGGAACATAACACATTTGATGACAAGGTTACGGTTTTCATGGCGCTGCGTCAGGCAGTGCGCGCCCTGACGCCCCATCGCCGCACCGGTGCCGCCCCTGAGCCACAGGCCATTGCGTCTGTGATCGATTTATTATGGAAAACGGCGCTGTATCTGGAAGATGGTGGCGTATCCCTGGCCCTGCAGCGCTTGCGTGAGGCACAACAGGCCCTGATGGACGCCCTCCAGAATGGCGCCGATGCGGCCGAACTGGACCAATTGATGGATGAACTGCAGCAGGCCATGCAGGATTACATGCAGGCCATGGCAGACCAGATGCGCCAGAACCTTGCCGAGGGTGAACAGCCCCCCGAAATGGCCCCCGGCGAAAATGTCATTTCTCAGCGCGACCTTGAAGACATGATGCAGCAATTGCGCGACATGATGCAGAATGGCATGACCGAAAGCGCCCAGCAAATGCTGGAACAGCTGCGTAATATGATGGAAAACATGCAAGCAGGGATGCAGCAGCAAATGTCCCCGCAGAATCAGCAAGCCATGGAAATGCTGAATTCCATGAAAGATATCATGGAAAGCCAGCGCGAATTGATGGACAGAACCCATCGCCGCGACCTGGAACGCCGGGGCGAAAGCAACCCGGAACAGGGTCAGGCCGGACAGCAAAACCAGGCCCAGCGCAATCAGCAAAGCCAGGGCCAGGCTGAACAGGGCCAGCGGGGAGAATCCGGCGACCAACAGCGTGCGCAGGATAGTGCAGATGCCGTCCTGCAGGATGCCCTGCGCCGACAATTGGGTGAAGTGATGCGCAAATTTGGTGAAATGATGGGGGAAATTCCTGAACCCTTTGGCCGAGCCGACGAAGGCATGGGCGATGCGACACAGCAATTGGGCGACGGCAAGCCCGGTGAAGCCGTGGACTCCCAAGGCAAGGCGCTGGATGCGATGCAAGAAGCCGCTGATGCGGCGCGAAACGCCTTTATTGAACGGTTTGAGCAACAAATGGGAATGGGTCAGCAAGTGCCCGGTCAATCTGGCGAACAGACAATGGATCCGTTTGGGCGCGAAGCCAGTGATACCTTCCGCGGCAGCATGCAGGGTCAGGTGAAAGTGCCGGACAAGGGCGGGCTGGAAAAAGCCCGGGAAATTCGGGACGAATTACGCCGACGTGCCGGAGAACGCGCCCGTCCGCCAGAAGAACTGGACTATATCGACCGGCTGCTGGATCAGTTTTAGGCCAGTTTATTGCGTCCAGTGGGTCTTTCGTGAATCGTTTGCGGTTCTGGGGCGAAACCGAAGCTTTGACTGCATCAGCGCATCCCGGTCCAACAAGGGTAAACCGCGCGCCTCCGTCGGGGTCAGGCCATAGGCCTTGCGAAACAAGGTCGCAAAATGGGACTGACCGTTAAACCCGCATTCCAGCGTGATATCCAGAATGGATCTATCCGTTGTCAGGACCAGCCACAGGCCATGATCCAACCGTAATGCCCTGGAAAACTCCCCAAAGCTCATACCCAATTCATCCCGGAAACCGCGTTCCAACTGTCGCCTGGAAATGCCGATGGTGCGCGCCAATTGATCAATGCGCGGCGGATCGGACAGTTTTTCTTCCAACAGCAGGATCGCGCGGGCCACACGGGGATCGCGCACCGACTGGGCCACTGGGGGTTGGGGTTGCGGCGTCGCCGTCGCACGGCTGTTTTCGACCATCATGATGCTCAGGGCCTTTTGCGCCAGATCCCGTCCCAGATGTTGTTCAATCATCCAGGCCGCCAAACGCGCCGCCCCGACCCCCCCTGCGCAGGTAATCCGCTTACCATCTGCAACGAACAGGCGGCTGGCATCGGGTTCCACACTGTCGAACCGATCAATCATATCCTGATAGTGCAACCAACTGACACAGGCCTTGCGCCCATCCAGTAGTCCCGCCCGCGCCATCGCAAAAACACCGGTACAAATTCCCACCAAGGCAACACCTCCGCTGGCCGCCTGGCGCAAATAGTCCAGGACGGGATCTTCTTTATCCTCATCATGCCCCAGCAATCCGCCAATCACGACCACATAGTCAAAGCGTCCCGGGGACAGAAATGTGCTGCTTGCAGTAATACTGACACCACAGCTTGCCGGGATCATGCGCCCATCATGGGACATCACCTCCCAGCGGCATCGGATCGGGCGCGACCGGTCCCGTTCATCCGCGGCCAACCGCAAGGCATCAATAAAGGACGCAAACGCATTCAGGGTGAAGTTCGGTAAGGGCACAATGCCGACATTTAGGGCCGCAGGCGCGGTTCCGCCTGTGGCCATTCCTGATCCCTTGCCCGATATTCGATCGTCCCTGTTCATGGCTTTTAGTCTATGCGGATGTCACCAGCGTTGAAAGCATCCACAATAGGGCGTATCTCCTCCCCTGGGCCAGACGGTTGGACGGTCGCGCCCAGGCAATGGGGAAACCCGTCTGGGTGAGGAAAGTCCGGGCTCCACGGAAACACGGTGCCGGTTAACGACCGGCGGGGGCGACCCTAGGGAAAGTGCCACAGAAAGCAAACCGCCTCGATTTCAATCGGGGTAAGGGTGAAAGGGTGCGGTAAGAGCGCACCGCTCGTCCGGCAACGGAAGAGGCATGGTAAACCCCACCGGGAGCAAAACCGAGTAGGGATGGTAGCCGCACTGGGGTTGATCTCTTATGAGATATCGCCCCTGGAAGACGGCAGGCGGGTTTCCGCGCCCCATCCGGGTAGGTTGCGAGAGGCACACGGCAACGGGTGTCCCAGAGGAATGGCCGTCCATCGCCCCAATGATCCTTGGGTCAGCGGGGGGAGGACAGAACCCGGCTTACAGACCGTCTGGCCCATTTTGATTATTGCCTATCTCTCTCATTCCCTTACCATATCCTCAGAAAAGCCACATGCATTGCGACAGTTCATAGGGAGATCGACCCATGCGTTTCTGGATTTTCGTATTCGGCATTCTGGTCCTGCCCACCCTATCAATTGTCGCGCCGGCACAGGCATCGGATGATGATTGCCGACCCGCAGATAACCTAACCTATGTTCAGGGTGGGGATGAATGTTTGGCGATCCAGACCTACCTGCCCGGCACGCCTGCCCACACCAAGACGCTGGTTGTGGTTCTGCATGGCGATCTCAGCAGCGGCAGCCCCGCTGACTATATCTTCCCCGTCGCCGAAACAGCCGCCGAAATGGGGGCAGTCGGTGTTGCAATGATGCGCATCGGATATAGCGGCGGTGGTCGATCCTCCACCGGGCGGGCCAGTCGATCTGAAAACCGGTCAGAAATCTATACACCCGACGAGATGGACGCCATCGCCGATGCGACCACGCGCCTGAAAGCCCATCATGGGGCCGATACCGTTGTGATGATCGGCCATAGCGGCGGGGCCGTGATGACCGGCGTGATTTTGGGGCGTCATCCTGGCCTGGTGCAGCGTGCGATGTTGTTAAGCTGCCCCTGCGATGTGCCAACCTGGCGACAGATCAACAACCGCAAGCCCTTGTCGCGCGCGGAAAACCCGCTTGATTATATCGACCGCATTCCGGCTGGAACCATGATCCGGCTGGTGACGGGGTCGCGGGACACCAATACCTGGTCACGGCTGTCGCGCGACTATGCAGCCGACGCATCAGCCAAAGGCATTGATGCCACCTTTGCCGAAGTTTCTGGGGCCCCGCATAACCTGACGGCAGAAATGGCAGACAGCGCCGAATTCAAGGACGCTGTCCGCCAGGTCGTCACCGGGCAGTGATTAGGCCACAGCCGCCTTTGGGCCTTTAGGGCGACGGATATACAGCAGCCAGAAGGCAATCGACATGTTCAGCAGGTTAAATGCGATGCCATTCAGGAAGGCCGCCTGATAGCTGCCGGTCAGATCATAGATTTCACCCGACATCCATCCGCCCAATGCCATGCCCAGAACCGTTGCCATCAGGACGATCCCGACCCGGGACCCCGCCTGACGGGCCGGGAAATATTCCCGCACGATCAAGGCATAGCTGGGCACGATCCCCCCCTGTGACAGGCCAAACAAGGCAGAGACCAGATATAGGGAGACCAATCCATCAAAGGGCAGATAAAAAAGCAGGGCCAGGCATTGCAGGGTCGAGCCCAGGATCAACGTACCGACGCCCCCGATCTTATCTGCAATTACCCCTGATGCCAGCCGACTGACCACGCCCAACCCCAGCATAAGGGACAGCATCTCCGCCCCCACCGCGGGGCCATATCCCAGATCCCCGCAATAGGCGACGATATGGACCTGGGGCATGGACATCGCCACACAGCATCCAACCCCGGCAACGACCAAAAGCATCAGAACGACATTGGGCGATACTGGCGCGGATGCGGTCGCAGCCTTTGCCGCCACGGGGACAGAGCCCTGATCAATATCAGGGCTCTGTCCCCGTGGCGGCAAAGGCTGCGACCGCATCCGCGCCAGTATCGCCCAATGTCGTTCTGATGCTTTTGGTCGTTGCCGGGGTTGGATGCTGTGT
>Ga0114916_1000250_pt1 | contig 39618 bp, 38 predicted proteins | sample MalvirAntarct_66_FD_83501 | JGI IMG/M metagenome (GOLD analysis project Ga0114916, IMG submission 83501) | Marine viral communities from the Global Malaspina Expedition - Malaspina viral metaG Antarct_66 | ecosystem: Environmental > Aquatic > Marine > Oceanic | place: West Anvers Island... | reverse complement strand
GTCCTTGGGTCCGGTCCCTCCTTATAAAACAACAAGAGTGGTCCTTCCTTTGGCTGAAATAGCACCGGATTCCATAGGGGGTAACGCAAAGTGTCGTTTTGCACCCCATTTACCACTTCTTCCGGCCAGGTCCATTTACCATCCACCATTCTGGAAACCCGGATCCCGACATCGGGATTTTTTTCATGGGTACCCGCAAAAAAAGCACTTACCAGTCCAGTGGGCGTTTCCACTATAGTAGAGGCATGGCATTCCGGAGTGGGCTTATTGTCCAAGGGGTAGATAAGCTCTCCACTTAGATAGGCTCCTTGACCTGGTTGGGCCAAGGGCGGTAAGGTAAAATTTCCGGTGATGTCGTTGCTGCTTTTAACCGCTTCGGTCGGAGTGGTTTTTTCTGTCTTATCCTTGCATGAGAAAATGATAAAGGTAAGTGCGGTTAAATAATAGTAAATGCTTTTCATGGTGATTCTGTTTTATCTATTTGACAATCAATAAATGGGGGATTTATAACTTAGTTTGTATGCTTAAAATAATAAACTTTATTCTTCAATTGATGGAGGATCCCAAATGGTGGCCGCAATATAGCGTTCGGGACCTGTTTTCTTGTCCATAAAATAATAGAGGGCTACTATTTTACCGTCTGCCCGTTGCACTACCCTAGGGTAGCCCAAGTCTTTTCCCGAGCCGTCATCGCGCAGCACATAATCCTTGCTCCATGTACGTCCATTGTCATTGCTAATTTTGGCCCTGATTTCACTCTTGTCCCGATTGTTTTTGATATCCTCTTCCAGGGCCCTGTATCCATAGATCAGGCATATTCTTCCGTCTTTCATTTTAACCATGGCGGGGGGATTTCCTTGTCCGCAATTTTCCACCGGGTTGGCCAAGTGTTGCCAAGTTGCACCATTGTCTTGGGAAAGATAGGCATCTATAAATCGGCCAGATTCTTCCCTTCTGCGAGTGGTGACCAATATTTCCGTATCGGATATTCTAACGGATGCGGGCATAATTGAAAAACCATCAAGTTCCGGACCTATCCAAGAAACGAAGTTCCAATTTTTCCCCCCGTCGATAGTTTTTACACCCATAACCCGACCCTCTTTTCCATTGGCCTTTGCTGCGGTAAGAAAAAGCATGCACTCATTTCTGCTATCAATGATATAGTCGGTCCGTGCCCCAATACCCGGTGTTCCAAAATTGGGAAGACCAAATGGGCCTTTCCAGTCCTTTCCTCTGTCATAAGAATACCAAATACGGGATTCGGCGCCGTGGTGGTCCGTCATACGTACAGTAAAAGCCAGATTGGGATGGGTGAAATCTATTTGTTCGGCCGGAATCGGTTCCGGTGCTTTAACATCTTTTCTCATTAGGCCATGATAACTTCCGTTATCGGGAACCACAAGGTCTCCATCCCCAACACCAGGGTCTTCCAACTTCCATGTTTCACCTCCGTCAAGACTTCGTGCCAGCACATGTAGCTCCGGATTTTCCTTGTCGAAATTATGACGATCGGGCCCCATATCCTTGTAATTACCCTTGGAAAATCCAACCAAAATCTCATCGCCCCAATTCCAGACCCCATGGTTGGCCGGCCAGCCGCCGAACATGCCCGGTTCATAATAGACTTTTACATGTTTTACCGATCCTTGTGCAAGCTGGGCTTGTAGATTTAGTGTCAATGAAAAGTACAGCAGCGCAATAATCCAGGTGCATTTATTGGTAATCATATATTTAGTTTCAGGGTGAGGGCATAATTTTAATTTTCTTCAATATATAAAATATGGTCGTTCCTTGCAGTCCGAACAATTTTTTACAAGCCTAATAAAGCGGGCCGTAATTCTTACATGCCCTGTAATCGGCAGCTTCCTGATCCATCCCAAACGAAGCCCAGTCCTTGGGTCTAAAAATACGTTCGGGTTCTACATTGTGCATATTTACCGGAATCCTGAGCATGGAACAAAGTGTTATTATTTCGTCCCCAAAATGGCCATAACTGAAAGCGCCGTGATTGGCTCCCCAATTGTTCATAACGCTGTACACATCCTTGAATGCTTGGTCATTGTTCAATTTAGGGGCAAACCAAGTGGTGGGCCAGGTTGGATTGGTCCTTGCATCCAAAGTATTATGCACTTCCTCAGGAAGATCTACCGTCCATCCTTCCACGATTTGCATAACCGGCCCAAGGCCTTTTATCACGTTGATCCTGCACATGGTAACGGGCATTTCGCCTTTGGTGACAAAATGGGAAGAGTATCCTCCGCCACCAAAGTATTCGTACATGGCAGGAGGCCAATCTGTGGCTTTCAAGCATTTTTCCGCTTCGGTTTCCGAAATTTCCCAGAAGGGTTTCATGGCCGGTTTCCCATCTATTTCCTGTTGTCCGGTACCATCCAGCGTGGATGAACCGGAATTGATGAGGTGTATAATTCCATTGGCCGCCTTGCCCTTGAGCTCGTGGCCAGTGACCCTTTCTACGGAAGCCGGACTCCAATAGGTCCTAACATCCGAAAACATCTGTGCCTGATTGGTAAGTAGATAGCCAAATAGCATGGAGATGCCGTTAAGGCTGTCATTTTCGGTCGCCATCATATAAGGGGGGCGAATTCCGCCCCAATCAAAGGAGGAGTTGAGTATGGCTTCCATAAAATCCCCATTGGGCATATAGTCGTTCCATTGCCGTTGTCCTTGGAATCCGGCGGCTATGGCACCGTGACCCAGGGACTCTTCCCCAAAGCCCAATGCAGCCAATTTGGGGTTGCCGGTCATAAGATCGCGGGAGATAAGTGTCATTTTTACCACGGTCTCCCATTCTTCATCCATACGCTCCCTAGATTTCTGTAATTCTTTCGCATTGTAGTTTTTACCTTCTTTGCAATGCTCTTTGGTCCATTTTAGGGCTTTTTCAAATTCTTCAGGATCAAATATTCCGAGTTGCATACGGCGGTTAACCTCGCTCATATCCACATATTCGTTCCTCATGCCCAAGTAGTCCTGAAAGAAACTCTCATTTACAATAGATCCGGCAATTCCCATGGACACAGAGCCTATGGATAGGTAGGACTTTCCGTTCATCATTGCTACGGCCAGTCCTGCTTTGGTAAATTGCAGCAATAGTTTTTGAACGTCCTCGGGAATGTTTTCATCGTCGCCGTCCTGTACTTCTTTGCCATAGATGCTAAAGGCCGGCACCCCTTTTTGGGCATGGCCGGCCAAGGCGGCGGCCAGGTAAACGGCTCCTGGTCTTTCGGTACCGTTGAAGCCCCAGATGGCTTTTGGTCGGGTTGGATTCATGTCTATGGTCTCGGTGCCATAGCACCAGCAAGAAGTTACCGTAATGGAAAGCCCTACGCCTTCCCTAAGGAATTTTTCCTCACATTTCTGTGCTTCCGGGACCCTGCCAATGGTAGTGTCGGCAATAACGCATTCTACCCTGCTGCCGTTATAGTTTCTTAGGTTGTTGGAAAGGAAATTGGCCACACGTTCGGCCATGGCCATGGTGGTCTGTTCCAATGATTCCCTTATACCGCCCAGACGGGCATCGATTACAGGTCTTATCCCTACTTTGGGTATTGCTCCTAGATGGTTGTGTTTGTTTTGCATTACTTTAATTTTTGTGTATTGAATTTTATCTTTTAGACTTTCTGTAATTCTTGGGTTTCTATAAAGTCGCCCAAGGTGCCGTATTGTTCATACAGCTCCATATATTTTTTGACATTTTCCGGGATAGGGAAGTATTCTTTTTGAAATCCGCTGCCCATAGCATTTTGTGCTTCAAGAAAGGTCTTGTAGATTCCCGAGGCTACCGCTGCTGCCATGGCTGCACCAAGGGCACAGGTCTGTTCCGATTTAATTATCCGAATGGGAAAGTTTAGGACATCGGCCAGGATCTGCATTACGAATTCCGACTTTTGGGCCACTCCGCCGATGGCGATAATGCCGTCTATCCGGACTCCCTCAGCTTGGAATTGTTCCACTATTTTTTTGGAACCAAAAGCCGTGGCCTCTACTAATGCCCTAAAGATGTGCGGGGCCGTAGTTCCCAAGGTCAGGCCCTGAATGGCGCCTTTAAGATTTTGATTGGAGTCTGGCGTTCTCCTGCCGTTCATCCAGTCGAGCGCAATTATTCCGGAGGTATCGATTTCTATTTTACTGGCGGCCCAAGACAATTCGTTAAGGATGCCATCGGCCATTTCTTCCATTAATTTGGCTTTGGTTTCTGCCTCCAATAAGCTGCTGTTCCCTATAATTTTGTTTGCGGGCCATAGCAACAACTCCCTAAACCAGGCATAAAGATCGCCAAAGGCGGCTTGTCCTGCTTCCAGCCCTATCATGTTCGGAATAATGGAGCCATCTACCTGTCCACAGATGCCGCGGATGGCCTTTTTTCCTATTTCCTCTGTGGGAGCAACAATCATATCGCAGGTAGAGGTGCCTATCACTTTTACCATATGATATGGTTTTATGGCACTGCCAATGGCTCCAATATGGGCGTCAATAGATCCGGTGCCGATGATGATATCTTCGGGCAAGCCAAGTAGCTCTGCCCATTCCGCGGAAATTGTACCCACGGCATGGTCGGAAGTGTAGGTATCGGTATATAACCTATCCCTTAATCCGGTCAATAGAGGGTCCAGCTCTGTCCAAAATGCGTCGGGAGGTAATCCGTCCCAGTCGGGGTGCCACATGGCTTTGTGCCCTGCCGCACACCTGCTTCTTTTTAATTTTAGGGGATCGGTATTTCCTGTAAGGAGGGCCGGAATCCAGTCGCAGTGTTCTATCCATGAGAAGGCTGCTTGGCGAACGGTTTTATCTACTCTCAGGGTGTGTAGGATCTTGGCCCAAAACCATTCCGAGGAATATTCCCCTCCACTGTATTTGGTATAGTCAATGCCATTTTCATGGTGTGCCAATGCGTTGATTTCTTTGGCTTCCCCAACTGCTGTATGGTCTTTCCAAAGTATAAACATGGCGTTTGGATTTTCTTCAAGGCCTGGGAGCATTGCCAAAGGGGTACCCTCCTGGTTAATAGCTATGGGTGTTGAGCCGGTGGTGGCCACGGAAATAGCGGCTATGCCGTCTATGACTTCTTGGGAAAGTGGAGCTATGGCCTCTTTGACGGCTTTTTTTAGGCCATCAATGTAATCCAAGGGATGTTGTCTAAACTGATTGGTTTCCGGTTGGCAGTACATGCCTTTGCCCCATCTTGCGTATAAGGCAACGGCCTGACCCATAATTTTGCCATTGCTGGTATCTATTATCATGGTCCTTACGGAATCCGTTCCATAGTCGACCCCAAGGGTATATTTCCGGTTTTGCATAAGTGGTTTGGATGAATTATTTAGATTAATTTAAACGTTTAAGCAAGCAATGTAAAAAATTATCTCCATACTGCTGTTATAAATCCAATTTTTTAACAAATGGGGATATTGGTGAGTAAGTGTGGAATTTTGAAGCTTAAAAACGGAATTTTGGGCTGTTCTAAGGTAGAAAGGCATCGAAAAATCGGAGTCCATTGCAATTATTCAAAAACTATCTATAAAGTATCGAGTTTTTTTATCAAATAAATTTTATTTTTGCACCCGCGGTTTTAAATATTGAACTGCGAATGGCCTCATAGTTCAACGGATAGAATAGAAGTTTCCTAAACTTTAGATCCAAGTTCGATTCTTGGTGAGGTCACTTTTTAACTTGTGAAGTGGGTTAAATTAATATAAATTTAACTGATTTACAGTGTTTTAGATAAATTTTGATATCAAATGGGTTTATTTGATATCAAAGGATAGAGTTCACAAATCGTCAACATTTTTTTCAAATGTTTTCGTAACTTGAAGCAACTTATTTTCAAGGTCTAAGATGAACTATTTTTGGTGATTTGACTTTCGTCTTCAATTAAGTTCAACTTAAAGATGATTGTTATGCGCTCTACCACAACTTTTTCTATCCTATTCTGGATATACGCCAAAAGAACTAAGAATAATCTTGCTCCGCTCTATGCAAGAATAACCGTAGATGGGAAAAAGCTCAATATTAGCCTTAAAAGGCGAATCGATATACAGCTTTGGAACCCTCAAAAACAAAGGATAAGGGGAACAGGCAAAACTGCAAGGGACCTCAATCAGTACTTGGACGAGGTGCATTCTAAACTATTTCAATGTTATCAGGAATTAAGGGCGGAGGATAGGCGTATTACTCCCCAGATAATCAAAGCCAAATTTGTTGGGGATGCTAAAGTGGAGCATTACACCTTAAAGGATATTATCGAGTATCACAATGCCAAAATGTTCCACAAACTTCATTACAATACTTCAAGGCTATACCTCATTAGCCAAAAGTATATCTTGCTTTTTTTAAAAAAAGAATACAAAATGGACAACATTGAGTTGTCGGAACTCGACTACCAGTTTATCTTGAATTTTGAGAATTTCCTCCGTGGTCATACTCCTAGGCATTACCAAAAGAAAATAGGAAATAATGCGGTTATGAAACATATACAGCGACTTCGTAGAATGGTTACCCTGGCCTATCAAATTGAATGGATAGACAAAGATCCTTTCCGTAAATTCAAACAAAAATTGGTGCCTACACACAGGGGATTTTTAACTGCCGAAGAACTGAAGGATTTGGAGGAATTAAATATTGACTCCGAAAGGTTAAAGACCGTAAGGGATATGTTTATTTTCAGTTGTTATACTGGTATTAGCTATGCAGACTTAATGCTTTTGACCAAGAATAGTGTGGTACTGGGTGTGGATAAAAGCTATTGGATCATTACCAAAAGGCAAAAAACAGGAAATGCAGTCAAGATTCCTCTTCTATCAAAAGCATTGGATTTGATAAAGCGTTACATGAATGATAAACGGTCTATGATCAATGGTACCTTGTTCCCGAAAATCTCAAATCAAAAACTAAATGCCTATTTAAAAGAAATAGCAGAGCCTGCGGGAATTCAAAAGAACCTCACTTTTCATATGGCGAGACACACCTTCGCTACCACTGTCACCCTGACCAATGGAGTGCCCATTGAAACCATTTCCAAAATGCTGGGCCATACCAAACTGGCAACAACTCAAATTTACGCTAAGGTCATCGAGAGAAAGGTATCCGATGATATGCAAATGTTAAGGGAGAAATTGGAGTTAGATAATCAGGTTGGCGTTCGGGAATTGGAAAACGGATCGAATTGGAAATAAAAATTGAATATTGTTTTACTACTTACCCATATAATTTGTGAATCGTAAGGATTAACTATTTCTTTGAAGTCAATTGATGCTTGGTTTAGTAGGATAAATGGCATAGGCAATAAGGCCATAGAACATGTTGGTAATAAATGCACTAAAGCTTCTTCGGCTAGTGTGCTCGATAAAGCTCTTGGTTTTTAGGATATCATTTAAACTTTCGACCATGGACTCTTTTCAGCACGTTATTCTGTCATGTTGGAGTAAGCATTTGTTGTTATCGTTATTTCTTGTCCTTTTCTGAATAAATAGATCTGATTTTCATATAAATCGAAACTCAATTCAAATTCCTAAACTCGCTCGGCGAATACCCTACCCTTTGCTTGAAAAGCCTTGTGAAATGTTGTGGATATTTAAACCCTAATTCATATGCTATCTCACTTAAAGATTTTGATGGATCAAATACGCGTTCCTTAGCAACTTCTATCAGCTTGTTCTGGATGTACTCTTGGGCCGATTTTCCAGTTTCCTTTTTTACAAGATCTCCAAAATAGTTGGGCGAAAGGTGCAAACGATCCGCAAAGTAACCCACAGTTGGAGTACCATGCTTTTGTGGTTTATCGGATGAAAAGTACTGGCTCAGCAAATTATCAAATTTCTCCAGGGAGCCTATATTTTCAACTTCTCGTGTAATGAATTGTCTATCATAAAAACGAGTGCAATAATCCAAAAAAAGTTCAATATTGGCTACTATCAACTTTTTACTATGCTTGTCCAAGTTTTGTTCCAACTCGAATTGTATTTTTTCAAGTAGGCTTAGAATTACCTTCCGTTCTTTGGCCGAAAGGTGTAGCGCTTCATTACTTGAATAGGAGAAAAAACTATAGCTATGTAATTTTTTGCCCAATTCCGTACCTATCAATAAATCAGGGTGGAAAAGTATTGCATACCCCTTGGGCACATAATCAGGGTCAAAACCCCTTAATTCAATGGTTTGGCCGGGAGCCATAAAGACAAGGGTTCCCTCGTCATAATCGTATGGCTTCCCTCCGTAATGCATTTTGCATCCCTTGGCATCCTTCAAGAAAACAGCATAGCAATTATAATGAAAGGCATCATAGTCTTTGTTTTCGTAGCCTTCTTTGTTTACGTTCTCAAAATCAACGATACCCACTAAAGGGTGCAACACCTCTTGTTTTCTCAAATTAAGATAATCTCCAACGGTGTCGATTTGCAGTACATTTTTCATTGACCTCTAATTTTTTGTTAAAGATAAGCCATTGATTACCAGTAATTCAAACGGTTATTATAAAATCTGTAATAGTGGTAGGTATAACCGTAATTTGGGTAAGTCTTTTTGGTTTTTGACCCACTACTTTTGTATTAAACCAAGAATAGGGAACAAGATTTCGGCCACTATCTTTATCCGTAAAGTTTAAAACATGATGAACTGATTGGGATAATCTTTAAAAAATAAAAAGTGAAAACAAGAACATTAGGAAAGAATCTGAAAGTATCGGAAATCGGTCTCGGTTGTATGGGGATGAGTTTTGGATATGGCCCTGCGAAGGACGAAAAGGAAATGATTCAGTTGATCCGTAAAGCGGTTGAAATGGGGGTAACCTTTTTTGATACCGCCGAAGTGTATGGGCCTTATATTAATGAGGAATTGGTAGGAAAGGCCTTAAAACCGTTTAGAGATCAGGTACAAATAGCGACAAAATTTGGTTTTGGTTATCAAGATGGAAAAGTGACGGGCTTGGACAGTAGTCCTGACACTATTCGGAATATGGTGGATGCTTCCTTACAGCGTTTACAGGTAGATACAATAGATTTATTGTATCAGCATCGGGTTGACCCAAAGGTTCCCATTGAGGAAGTTGCGGGTACGGTTAAGGATTTAATAGCTGAGGGAAAAGTGCAACATTTTGGGCTTTCCGAAGCAGGTGTCGAAGTAATCAAAAGAGCACATTTGGTGCAACCGGTTACTGCCTTGCAGAGCGAATATTCATTGTTTTGGCGGGAGCCGGAAGAAGAAATTATGCCCGTATTGGAAGCATTGGGTATCGGTTTTGTACCTTTTAGTCCCTTGGGGAAAGGATTTTTGACAGGCAAAATAGATAGGAATGCCAGTTTTTCCGATAATGATTTTAGAAGTACCGTGCCTCGATTTTCCAAAGAGAACCTGAGGGATAATTTTGCTTTGGTAGATTTGGTTACGGCTTTTGCCAAGGAAAAAGAGGCCACTCCGGCACAAGTTGCTTTGGCTTGGATTCTTTATCAAAAAACATGGATCGTACCCATTCCCGGTACTACAAAGTCTTCAAGGCTGGAAGAAAATTTAGGGGCTACCGGTATTACTTTTACAGATGGGGAACTGCAACAAATTACGGAGGCTACCTCAAAGATTGATTTGGTGGGTGAACGCTATTCCGAAGCAAACCAGAAAATGATAAACCGCTAGCCAATAGCGAAAAATTAAAAATAATAATAATAATAGGATGAAAAAGCTTCTAACAATTGGTATTGCCATAGTGACTACTGCGTTTCTTGGTGTAACAAATCATGTGAATGCCCAATCCAAACATAATACAATCTTGAATTTGGATGCTAAGCAACAATCGATCATTACCATTGCATCGCTGACCGCAAAAGGCGACCTGCAAACTTTGGAATCCGCTTTAACGGAAGGTCTAGATGCCGGATTGACCGTAAACGAAATCAAGGAAGTCATGGTGCATCTGTATGCCTACTGCGGATTTCCAAGGAGCCTACGTGGTTTACGGACGTTTATCAAAGTTTTGGACGAACGCAAGGCGGAAGTAGTGGAAGATCAGCTAGGGGCGGAAGCTGCCCCAATAGAGGATAACCGTACAAAATACGAACGGGGCAAAGCGAATTTGGAAACCTTGGTACAGGCCAAATTGGACGGTCCTCCGGCCGATTATGCCCAATTCGCCCCGATCATCGAAGTCTTTTTGAAGGAGCATCTGTTTGCGGATATTTTCGACAGAGACATTTTGGATTATCGGCAAAGGGAACTGGTCACGGTTTCCGTTCTGGCAACGATCGGCGGTGTGGAACCTATGTTGCGCTCGCACATGAACATCTGTTTGATTCAAGGAATCACGCCAATTCAATTGAAGGAATTGATGGATGTGGTGGGGAAAAATGTAGATCAGGAAAAAATCGATTCGGCCAAAAAAGTATTGAACGAATTATTGGAATCTAAAAAGCAGTAAGGAAATGAAATATATAGGATTATTCATTTTAATGAGTCTGTTATCAATACATCAGACGATTAGGGCACAAAGCGAGAAAAATCCTTTTGGATTGATATATGAGGGAGCAATTACGGAGAATGTGGATGGAAAAGTCAACTTACATCCTGTTACCTACAAACTGAACGGAATCGATATTGCGGCCAATGTTTATACACCAGCCAATTATGACCGCATAAAGAAATATCCGGCAATAACAATTGCACATCCTAACGGAGGGATAAAGGAACAGACAGCAGGCCTATATGCACAGCATTTGGCAGAGGCCGGTTATATTACTATTACGGCAGATGCTGCCTATCAGGGTGCAAGTGGGGGCCAGCCGCGCCATGCGGACAAACCCCAATTTCGTACCGAAGATATCCGAGGAATGGCCGATTTTATTTCACAGTATCCTGGTGTGGATAGAGAACGTTTAGGTGCTTTGGGCATTTGTGGCGGAGGAGGCTATACGTTGAAAGCGGTTCAATCGGATAAACGATTTAAAGCAGTGGCAACCTTGAGTATGTTCAATACAGGAATTGTACGGAAAAATGGCTTTTTGAATTCGCAGATTTCGACCATTCAAGAAAGGCTAAAGCAAGCTTCAAAGGCAAGAGCACAGGAGGCTGGGGGCGGCGAAATCGTTTATTCCGGTGTAGACGGTATTACCGACGAAGAACTAGCAAAAGTTTCAACTCTTTTTTATCGTCAAGGCTATGAATATTATTTTAGGACCCACGCCCACCCCAATTCCACTTTTCTTTACACCACAAGCAGTTTAATGGATTTAATGGCCTGGAATGCTACTGACGATATTGACCTTATAGACCAACCTTTATTAATGATTGCTGGCAGCAATGCCCAAACATTATATTTGACCTTGGATGCCTTTCCAAAGGCGACCAATGCGAAAAGCAAGGAATTGTTCCTTATCGAAGGCGCAACGCATATAGAAACCTATTGGAAACCAGAATATGTGAATCAAGCAGTAAATAAATTAGTGGACTTTTACCAAAACAATCTTTCAACTACAGACCTATGAACAGAAAAAATCTTTTAGCGATTATATTGATGGGAACGTTTATATTTTCCTGCAAGCAAGCAGCCGAGAAAAATCATACCGTCGATTTGAATTCCCAACAAGAATTGATTTTCCCGAAAGGGGAAAAGGTCACGAACAATAATTTCATTGGTGATGTTTGGGTACATATGCAAGTAATGGCGGATAGTGTGAACCAAAATTCAGTGGGAACAGTAACCTTTGATCCCGGGGCTAGGTCCAACTGGCATTCGCATCCCAAAGGACAAATTATAATGAGTTTGGAAGGCGAAGGGTACTATCAAGAAGAAGGAAGCAGGAAAAGAATACTGCGAAAAGGCGATGTGGTCAAATGCCCTGCAAACACTCCGCATTGGCACGGTGCAAGCGCAGAAAAATCGTTCATACAAATCGCTATAACAAGCAGAGTTGACGGTCCAACGAAATGGCTATATCCTGTGACCGAAGAACAATATTTAAATGGGAATTAAGAAGTACCAACATACTTTCAAATTAATAAAATCTTAGTGATGAAAAAATACATAAAGACAACATGGTTATTGCTTTTAATAGTTCAATTATTGGTAAATGATGTTTATGCTCAAAAGCAGCCCGTTACCCTTTTAGAGCAAGGCAGTTTTACCGTGGGTGGTAGCGTTAAAACCAGCCCCGGTACTTTTGATCCGGTTGCCCATGGAGCCTTCAACCCTTCCAATCAGGCTACCGAAGGACAAACCTTGCATGGGGATCACGCCACCATATTTTATCAGATTCCTGATAATGCAAAAAAATTACCCTTGGTTTTTTGGCATGGGTATGGACAGAGCATGCGTACCTGGCAAACGACCCCAGATGGTAGGGAGGGATTTCAAACGCTATTTTTAAGGCGTAATTTTCCCATATTCCTTATTGACCAGCCCCGTAGGGGATTATCCGGGAGGAGCACGGAACCTACTACGATTTCGGCAGCCACGGATGATCAGTTGTGGTTTGGGATATTCAGATTGGGGACGGGAAGCACATTTTATCCAGATGTTCAGTTTTCTGATGATCCAGAGGCGCTGAACCAGTTCTTTAGGCAAATTACTCCTGATACGGGACCATTGAACATCAACCTTAATATAGAGGCGGTTTCCACTCTGTTCGATAAGATTGGACCAGGTGTTTTGGTAACCCATTCCCATAGTGGCGGCCAAGGCTGGTTGACGGCCTTAAAAAATGGGAACATCAAAGGTATTGCATCCTATGAACCCGGCAGTAATTTTGTCTTTCCAGAAGGGGAAGTCCCTGAGACCATCCCCTACGTGGGAGGAGCATTAAGTGCGAGAAGCGTTCCCATGACAGAGTTTAAACGATTGACGGAAATACCCATTGTTATCTATTATGGGGATTATATACCCAACGAACCTGTAGCGCATCCTGGCCAGGAACAATGGCGTGCCGCCTTGCAAATGGCAAAGCTTTGGACGGCCACGGTGAACAAGCATGGGGGTGATGTCACCTTGGTACACCTTCCAGAAAAGGGTCTTAAGGGAAATACGCACTTTCCGATGTCCGACCTGAACAATGAAAAGGTAGCCGTACTGCTAGCGGAATGGCTAAAAGAAAAAGGGTTGGATAAAAAATGACACTATGCTGACTAAAAAATTGGGGCTGTTATTGGTATTACTGCATATGCCTATAATTGGTTTGGGGCAAAGCGATGATGCCCTAAAAGCGGATACTTATCAAGGGAAAATGATGGTTCGCATCGCAGAACTTGAAATTGAGACGGACTATCTGGATGAATATTTGGAGATACTCAAAGAGGAGTCGGAAGCATCACTTAGGCTGGAGCCCGGGGTAATCTGCATTTACCCCATGTTTCAAAAGGAAAATCCTACACAGATACGACTTTTGGAAATTTATGCCAATAAGGAGGCTTACGAATCGCATTTGAAAACACCTCATTTTCAAAAGTATAAATCAACCACAGCAGAAATGGTAAAGGATTTAAAACTGATTGATATGGAAGCTATTGATCCTGAATCGATGTCGATGGTTTTCAAAAAATACAAGTTCTAGTTCGAGATGGGCGAGTAACTTTGGATGCTGGAAGCTATCTGTTCAACATCCGATACTCCTGAGGGGTAAATCCCACCTTTTTCTTAAAAAATTATAATGAAGTGCTCTGGGTACACTGTACCTAAAGTTAAATTTGGAACAATAATCATCGACCCTGATCTAATCTTTTGTGTTGGACATAGAAGAAAACTGTTGTTCGAATTTAGTTAATACTTTGTGAACAAATGGTTTATACTCCTGTAATCCGTAATAATGGTAGGTAAATCCGTAATTGTGGTAAGCCTATCCTTTGAATTATACCATAGCTTTGGAAGAGGTAATTTATAATCTAAATCAATTAAATAAAACAAAATGAGAGCATTATTGATAGGCTTTTTTATAGGTATGCTAAGCATATCTTCCTTTGCGCAAGACGCTATTTTTCCTATGGGGGCAAAAGCGAAAAACGTACACCATACCGGTGATATTTGGCTTACGCATGTTGTAGATGCTGATGAAACTTTTAAACATAGCGTAGCCCAAGCGGTTTCAGCACCTGGAGCATTTCTTAACTGGCATTTACATCCAGATGGCCAACAATTGTTGATCACTAACGGAGTTGGTTTTTATCAAGAAAAAGGAAAGGAAGTACAAGTTATGCGAGCTGGTGATGTAATCAAATGCCTTCCCAACGTAGAACATTGGCATGGTGCTACTCCTAAAAGTGCGGTAACCTATTTGGCGATAAGTGGTCCCACACCTACCAAGTGGACGGACGAACTTAGTGTTGAGGATTATAACAAAATACCGCTTCCTGAAATTAACAATTCAAGTCTTGAAAATGAGATCATGGAACTTTCTAAAGCCAAATGGAAATGGATGGCCGATAAGGATGTAGACAAGTTAGCCAATTTGTTTCATGACAAATCAAGGTTTGTGCACATGAGCGGCTCTTGGAAAAAAGACAGGGAATTGGAAATCATCGAGACGGGAAGCATTTGGTATAAAAATGCCGATGTACACGATGTGGTCGTGGAAACTTTTGATGACAATACCGTGGTACTTTGGAATAGAATAACACTTACGGCCCATGTCCGGGGAAATGATGTAACCACTGAATTTACGGTCACCGAATTCTATAAAAAAGAAGGCGACGACTGGAAATTATTGGACCTCACCTTTAGCAGCGTTCGCGATACCCATGAAATTGCACATTAATACATCAGAACTAATAATTTATAAAAATGCACAGAAAAATAATACTAAGTCTATTGGTTATGCTTATCACAGGACAAGTCGCCCTTGCCCAATCGACTGATTTAGAAAAGGAAATCAGAGAGCTGTCCACCCAAAAATGGCAATGGATGGCCGATAAGGATGCGGACAAATTGGAAGACCTTTTTCATGACAAGGCCAAGTTCGTCCACATGGGCGGCACGTGGGGAAAGGACCGCGAAGTAGAAATCATTAGAGGTGGGTTCATCCACTACAAAAAAGCCGATGTCCATGAAGTCATGGTCGAAGTTTTGAATGATAATACCGTTATACTTTGGAACCAAATTACACTTTTGGCCGTGGTCGGCAGCAATGAAGTGACCAATCCCTTTATGGTAACGGAAGTTTATGTAAAGGAGAATAACACTTGGAAATTGGCCGATCTGACCTTTAGCAAAACAATGACTCGGGAATAACTTGAACAACTCAACCTAATAAACACAAAAATGAAAAAATACATTTTAGGATTGATGGTACTCCTTGGAGTTACTATTTCCGCGCAAGAAAGTGCACCCAAAGTAAAGACCGAATTAGGGGTAATTCGAGGTGTCCATGAAGATGGTGTAGCCAGTTTTAAGGGAATACCGTTTGCTGCTCCACCAGTTGGTGAGTTCCGTTGGAGATCCCCTCAACCATTATCCCCCTGGGAAGGTGAATTGGATGCTACGGAATTTGGTGCCAACTGTGCACAGTCCGGATGGGGCGGTGCCCTGGGAACCATCAATGATGGTTCATCCGAAGATTGCCTTTACTTAAATGTGTGGAAACCGGCTGATGCAAATACGGGTGCTAACCTGCCTGTCATGGTTTGGATCCATGGTGGGGGCTTTGTTGGCGGTAGTGGTTCCGGAGCGGGAATCGCGGGTGATGAATTTGCGAAGAAGGAAGTGGTTTTAATCACCATCAATTACCGTCTGGGGCGTTTGGGGCATTTTGCATTTCCAGCGTTGAGTACCGAACATCCTGAAGAACATAAAGGCAGCTATGCTTATATGGACCAAATTGCAGCGCTGCAATGGGTGCAAAAGAACATTGCCGCTTTTGGTGGTAATCCTGATAACGTAACCATATTCGGTTTTTCCGCAGGTGGAGTATCCGTACATTCCTTAATGACCATTCCCGATGCAAAAGGCCTTTTCCATAAGGCCATTAGCGAATCTGGTGGCGCCCGTGATGGTGTACTTACCGGAAGGCCTATAAAGGAAGAAAATGCATCCCCTTTTTATCCCGTTTCCGCGGAAACCATTGGAATTAACTATGCGAAAAAACAGGGTATAGAAGGCACGGATGCCGATGCCTTGGCCAAGTTACGCGCTTTACCCGTGGAAAAAATTGTGGATGGCGGTCAGGAAACGGATGGTGAAGGAGGTCTAAGAACTTATTCAGGACCTATTTTGGACGGTGCATTGGTGGTAGAAACAGCTGAAAGTGCCTATAAAGCAGGTAGACAAATGCAAATACCATTGATGATCGGTTCTAACAGCGCCGAAATCGGGGGTAGTTTTGTCAACAACAGTAAGACAAAAGAAGAACTGTTTTCACTTTTTGGCGATTTTAAGGAAGAAGCACAAGCTGCCTATGATCCTGATGGAAGCAAAGAATTCGAAGAGGTCATTACCAAGTTCAATACCGATTGGGTGTGGGGAGAACCGGGACGTTTTGCCGCTAGGGCTTTCGCGGAAAAAGGGGAACCTACGTTTATTTACCATTTTGGTTTTGTACCCGAACCTATGAAGGAAAGAATGAAATACGGTGCCGGCCATGGTTCCGAAGTTGGCTATGTGTTTAATAATCTTGATGCACGTTGGGGCAATCCCGAGACCACTCCAGAGGACAAGAAGGTGGCGGAACTTATGAACGGATACTGGGTAAATTTCGCCAAGACCGGAAACCCGAATGGAGAAGGATTACCAAACTGGCCGGTCTATACTAAAAATGAAGGTGAAATTTTGGATATACAGTTAGATGGTGAAGCCGTTGGAAAATCAGATCCAAGAAAAGCGAGATTGGATGTCATTGAAAAGGGTGTCAAACTCAGAAACGAACTTCAATCACGTAGTATATAAACCTGTTGTGCATTCCATGAATAAAATTAACAACATAGTGGCAGTAACGGTATTGTTTTTAACCTTAATGGGTGAAGGTTTTTCACAAACCAATCGGGTTATTGAGGTATTTCCTGAGGGAACGGTTTTGCATGCCAATATTAACTATGCCAACGACACATTGCAAAAACATTTGTTGGATATCTATTTGCCCCAAAAAGTATCCGGTAAAATACCCTTGGTGGTTTTTGTGCATGGCGGCGGTTGGTTGGTCAACGACAAATACGCCGATATCGGGTACATGAAAGAAACCGTTGCTGAAATTGTTTCCAATGGTTTTGCTTTGGCCTCCATTGATTATCGTTTCGCGACCCAAGCTGTTTTTCCTGCCCAAATTCAAGACTGTAATCGTGCAGTTTCCTTTTTGGTCGAAAATGCAGATGCCTACGGGTTGGATAAAGATCGGATTGCCGTCATGGGGTTTTCCGCAGGCGGGCATTTAGCCTCCTTGATGGGGCTTTCAAAAAACAATGATATTCCCGATTTCTTTATGCCGAAAACCACAAAAGAATTTGATTTTAAGGCCGTGGTGGATTTCTACGGACCCGCCGAACTTATTTTATTCCCAGGGGCCAATGATGCCAAATCGCCTGAAGCTTTATTGATTGGAGCTCCTCCACTTGATAGACCTGACTTGGCCAAGATGGCTAGTCCGGTGACCTATGTGGATGAGAACGATCCTCCTTTTCTGATTGTTCATGGGGAAAAGGATAATTTGGTCTCGCCCAGGCAATCACAACTCTTAAGTTCATGGTTGACGGTGAATGGTGTTGAAAACGAATTGATCGTGGTTAAGGAGGCTCCTCATTTTGGAGAAATGTTCGATGTAGATGACATTAGGGCCAAAGTTTTGAATTTTCTTGAAAGGAATTTGAAATGAAAATATTCGCTGTTTTATTTCTATTGATTTCAAACTGTTCCAGTTCACAATCCCTTAAGGTTGATGATACATCGGCTATTGTACCTCACTCGCAGAAGACTTTGATATTGTACCTCTCCCGTACCAAAAACACAAAGGCTCTTGCGGAAATCATACACAATGAACTAGGTGGAGATTTAGTAGCGTTGGAATTAGTGAATCCATATCCCGAAGATTACGATGCCATTGTAAAGCAAGTGGCCCAAGAAAATGAAACCGGATTTTTGCCTCCCTTGAAGACCAAGGTGGACATTTCGAAATATGATACGATCTTTTTGGGCTTCCCTACTTGGGGCATGCAGTTGCCACCTCCATTGAAAAGTTTTTTAAATGATTATGATTTCACAGGAAAAACAGTTATTCCCTTTAATACTAATGCGGGATATGGTGAGGGAAGCAGCATAAAAACAATAAGGAAATTAGGTCCCAATATTACCATTTTAGAAGTATTCTCTATAAAAGGTGGAATAGAACGCGATGGAATTTATTTGACAATCAAAGACAGTAGAGAAAGGGAAGTAAAATCCGAAGTAAGACAATGGCTTAAAAAAATTGGCGTGATCCATTAGGAATTAACAGTAAGGGATCATATCAAGCAATATAAATTTTGTAAATTCAACATATTCAAACTCTTGCAAGAAAATCATGGCAGACTTCAATCTAAACATCAACGGAAAAACACAGAAAGTAGAGGTAGATCCCAATACCCCGATGCTTTGGGTATTGCGAGACCATATGAAATTGGTCGGCACTAAATTCGGCTGCGGAATCGCACAATGTGGTGCCTGTACCATCCATTTAGGCGACACTGCGGTGCGCTCTTGCCAGTTGCCCGTTTCGGCTGTCGGCGAACAGCAAATTACCACCATCGAAGGATTATCCGAGAACGGAGACCATCCCGTGCAAAAGGCATGGCTTGAAGTAGATGTACCCCAATGCGGTTATTGTCAAGCGGGACAGATCATGACCGCTTCTGCTTTGTTGAAAAGCAACCCCAATCCTACGGATACCGAAATCGAATCGGCTATGAACGGTAATATTTGCCGTTGCGGTACATACACCAGAATTAAAAAAGCGGTAAAAATGGCCGCAGCCAACTCAGCTAATTTATAAAAAACAGCCTTATGACACTTGTAAAAACTAATATAGGAAGACGTGCTTTTATAAAAAACACAAGCCTTGCAGGGGGCGGGCTAATTCTTGGCTTTAGCTGGCTAAATTCTTGTAAGCCCAAACAAGCCGCAGAAATGGCCGCAATAGAAATGCCAAAAGAATGGTTTGATATTAATGCGTATTTAAAGATTGGAGATAATGGTGTTATAACAATTCAGTGTCCAAACCCAGAATTTGGACAGGGGGTTATGACCTCTATGCCCATGATAGTAGCAGAGGAATTGGATATTGCTTGGAAAGACGTTCTGGTGGAACAAGCTCCGTTTAATGCAGAATTATATGGCAATCAATTTACAGGTGGTAGTAGAGGCATAATGTCTCGTTGGGCAGGTTTACGTATGGCGGGTGCTACGGCAAGGCAAATGCTTTTAGAAGCTGCAGCACAGGCCTGGCAAGTACCTGCAAATGAAATCACTACGGCTGACGGTGTTTTAAGTCACGAAGCATCTGGTAAAAAGGCGGGTTACGGTGAAATGGCATCCGCAGCTTCACAAATTACGGTCCCTGAAGAAGTGCCACTAAAAGCGGTGAAAGACTTTAAGATTATAAGTCGTTCCAAGAAAAATATAGAAGGAGATAAAATAGTCACGGGGAAACCACTATTCGGTATTGATTACCAATACGAGGGTGCTTTAATAGCGATGGCCGCCCATCCTCCAGCATTTGGAATGAAATTAAAATCTTTCGACGGTTCTTCTATAATAAATATGCCTGGCATAGTAGATGTTTTTGAAATTAATACCTATGAAGAGGGTTATGAGCAAAATTATTTTGATACCAACACCTTTACGAATTTGGTGGTAATCGTTGGTAAAACTACTTGGGAAGTAATGAATGCAAAAAAGGCCTTAAAAGTAGAATGGGAACCTTTTTCTGAAAGTACTTTTAACATGAATATGTTCGGTAACAAAAGAGAGGTAACTATACCCAGCGGCTTGGAAAGTACAGAAATGCATAACGCCAAAATGGCCGAATATGCTTCAAAACCTGGGCGAGAAGTTCGTAAAGATGGAAACCCGGATGCAGCATTTAAAAATGCGGCTAAGGTAATTGAAAGGTCATATAGTTGTCCGTTTTTGGCGCATAACTGTATGGAGCCTATGAACTTTTTTGCCCATGTAACGGAAGATTCCGCAAAGCTGGCCGGACCTCTGCAAGCTCCGGGATTTATAGAAGGTACGCTGTCAGCTAGATTAGGATTGCCAGTTGAGAAAATTGATATTGAAATGACCCGTATGGGAGGTGGATTCGGAAGAAGGGCATATGCCCATTATGCTGTAGAAGCTGCGGTCATATCAAAACATGTAAAAGCTCCGGTTAAATTAGTCTACAATAGAGAAGATGATATGACTTTTGGTATTTTCCGTCCATCGTATCATGCCACTTATAAAGCCGCTTTAGACGAGAATAACAATTTAATTGCTTTTCATGTAAAAGCTGGCGGAATACCTGAAACTCCATTGTTTGCAAACCGTTTCCCAGCAGGTGCGGTAGATAACTATTTGGCGGAATCATGGGAAATTAACTCAAACATTACAGTGGGTGCTTTTCGTGCTCCGCGCTCTAACTTTATGGCAGGTGTAGAAAATTCCTTTTTGGACGAAGTAGCGGAAGTAGCAGGGAAAGACCCGATACAGTTTCGATTGGACTTGCTGTTAAGAGCCAAGGACAATCCTGTAGGAGATAATAACGATTATGAAGCGGAACGTTATGCGGGTGTCCTAAAATTAGTAAGGGATAAATCGAATTGGCAAAACAACATAGATGGTAAATACAGAGGTGTATCCGCTTATTTCTGTCATAATAGTTATGCCGCACATGTGCTAGATATTGTAATGGAAGATGGTAAACCCAAGGTTGAAAATGTAGTCTGTGCCATTGACTGTGGTGTTGTAGTAAACCCTGATGCCGCTACGAACATGGCTGAAGGTGCAATTGTAGACGGGGTTGGAAATGCATTGTATGGCGGACTCACATTTAAAGATGGAAGCACAGTACAATCTAATTTTGATACCTATCGTATTATTCGCCACAGTGAAGCTCCAAAAAACATTGATGTACATTTTGTAGAAAACGAAATAAACCCTACAGGTTTGGGTGAACCACCTTTTCCGCCAGTATTAGGGGCATTGGCAAACGCGTTATATAAAGCGACAGGAAAGCGACATTACGAACAGCCCTTTGCGGTTGAGAGGAGGATTGTTGGGTAGATTTTCATTAAAACTGAGAACAAAAATACATTTTTGATTGGCCATCCTTCCAATTATATTGTTTTCTGGCTTTATAAAGCCAACAATTTAGAGCACCTTACCTATTTTCTTAAATCTTGCCAAGTAATTGTCGTTTATCAAACCATACCAAATAAAAGTTTGGTTAGATCAAAATTTTTTTATGATTCTTGATGAATGTACCTACTTTAAAATGCCATAATCCACAATTGAACAATCATCTTTGTCAGATTATCCCGATTTAAGAGAGGTTAAAGAGGTGGCTTGTTTCCTATAACATCCAATATGTGAAATCATCAATTATTTACGCTTATCTTACAGTTTTTGCCAGCAAATATGCATATTTGTTTCGTGTTTAAATGTTATCAGGATGCAAAAGGACAAAAGGCAGGATTTAATAGTAGAAATAATTCAGGCAGAGGGGAAAGTGGCCACCCATGATTTAGCTAAAAAACTTTTGGTCTCCGAGGATACTGTCCGCAGGGATCTTAATGAAATGGCCAAAAAAGGATTACTCTCAAAGGTTCATGGGGGGGCTATCTCCTCCATTCAGAAATTGTACTACTATAACGACAATGTGGTAAAAAACCAAGAGGAAAAGAATTGTATCGCTAAAAAGGCCATTGGCCTGTTGCAAAATGGCATGTCCATTATTATAAGCGATGGCACTACCAATCTTGCCTTTGCCCGAAATATTCCCAAACATTTAAAGGCCACCGTATTTACTTATTGTCTGCCCATAGCGATGGAATTGACAGCGCATCCAGAAATAGAGATCATCTTTTTGGGCGGTAAAATCGAAAAAAAATCCATGGTCAGCCTAGGAAACGAGGTAGTTGATAAATTTTCCAATATTCATGCTGATATTTGTTTTCTTGGTACAGGTAGCATTGGCCATCGAGAGGGGATTACTGAAGGTTCCTATGATGTTTCCTTAATAAAACGGTCCATTGTAACCGCATCCGATATGGTCATTTCCCTCGCTACATCAAATAAACTGGGGAAAAGGCAATCCTATACCATTTGTAAGCCGTTGGAAATCAATTATCTTATTACGGAACTTGAGCCATCAAACCACAGGTTATCGGAATTTTCCAAGATTGGAGTACCCTTGCTCTAACCCTATACTGCTTCCACAAAGGTCAAGAAGCTTTAAGAGCAGAATCCATATTGATAGATGTGCGTTTTTAATGCGTGTTTTTATTAATAATTGCTTTTTGTATTCATTTTTTAATATATTTATATCAAATTCAATGCATATTTTATGAAACATGCTCAGGCGGTTATCGGCATCGACATCGGTGGAACAAAAATCTCCGCCGCTTTGTTTCAAGCCGATGGTCAAATATTGCGGAAAGAAACCCAACTTTTGAATCAGAGAAAAGGTTATGTCGTTATTGACATGATTTCAAACATGGTCCGATCGCTTTTGCATTACTCCAGGAACAGAACATATAAGGTAACTGCCATTGGGGCTTGCATTCCTGGTATTTACAATCCCGTTAAGAAAACTGTGTGGGCGCCCAATATTCAGGGATGGAATCATATTCCACTTTTGGAAGAACTTAAAAATCGTCTGGAAATCCCTCAAATAAAACTTATCATAGAGAGCGACCGGTCATGTTATATATTGGGCGAAATCTGGAAAGGAGCCGCCAAGGGCTGTACCGATGCAATTTTTATCGCTGTAGGTACTGGAATAGGAGCAGGAATACTGTCCAATGGGAGAATCATAAACGGCAATAGTGGTATTGCCGGTGCCATAGGGTGGATGGCCATGGAGCCTCCTTACCTTAACAAATATGATTCATGTGGTAATTTTGAATACTACGCTTCTGGGGATGGGATTGCAAGAAGTGCTGTCGAAACCTTAAGAATAAAAAAGGCCTCTCACAGCACATTAGCTTCTATTCCTTGCGATCAGCTTACGGCGCATCATGTTTTCGATGCCTACACAAAGAAAGACCCGGTGGCCACCGAGGTGATTGAAAAAGCGATTAGGCACTGGGGCATGTCAGTTGCTAATCTCGTGAGTATATTCAACCCGCAGAAAATAATCTTTGGCGGTGGGCTTTTTGGTCCCGCCAGTCAATTTTTAGACCGCATTTTAGAGGAAGCCAAAAAATGGGCCCAACCACTTTCCATACAAGAGGTACAACTAGAGACTTCCATCCTACAAGGAAATGCAGGATTGATAGGAGCAGGGTATTTGGCCATAAGCAATATAAAAGACAAAGTAAATGTCAAATAAAGGTTATAAGAACCAGTACGTATTCTCTGCCGCCTGCGTGGGCATGCTTATCTTTGGGGTCGTCATGATCTCCTTGGGTTCCATTTTACCTGAGGTGACTACCAAATTCCAACTAGATGGAGCCAAAGCCGGGTCATTGTCAACCTTATTGCCCACAGGCATTTTGGTTGGCTCGCTGGTTTTCGGTCCATCCGTAGATTGGCTGTCATATAAAAGAATTCTGATCGCTGGAACCCTGTTTACCTTAATGGGTATCGAAGGACTCGTGTTCTCAGAAATGCCCGTTTTTCTAAAACTATCCGTTTTTAGTGTTGGTCTTGGTGGTGGAATATTGAACGGCACTACCAATGCACTTGTTTCAGAGATCAGTGAAGAAGACCATGGTGCAAACCTGAGTTTGCTCGGGGTCTTTTTTGGAGTCGGTGCCCTCGCAACACCTTTTATCTTGGGAATGTTGAAGGGATGGTATTCTTTTGAGACCATTTTCGCATTGCTAGGTGTTTTAATGGTCTTGCCCGTGTTATTTTTTATGTTCGTTCAATTTCCCGGATCAGCAAAAACATCAGGCGTTTCCATAAGAGAAGGGCTTAAAATGGTAAAGGATCCCATGTTGTTACTGTTCGGTTTCATCCTATTTTTTCAAAGTGGGATCGAGGGCCTTACCAATAACTGGACCACCACTTATATGGAAACAAATAAGCAACTCAAGGCATCAACAGCCCTTTTCGTCTTATCCTCATTCGTAGGTGCCATAACTGTTACACGTATTTTATTGAGCAAGATCTTGCGCACCTTCAATCCGCTAAAAATTATGGTCATAGGCTTGGCCATTGCCTTTTTTGGTTGCCTATTGATTCGGTACGGCGCTTCCTACACAATATTAATCGCAGGGATGGTGGCTATCGGAATAGGCATATCGGCAGGATTCCCGGTTATTCTGGGATACATAGGCCAGATCTATACGCGGCTATCCGGAACGGCCTTCAGCATTGTTATTACTATTGCCCTGATAGGTAATGTTATCGCGAATTATTTGATGGGGCACGTTTCGCAATACCAGGGCACCATGGTGCTACCTTATTTGATTATGGGTGCAATAATACTGATGCTCACCCTGATTTTCATAACCAACAAAAAATATCAAATAAAAATAAATTAAAATTCAGTTTTATGTTAGCAAAACAATGGCTTGACAATGCCAGAAATGTGATGAACAAAATAGAGAACACCCAAATGGAAAACATTAAAAAGGCGGCCACCATCATGGCAGATTCCATAGAAAAGAGGAAATGGGTGCATACTTTTGGTTGTGGCCATGCCACACTGCCCATAGAGGAAATGTACCCCAGAATTGGCGGTTTTGTCGGGTTTCATCCTATAGTCGAATTGCCCTTAACTTTTTTTACCAACATTGTAGGGCAAATGGGGGTAGATCAGTTTATTTTTCTTGAGAGGGTAGAGGGTTATGGAAAGGAGATTATGAAAGGGCATAATTTCGATGAGGAGGATACTATGTGGTTGTTTTCGCATACGGGCGTAAATGCAGTAAACATTGATATTGCCCTTGATGCTAAGGAAAAGGGTATGAAAGTCATTGTTTATGGCTCCGCAGCGGAGGCCAAAGGAAAGACAACTGCACATTCCTGTGGCAAGACATTGTTCGAATTGGCCGATATTGTGGTGGATTCATGCGCACCCGCGGAAGATGCATCGGTTCCACTAAAAAATCATATCGATAAAATAGGACCGGTATCCACAATGGCATTTGTGACAACTGTTTGGATGACCGTGACCACTGTGGCCGAAATACTTGCTGACAGGGGCGTTCAATTGCACATCCACCCATCGCACAATATTCCGGGCGATTCGACCTCCAAACAGCGATTAGCCGATGCGCTAAGGGAGTACAAAGGAAGGATAGCCTCAGTATAAATGTAAAATTATGGTACCTTTAACTATCAATGCGGACGATTTTGGAATGAGCAATGTCTTTAATGATTTTATCATTGAATTACTTGTCAATGAGAGAATGATATCGACTACGGTGATGGTCAAACGAATTTCTAAAGTTCAGAAGTTAAGGATACAACATCTCAGATTCATTAAAGAAACTTTGGATATCAGTGAAGGTTTGCAGGTTGAGTTCACCAATGACCAACATTTGGAGCAAATTCAAGACCAGTATCGGAAATTTATAGATTTATTTGAATCCGCACCGAGCCATATGGATGTTCACAAGGAACATTTACACACAAAATACCATGGTCTTGTGGGCAATTTCTGTAAATCCGAGAATTTGCCATTCAAAAATCACGGTAAAAAATTTCCCGTTTTGGCAACCACCTCAAAAAAGTACTTTAACGGTTCCATTAATGGTTTTGGCCCCATTTACAAATGGTTGAATAATTTGGAAGATGGCCAATTCTTTGAACTCGTTGGTCATCCCGAAAGGTATTACCCACATTGTTACTTTAGCCTCAACGCGCAATGCAATTGGGATTTGGACCATATTGACAAAATCAATCCAAATCTTAAAAAATACTCGATTGAGCCCATAAGTTTCAATTATCTCAATAACTCTAAAACAACCCAAGTAAAACAGGGCTAGAATATAACTTTACTATGAAAAAATACATTTTACTGATTGGTATTATTGTCTTGATTTTATCGTGCGCCAATAGCCGTACAAAAGAAAGCTCGGCTATTGCAGTCGTTAGGATAAATCAATTGGGCTATTTACCCGAAAGCATAAAGGTTGCTGTTTTTGGAGCGAAGGACAAGGTGGTACTGGAGTCGTTCACGCTGCACAATGCAGAAACTGATGAAGAGGTATTCGCATCGACCTCTCCTGAACCGAAAGGGGCCTACGGCCCGTTCGAGTCCACTTATCGCTTAAATTTCAGCAAATTTATCACCCCAGGCACCTATTACATTAAAGCAAAGGCCATAAAATCTCCAATATTTCAGATCAACGCGGATGTCTATGACCATACTGCAGATTTCCTTCTGGAATACATGCGCCAGCAGCGTTGTGGGTATAACCCTTACTTGACGGATTCCTGTCACCTTGACGACGGATACATCCTTTACAACCCAACTAAGGAGGGACAGCGAATCGATGTTACCGGAGGATGGCACGATGCAACGGATTACCTCCAGTATACCGCCACTTCTGCCAATGCCGTTTCCCAACTGTTACTGTCCTATCGGGATAATCCAAAGGCCTTTGGCGATGCTTACAGGGCCAATGGTCTGCCCGGGCCCAATGGTATTCCCGATATTTTGGACGAAGCCAAATGGGGAATGGACTGGTTAAAAAAAATGAACCCCTCTCCCACCGAGTTTTACAACCAAATCGCGGATGACCGTGACCATGCTGGGTATCGGTTGCCCAACAAAGATTCCGTGGTGTACGACCCTAATAGGAAGGGGCGACCTGTTTATCTCGCCAGTGGCGAAAAACAGGGAGTACTCAAATACAAAAATCGATCCAACGGTGTTGCCTCAACGGCTGGAAAGTATGCCTCGGCCTTTGCTTTGGGTGCCATGGTCCTGAACGATTTTTACCCGGACTATACGGAAGACCTACCAAAACGTGCCATTGATGCCTATAAATATGGAGTGCAAAACCCAGGCGTAAGCCAGACCGCACCAGGCGGGGCACCCTATTTTTATGAAGAAGATAACTGGGTCGATGACATGGAATTTGCGGCAAGTAGCCTGTATAAATTGACCCAAAACAAAAATTTTAAGGAACAGGCCATGAAATATGCCTCCGAGGAAAAAATCACTCCTTGGATCGGCCGGGATACTGTAGTTCACTATCAATATTATCCGTTTATGAACACGGGGCACTATGAGCTGGCCTCCGCTCTGAATGACAAGGAAAAGGAGACTGTTGCCTCCTACTATGATATGGGCTTGCAACTTTTGCACGACCGCGGTAAGGACAACCCTTTTTATATTGGGGTTCCTTTCGTGTGGTGTTCCAATAATTTGGTGACCGCCGCTGTAACCCAGAGTAGGTTATATCATCGGTTGACAGGTGATGAAACCTATCTTGAGATGGAGGCGGCTTTGCGAGATTGGCTTTTTGGCTGTAATATATGGGGCACTTCCATGATCGTTGGGCTGCCAGAGCATGGCGATACCCCAGTAGACCCACATTCATCCCTTAATCTTCTTGAAGGATATCAAACCGATGGTGGCCTTATTGATGGTCCGGTCTATGGTTCCATAGCCAATAGTTTGATAGGGGTAGAACTGCACGATGCGGATGAATATGCGGAATTCCAATCCGATCTGGTTGTCTATCAAGATGACGTTGGAAGTTTTTCCACCAACGAACCTACCATGGACGGCACGGCTTGTTTGGTCTATTATCTTTCGGCCATGGAAGATAATAGCCTTGCAAATGGCCGCCACAAGAAGCACTATACCTATGACGGCAGTGGTGCCATCATTCGGGGCGACACCTTGGAAAAGAAAATACATTTGATGTTTTCTGGTGACGAATACGCTGATGGCGCTGAGGAAATTCTGAACACACTACATAAAAATGATATTAAGGCTTCTTTCTTTTTTACGGGCAACTTTTATCGAAATGAAGAGTTTGCACTATATATCAAAAAGGCCAAAGAACAGGGGCATTACCTTGGCGCGCATTCAGACCGTCATTTATTGTACAACGATTGGCAGGACAAAAAACTATTGGTCAGCCAAGAAAAATTCAAATCTGACCTAAAAGCTAATTATAAAGAAATGGAGAAGCATGGTATTCGAAAAGAGGATGCAACATTCTTCTTGCCCCCCTTTGAATGGAACGATGAGATCATAACACAGTGGGCTGACCAAATGGACATTACCATCATAAATTATTCCCCTGGCACATTTTCGCATGCGGACTACACTACGCCAAAAATGGAAAATTACAAAAGCACTGATACTATCATTCAATCAATATTTTCATATGAACAAAAGGAAAATTTGAACGGTTTTATGTTACTATCACACGTTGGAACAGATTCAGATCGTACCGACAAATTTTATTATAAACTGGACTATGTAGTGAAAAGCTTAAAGGAGAGGGGATATGAGTTTGTTCCCTTAGAGGATCTGATGGACTTTAAAAATTGAATGTAGAAGTAAGCCTAACAAGTAGGAAGAATCAAAATAATGAAATGAGAAAAGCCACTGCCATTGCCCATACTCGGATTAATACTATTGATGTAATGAGGGCGTTGGCCATGTTTCTGATGATTTTTGTCAACGACCTATGGTCCCTCACTGGGGTGCCTGATTGGTTAGGGCACACTTTGGCCGAAGAGGATGGCATGGGGTTCTCTGATGTAATCTTCCCCCTTTTTTTGTTCATTGTGGGCTTGTCTATTCCCCTGGCCATTAATGTAAGGTTTAAGAGAAAGGAGACTTATTCCGCAATCATTGGCCATATTGCTACTAGAACATTTGCCTTACTGGTCATGGGCTTTTATATGGTCAATTGCGGAGTAATAAATCAAGAACTCACCGGAATGGATGAAATCATTTGGCAAATTCTTATGGTGGCCGCATTTTTTTTATCTGGGTAGACTATAATAGACTGCCCAATTTACACAAGGGCTTGATTTGGGGTTTTCAGATTACGGGCTGGGTTATCCTGATTTATTTAGCTTGGATCTACAGGAGTGGGACAACGGAATACATCGAATGGATGCGGCCAAGATGGTGGGGTATTTTGGGTCTTATCGGTTGGGCATATTTGCTCAATAGTTTGGTTTACTTATTGGTCCACAAAAGGTTTGGCCATGTTTTGGTGGTTTTTCTTTTCTTATTGTTTATGAACGTGCAGGAAAACGGCTTTTTTGAATTTCTTCCCAGTTTCAGGTTTGTCATTAGCGCATCAAACCATGTATTGGTCATGGCCGGCATGTTGTGTACTATGTTCTATCTCAGGTTCAAGAAAGAAGAACTGCAAATAAACCGGTTTTTAGGGTTGATCGGTCTAGCAGGAGGATTTTTTGCTTTCTATGGATTTTTGATTCGACCCGCTTTTCCAATTTCCAAAATATTGGCCACACCCTCATGGACCTCTATCTGCATAGGAATCAGCCTTTTGTTTTACGCCCTGCTCTTTATTGTTGTGGAAATGAAGGGCAATTATAGATGGGCCTATCCCATCAGGGCAGCTGGAACCAGTACCCTTACATGCTACATTATGCCCTATTTCATATATCCCGGTATTGTGCTTTTTGGTTTCCAGTGGCCCGGTATTCTCACCGATGGATTTCTTGGAATCGTAAAATCACTTTTGTTCTCTTTGGCGATCATATTGTTTGTCGGAATGCTTGAGAAGACAAATCTCCGCCTGAAGGTATAATTTTCATCGTTGGCGGCAAGTTTACTATCAAGCGGAAAATCTTTTAAGCCTTACTAATCGAACCTTTTTTAGGACAGTGTTTTATCCTGTTCAGGGAAGAGGTTTAAAGTTTTCACCCTCGTCTTCGTTAGAATTTAATCGCCGTTTTTCGTTTGAGTACCCTGATAAACTGTCTTAAAACCTGCATCTTGGCCGTCTTTTCTCTAGGTAAGCCAATGGCCGTTTTCTTTTTATGGGTCTCCATCGAAAGTTGGTTGCAGTCCAGATAAAATTTTTTCGATTTGATTTCCTGTTGGACCTTTCTTGCAGGATTATAGCTATTAGTTATAAGGGGGTATACATAAATCAGTAAAGTTTAATTTACTTTTTTGGTTTGGTTAATAATACCCTTCAAGCTTACGCCAATAGAATTGTCAAGTATTTCCCTTGCGCTATAATCAGTAGGTAAAGCATTGTAGGTTATAATTTTATCTAAACTCATAAGATGAAATTCACAGAATAAATCGGTATGTATAGATTTGTCTATTGTTCCTATCAACTGTCCTTCGTCCAAAAAATTTTTAATAATTCCAAAAATTATTTTTTTACGATTCTGGTCATAAATCTTATAGCTATCAGAATAATATTTTTTTAAATCTAAATGAAAAACAGGGGTAACTTTCATTAAATAATCTAAGGCGTATTCATAAATCTTCTCTATCTTTTGGATTGAGGAGTTATTATTACCTATAATCCTATTTATAGCTTTAAAATGTAATTCAAAAAGAAATTGAATTACCTTATTTACTAATTCTTCTTTTCCAGCAAAATGTTTGTACAATGTCTTTTTTGATATACCCAATGTTTCAGAAATATCATCCATTGTGACCTGTTTTATACCATAGGCTTCAAATAGTTCCAGTGACTTAACCAATATTTTATTTTTAAGGTTCATAAGGTTTAAATATGTAAACGGTTTAAGCTTATCTATTAAAATTAATTGCTGGTTCTATAACTTTTCAAAATTGCATCAAAAGAAAATTTTCCACTACCTAGCATAAACAAGGCCGAATATACTATCAAGTAAAGAATTCCTAATTCTTGTTTTGCAAAAGGGTCATCACCATGTATGACAAGCACAGCTGTTAACATGGTTAATATTAATGGTATTGCTGCATATCTTGTTAGTAATCCTATGAGAAGTAAAATCGAACATACAACTTCTGAAAATACAGCTAAAGCCAATGAAATAGTTGGGCTCATGCCCATAACGCTTGGAAATTGTATATCTCCAGAAATCAGCATATGTATTTTTGGAATGCCATGACCCAGCATCAATAATCCAATTCCAACTCTTAATACCAATAAAGTGATATTTACTTTAGGTGCCTTAAACTCAATAGTATCCATCATTAATATTTTTTTGTTTTAACCTATTTTTACAGAGGTCATTGAAAGTGACCCACCAACAGGTTTATCGTTAAATAATTCTATAGTTTCGTTTTCTTCTTTTAATGCCAAGGCATACAATAGTGGCATATAATGCTCTGGGGTTGGTATGGCCAAATCAAATGCTTTCCCTTGCGATCTAAAGTCTATAAGACTTTGATGGTCTCCATTTAGTATAAAACTTTTCATCTTTTCATTAGCTTCAAATGTCCAGCTATATGCGAATTCTTCATTGAGCCTGTCCCAAGCTACTTTACGTAGGTTATGGACCATATTTCCGCTGCCAATAATTAAAACTCCCTTATTGCGTAGACTATTAATTTCTTTTGCCAATTCATAATGGTATTTTGCTGACTTCGTATAATCAATACTCATTTGTATAACAGGAATATCAGCCTTAGGATATAAATGTTTTATAACACTCCAAGCACCATGGTCAAGTCCCCATTTATCGTCCAATCCCACCGCTGTTTTACTAATAATGTGTTTCGTTTCTGTTGCCAATTCCGGACTTCCGGGGGCAGGATACTGAACATCAAACAAAGCTTGAGGAAAGCCCCCAAAATCGTGAATGGTCCTTGGGTTTTGCATGGTGGTAACATATGTCCCATTGGTTTCCCAATGTGCCGAAATACATAATATCGCATTCGGCCGAATCAATTCTTGACCTAATTTCCTGAATGTAGATACAAACTCGTTTTCCTCTATAGCATTCATAGGGCTTCCATGACCAAGGAACAACACAGGCATCTTGCCTGTGTTACTCATTGAATTGGTCATTTTATTTAAATCTTGCAAAGTCATACTTGAACCTATTATTGGCAATAGCGCCATAGATTTGACAAATTGTTTTCTATCCATTTCATAAATAATTATGAAACTTGTTTAACAAATTGAACTTCTGCGTTAATCTTAATTTCATTTCCAACCATAACCCCTCCAGCTTCCAAAGCCGCATTCCAGTTTAGTCCAAAATCTTTTCGGTTAAGTTTCCCTTTAATGGAAAAACCCGCCTTTTCATTGCCATAAGGGTCTTTCATAAAACCTCCAAATTCGGTGTCTAATTTTATTTCTTGGGTGGTTCCTTTAATGGTTAAGTCACCAATCAATTTGAATTCGTCGTCATCAACTTTTTTAAGTGATTTACTCGCAAATGTGATTTTTGGATATTGGTCAACCTCAAAAAAGTCAGGACTCTTTAAATGTGCATCCCTGTCATCATTATTGGTTGAGATAGAACCAGTATCAATGGTTACATTAAAATTGGAAGATCTAAAATCTTCTCCGTCAATTGAGGCTTCAAAAGTTTTAAATGCTCCTTTTACGTGAGAAATCATAAGGTGTTTTACCTTAAAAGTTATTTCGCTATGTGCTGGGTCCAATACCCATTTTGTTGTTTTCATAATGTTTGTTTTTTATGTTAATAATTTGATTCAAAGATAGTTGCTGTAGGAGTGCTGCTATTGCAGTTTTAGGTAATTGAATTATAGATTTAGGAGATCATAGTTTTCTTTCTTTTTGATTAAAATTTTTGGATTACTCATAATTACTCTTTTTTAACTTTCAAAGTAAAAGGATCTCGTTTCATAAGCTATCCAAATATCTTATCTCCTAATAGGATGATGAGTTAGGCTATAATTAATTTTAGTACTATTGATAGTTTTGGCACTTGTTTTTCTTCTGCGGTTTTCAGGACTTGTTTAATTTAATGTTTATAGAAGAAAGGTCATGATTTAGTACGTACAAGCGTTAACACTTATCGGAAGAGATATTGTAGTTTTTGGAAAAAGCAGTGATTAATTAAAACTTAATCTTGTAAGGCTTAATAAATTAAATTGCTTGACAACTTTGAAGAATCAAGGACAAATAATCGTATAGATATAGGCAAATAAAATCATAGCGAGCACCGTACCATAAGACAAGTTGGTTTTACCCTTATTTAATGTTCATATACAATTTTTTGCTAGTGGTCGGTTATTTTTTACCGCCACTGTTGTTGGGAGACCCCTAAGGGAAATTCAAATAGACTTATCCGCGGTGTCCTCCAGTTAAAAAGTTTTTTCACATTGTTGTTGTTTTCGTTTGAACAAATCTATTTTTCCGAACATATCAAACTGAGAATTTCAATTTATTTTCAATATTTTATTTTTTTTGCACTATCCGACGCTATAATTAATCCAGCTCCCATCATAATAACATCTTTTAAAACCAATCTACCTGCCCCCGATAGATAGGGGAAGCCATAGTGTGGTGTTGGAAAATCACCTCCCAAATTAGGAACAAATACTTCTGGCGTGGTTAGTAAGAATGTAAGTGTAACCAATGACATTCCAAAAGTTAGCAATCCTCCCAAAAAACCTATCTTGGAAAACCATATTCCCAACAAGGTAAGTATCCCTATCCCTAAAATCACAGAGCCCAAACCATAAGAAAATATATAAGTACCATTTTCCTTATGCCAGTCAATGTTTTTTTGTACGGTTTTACCTTCTGGGTTTTTGTACATTTTATATTCAGGAGTCTCCTTGCTATAAAAGAAACTCATGAGTGGGCTGTTGGCAACAAACGGCACAATGCCATCTGCTTCATATTGAAATGCTTTTAAGCCTCCAATCCAAAACATAACTATAAAAATGGAAAACCGTGTTAGATTTATAAATTTTGATTGACTATTTGCCAATATTGAAATTAGTGTTTTCATTAATCCTTTAATTTTTTTATGTAGGAGTATGAATCGACTGATGTTGTTTAGTCCTAATTATTTAAGTTTATTCGGTAAACTATACTAAGAGATATGTTTGTCAAGTTTAGCAACCAGATCGGCTGAAGACGTGTCAGCATAAATAACATAGGCATTTACCAATAGCCCTTTAGCATTGTTATCAAAGGATGAAATGGCATATAATATGCTTTCGTTATCTACATCCGGCATCTTTTGAAGGCGGTACATGCTATCAACCTCAAACCCATTTGGCTTAAGTTTTTAATGGTTTGATGGACATTCTATACAATCACTATTTATATTAAAATTTAAGATATTGCCTTGCTGTATTAAATCGCATATCGTTTTTTTTAAGGTAGTATATGCTTTCATCGTATCTATTAATATCCTGTTAATTTCACTCTAAAGACACTCATCAGATAAATGAACGTTTGTAATCTCAACGGGGTCTATAAATTGAACCGGTATAACACACAAACCTGTATCAATATTGCAGAATCTTGGATGCTTGATGTCTTTAGGTTTCATACTATTATTATACATTTCCATAAATATTAGATTCTCCACCGTCAATAGCAAGGGTCTGTCCATTCACGTAAGAGGCATCTTCACTTAAAAGAAAAGCGACCACTTTAGCTACTTCTACTGGTAACCCCAATCTTTTTATCGGATTACGTTGGGCATATTCAGTTTCTGCCGCTTTAGGATTGTCAGGGTTTACTTGTTTAAATGCTTCTGCTACCATAGGTGTTAAAATTGCTCCAGGGGCAATAGCATTGGTGTTGATACCATATCTACCATATTCAAGTGCAGCATTTTTTGTCATTCCCGATACGGCATGTTTACTGGCAACATAAGGCATTTGGTTGAGCACTCCCCGAATACCACCAACCGAAGCTACATTTACAATACGTCCGAAATTTTGTTTTTGCATAACAGGAATTACATATCGCAATCCGTAATAAACCCCCATCAAGTTTATGTCAATCACTTTTTTAAAAATTGTAACATCATAGTCGCTAATGCTTGCTTGTTTACCCTCAATACCAGCATTATTATACAAACCGTCAATTCTACCAAAGACTTTTACCGTTTTGTCCACGTAGTTTTTCACAGCGGCCTCATCAGAAACGTCTGCGACTACAGTAAGGATTTTAATGTCTTGATATAATTCACTTATTTTATCCTTGGCTTCTTTCAAACTTTTTTCATTGTAATCTACTAGTGTAAGATTTATACCTTTAGAGGCCAGTTCTTTGGCAGCAGCCAAACCAAGTCCCATTGCTGCTCCAGTTATGATAACCACTTTTTTTTCTGAATTTTTCATGTTGTCTTTTTTGTTTTATAGGGTTAGTTGTAATACAGATTGCCATTCTTGGTTACTGTTTTTTTAAGTCGGTTGCTGCTGCTCAACGATTCTAGAGATTGTTTTGCTAAGAGGATGTTGATATTTGACAATTCTGCATATTCCTTCACTGTGAGTGATGGATAATGGCTCATCAAATTGTTCAAAGAATTATCATAGTACTTTTTCTTACTTATGGGCAATAACTTCTTAATAGCCTTCTCATAATCTGCATAAAGTCTTGCGCCATATACAATTTGGTCGTTTCCTTTTTCGTCTATAAATATAATGGTTGGAAAACCACGAATACCTAATTGACGGCCTAGTTCCATATCCTCAAGAAAGTGTTTTTCGCCGCTTCCGTTCAGATAATCTTCTTTCAATTGATTCACGTCCAACTTTGAGTAGAGTGCTGCTTGTACAACATGTTCCCATTTGGTAATATTCTTCTTTTCAAGAAACAACAGTTCGCGTAGTCGCCGTAAAAATACTAGCGCCTTTTGGTCGTCCTGAATCTGTGCGGCTTTAACAGCTATAGATGGCGGATAAGAAGAATACAAAGGGTCTTCCAGCCATACATCGCCATCTATAGGCATTAGCAAATAAGAACTTACGTCGTCCCAATGCTTGGCAATATCTTCTGGTTTGCTCAAACCACCACTGTTATACCTCCAGTCGGGTAACAATCCCCCCATTTTGTATTCAAAATTTAGCAGGTGTCCATATTCCAGCTTCAACTTTCGTAATTGTGGTTCTATGCCCCAACAGCTTGAGCAGATGGGATCGGTATAATAGATGACGCGAATAGGCTTGCCATCAGCTGTAAACTGAACGTTCTGGCTAGAAGAGGATTGTTGATTGGGAATTTCACACACCCCTGTTTCTGGGTTGCATAGCAATGGATTCTGTTCTTTTTCACTCATTTTAAATCATTTTAATTATACTGGTCCAAGATTTTATGCACCCAATCCGCATAGGCGTCAATCACCTGTTTGAAGAATTCTTTAGAGGTTTTTACTACACCTCCATTCTCATTAAACAGTTAGTGCACATTGCCCACATAGATTTCAGACTGTTGCATCACGGGCATATTTAAAAGCTCCAATGATTGGCCAAGTAGGCACCCATAGGACTCATTGTGGAACTAGCCGCAGCTACTGGTTTACCGTTCCAGACACTTTTACCGTAGGGACGGGAAACCAACATCCAAAGTATTTTTAAGTACACCCGAGACAGAGCGGTTGTACTCTGGGGTAAACTGAAAGACACCATGAAATGTTTTGATTTGATCGCGAAATTCCACCCACTCTTTTGGTGGGTTTTCCGTAGCCAAATCTTCGTTGTAATGGGGTAGCTTACCTATTTCCACAATCTCCATTTCTATATTTTCTGGAGCCAGTCGAATCAGGTTTTCTGCCGTTTTACTACTGAACGAACATTTTCTAAGTGAGCCTATTATGGCCGCAATTTTATATTTCATGTCCTAATGTTTTTTTCTGAAATTATTCCTCTACCGTCTCACTTGAATAAAATCGTGCTTTGATCATGCTCTTCTCCACCACAATAGTGTAAACGAGCAGAAGAATAACAACTAAAAGGAAGTAAAACGGAAACCCTTTTATCTCACCTGTTGATAAAAGAACAGTCAAAGCAGCTGCAATCAAGTTCCTCACCTGTACTTCAGTTTTACTTATCTTTTCTAATCTGATCTTTTTCATGGTGTCTAAATTTCAATTAGCAATAATCTTACTGTTTGGCAAACTGTAGGTGTACCACAATGCCCACATCTTTTCCAATACCAGATGCCGTAGGGTCGTAATTAATATTGTAGTCAAAACGGTTTATAGTAGTCGTGGCTTTCATACCCAATTTTTCACCTTGTTCACTCTTGGCTGTACCACCATAATACACATCAAAAACAACAGCTTTGGTGACATCTTTTATGGTCAAAGTACCATATAGTAAATAATGGTCTGGTTTGCCAGTTGCTAAAATTTGCGAACTTTTAAAAGTCATAGTGGGGTACTTTTCAACTTCAAAAAAATCGGCACTCCTTAAATGCTTATCTCTTTGGTCTACATGAGTATTAATACTGGTGGTTTGTACCTCAAAATTAAAGGTAGCAGCAGTTAGAGCGTCTCCTGTGGTAGATAAGGTTCCTGTATAGTCCATAAATTTTCCATTTACCAAACTAATTCCTGAGTGTTCAATGTTAAAATTCAAAGACGAGTGGTAAGGATCTACCTTCCATTGGTTCTGTGCAAATGCACCAGCAGTAAATAAGGTAAGTACTGCAAAAATTATTAATTTTTTCATAATCAAATAAATCTAAAGGGTTGACCATTATTTGATTACAAAATTAAGGGAGAAGCAATAAGTCCTAATTACACTTTTCGGTAGATGGATTATAGTTTTAGGAAGTGAGCAAAGTTTTCATCTCTTCCCTAAACTCACCTGGAGTTTGTCCAGATTTTTTTTTAAATACATTGGAGAAGTAAGAATTTTCATTATAACCCAATTCATAGGCAATTTCAGCAATGGTTTTGTCTGTGGAAGTCAATAGATTTTTCGCCTCAACCAATTTTCTGGTTTCAATGATTTCAGATACACTTTGCTGTAGGATATTTTGGCAAATCAAATTGAGATTCCGTGTACTCATAAACAGCTTTTCTGCATAAAAACCAACACTTAAAGGGCGACGAAAATTTTCTTCTAAAATAGATAGAAAATTAGTGAACGTTTCATTTTGATTGGTAGAAACATCTGCACTTTGTTGCCGTTGTTTTTCTGACAGTACAATCGATATTACAGCGTTAAGCAAATGACGGATAATGGAAAAATCTGGATTTGATTGTGTTAATTCGTTATACATCATTTCAGTCAAAACCGGAAGACGTCCCGTAAGCCTTTCAACTGGCCAAAAAATATTCGCCTTGTTATGAAAGGCGGAGTAGAGATGAAAAATAATTTCAGCCGTAAATTCACTGTGGAACCTAATAACCCAAACATCGCACTTACCATCTTTTAAAATAGGTTTTACCCTATGAACCTTACCTTTGCTTACAAAACAAACGTATGGAGCGTCAACAGTGGTGGTCTCAAAATCAATAAAATGCTCTATAGACCCATCCATACCAATAAGGATTTCTTCAAAATCATGAGTATGGGGCTCATTCATTGATGAAGCTACTTTTTGTGCATCTTCTATGCCAAATCTAAATATTTTAACTGGCTGGTCCATTAGAGGATTTAATAAAAAACTAATTTACCAATTTTAATCTATTTATTCATTTACAATCTAGGCACAGTCCATCAAACGATTTGTTGAACATAAGGACATTTTTGTTTTGTATTATTTTTTGCCTCTTATTCCGAAAACTAATTTAAGGTCAGATGTTACCAAAGCTGTTGCTTTTGATGGGTATACAATAAAGGTTTTCGAAGAGGATTATGAAAAAGCCTTTTTTGATACCAGAACTTTTAATGAGGTAGCGGCAGTAGTCGGTAATGCTACATGGGAAGTAATGAATGCCAAAAAAGCCTTGAAAATAGAATGTGAACCTATTGAAATTACTACAGATTCTCGGAATCGCCTTGGTCAAAAATGGGAGGATCATACCCCTGCCGGACCTGAGAACACCACCGACCATTATGCCCAAATGGAAGCCATGTACTTAAAAAAGCTGAAGTACGCAGAAGAGATGGGGACCCGGAAGCAGCTTTTATAAAGGCGAACAAAATAATCAAGGCTACTTATACAGCACCATTCCTGGCTCACAATTGCATGGAGCCTATGTACTTTTTTGCCCATGTAACCGCAGAAAAGGCAGACCTTATTGGTCCGTTACAAAAACCGGAACTAACGGAAAAGACCTTATCAGCGAGATTGGGAAGATCCCCAGAAAAAATAGATATACAAATGACCCGCATGGGAGGGGGTAACGGTCAACGTTCTTATGCGCATTGGTTAATTGCGGAAAGCGAAGTAGCTCCAACTGCCTGGGGAAAACAACATTTTCTCCAGTTTTCCCTGCAGTGGCCAATGCACTTTATAAAACAAAGGGAAAACGACACTACAATCAACCATTTCTAAAAGATTAATCTTCTTTGACAAGTTGAAAAAACTACCCGAACCCGGATAAAGATTCCTTTTATAACGTGAGTTCGATATGTATTTTATTTAAAATCAGTTGTTTATATGACATCTGTCCGGTCGAGCGGAGTCGAGACCTCATTGTAAATACATTACAGTAAAATAACCTCTCGACTCCGCTCG
>Ga0114916_1000247_pt1 | contig 39998 bp, 36 predicted proteins | sample MalvirAntarct_66_FD_83501 | JGI IMG/M metagenome (GOLD analysis project Ga0114916, IMG submission 83501) | Marine viral communities from the Global Malaspina Expedition - Malaspina viral metaG Antarct_66 | ecosystem: Environmental > Aquatic > Marine > Oceanic | place: West Anvers Island... | reverse complement strand
GGCGAGAACCAGAAGCCGTTGTAGATGAGTTCCGCATAGCGCGGCATCATCTCGTCCTTCAGGTGCATCGCACCGCGATCGAGCGTGAGGCTCTCCACCGCGCGCCGCGCGTGCAGCAGGACGGTGCCGCCGGGGGTCTCGTAGACGCCGCGCGACTTCATCCCCACGAAGCGGTTCTCGACGAGGTCGAGCCGGCCGACGCCGTTGCGGCCGCCGATCTCGTTCAGCTTCGTCAGCAGCGCGGCTGGCGAGAGCGCCTCGCCGTTGACCGCGATCGGATCGCCCTTCTCGAAGGCGACTTCGACATACTCCGGTTTGTCGGGGGCATTCTCCGGCGCGACCGAGCGGGTGTACATCTCCTCGTCGGGCTCGACCCAGGGGTCTTCGAGCGCCCGGCCTTCGTAGGAGATGTGCAGCAGGTTGGCGTCGGTGGAGTAGGGCGGTTCGCCCTGCTTGCCGCGCGGGATCGGGATCTGGTGCTGCTCTGCATACTCGATCAGGCGGGTGCGCGAATTCAGGTCCCACTCGCGCCAGGGGGCGATCACCTTGATGTCCGGCTTCAGCGCGTAGTAGCCCAGCTCGAATCGGACCTGGTCGTTGCCCTTGCCCGTGGCGCCGTGCGCCACCGCATCGGCGCCGACTTCCTCGGCGATCTCGATCTGGCGCTTGGCGATCAGCGGCCGTGCGATCGACGTGCCGAGCAGGTAGACGCCCTCGTAGAGCGCATTGGCGCGGAACATCGGAAAGACGAAATCGCGGACGAACTCCTCGCGCAGGTCGTCGACGTAGATCTTCGTCGCGCCCATCATCTCCGCCTTCTTGCGGGCGGGCTCGAGTTCTTCGCCCTGGCCGAGATCGGCGGTGAAGGTCACCACCTCGCAGCGGTAGGTGTCCTGCAGCCAGCGCAGGATGATGGAGGTGTCGAGGCCGCCGGAATAGGCGAGGACGACGCGTTTGATCTTATCGGACATGGCCAATCACCCGGCTGTCGGAGCGGTGCAGGGGATAGCGGAAAGGCGGCCGGCTTTCCAGCCGAAACCGCGGGGGCCGCCGAAGGCGGCACCCTGGGCGGATCAGACGCCCTCGTCTTCCTCGTCTTCCTCGGCGGCCACCTGGGCACGCTTCTTCTCCATCATCCGCACCAGGATGACGGAAATCTCGTAGAGCAGCATGCCCGGCACGGCGAGGCCGATCTGGCTGATGAGATCCGGCGGCGTCAGCACGGCGGCGAAGATGAAGATGACGACGATCGCAATCCTGCGCTTCGCGACCAGCATCGCCGACGTGATCAGCCCCGCGCGTGCCAGAAGGGTGAGCACCACCGGCATCTCGAAGAACAGGCCGAACGCGAAGATCAGCTTCATCACCAGCGAGAGATATTCGCTGACCCGCGCCTCCAGCTGGATCGGCAGCGTCGTGTCGCTGCCCGCGCTCTCGAAGCCTACGAAGAACTGCCAGGCGAGCGGCATGATGAAATAGTAGACGAAGGCGCCGCCCATGAAGAACAGCACCGGCGTCGCCACCAGGAAGGGCAGGAAGGCCTTCCGCTCGTTCCGGTAGAGTCCCGGTGCGACGAACTTCCAGAGCTGGTTGGCGATGATCGGGAACGACAGGAAGGTGCCGGCGAAGAACGCGACCTTGATGTAGGTGAAGAAGGTCTCCGCGAGGCCGGTATAGATCAGCCTGCGTCCGGTCTGGCCCTCGAACGCGTGGGCCAGCGGCCTGACGAGGAAGCCGAAGATCTGCTCGGAGAAGTAGTAGCAGCCTGCGAAGGCGATCATGACCGCGACGGACGCGTAGAGGAGCCTGTTCCGCAGTTCGAGAAGGTGTTCGAGCAACGGCATTTTCGCCTGCTCGTCTTCCTCGTCGTGGACGTCGCGCGGGCTCATGGGCGCACCGGCGGCGGGTCGTCGGACTGCGGTGCTTCCGCAGGCTGCGGCGGCTCGACGGCCGGTGCCGGGGTCCGTGTATCGGCCGGAACTGCTGCCGGCCGTCGCTCCACGTTCGTGTCGAACGCCGCCTCGATCTCACCCTCGGGGTCGACCGAATTGCGGATCTGCTTGTGCAGGTCGACGTCGCGGACGGACTCGATCTTCTTGCGCATGTCCTCGAGTTCAGCCTCGCGGCCGATGTCCTCGATGCCCTGCTGGACTTCGCGGAGCATCGCGCGCGCCTTCCCGGCCATCTTTCCCGCCGTATAGAGCACGCGCGGAAGATCGCGCGGCCCGATAACGATCAGCGCCACGACCGCGATGACCGCGAGTTCAGACCAGCCTATGTCGAACATGCCGTTTCAGCCGCGCCGGCGGAACACGCCGGCGCCGGTCCTTCAGCTGCGCGCCGTTTCGTCGTGGTGCACCTTGCCGGCCTGCGGGTCGTTGCGGCCTTCGAGCGCGCGCGGGGCCTGCTCCGTGTCGCCCTCGCCATCGTCCTTCAGGCCGGACTTGAAGCTCTTCACGCCCTTGGCGATGTCGCCCATCACCCGCGGCAGCTTGCCCGCCCCGAAGAGGATTAGGACGATCAGCAGGATCACCAGGATCTGCCAGACGCTGATACCCATAAGGGAAACTCCCAGGATCGACGATCGGGAAGCCCCGGCCGCCGGCTCGGATCATCGCAAAAAGCCGGCCGGGCCGCAACGCGGCTCGTTGCCTCAGCCGGGCATATGGCGACTCACCGCGGAAAAACGAAGGTCTGTTCCGGGTCGAGCGAGATGGAGAGCGTCTGCGCGTCGCACGGCAGGAAGCGACCCGGGACCCGGGCATGCAGGTGGAGGTCATCCGGCGTGCCGGCCAGCGACAGATGCACGAGGCTGCTGCGGCCGAGCATGCGCGCCGCCATGACGTGCGCCCCGGGACCGGAGCCGTTCGCCGTAAGCCTCACCCCTTCCGGCCGGACGAGCACCTGCACAGGCATGCCCTCGGGCAGCCCATCGGCCCGTACGCGGCCGAGCGGCGTCTCCACCAGCCCGTCGGCGACGTGGCCTTCCATCCGGTTGACCTCGCTGAAGAACTCGGCGACGAACGCGCTGGCCGGGCGGTAATAGATCTCGGCCGGTATGCCGATCTGCTCGATCTTGCCGGCGCGCATCACCGCGATCCGGTCGGCCATGAACATGGCCTCCTCCGGATCGTGCGTGACCAGCATGGTGGCAGCACCGCTCTGCTTCAGCAGATGCATCGTGTCGTCGCGGACCTGATTGCGCAACTGTCGGTCGAGCCCGGAGAAGGGCTCGTCGAGCAGCATCAGGGCCGGCTTCGGGGCGAGCGCGCGGGCGAGGGCGACGCGTTGCTGCTGTCCGCCCGACAGGACATGCGGATGGGCGCCGGCATACTGCCCCAGATTCACCTCGTTCAGCGCCGCTTGCGCCCGGGCACGGCGTTCGCTCCTCGGCACGCCGCGGATGCCGAAGGCGACGTTGTCGAGGACGGTCATGTGCGGGAACAACGCGTAGTCCTGGAACATCAGGCCGACGTTCCGCTCCTCCGCCGGCTTGTATATGCCCGGCGCGGACGCCGTGACGCCGGCGATGTCGATCCGCCCCACCTCGATCGGCTCCAGCCCCGCGACCAGCCTCAACGTGGTCGATTTCCCGCATCCCGACGGGCCGACGAGGCACAGGATCTCGCCGCGCGCGACGGTCAGGTCGACATCGTCGATAACACGCGCCGTGCCGTAACGGTGTGAGAGCCCCGCGACGGCGAGCGCAGGCGTCTCAGTCTGCCGCGGCACCCGGAGCAGGACTGGCTTGGTGGCGTCGATGGCGGAGGCGTGTGTGCGAGCGTGCTGCATCAGACTGTCATGTACCGATTCGCGAACGCTATTGAAAGTGAGACGCAGGTTCAATGATTTTCCCGCGCGCGGTTGTTCTCGCAACGAACGGTCATGCATTGTCGGAACAAGATCGCACGCGGCCCCTTTCCGGCGGTGACGCAACGACATTCGTGAGACCCGGTGACGCATGAACGTATGGGCAGTTCTTCTGAGCGAGCGTCTCGACACGAGGCGCTTGGAGGGAGCGACGGCACTCGCCACGCTGCCCCTCACGGTTCGCGCTGGCGCGTCCGGGCATGCGGTGCTCTTCCGTTATGGTGTCGCGGTGCTCTTCGACCTCGATGCGGAGGAGCAGCAGGATTTTCTCGCCGGTCTCGCGGCCGTGGCCGGAGGGCCGGTCGAAAAGGCGATGCCCGAAGAGGCGACGATCGTCGTCGATCCGGCGGCCGATGAAACCGTCCTGGCGTCCGGCGCCATTCGCATCCAGGCCGTCACGGTCGAGCGTATGCAGTTGATCGCCGATGTCCTCGCGAAGAGCCTCGTCCTCGACTACTACGAGAAGAGCCTCGCGCGGACGTTCGACCGGATCGATCCGGTCGCCGAGGAACTGAAGCGCTCGGGCCGCAACCGATCCCGTCCGGTCGATCTGCTGAAGCACATCGGCGACGTTCTCATCGCCCAGCATCGCACCGTCGGCCGCGTCGAGGTGACGGAGAAGCCGGAAGTGTTGTGGGAATTCCCGGCGCTCGAGCGGCTCTATCTCCGGCTCGAAGACGAATACGAACTGCGGGAGCGCGACATCGCGCTACGCCGAAAGCTGGACGTGATTTCGGGGACGGTCCAGGCGCTGCTCGATCTCGTCCATCACAAGCACAGCCTGCGGGTCGAGTGGTACATCGCCATCCTGATCATCTTCGATATCGGGCTGACGCTGTTCGAACGGTTTCACGGATGACCCGGCATACGTCGACTCTACGGCATGCCTGCGCCCGGCACGTCGACGCGGATCTGTTCGATGCGCCCGGAGCGGATTTCCGCCGCACCCGGGCCCGACATCTTCGCCGTGCACACGAAAAGTGTCCGCCGGTCTTCCCCGCCCAGCATGCAGGCGAAGGCACCGAGATCACCCGTGGAGACAGTGTCGGTGACCCCCCCGCCTTCACGCACCCGTATCACCACATTGTTACGCGGGTCGGCGACCCAAATGGCGCCCTCGGCGTCGAGGCAGATGCCGTCGGGGTAGTTCTCGCCGAGATCGGCCCAGACGCGCCGGTTCGACAGGCTACCGTCCGGAGCGCGGTCGAAGGCGGTCAGGACCTTGCCGCGCGTCTCGCCGATGACCAGCGTGCCGCCGTCCGGGGTGATGACCGTGCCGTTGGGGAATCGGAAGCCGTCCGCGGCGACTGACGCGCTGCCGTCCGGGTCCACGCGGATGAGGATCGCCGTCTTCGGCTTCTCGTCGACATAGTGGTTGAAGCCGAAGTTGCCGACATAGGCCCGGCCGTCGGCATCGACCACCATGTCGTTGCAGTTGAAGGCGGCGAGGTCCCATAGGTCGGCGTGGACCTTCAGGCCGTCTGGATCGAGCCGCATGACCTTGCGGTCCTTCATCGAGACGACCAGCAGACGCCCGTCGGGCAGCCAGCCGAGGCCGGACGGCTGCTGCGGGACCGTCACGATGGTCTCGCGCCGGCCCTGCATGTCGACCGCCACGACCTCGTGCGCGTAGAAGTCCGAGAACCAGAGCCGCCCATCGTGCCAGCGCGGGCCCTCGGGAAAGTGCAGTCCGTCGAGCAGTACCGTCAGGTCGGCCATGGGCGTTCCTCCCTGGTTTCTTATCGTTGGGATGGCGTGTCGCGGATCGTCAGAGCATCGATTCGGCGCAGACGCGCAGCGCCTCGACCGAGGCACCGCCGAGCAGGAGGGTTCCGACCGAACCGTCCTTCGATGCGGCTTTCCAGGCCTGCAGCCGATCCTTGATGCGGTCCGCGCTGCCGACCAGGCAGAGTTCGTCGACCAACTTGTCGGGCACCGCGGCGACCGCCTCCGGTCGGCGGCCGCCGAGGAACGCGTCCTGGATCCTGGCCGCTTCGTCCTCGTAGCCGTGGCGCTTGGCGAAGTCGTTGTAGAAGTTCTTTTCCCGCGCACCCATGCCGCCGATGTAGAGCGCCAGTTCGGGCTTGATGGCATCGCGGCATGCCTGAAGTTCGTCGCCCATGCGGATGCGGACGTAAGGCGCGATATCGAAGGTCTTCAGCGACTTGCCGCCGCCGGCCTTCGCCATCCCTTCTTCCACCGCGTCGGTGACGACCTTCGGCTGGTCGGGCGACATGAAGATCGGCAGGACCCCGTCGGCGATCTCGCCGGCCGTGCGCAGGCCGGCGGGGGTGATCGAGGCCGTATAGATCGGCATCGTCGGATCGCCCTGGCCGATCGTCTTCAGGGGCTTGCCCAGACCGGTGGCGCCCGGCCCCTTGTAGGGGACCTGGTACATCTCACCGTCGAACTCGAGCGGTGCCTCGCGCTTCAGGATGCGGCGGACGATCTCGACATATTCGCGCGTCCGGGTCATCGGCTTGCCGAACGGCTCGCCGTGCCAGCCTTCGACGACCTGCGGCCCGGACGGACCGACACCCATCAGGAAGCGGTTGCCGGACAGCATCTGCAGCGTCATCGCGGTCATGCCGGCGCAGGCGGGCGTACGTGCCGGCATCTGCATGATGCTGGTGCCTGCCTTGATCTTCGTCGTTTGGGCGAGGACCCAGGCGGTGGGGGTCACGGCGTCGGTGCCGTAGGATTCGCCGCTCCAGACGGAGTGATAGCCGAGGCGTTCCGCCTCCAGCACGGCGTCGAGGTTGATCGGGCCACCGGAGTAGCGCAGCAGCATTCCGAGACGCATGGCGGTTTCCTTCGTTCTGAGCGTTCGTTCGTCGGCCGGAGCCTATCAGGCCTTGCCGAGCCCCGAGAAGTAGCACCCCCGACCCGCTGGCCAGCAGCGTGCCCTTTCGGAGACGAAGGCTTACGACGTCGAGAAAGTGCCGCCGGTCCGGATGAACTGGCCGCGGTCACGAACTCGGTGATCATGGTTTTCGGCCTCGCCGTCGCTCTGCGCGGCGACGTGCCGGTGCTGGTCGCAAACCTGCTTCCCGCTGTCGGCGAGCGCCGGCTACCTGAGTCTCGCCTGAACCTGCGCACGAAAGCATTACGGCCCCGCAAGGGGGCCGCAGTGCAACGATAGAGACGAGATCAGCCGCAGCGGCGGCGGAAGATGTAGCAGACCGTGCCTTCGTCCATCCGGCGCTGGATCAGGATGCCGTGGCCCTTGGCTGCGGCGTCGAAGAACCCTTGCGCCCAACCGTCGATCGTCGGGTCGCGCTGGCGGTCCTTCACCAGGATGCCCTGGTGGTACTCCAATTCGGCTCCGCAAGGAGCGGCCATCACTTCCCGCCAGGCGTTGTCGTATGCCGACGAGGATGGGATGAGGACGGGCGCGTGCGTATGTTCTTGTATTTGCATGGCATATTTCCCCCTGAGCGGGTAGGTACGGACATTATAGCCCCCGACTTCCCCCCGGAGGCAAAACAAAACGGCATGGCACTGACCCGTTATCGGCATTGGACCTGTCCGCACATTCCGCTGTAGGCTCTCCGGCTTCGATCAGGAGGGGCCTGTCCATGACGATCATCATGCACGACCTCTGCGGCGCCGACGGGCGCCGGTTCAGCCCATATTGCTGGCGGGTCCGCATGGCCCTCGCGCACAAGGGGCTGGACTACGAGGCCAAGCCTGCACGCTTCGTCGATATCCCGAAACTCGCCGGTGGCCGCTTCAAGACCGTTCCCGTACTCGAACAGGGTGACACGGTCATGTCCGAGAGTTGGGACATCGCCGCCCATCTGGAGCGGACGTTTCCCGACCGTCCGACTCTCTTCGGCGGAGAGGGCGGTTTGGCCGTCTCCCGCTTCGTCCAGGGATGGACGGACGCGGTGGTGCAGCCGGCGATCGTGGGGCTCGTCGTGCGGGATATCGTCGAGCATCTCGATCCGGAAGACCGCGCCTACTTCGTCGAGAACCGCGAGGCACGCTTCGGCCGTTCTCTCCACGATGTCGTCGCCGGCCGCGAGGAGCGCGTCGAGGCTTTCCGGGCGGGATTGATCCCGTTGCGCCGGCTGCTGGCACATCAGCCGTTTCTGGGGGGCGAGACACCGCTCTACGCGGACTACATCGTCTTCGGCGCCTTCATGTGGGCGCGCACGATCAGCGCCTTCCAACTCGTGGCGGAAGAAGACGCGATCCGGCCCTGGCTCGACCGCTGCCTCGACCTCCATGGCGGTCTCGCCCGCAACGCCACGGGCTTCTATTGGACCGCGGCGGCCTGAGCCGCCGAGCCCTTACACGGGTGGCCTCGGGTTCAGCGAGGAGTGCCGTCCGAGCCAGTTCCTGCTGCGCAGCACGCGGGTCAGGAGGCGATCGGCGGTACCCAGGATCGGACCCGGGCGGGTAGGCGGACGCTCCAGATGGGCGCCGTGGTCGGTGTGCATCAGCATCAGCTTGCGCGTGTGGAACGCTTCCAGCCCCGGGCGGTGGCCGATGCTGACGATCGTCGTCTCCGGCAGTTCCCGATCGAAGATCGACATGACCATCGTCTGGTTCTCCTCGTCGAGGGCGGCGGTCGCCTCGTCCAGGAAGACCCAGCGCGGCTTGTGCAGGAGCAGCCGCGCGAAGGCCAGCCGCTGCTGCTGGCCGAGCGACAGGATCTTGTCCCAGCGGTCGTCCTTGTCGAGCATCGGCGCGAACTGGCCGATGCCGACGCGCTCCAGCGCGGTTCGGACGTCGGCGTCCGCGAACGCGTCGGGTGCGGCGGGATAGGCGATGGCGGCGCGCAGCGTGCCGAGCGGCATGTAGGGCCGCTGCGGCATGAACATCATCGTGCCGCGCGGCGGCAGCAGGATCCGGCCGGTACCCCATGGCCACAGGCCCGCCATCGCCCGGAACAGCGTGCTCTTGCCGGTGCCGGACTCGCCGACGATCAGCACCCGCTCGCCGGCCTTGATCTCCGCCGTCGCCTCCTCGATGACGACCTTGCCGTCCGCGACGTGCACGCCCGCATGGTCGAAGGCGAGGCCGCCTTCGGGATGGTCGACGAGCGAAATGCGCGTGCCTTCTGCAGTCAGTTCGTCGACGGTCTCCAACCCCGTCTGAAAGGCGGAGACCCGCTGCACCGTGGCGCGCCAGTCGGCGATGCGCGGGAAGGTGTCGACGAACCAGCGCAGCGAGGCCTGGACCTGGTTGAAGGCGCCGACGACCATCATGAGGCCGCCGAGCGTGAGGTCGCCGCTGAAATAGCCGGGCGAGGCCACGATCAGCGGGAAGACGATGGCGACCCAGCCATAACCGGAGGTGATCCAGGTCAGGCGCGAGAGCGCACCGGACAGGCGGCGCATCGCCTCGATTACAGTGCCCGCGGTCTTGTCGAGGGCGCGGCGCTCGTCCGGCTCGCCGCCGTAGAGGGCGACGCTCTCGGCCGACTCGCTGACGCGCACCAGGGCGAAGCGGAACTCGGCCTCGCGCTGATAGCGCTTGGCGTTCAACTGGATCAGCGGCGCCCCGACCTTCCAGGTGAGCCAGGATCCGATACCTGCATAGCCGATGGCGCACCAGACCATGTAACCGGGAATGACGATGCTCTCGCCGCCGATGTTGAAGGCGATATTGCTCGACAGCGCCCAGAGCACGCCGATGAAACTGATCAGCAGCATGGTCGCCTGAAGCAGACCGACGCCCAGTTCGGTCGTCATCTCGGTGAGCTGGCGGGCGTCCTCCTGGATGCGTTGATCCGGGTTGATGCCGAGATCGCTCGCCATGCCCAGGCGATAGGCGCGGCCCGGTGCCAGCCAACCGTCCAGCAGGTGCTTCGTCAGCCAGCCGCGCAGGCGGACCTTCAGCATTTCCTGCAGCCAGGTCTGGCTGACGACGAGGCCGAGCAGCACCACGATGATCGCCAGGAAAACCAGCAGCTGTTCGCCGAACGCGCCGAAATCCTTCGCCCCCACCGCGTCGTAGAAGTCGCCGTTCCAGTTGTTCAGCCGAACCTGGCCGATCATGTTGCCGACGAGGACTGCGACGATACCCGCGGCGAGCCACAGGATGCCCTTGCGCTCCGGGGCCTGTTTGAGGGTGCCGAAGAGGTGGCGCAGTTCGCCCCAGACCGCCGGCGCGCGCGGACTGTGCGAGGGTTCGACCACGCGCGGCGCACGCGTCCTGGCGACCGCGACCGGCTGGGCCTGTGCCGGGCGATGGGCCATCTGATCGCGGATGATCTCGCGGGCGTCCTCGATGCCGACCTCGCGGGCCAGTGCCTCGACGACGCTCTCGATGTCACCGAAGCCGCCCAGCGGATCGTCGTGACCGGCTTCGCGGTCCCCGGCCGCAGACCCGGCCCCGTCTTTGCGATTGTCCTGCATGTGCCCGTACCCCCCGCCACCGTCAGGGATGATAGCCGTGTCTGCGCGACGCCTGCATTACCTGCATCACACCTACGCCACTTGCGCGCCACGCGCGGCACGACTCATGCTTCGGCGAGACCGGACCGACGGCCGAGGGCGGACCGCATTCCAGGGAGAGTGATGCATGCGCGTCGTGATCGCGATGATGAAGCACGAGACCAATACGTTCTCGCCGGTGCCGACCCCGCTCGGCCGCTTCGCCAAAGGCCAGCCTGAGCCTTATTACGGCAAGGATGCGTTCGACGCCTTCAAGGGCACCGGCACCGCGATGGGGGCTTTCATCGAACTCGCGGAAGCCGCGGGAGCCGAGATCGTCACACCCGTCGCCGCGAGCGCGCCGCCCTCCAAGGAGGTCGAGGACAAGGCCTACGAACACATCGCCAAGCTGATCTGCGACGCGGTCGCCGAGGGCTGCGACGCGGTCCTGCTCGACCTGCACGGCGCCATGGTCACGGAGAGCCTGGAGGACGGCGAGGGCACGTTGCTGAAGCGGCTGCGCGCGATCGATCCGACGGTGCCGATCGGCGTGTCCTTCGACATGCACACCAACCTCTACCCGGAGATCGCCGAGCACGCGACCGTGCTCGCCGGCTACCAGACCTATCCGCACATCGACAACTACGAGACGGGCATGCGGGCGGGTAAGCCGATCTTCGCGATGCTGAAGGGCGAGGTGAAGCCGGTGATCGCCTGGGACAACCGGCCGATGCTGCCGCACGTCATGCGCCAGGGCACCGACGATTTCCCCAACAGGGAGATCCAGGCGCGCTGCAAGGAGATGGAGCAGCAGGGTGCCCTGACCGCGACCTTCTTCGTGGGATTTCCGCACGCCGACATCAGCCTCGCCGGCTCGAGCGCCGTCGTGGTCACCGACAGCGATCCCGATCTGGCGAAGAAGTATGTCGACGAACTGCTCGACATGGCGTGGCAGAATCGCGAGGCCTTCGTCTACAAGATCGAGCCGCTGGCCGAGTCGCTGGCGCGGGCCAAGGAGATCAAGGACGGTCCGGTCGTCCTGCTCGACCATTTCGACAATTCGGCATCCGGCGGCACCATGGATACCACCACGGTGCTGCGCGGCATCATCGAGGCCGGACTGGAGAGTGTGGCGGCGTTCGCGATCTTCGATCCAGCTTCGGTGCAGGAGATGATCGCCGCCGGCGTCGGCGCGAAGGTCACGCTGAAGCTGGGCGGCAAGATGGACATGCCGTCGATCGGCAAGACAGGCGAGCCGCTGGAGGTGAGCGGCACGGTCCGGGTCATCACCAACGGCCAGTATCGCAACCGCGGCCCGGCGTCGAAGGGCGTGCTGATGGACATGGGCCCGACCGTCGTGCTCGACACCGGCAAGGTCGAGATCGTCGTTGTCTCGCGCCACCAGGAGCCGAACGACCTCAACGCGTTCTACAGTGTCGGCATCGACCCGCTGTCGAAGCGCTATCTCATGCTGAAGAGCCGCATCCACTATCGCGCCGGCTTCAAGCCGATCGCCAAGGCGATCATCGAGTGCGCGGGCACGGGTGTCTGCACCTCGGACTATTCGCAGCTCACCTTCAAGCGGGTGCGCCGGCCGGTCTACCCGTTGGACCTGATCAACGAGCCGGGCTGACCGCGGCCGCTGCCGCCCGCAGCCGCCAGAGGTGGTGGCGGAGCAGCGGCAGCCGGTCGTTGCCCCAGAAGACGGCGTCGCCGACGCAGAAGGTCGGCACGCCGAAGGCACTGCGGGCGCGGGCTTCGGTCAGGCGTGCATCGTGCAGCGCCGCCGTCGCCGGCTCGTCGGTCAGTGCCCGGAAGCGGGCGGCATCGATCCCCAGGTCGCGTGCCGCCTCGTCGCAGGCCTCCTGGCCGATCACCGCGCGGTCGCTGGCGAAGATCGTGGCGAACAGCCTGCGGCTGAACGGCTCGGCCAGTCCGAGCCGACCGGCGGCGACGCAGGCGAGCGCCAGGCGTTCGGCATCCATCCGGCGGCCGCGCGGCTCGTGAAACGGTACACCATAGGAGGCTGCCCAGGCCTCTGCGTCGCGCTGGCGGTAGGTCCAGTCGTACTGGCCGGAGACGGGTGCGCCGGCGAACGGATCGGTGCCGTCGGCGGCGATCAGCCGGCCGCTGAACAGCGGGAGCCAGCGGAACCGGCAGGCATAGCTGCGGGCGATCCCCTCCAACTGAGTCGAGGCCAGATAGGAATAGCGGCTGCCGATGCCGTAGTAGAAGTCGATCTCGATGGCCGGCGGGTTCACTGCGGGCTCCAGTCGAAGTCGGGCATCGCTTCGCGCGGGATGATCGCGCCGGGATGGCCGATGACCGCGGTGGCGAGGCGGTGGCCGGACAGCGCCGCGGTCGCCGGATCCTGTCCTGCCATGCGCGCCATCAGGTAGGCGGCGTTGAACGAGTCGCCGGCGGCGGTGGTGTCGACCGGCAGGTCCACAGGCGTCGCAGGAATGCGCTCGCTATAGCCGTCATGGGCGAGGATGCAGCCGTGGGCGCCGTTCTTCACGACCACCTCCGCGATGCCGAGGCCGGCGAGGCGGGCTACTGTACCCTCCGGCGACGCGTCGCCGAAGAGCGCCACGTCGTCTTGGGCGCTCGGCAAGGCGATGTCGGCATGGGCGAACAGACGCGCCGTCCAGTAGCGACCGGCCTCGATGTCCGGCCAGTTGCGGGGGCGCCAATTGGTATCGGCCGCGATACGCGCGCCTTCGGCCCGTGCTGCGGCGACGGCGGCGAGCAGCCGCTCGCGCCCCGGATCGTCGAGGATGGACAGGGTTATGCCCGACACGTAGACGAGATCGTCCCCTGCGAGCGACCCGAGGGCGGCCTCGCCATGCGGTGGCGCGGTCAGGTCGCGCGCCGCGGACGCCGAGCGCCAGTACCAGAAGCTGCGCTCGCCGCTCGAATCGGTCTTGATCAGGTAAAGCCCCGGCAGGCGGCCCGGCAGGCGCGCCACCCTCTGTACACCAACGCCCTCGGCCTGCCAGCAGGCGAGCATCTCGTCGCTCAGGGGGTCGTCGCCGAGTGCGGTCACGTAGTCGACGGCGATACCGAGCCCGGCACCGAGCCTCGCCATGTAGACCGCGGTGTTGAGGGTGTCCCCGCCATAGCGGCGGCGCATCGTGCCGGGACCGGTCTCGGTCAGCTCGATCATGCATTCGCCGACCGCGGCGACCCGTTTAGACTGACCGTTCATCGCTGCGGAGCGTACCACCATGCCTCCACCGGACCATAGCATCTCCGGCATCGAGCGGGTCTGGAACGGCGGACGGGTCGTTCCGGTCCTGACGATCGCAGACCCGTCGGCCGCGATTCCGGTGGCCCGCGCGCTGGGACGCGGCGGGATCCGGGTTCTGGAGATCACGCTGCGGACGCCAGCAGCCGCCGACGCCTTGAGGGCGATCACCGACTCGGTGCCGGAGGCGATCGTCGGGGCGGGCACGGTGGTGGACCCGCGACAGGCGGCGCGAGCCGCCGAAGCCGGAGCCCGTTTCATCGTGTCGCCGGGCTTCAGTGCCGATGTCGCCGGCGCCTGTGCGGACGCGTCGCTGCCCTACTTGCCGGGCGTCGCTACGGCGACAGAGATCATGGCGGCGCTCGCGCTGGGTTTCGACAGGCTGAAACTGTTCCCGGCCGCGCAGGTGGGCGGCATCGCGGCGGTACGCGCGCTGTCGGCACCGTTTCCGGAGGTTCGCTTCTGCCCGACGGGTGGTGTCGATGGGCGCTCGAGCCTGGAGTATCTCGCGCTGCCGCAGGTCTTCGCGGTCGGCGGGTCCTGGATGGTGCCGCCCGATGCCGTGGCTGCGGGGGACTGGCAGCGGATCGAGGCGCTGGCGCGGAGCGCGACCGGCGGGCCGGAAACCGCCTTTGCCTAGCGGCTCCGTTCACCCCATATCGGTCGCGCCATGAAAAATGCCGAACCCTCCTGGCTGCGCCCGGCCGTCGACTACGGTCCGCTCGCCGCCTTCTTCGCCGTCTATCTCGTCGCCGGCCTCCTGCCTGCGACCGCCGCATTGATGGCGGCCACGGCCGTCGGACTCGGCCTGTCGCTGGCCGTCACGCGTCGCGTACCCGTCATGCCCCTGGTGACGGCGGGCGTGGTGGCGGTATTCGGCGGCCTCACGCTGTGGCTGAACGACGACACCTTCATCAAGATGAAGCCGACGATCGTGCAGTTGCTGTTCGCCTGCGTGCTGCTCGGCGGCCTGCTGTTCAACCGGATTCTGCTGAAGCCGCTCTTCCATACGGTGTGGTCGATCGACGACGACGGCTGGCGCCGCCTCACCCTTCGGTTCGGACTGTTCTTCGTGGCGATGGCGGTGCTCAACGAGATCGTCTGGCGCACACAGTCCACGGATGTCTGGGTCAGCTTCAAGGTCTTCGGCATCCTGGTGCTGACCTTCGCCTTCGCGATGGCCCAGGTCCCGCTCCTCAACCGGCACCGGCTTCCCGAACGCGACGCCGCGGGCTGATTCGCAACCCGGCCCGCCGGCACCGCCCGGTGCGGCCGCAGCGGACGTGACGCTCAGAAGAGGCGGTTGAGGAAGCTGAGCGAGTAGGTGATCGGCAGCGAGACGGTCGCGCTGTGGCCGGCGAACGTCTCGGGCAGGGCCGGGACGGGATCGGCCGCCCTCAGCAGATCGAGCGCCGCCTCGTCCAGCGTCGCAGCGCCCGCACTTCGCTGGATAGTCGCTCCGCTCACGCTGCCGTCGCGGCCGATGGTGAAGGTCACCACCACCGTTCCCGATTCCTTTCTGTCCCGTGCCGCCTGTGGGTAGCTCTTGTAGCGCGCCAGATGCCTTTGCAGGCGATCGAGATAGTCGTCACCCGGGTTCTCGCGCGCGCCGTCGCCGAGCGCCGCGCGGCCGTCGCCGGACACGCCGCGTCCGGCGCCGCCTTCACCGGGTGCGCCGCCCTGGCCGGCCGAGCCGGTCGCCATGCGCGGGGCGAGCAGGTCGATGGGCGGGCCGGGCGCTGCCGCGGCCGTCTCGCTCTGCGCCTGCGGCAGGATGTCGGCCGGCGGCGGCTGGGCAGGTGGCGGCGGAGGTGGCCGGTAAGGGCGAGGCGTGGGGAGCGGGGGTGGCTCACGAAGGTCGGTGCGCGTTGCGTCCGCCGGCGGCTGCGCTGCATCGGGAGGTGCATCGGTCGCTTCGGCAGGGGGGCGCAGCGGTTCGGCGGGTGTGCCGACCGACGAGCCTGTCGGGCGCGGTTCCGGCGGTTCCGGCGGCTGCGGCGGCTCGGCGGGTGCTGCGGCGGTCGCTGTGCTGGAAGCGCCGGCGGCCGCGGAAGCGGGCGATCCCGATTCGCCGGTGCCGGTGCCACCGCTGCGCCTCGACTGTCCACCGCCCTGGGCGCCGGACCGCCCGTCTCCCAGCACCAGACGCACGGTCTGCGGCGCCGGTTCTTCGATAACGCGGCCCGGCCACTGGAAGAAGAAGAGCGCCGCCACGACAGCCGCGTGCACGCTCAGCGAGAGGGTCAGTGCCCCCCATGGCCGGCCAGCGGCGCTCGGCGGCGTAGCGTGCGGGCCGTCTTCCGGCGGTATCGCAAAGCCCGGACGGTCGGCTTTCACAGCTGGCTCCGACGGCTGGCCTCACCCTTCACAAACGAAGAACGCCCGGCGCGGGCCGGGCGTTCTGTTCAACCGTCGGACGGCCGGGATGACGACGAGCGTCAGCCCATCTTGCCGGTCAGCCAGTAGTCGATCCGCTTCGGATTGGCCTCGATATACTTGTCGATCGCCTTCTCGTAGGAGGTCTCCTGGGCGTCGTACATCAGTGCCTGGAGCTCATCGAGCGGCAGGTACATCCGCGCCAGGAACGCCCCGACCTCGGGATTGTCCTGGTAGAAGCCTTCGCGCGCGATGACGTGGACGCGCTCCTGGCCGCCGAGGGCGCCTTCCGGATCGGTCAGGTAGCGCAGCTTGTGCGCGCCGAACATCCAGTGCGGGCTCCAGCCGGTGACGACGATCCACTCGTTGCGCTTGACGGCACGCTCCAGCGCGGCCGTCATCGCGGCGCCGCTGGCCGAGACGAGTTCGTAGTCGTCGAGGTCGTACTTGTCGACCGCCTCGCTCGACAGGCGCATCAGCCCTGCTCCGGGGTCGATGCCCTGGATCTTGCCGTCGAGCTTCTCCTTCACCGCGTCCTTCTTGAGGTCGGCGATGGAGGAGAGCTGGTCGCCCGGAACGTAGGCCGGAACGACCCAGCCGAGCTTGGCGCCGGTGTAGATCGGGCCGAGATCGATCACGTCTCCGGCGACCTTCTCCATATAGTCGCCGTGGGTGCCGGGCAGCCACGCCATCATCATCATGTCGAGGTCGCCCTTGGCGACGCCCTGATACTGGACGGCGATGTCGGCCAGGGTGAGCTTGACCTCGTAGCCGTCGTAATTCTCCTCGATCAGCTTCTTGGCCATCTTCGTGACGGCCTCGGCGTCGGACCACGCGGTCCAGCCGATGTTGATCTCCTTGTCGGCCGCCACCGAACTCCCGGCGAATCCGGCGACCGACGCGGTCGCGATCGCGGCCCCCATCAGCAGAGCCTTCGCTGTTCGAATCATGCGGTTCTCCTTTTCGTCTCTCGTTTCAGGTCGTCCGTCGGCGCTGCCGTCGGAGGCGGAACGCTTCGAGCGGCGTTCCTTATTGCCGCGCCTAGTGCCGGGCTTCGGCCGGCGCGGGGTGAACGGTTGAACTCTCGGCCGATCCCGCCGTGGCAGGGCCGCGGCGGAACAGCGATCGGAAGGCTGCGGCGAGGCCGCCGTCCGTCCGTCGCGTGCCGACAGTCTGTGTGATGCGGTCGAGGATGATCGCCAGGATCACGACGCCGAGGCCGCCCTCGAAGCCGAGCCCGACATTCAGGCGCTGGATGCCCGTCAGCACCGTGTTGCCGAGGCCGCCAGCGCCGATCATCGAGGCGATGACCACCATGGACAGGGCCAGCATGATCGTCTGGTTCACGCCCGCCATGATCGACGGCATGGCCAGCGGCAACTGGACCTTGAAGAGCAGCTGCCGGTCGGTGCAGCCGAAGGCGATGCCCGCCTCGACGTTTTCCTTGCTGACGTGGCGAATGCCGAGGTTCGTCAGGCGGACCGCCGGCGGCATCGCGAACACGACGGTCGCGATAGTGCCCGGCACGGCACCCAGGCCGAAGAACATCACGGCGGGGATCAGGTAGACGAAGGGCGGCATCGTCTGCATCAGATCGAGCGCCGGCCGGATGACCTTCTCGACCGTGTCGTTGCGCGCCATGGCGATGCCGATCGGAATGCCGATGGCCAGCGCGACCGCCGTCGCCGACAGGACGAGTGCCAGGGTCGAGACCGTCTCGCGCCAGAGACCCATGCCCACCACCAGCAGCAACGCGACGATGGTGAACACTGCGAACCGCCAGCCGAGCCGCCAGAGGGCGAGGAGTGCCACGCCGGCTATGAAGGCCCACCAGGGGATCCAGCGCAGCCCGTCCTCCAGGCCGTTCGCCAGCAGGCCGATGGCCCAGGCGATGCCGTCGAACGCCGGGGTGAAATTGTCGATCAGGAACTCGACGAGTGCCTCGACCCAGGAGCCGATCTCGATTTCGAAACCCATGGCTCAGGCCCCCCGATCCAGCAGCTTCAGGAGCGTCGTCTTCGAGATCGCGCCGACATAGCGGCCCTTGTCGTCGATCACCGGGACGGGATAGCGGCTCTCGGCCACCGGACCGATCAGGTCGGCCAGAGGCGTGTCGTTGCGGATGGGCGCGCAGCCCTCAACGAACGCGTTGGCATAGCGCGGTTCGGCACTGCGCTTCAGTTCCTCGCGCAGCGTGTCCGTCGTCACCATGCCCTGGACCCGGCGATCCCGGTCGATGACGAGGCCGTAGTCGCGGTCGTGCTCGTCCAGGCGGTCGATGGCGGCGCGGATGCCGACGCCGGGCCGTTCGATCACCGTGACGAGGTTGCGGCGGGCCGCGTCGCCCGCGGTGAAGACCCGCGTGACGTCGACGCCGTAGAAGAACGAGCGGACATAGTCGTTCGCCGGCTTCTGGACGATCTCCTCGGGCGTGCCGATCTGGACGATGGCGCCGCCCTCCATGATCGCGATCCGGTCGCCGATGCGCATCGCCTCGTCGAGGTCGTGCGTGATGAACACGATCGTGCGAGCGTGCTCGCGCTGGAGCCGCAGCAGTTCGTCCTGCATCTCGGTGCGGATCAGCGGATCGAGGGCCGAGAAGGCCTCGTCCATCAGCAGGATCTCGGGATCGGTGGCCAGGGCCCGGGCGAGGCCGACGCGCTGGCGCATGCCGCCCGACAATTCGTCTGGCAGGCTCTGGGCGTAGGGCGCGAGGCCCACGGCCTCGATCGACTCCATCGCCCGCCGGGTCTGCTCCGCCGCCGGCACGCCGGCGACCTCCAGCCCGAAGCACACGTTGCTCAGGACGGTGCGGTTCGGCAGCAGGGCGAAGCTCTGGAAGACCATGCTGATCTTGCGCCGGCGCACCTCGATGAGCGCGTTCTTGCCCATCTTGGTGATGTCCTCGCCGTCGATCATGACGGATCCGGCGGTCGGCTCGATCAACCGGTTGAGCAGCCGGACCAGCGTCGACTTGCCCGAGCCCGAGAGGCCCATGACCACGAAGATCTCGCCTGCGTTCACCGAGAAGCTGGCGGAATGGACGCCGACGACGTTCCCGGTCTCCTGCTGGATCGCGTTCTTGTCCTTGCCGGCCTCGATCAGCGCCAAGGCACGCTCCGGCTTGCTGCCGAAGATCTTGAACAGGTCGCTCGCGACGAGCTTTTCGGTCATCGACCTTCCGGGTTTGTTTCAACGAGAGGGCGGCCGGCAAAAGCTGCGCACACCGCAAATGCGACCGAAAACGGCGGCCGCAACAATCAGCGCATACCGGCGCCGAGGCTCTCCTTATATCCGCCATAATCCTGGGAATCAACCCTGATAGGCGGTATCAGCATCATATAAGAAAAAGGTCCGATGCGGGTTGCGTTGTGCCGGCCTGTTGCTGGCAGTTTGTCTGAGCGCGCTAAAGTTGTCCGCTTGTATAGTGTCCGTCAGTCTCGATAGTCATTCAATCAGGAGCCCAATATTCGTGCGGACTGTACTATGTCCTCGCCGGTCGACCAGCGGTTGCCGCTCCGGGATGCGTTGCGCCAGCCGCGCGTTCCGCGCGCGGAAGCTGCGAGGGTGCAACGCCGCTCGGACGGGGTGTCGAACAGAGACCTTTCGGCACCCCGGCCATGAGGGTTAACTTCGGTCGGAAACGTTCCAGCAAAACGTCAACCGGAGGCGACCGATGGCTGCCGAAAAGCCGAAGACGATCCGTCTCGCGGACTATCGCGCACCGGACTTCCTCGTCGAGACGATCGACCTCACCTTCGACCTCGAACCGAAGGCGACACGCGTCACCGCGAAGTCCGCGTTCCGGCGCAATCCGGCGCACAAGACGGACGAGAAGCGCCCGCTGGTCCTGGACGGCGAGGACATGAAACTCGTCTCGGTCGCGCTCGACGGCCGGGCGGTGGAGAAGGCGGCCTACGTGGTCGGCGACGAGACGCTGACCGTCGCCGCGGTGCCCGACGCCTTCGAACTCACGGTCGTCACGGAGATCGCGCCGGAGGACAACACGCGCCTGGAAGGCCTCTACCGCTCCAGCGGCGTCTACACCACCCAGTGCGAGGCCGAAGGCTTCCGGCGAATCACCTATTTCCCCGACCGCCCCGACGTCATGGCGAAGTATCGGGTGACGATCCGGGCCGACAAGAAGGCGTGCCCGTTCCTCCTGTCGAACGGCAATCTCGTCGCCGAGAAGGAACTCCCCGACGGCCGGCACGAGGCGGTCTGGGAAGACCCCTATCCGAAGCCGTCATACCTGTTCGCGCTGGTGGCCGGCGATCTCGCCAAGGTCGAGGACGGTTTCACCACCGAGACCGGCCGCGAGGTGAAGCTGCGCATCTTCGTCGAGCACGGCAACGAGGGGCGCTGCGGCTTCGCCATGGATGCGCTCAAGCGCTCGATGCGCTGGGACGAGGAGATGTACGGCCTCGCCTACGACCTCGACCAGTTCAGCATCGTCGCGGTCAGCGACTTCAACATGGGCGCGATGGAGAACAAGAGCCTCAACGTCTTCAACGCCAAGTACATCCTGGCCGATCCGGAGACGGCGACCGATGCCGACTACAGCTTCATCGACACCATCGTCGCGCACGAATATTTCCACAACTGGACGGGCAACCGGGTCACCTGCCGCGACTGGTTCCAGCTGAGCCTGAAGGAAGGACTGACCGTCTTCCGCGACCAGCAGTTCTCCGAGACGACGCGCTCGCCGGCGGTGGAACGGATCAACCAGGTCCGCTCGCTGCGCGCCCGGCAGTTTCCCGAGGACGCGGGCCCGACGGCGCATCCCGTGCGGCCGGCGGAATATATCGAGATCAACAACTTCTATACGCCCACCGTCTACGACAAGGGCGCCGAAGTCATCCGGATGATGCACACGCTGCTCGGCCGCGACGGCTTCCGCAAGGGCATCGACCTCTATTTCGAGCGGCACGACGGGCAGGCGGTCACCTGCGACGATTTCGTCGCCGCGATGGAGGACGCCAACGACCAGAAGCTGACCCTCTTCCGCCGCTGGTACAGCCAGGCGGGCACGCCGACGGTCACGGTCACCGGCAAGTATGACGACCTCGCCCGCGCCTACGAGATGACCGTGACGCAGGAGACCAGGCCGACGCCGGGCCAGCCGAACAAGGAGCCGCTGCACATTCCGCTCGCCGTGGGGCTGATGGACCGGCGCGGCCGCGAGATGCCGCTGCGCTTCGAGGGCGAGAGCGTCGGCAAGGAGGCCTACACCCGCGTCGTCGAGCTTACCGAAGATAGGCAAACCTTCCGTTTCCTGGGGGTGGTCGGACGGCCAGTGCCGTCGGTGAACCGCGCCTTCTCCGCGCCCGTGCGGATCGACCTCGCCTATTCGGACGAGGACCTCGCCTTCCTGATGGCGAGCGACCCCGACCGGTTCAACCGGTGGGAAGCCGGTCAGCGCTATGCGACCAAGCTGCTGCTGAAGATGGTCGAGGAGGCCCGCGCCGGCGGCGAGCCGGAGGCGGATTCGCGTTTCGTCGACGCGATCCACGCCGGCCTGCGCGAGGAGGACCCCGACCGCAGCTTCATGGCGCAGATGCTGGTGCTGCCGAGCGAGGACTTCCTGGCCGAGCAGATGGCGGTGGCCGACGTCGATGCCATCCACAAGGCACGCCAGGCCCTGCGCCGGGCCATCGCCACGCGCCTGACCCACGACCTGCTCGTGATCTATCGCGGCAACCGGAGCAACCGTCCCTATGCCTTCGAACCGGAGGCGGCGGGCCGCCGGGCGCTGAAGAACGCCGCACTCGGCTATCTGACCGCGCTGGGCGACGAGGCGATGATCGACCTCGCGACCGAGCAGTATAACGGCGCCGACAACATGACCGACCGCATGGCGGCGCTGGCGGCGCTCAACGACCTCGACGTGCCGGCACGCCGGAAGACGCTCGACGCCTTCTACGCGAGATTCGAGAAGAACGGGCTGGTCATCGACAAGTGGCTGGGCCTGGAGGCGATGTCGGCTCTGCCGGGTACCCTCGGCAGGGTCAAGGAACTGACCGGCCACAAGGCCTTCTCGATCAAGAACCCGAACAAGGTGCGCGCCCTGATCGGGGCGTTCGCCAGCGGCAACGCCGTCCGCTTCCACGCTAAGGACGGCTCGGGCTATGCCTTCCTGGCCGACAAGGTGATCGAACTCGACACGCTCAACCCGCAGGTTGCGGCGCGGATGGTGGCGCCGATGCGGAGGCTGAAGAAGTTCGACAAGGACAGGCAGGCGAAGATGCGGGCCGAGCTGGAGCGGATCCTCGCCGTGCCGAAGCTGTCGCGCGACGTCTACGAGATCGTCTCGAAGTCGCTGGCGTAGCGCGGGGAGACGGAAAACCCCGGCCTTCGAGACGGCCCTACGGGCCTCCTCAGGACGGGGTTCTCCTACTCGATTGCCATAGAAGGCCTCGGGCCGAGGAGGCCGCGTGAGCGGCCGTCTCGAAGCGCGAGGCTGGCCGAAGACCTCAGGCGGCGCGGCGACGCCCGCCGCCGTTGAAGCCACCGCCGTTGCCGCTGCCGCCGCTGCGCCGTCCGCGGCTGGCGCCACCCGGCGCCTGACCCGGCCGGCCGGCCGGCTTGCGGCGCGAGGACACGGCGGCCGCTGCCGCCTCGTCGTGCCAGGCGTGCCCGGCGTCGACCGGCACCTGCTTGCCGATCACCTTCTCGATGTCGCGCAGCCAGGGCGCCTCCTCGCTGTCGCAGAAGGAGATGGCGGCACCGTCGGCACCGGCGCGGGCCGTCCGGCCGATCCGGTGGACGTAGCTCTCCGGCTCGTTCGGCAGGTCGAAGTTGATGACGTGGGTCACGCCGTCGACGTCGATGCCGCGTGCGGCGATGTCGGTCGCGACCAGGACCCGCAGGTCGCCGGAGCGGAAGCCGTCGAGCGCGCGCTGGCGTGCGTTCTGCGACTTGTTGCCGTGGATCGCGTCGGCGCGCACGCCGGTCTTGGCGAGCTGTTCTGCGACCTTGTTGGCGCCGTGCTTGGTGCGCGTGAAGACGAGAGCGCGGGCGATGCCGCGGTTGCGCAGCAGGTCCGAGAGCAGCGCGCGCTTGTTGGTCTTCTCGACGAAGAGCACGCGCTGATCGATGCGGTCGACGGTCGAGGAGACCGGCGTCACCGCGACGCGCGCTGGGTCGCGCAGCAGGCCGGCGGCCAGCTTCTCGATCTCGGTCGGCATCGTGGCGGAGAACAGCGCGGTCTGCCGGTCGGTCGGCAGTGCCGCGACGATGCGCCGGACGGCGGGCAGGAAGCCCATGTCGAGCATGCGGTCGGCTTCGTCGAGGACGAAATGCTCCACCGCGTCGAGGCGCAGATGGCCCTGCTCCATCAGGTCGAGCAGGCGGCCGGGGGTCGCGACGACCAGGTCGACGCCGCGCGCCAGGGCCTGGGTCTGCGGGTTCTGGCCGACGCCGCCGAAGATGGTGGCGCGGGTCAGCTTCAGGTTGCGGCCGTAGCTGCGGGCCGAATCGGCGATCTGCACGGCCAGTTCGCGCGTCGGCGTCAGCACGAGGGCCCGGATGGTACGGGACTTCGGCCGGACGTTGCCGGCGGCGAGGCGCTGCAGGATCGGCAGGATGAACGCGGCGGTCTTGCCGGTGCCCGTCTGGGCGATGCCCAGCAGGTCACGACCTTCGGCGAGCGGCGGGATAGCACCGACCTGAATCGGGGTCGGGGTCTCGTAACCTTCGGAGGCAACGGCACGGAGGAGGGGTTCGATCAGACCGAGATCGGTAAACGACGTCATACGGTGGAGACTCTTTCAATGCGTGCGCAGCCGCGCCCGCGGGCTGTGCCCCGGGTGCTGCGCGGTGATGGACAGCGAGGAACGATTAACGGCCCGTGCATACCCGCCACGACGGATCCCTGGGGACCGGTGGCGGGTCGCGCGATGGCCTGCTCGGAAGGCGGCTGGCGCGCGGAGCGTAGAGACGAGGTCGTTGGCCTCGCCCCGTGAGATGGCCGTTCGTTGCCACGAAGTCAACGCATTCCCATCCCGCGGGCGCTGCCGTCGCTGGAGGGACTTACGACCTGGACGAGCATTGTCATGGCGAATTCATTTGTATACATTTGAATTCGGGGGCCTGGACAGTGAGGTGGTCGTGTCGCAGAAGAGCATTCCGCTGAGCGTCCGGGTGACGGCGGAGGACGCCGATTTCCTGGCGCGGCTCGATGTTCCCGGGGCCACGACGCCCAGCGACAAGCTGCGTCACCTGCTCTCCGAGGCGCGGGAACGCCATGCCAAAGGGTCCGATTACGAAAGCAATCTCGTCAGGGCCATCGACCTCCTGGGCGACGCGCGCAGACGGTGGCGCAGTGTCGAGGCGCAGGAAAGATTGCGTTCGGATTTGGTGCGTATGGTGGCCGAATGGTTGCCGGAAACGACGGCGTATTTCGCGTCGGGATTGGTGGAGGACAGTTCGGCCCGTGACGGTCTGATCGCGTTCGAGGCGGGCCTGTCGGACCGGGCGGTCGCTTTGGCGGAGGGGCTGATGCGTCTCGCCGTGACCGGCAAGGAGCCCTGCTACGCGCCGCACGCCGTGGGTTCGCGGATCGACCAGGTGATCGAACTCGCCGAGATCGTCAGACGGGCGGAAGATGCCCGGAACAAGGAGTAGGACATGAGCAGCACTCTCGCGGCCCGCGTCGGGCGCATCATCAGCGGCGGCGTCAACCTCCTGGTGGACGCTGTCGAAGACGCCGCGCCTGCCGCCGTTCTGGAGCAGTCGATCCGCGAGGTGGATCAGGCGATGGAGGAGGTGCGGACGGAACTCGGCCGCACCGTCGCCGCCAAGCATCTCGCCAACACGCGCCTGATGGCGGAGAACCGCCGGCACGAGGAACTGGCGGCGAACATCGAACTCGCCGTCCGCCAGGGCCGCGACGATCTCGCGGAAGCCGCGATCGCCCGCCAGATGGACATCGAAGCCCAGATGCCGGTCCTGCAGCAGGCCGTCTCGGAGAATGCCGAGAAGGAGCGGGAGCTCGAAGGCTATGTCGCGGCGCTGCGGGCCAAGGCACGCGACATGGCCGAGGAACTGCGGCAGTGGCGGGAGAGCCGTCGCGAGGCGGAGCGCGGCGGGGCCCTCGGCGAGGCGGGGGCGGAAGGCCAGTCCGGCCCGCAGGCCGTCGACGCTGCGGTGCGCCGTGCCGAAGCCGCGTTCGACCGGGTGCTGCAGCGGAGCACGGGTATGGCTGCGGCCGTGCGCAGCGATCTCGACGGCGAACAGAAGCTCGCCGAGCTCGAGGCTCTCTCGCGCCAGCACAGGATCCAGGAACGGCTGGCCGCGCTGAAGGCGCGGGAAGGCGGCGGTCGGTGATCGCATTCTTCTTCGCTGCCGAAAACGTCCTCTTCTCGGCGGCGATCTGTCTGATGCTGCTGATCGGTGTGCTCGAGGGCGTCGGCACGCTGCTGGGCGCCGGCATCTCGCACATGCTCGACAGCCTCGTGCCCGACATCGACATGGACGCGCCGGATGTCGCCGCAGGCGGCGGATTGAGCGGCTTCCTCGGCTGGCTTTGCGTCGGGCGGGTGCCGCTGCTCATCCTGCTGGTGACCTTCCTGACGGTGTTCGGCATCGCGGGCCTCGTCATGCAGTCTGTTGCGGCCCACGCGCTGGGCACGCCGCTGCCGGGGGCCCTGGTAGCGCTGCCCGCCTTCGCCGCGGCGCTGCCCGGGACGCGCTGGCTCGGCAGCGCATTTGCCCGCTTCATGCCGCATGAAGAGACCTACGCCGTCTCGCGCAACAGCTTCGTCGGCCGCGTCGCTGTGCTCACGCAGGGCAGGGCCGACCAGACATTGGCCGCCGAGGCGCGCCTCAAGGATGCGCATGGCCGAACACACTATGTGCGGGTCGCCGCCGATGTCGCAGGCGAGACATTCGATCAAGGCGAGCAGGTTTTACTCGTTCGCAACGATGGCGCGCTATTCCGGGTAATACGAGCGGGCGGCGCACTGGCCGATCCACCGCGACATCATCCCTGATCGAGAGGTCCCATGTTCAATTCCGCACTGGCCGAACTCCTGATTCTCGTCGGCATCGGGCTTCTCGCGCTCCTGACGCTCGGCCTGATCGTCGCCCGGCTGTACCGGCGCGCTACGAAGGAGATGGCCTTCGTGCGCACCGGTTTCGGCGGCCAGAAAGTGATCGTCGACGGCGGCGCACTCGTGCTGCCGATTCTCCACGAGATCATCCGCGTCAACATGAACACGCTCCGGCTGGAGGTGCGACGGGCGAACGAAGCGGCCCTGATCACGAAGGACCGGATGCGCGTCGACGTGCAGGCGGAGTTCTACGTACGCGTCCAGCCGACGGCCGAGGCCATTGCGAACGCGGCACAGACCCTGGGGCTGAAGACGACGGCGCCCGCCGAACTGAAGGAACTGGTCGAGGGCAAGTTCGTCGATGCGCTGCGTGCGGTCGCCGCGGAGATGGCGATCGAGGAACTCCACGAGCAGCGGGTCAACTTCGTCCAGAAGGTCCAGATGGCGGTGGCCGAGGATCTGCTGAAGAACGGCCTGGAGCTCGAAACCGTGTCGCTGACCGGGCGCGACCAGACGAACCGCGAGTATTTCAACCCGAACAACGCCTTCGATGCGGAGGGGCTGACGCGGCTGACCTTCGAAATCGAGGAAAAGCGGCGCCGCCGGAACGACGTCGAACAGGAAACCGAGGTCGCCATCCGGCTGAAGAACCTGGAGGCGGAGCGTCAGCGTCTGGAGATCACGCGCGACGAGGAGTACGCCAAGCTGCAGCAGCAGCAGGAGATCGCGACCCGGCGCTCCGCGCAGGAGGCCGAAGTCGCGCTTCGCGAGGCCGAGAGCCGGCGCGAAGCCGAGTCGGCGCGCATCATGGCGACCCGCCAGGTCCAGCAGGCCCAGATCGCCGCCGATCGGGCGATCGAGGAGGATCGCATCGAGAAGGAGCGGATGATCCGCGAGAAGGACATCGCGCGCGTCCGCGCGGTGGAGGTGGCGGAACTCGAAAAGCGCAAGACGCTCGAGCTGGCCGAACAGGTGCGGGCCATCGTCGTGGCGGAGAAGTCGCGCGACCAGTCCTTCGCCGAGGCCGAGGCGGACAAGGCGCGGGCCGAGGCGGTCCGGGCGAGCGAGGCGGTGCAGACGGTGCGCGAAACCGAGGTGGCGAATCGCGCCAAGGCGATCGAACTGGTCGAAGCGCGAAAGGTCGCCGAGCGTGACGCGATCGCGATCACGGTCGGTGCGGAAACCGAGAAGAAGGCGGCGGAAGACCGGGCGGAGGCGATCCGCGTCGCTGCATCCGCCGATGCCGAGCGGGCCCGCATCACCGCACAGGGTGAAAGCGAAGCCGAGAAGCTTCGCGCGGCGGCGGCGGAGATCCGCTACGCCATCGAGGCCGCGGGCAAGCGCGCGCTTAACGAGGCCGACAACCTCATCTCGCCCGAGGTGATCAGCCTGCGCATCCGATCCGCTCTGATCGAACACCTGCCGAAGATCATCGCCGAGAGCGTCAAGCCGATGGAGCGGATCGAAGGCATCAAGATCGTCCAGGTCGGCGGCATGAACGGCGACGGCGGCCAGGGCGCGAACGGCAGCGCCGGTGCGAATGGCCACAATCTGGCCGACCAGGTGGTGAATACCGCCCTGCGGTACCGCAGCCAGGCGCCGCTGGTCGACGCTCTGCTGAAGGAAGTGGGATTGGATGGCCGCAGCCTGGACGGCCTGTCGAACAGCATCCGCGACATCGGCCAGCCGCCGGCCTGACACCGGGGTGGGCTCGCCCTTGCGGTACATCTATGGCGTCCCCAGCTTCGAACTTATGACGTCCGGGCGGTGTGCCCGGACGTCGTCGTGAGTCCGCCCACTCGGGTATGCCGGGCCGCTGCGTTAAGCGGAGCGGCCTAGACGCCAGCACTGAAAGGCCTCCATGGCCCCGGAGCGCCCTACTGCGCCGATCGCTTCCGCAGCACCGCGGCGCCGCATGCGCGTATCCGACCGGGAGGCGCGCCTGCCCGCCGCGGCATCCGGACCGGCTCGGTGCCGGTCTCGTTCCGGCATTCCCGCCTCCCTGTACCGCCTAGCGAGAGGAGCCCCTCGCACATGACCACCTATGCAATTTTCGTCGCCGCCGCCGAAAGCGATTGGAAGGGACCGCCCGTCGCGACCTGGGACGCGGCGCTGGTGCAGGACGAGAACCTGGTGCTCAAGGACGCCGGCAATACCGAGAAGCTGGTCGGCTGCGCGCTCGGCGACCTGGAGAAGGTGCGCTGGTGCACGCTGGCGGAGGCGAACGGCAGCGGGTCCTGCCTGCAGCTGGACGTCACGATCCGCAGCACCGGCAAGATCTTCGCCTACGCGTCGGACGGCTGTCTGCGCCATCTCGCCGACAAGGGCGTCGAGACGGAGGAGATGGACGATCACGACAAGGGCGTCTTCCAGCCGCTTTGGCAGAAGCTGGACAACGAGAATGCCGACTTCACCGCCGAGATCATCTCGCTGGTGAACGAGGAACTGACCTGACGTCAGCCTCCCGGACTGGTGCGAGGATCGAACAGAGGTTGTCGGCTCGGCTCCTCCAAGATCGCTGAAGTCGTCGAGACTTCAGCGAACGGGGAGGCCAGATCGACATTCACGGGTGCGCCCACGGGTGCGCCTGACGCCGCGGCGTTGCACCGAGCCGCGTGACCTGCCGGCCGGGCCGCCGCTCGGTGCGGCTCAGTGGATGAGCGCCATCGCCGGGATCGCCTCCGACGCCTTCCAGAAACGCCCGACGGCCTCCTCGTGGGCGGCGAGCGCGGCCGCGTCGGCGTCCGCGGCGGGTGCGGGTTCGGGCTCGAAGTGGCCGTAGCGGTCCGTGCCGCGGACCAGCGTCGCCGACAGCCGCGTCTCGCCGATGTGCCGGACGTGCGCCGGGATGTAGCTGATGCCGATGCCGATGCGCCGGCCGTCGCTCTGGTTCGGGCCGGAGCGGTGCAGCAGCATCGTGTGATGCAGGGACACGTCGCCCGGCTGCAGGACGAGGTCGACGGCGGCACTCTCGTCGAGCGGCTCGGCGAAGGTCTGGCCGCGCGACAGCATCGCGGCTGGGTCCTGCTGGTCGAAATGCGGCCGCTGGCCGATCGTGTGGCTGCCCGGAATGACCTGGACGCAGCCGCGCTCGGGCGTCGAGGGCGTCAGCGCCACCCACGCCGTCACGTGCTCGTAGGGCTCCAGGCCGAAATAGGTGCCGTCCTGATGCCAGGGGACGAAATTCGTCGTCCGCGGCTCCTTCCACCACGTCGTCGTGTGGAAGACCATGATGTCGGGGCCGATAACCGCCTCGACCGCGTCGAGGATGCGCGGGTGCCGCACCAGATCCGCCGCCCAGGGATAGAGCAGATAGGGCTTCACGCGGTTCGGTGCCTGACGCCGCGCGGTCTCGCGCAGCGGCTCCGTGCAGGTACGTTCGCACTCGGCCAGATAATGGGCGGCCTCCTGCGGCGTCAGCAGCGGCCGTCCCGGAATGAAGCCCTGCTTCGTATACAGTTCCCGCTCGGCTGCGGACGTTTCCATCTGGCGCTCCATCGGCTGTCGCTCCCTCTGCGCGAGCGTAGCAAAATCCGCGCCGCCGCCGGGAGGGCCGGTCACGGCAGGGTCCAGGATTGGCGGATCGACGCGCGCAGGGCCTGGGAGAGGCGGTAAGCGGGCTGCTGCAGGCCGGCCTGGGCGGCGCGCCTGTCGGGGGGAGCGGTGGCCTCTACCGCTCGCAGCGGCGGACCGAAATCCTGCATCGCCGTCTTCACGCCGCCGTCCTCGACGACCGACAGTTCGCTCCAGAACAGCTGCCAGAACCGCTCGGCGGCGGCTTCCCAGACAGGCCCTGCCGGATCGACCGTGACGAGCCGGCCGACCACCGCCGCCGTTTCCATGTAGAGATCGAACTGCCTGTCGCGAAAACGCTGCCCCGCCTCGAAACTGCGGATCCGGTTCTGCTGCTCCAGTTCGCTCTGCTGGCGCTCCAGCAGCGCCTCGCGCCCGGCCGCTTCCCTGCGCTGATCCTGCAGATAGGTCCCGGCGATCCAGAGCCCCGCCGCGACCGTGGTCACGACCGGCAGAACGCCCTGCAGGAAGCCCAACCAAGCCCTGGTACGCGGGTGCAGGCCGGGATGACGGCCGTCCGATTCCGACGGTGGCTTCGTTTCGACCATGGCCGGCTCAGCGTCGCGCGATACCGTCACGATACTCCGATTGCGATTCAAACAAAGTGCGGTGACGGGGCGGCAGTGGAGCAGGGCGCTCGTCGCCCGGGGGATACGCGGTGTATTCGGAGCTCCCAAGGCCTTGCCGCGGGGCTTTGGCGGAACATCCTGATCGACATCCCGTTGTCATCCGGACGTTCAGTGGAGCAATCAGGTATGCGGGGGTGCGGCCTGGCAACGGCGAAGCAGGCGGTTTGGAGCGATCCGGCCAGCGGCAGGGATATGCCGAAGCTGATCGCCTACGCACACATCGGAGGGGACGTGGCACGCGCCGCGGTCCGGCTCGCCCCCGGCTATCCGGCTACCTCGACGGCACGACGCCGAGAATTGCCGCAGGCATGATCCTTTTCCCTTCATTTATGGACAGTGGTTGATGGCGGGAAACGAGCCGTTGCCGATCGAGGACTACGCCCTGATCGGCAACACCTTCACCAGCGCGCTCGTCGGCAGGAACGGCTCGATCGATTGGCTGTGCATGCCGCATTTCGACTCCGCGGCCTGCTTCGCGGCCCTGCTCGGCACCAGCGACAACGGCCGGTGGATGATCGCGCCGCAGGCGGCGACCTGCAGCGTCACGCGGCGCTACCAGGGCGACACGCTGATCCTCGAGACGGTGTTCACGACGGACGAGGGCGAGGTCGCGGTCATCGACTTCATGCCGGCGCCGCCCAACGACAACCGGATGGACCTGATCCGCATCGTCGAGGGCCGGCGCGGCCGCGTTCGGATGTGCATGGACCTGACCCTGCGCTTCGACTACGGCCGGGTGAAGCCGTGGGTGCGGCGGATGCCGAACGGCATCAACGCCATCGCCGGTCCGGACGCGGTCCAGCTGACCGCGCCGGTGGAGATGCGCGGCGAGGCCTTCCACACCGTGGCGGACTTCACGGTGACGGCGGGCGAGCGGATCCCCTTCTCGCTCACCTGGCGCCGCTCCCATCTCGCACCCTGCCCGCCCATGGATGCGGAGCGGGCGCTGGACATGATTCGCGAGCTGTCGCGCAGCTGGATCGAGCGCAACACCTATCGCGGCAAGTGGGAGGCCGAGGTCAAGCGCTCGCTCCTGACGCTGAAGGCGCTGACCTTCTCGCCGACGGGCGCGATCGTAGCGGCGCCGACCACGTCGCTGCCCGAGCATCTGGGCGGCGTGCGCAACTGGGACTATCGCTACTGCTGGCTGCGCGACGCCACCCTGACGCTCTATTCGCTGCTGACCTGCGGCTATCGCGACGAGGCGGCGGCCTGGCGGGCCTGGCTGTTGCGCGCGATCGCCGGCGATCCCTCGGAACTGCAGATCATGTACGGCCTGGCCGGCGAGCGGCGCCTGCTGGAGCACGAACTCGACTGGCTGCCCGGCTATCACGGCAGCAAGCCGGTGCGGATCGGCAACGCCGCCTTCGACCAGTTCCAGCTCGACGTCTACGGCGAGGTGATGGACGCGCTGCATGCGGCGCGGCGCTTCGGCCTCGAACCGGACGACGACGCGTGGCGCATGCAGCAGACGATGCTGCACTATCTCGAGGACCGCTGGGACCGCGAGGACGAGGGCATCTGGGAGGTCCGCGGGCCGCGGCGCCACTTCACCCATTCCAACATGATGGCCTGGGTGGCGTTCGACCGGGCGGTGAAGGCGGTCGAGGAGTTCGGGCGAGACGGGCCGGTCGAGCGCTGGCGGGAGGTTCGCGACCGCATCCACGCCGACGTCTGCGCGCGCGGCTACAGCGAGCAACGCGGCACCTTCGTGCAGTATTACGGCGGCGACGCGCTGGACGCCGCGCTGCTGATGATCCCGCTGGTGGGTTTCCTGCCCGCCGAGGATCCGCGCGTTCGCCGCACCATCGAGGCGATCGAGCGCGAGCTGACCGTCGACGGGCTGGTGCTGCGCTACCATTCGGAGGAGGTCGCCGACGGCCTGCCGCCCGGCGAGGGCGCCTTCCTCGCCTGCAGCTTCTGGCTCTGCGACGCGCTCGCGATGATCGGGCGCCGCGACGATGCGGTACGGCGCTTCGAGGGGCTGCTGGCCCTGTGCAACGATGTCGGGCTGCTCGCCGAGGAGTACGACCCGAAGGGAAAGCGCCAGCTCGGCAACTTCCCCCAGGCGTTCTCGCACATCGCCCTGATCAACACGGCGCACAACCTGAACCCGGCCGCCGAGGCGGGGCCGGGCGTCCGTCATGCCGGCGGCGAGCCGGACCGCGCCGCCCGCAGCCACCATAAGGAGCAGGCCGACTGAGGTCGGCGGTGGGTCCCTACCAGGTGTCGATGTTCGGCCGCTTCTTGCCGGCGCGCGGCGGGATGGGCGGCAGGGAGCGCAGGCCGGACATGATCCAGCGCCGCGTGTCGGCCGGGTCGATCACGTCGTCCAGCTCGAAGAAGCTGGCGATCGACAGCGCCTTGCCCTGCTCGTACATGCCGGCGACGCGCCTGTCGTAGGCGGCCTTGCGCTCGGCCGGATCCTCGATCTTCGCCAGTTCGTCGCGATAGCCCAACTTTACCGCACCCTCCAGTCCCATGCCGCCGAACTCGCCGGTCGGCCAGGAGATGGTCATGAAGGGCGCGTGGAAGCCGCCGCCGGCCATGCCCTGGGCGCCCAGGCCGTAGCCCTTGCGCAGCACCACCGTGAAGACTGGCACCGTGATGTTCGACGCGATGACGAACATGCGGCAGCAGTGGCGGACGAGGCCGGTGCGCTCGTATTCCGGGCCGACCATGTTGCCGGGCGTGTCGCACAGCGACAGGATCGGGATGTCGAAGGCGTCGCAGAGCTGCATGAAGCGGGCGGCCTTGTCGGACGCGTCGCTGTCGATGGCGCCGCCGAGGTGCATCGGGTTGTTGGCGATGACGCCGAGCGGTCGGCCCTCGACGCGGATGAAGGCGGTGACGATGCCGTGGCCGAAGCCGCGCCGCACCTCCAGCACCGAGCCGGCGTCGGCCAACGTGTCGATCACCCGGCGCACGTCGTAGACGCGCAGCCGGTTCTCCGGGATGGCGCGGCGCAGCAGGCGCTGGTCGGCGCAGTCCCAGTCGGCGACGGGCCCTTGGAAATAGGACAGGTACTTCTTCGCGACCGCGACCGCCTCTTCCTCGTCGGCGACCGCGATGTCGACCACGCCGTTCGGCACCTGCACCGACATCGGGCCGACTTCCTCGGGCTTGAAGACGCCAAGGCCGCCGCCTTCGATCATGGCAGGGCCGCCCATGCCGATGGTCGAGTTGGCGGTCGCGATGATGACGTCGCAGCAGCCGAGCAGCACGGCGTTGCCGGCGAAGCAGCGGCCGGAGGTGATGCCGACCAGCGGCACCAGGCCCGACAGCTTGCCGAAGCGCTGGAACGCCTCGGTCTGCAGGTTGGCGCCGAACATCACGTCGGTGTCGCCCGGCCGGCCGCCACCGCCCTCGGCGAACAGGACCAGCGGCAGGCGCCACTCGTGTGCCAGCTCGAACATCCGGTCCTTCTTCTGGTGGTTCTTCTTGCCCTGGGTGCCGGCGAGCACGGTGTAGTCGTAGGCGACCACCATCGTGCGCGCCGCCTCGTCCGGGAAGCGGTCGCCGTTGACGCGGCCGATGCCGCAGACCAGGCCGTCGGCCGGCGTGCGGTCGATCAGCTCCTGCATCGCCATGCGCTGGCGCCGCGCGGCCAGGGTCAGGGCGCCGTACTCGATGAAGCTGTCGGGATCGACCAGATCGTCGACATTTTCGCGCACGGTCCGCTGGCCGGTCTTGCGCCGGCGGGCGACGGCGTCGGGCCGGGCGGGGTCGAGCGTCTTCGCCTTGCGCGCCAGCACCTCCGCCAGGTCGGGGCGGATGGCGTCGAGGTCGACATCCTCGGCGGCGGCGGCCTCGCCCGCGCCGACGTCGGCCTCCTCGATGAAGGCGAGCGGATGGTCCTCCAGCACCGTGTCGCCGCGCTCCACGGTGATCCGGCGGACGATGCCGGAGACCTGGGCGGCGACGACGTGCTCCATCTTCATCGCCTCCATCACCAGCACCTGCTCGCCCTGGCGCACGGCCGCACCCTCGGCCACGGTGACGCTGACGATGGTGCCCTGCATGGGGGCGGGCAGCGGCACGGTGTTCTCCGGCCCGGTCACGTCGGACGGCGACGCGGTGTCGTAGGCGGACGGCATCGCCTCGGCCACCACGTCGGCACCGCCGTCCTTGCCGTAGGCCAGCACGGCCAGCGGATCGGCCGCGTCGACGCGGGCGCCGACGCGGCGCGTCGCTGCGGCGGGCTCGAAATACAGGCGCTGGTGCGCCGCCGGGTCGGTCGCGATCAGCGCCGGCCGCTCCTCGATGAAGCCGGTATGCACGCGGCCGGCGAGAAAGTCGGGGTCGCGCAGCACGTTCTGCAGGAAGGGCGCGTTGGTCGGCGCGCCGGCGATGCGGAATTCGGACAGGGCGCGATAGGCCTTGGCGGCCGCGCGTTCCAGGCCGCCGTGCGCGCCGTCGCCGGCGGCGTGGACGATGACCTTGGCGAGCAGCGAATCGAAGCGCGGATTGGTGCGGTAGCCGGGATAGCCGTAGCCGTCGACGCGCACGCCGGGGCCGGCCGGCGGCTCGTAGGCGGTGAGGGTGCCGCCGGCCGGCTTGGCCATGCCGCCTTCGCCCATCGTCTCCAGGTTGATGCGCAGCTGGATGGCGGTGCCGCGCGGCGCCGGCACGCGGTCGCGGCCGAGCCCCAACTCCGCCAGGGTCCTGCCGCCGGCGATCTCCAGCTGCAGGCGGACGATGTCGAGGCCCGTCACCTCCTCGGTGACGGTGTGCTCGACCTGCAGACGGGCGTTCGTCTCGATGAAGGCGAAGGGTGCGTCCTCTCCCTCATCGCTGGCGTCGAGCAGGAACTCGACCGTGCCGGCGTTGCGATAGCGGACGGCCTCGGCGAGGTTGAGCGCGGCGCCCAGGATGCGCGCGCGCACCGACGGCGACAGGTTCGGCGCCGGTGCGATCTCGACGATCTTCTGGCGCTGGCGCTGGACGCTGCACTCGCGCTCCCAGAGGTGGCAGACGTCGCCGGTGCCGTCGCCCAGGATCTGCACCTCGATGTGCCGGGCCCTGGGGAACAGGCGCTCGGCGTAGAGGTCGCCGTTGCCGAAGGCGGCACGCGCCTCCGAGGCGCAGCGCTCGTAGGCCTCGGCCAGGTCCTCCGCCCGGCGCACCGGCCGCATGCCGCGCCCGCCACCGCCGGCCGCGGCCTTCAGCATGACGGCGCCGTTCGGGCCGAGGGAGGCGAAGAAGGCCTTCACCTGCTCCAGCGTGCTGACGCCGGCGGTGCCCTCCAGCACCGGCACGCCGCAGCGCTGCGCCAGGCTGCGGGCGCTGGTCTTGTCGCCGAACAGGTCGAGGGCGTCGGGGTCCGGCCCGACGAAGGTGATGCCCGCCGCGGCGCAGGCGCGCGCGAAGCCGGCATTCTCGGCGAGGAAGCCGTAGCCGGGGTGGATGGCGTCGCAGCCGGCCTCGCGTGCCACGGCGATGATACGCGCTGCGTCGAGATAGGCGGCGACACCGGTGCCCGGCAGCGGCCGCGCCTCGTCCGCCTTGCGGGTGTGCAGCGACGTGGCATCGTCCTCGGAGAAGACGGCGACGCTGCGGATGTCGAGTTCGGCCGCGGCGCGGGCGATGCGGATGGCGATCTCGCCGCGATTGGCGATCAGGAGCGAACGGATTGGCACGGGGGACGGGCTCTCGGCAGGGGGCGGATCAATGTCCGGACAGGACAGACTAATCGACCCGCTTGATCGCTGAATAGGCCCCTTGCACCTGCAGCGTGACGGTGACGTCGGCTTTGGTCCGGTTGCGCCAGAACCAGCCGTGATTGCCGTCGAAGGCGGCCTTCAGGACGCCTTCGTCGCCCTTGACGCCCCGGCCTTTCTCATAGCTGACGGCGTTGCCCGGGCCGTCGCCGTGCAGGTCGAAATTCACGACACCGCTGGCGGCCCGCCACGAGTAGGTCGCCTCGCTGCCCTTCGTCATCTCGAGCTTCACCTCGGTACCTTCGCCGGGTTTCAGGGTGACCGACATCTCGTCGGACCGGGTCGCCGAGGCATCCTGGACGGTGCTGGCATCGTGGCCGTGCGTCGCGCCGGGGCCATGCGCCGCTGCCGGGCGGATCAGCAGCGACGCGAAGACGCTACCGATGGTGCCGGAGCGCCGATCCGGATTCGGGGTCGTCGCGGGCGCGTTCTGCAGGTCGCGCAGGCGGTCGGCTTCGGCCTCGTCGGCGAGCTGAGACTTGATCTCGCCCATCTCCGTCAGCCCGAGCGCCCCCCCGACGCCGGTGGGATCGATGCCGTACTCGGACGGCAGCACGACCGTGACGAGCAGCACCGCCGCGGTCACGATCGCGATGCCGGTCGATCGTAGGAGCTGCCGGGAGGTGGGCAGTTCGGCGCGGGTGGGCATGTCGGTGTTGTACATGAGGGTTCCTCTCGATCGTTCAGGAGACGGCGTAGCCGGTGAGCTGATAGCCGATCAGCATGAAGCCGGCCGTCATCATCGCGACGTTTGCGGTATAGGCGTGACGCCAGAAGCTGGGATGCCGCCGCCAGAAGCCCATCGCGATCAGGATCGCGCCCAGGGCCAGAAGCTGGCCGATCTCGACCCCGACACTGAAGGCGAGGAGGTTGGGGACCAGCCCGTCGCTGGCGATGTCGTAGTCGATGATCTTGCTGGCGAGGCCGAAGCCGTGAAACAGGCCGAAGATCAGCGTCGCAGCCTTCGTGTCCGGTTGGAAACCGAACCAGCGCTGGAATGCGCCCATATTGTCGAGCGCCTTGTAGACGACGGACAGGCCGATGATGGCGTCGATGATGTAGCTGTTGATTCCGATATTGAAATAGACGCCGAGCAGCATCGTGGTCGAGTGGCCGATCGCGAACAGGCTCACATAGACCGCGATATGCTTCATCCGGTAGAGAAAGAAGATGACGCCCAGCAGGAAGAGGATATGGTCGTAGCCGGTGACCATGTGCTTTGCGCCCAGATACACGAAGGGTAACAGGTGGACGCCGGTGATTTCCTGGATGTAGCCCTTGTCGCCTTCGGCGACGGCATGCGCCGCCACGGCCGTCGGGAGCACCCACAGCGCGGCGAGCAGGCCGAGGAGAAGGGACCATCGCGGGCCATGCGGAACCATTGGTTACTCCGTTGGGGCGGCGCCGAGCCGCGGCTCAGGAAAAGGGGGCGGCGGGCAGGTGCAGCCAGCCCTGCACGCCGACATAGATGCCGACGAGGATGATGAGGGCTCCGGAGGCGTAGGGCGCGCGCCGTGCGGCGGTGGCAAACCACGTCCAGCGGCGCGATGCGTGACGCACGCTCAGGGCGGCCATGCTTCCCACCGCGACCAGGGTGATGGCCAGTCCGACCGAGAACGCCATCACCATGGTCGCGCCGAGCGCGAGTTCTTTCAGTTGCAGGCAGAGCAGCAGGACTGTGATCGCCGCCGGGCACGGTATCAGGCCGCCCGTCAGACCGAACACCAGGATCTGCCAGTTCGTCACCCTGCCGTCGGCGAAGTGGCGCTGGATCTCCTGCGCATGCGCACGTTCGTGCTCGTCTTCGTGACGATGATGGTCTTCGTGATGATGGCCGTCATGGTGACGATGGCCGTGAGCGTGGTGATGACCGGCATGGGCATGGGCATGGGCATGGGCATGAAGGCTGCGCTCGCGCGGCCGGGATCGCCAGGTTCGCCAGATCATCCAGGTCGCGACGGCGATGATGACGACGGCGGAAGCGATCTGGAAATAGGGCTCCGTCGTCTCCGCGTCGAACTGCCGTCCCAGATAGAGACCGCCCATGGCGACGGCCCAGACGACCAGGGTGTGCGAGACGGTCGCCGCCAGACCCAGCATGACCGCCTGGGCCACTGTTCCGCGGATCGCGACGATGAAGGCCGCCATCATCGTCTTGGAGTGCCCCGGCTCCAGACCGTGCAGCACGCCGAGCAGGATGGCGCTCGGAATGAAGAGCCACGCGTGCCCGGCGCCCTGCTGCAGAAGATCGGTGAACGATGCCACCCGGCCTCCTAGAGATACTTGGTGAGGGCCTTGAACTCGGCCAGCGCTCCTCGGGCCTCTCGCCCCGTGCCTTCCGTCGCATCTGCCAGACAGTGGTCGATATGGTCGTGGATCAGCTCGCGTTTCGCATTGCCGATGGCGTGCTCGACGGCATGAAGCTGCTGCGCCAGATCGAGGCAGGGGCGCTCGTTCTCGATCATCGCGATGACCGAGGTCAGATGCCCGGTAGCGCGCTTCAGGCGCTTGACGATGTCCGGGTGCGACGTGTGTTTCATGCTCCCATCATATCCCCCGGGATAGGATAGGCAACTGCCCGTGGATCGCGTGCCGATGATGGGGCTGTTCGGTCAATCCCGGCCGATGGACGCCCGAGCGTGGGAACGGTGTGCGGGACCGGCAGATCCTGGCCGCCGATCAGTCGTCCTCGTCGTCGTCGGGCATGTCGCGGGCCGCCAGGAACTCGCCGAGGCCGTGCATGCCGTCGACATGGTCGGCGAAGACCTTCATGACGACCAGCATCGGCACGGCGATGATCGCGCCGACGATGCCCCACAGCCAGCCCCAGAAGGCGACGGCGAGGAAGACCGCGACGGAGTTCATCTCCAGCCGGCGGCCGACCAGCATCGGCGTGATGATCTGCCCCTCCATGATCGTGCAGACCGCATAGACTGCCGGAGGCAGGAGGATGGCGCCGGGGGTTTCGAACGTGACGAGGCCGATCGCCCCGACCAGCAGGATGCCGATGCCGGCACCGATATAGGGGACGAAGTTCAGCAGTGCCGCGACGATGCCCCACAACGCGGGATTCGGCAGGCCCACCGCCCACATGCCGATGCCGATCGCCACGCCCAGCCCGGCGTTGATCAGCGAGATTGTCAGCAGATAGCGCGATACCTCGCGCTGCACAGTCCGCGCGATGCGTATCCCGCGCTTCTTGTCGGACAGGGTGGGCAGCGTCTTCACCAGCTTTTCGAAGAACATGTCTCCGGAGGCCAGCAGGAAGAGCAGCAGGACGAGCGTCAGACCGACCTTGGCCAGTACCTCCGGCACGCCGGTCGCGGCGCGCGAGAGCAGGCCGGGCTCGGCGAGGACGACGCGCTGCGCCCTCGGGTCGCCGTTCTCCGCCATCTTCTCGACGCGGTTGGAGGCCTCGACCACGGCGTCGACGGGGCGGCGCAGGGTGGCGATCTTGCGCTGCACGTCGCGGGCGACGGCCGGGGCCTCGGCGATCCATTGGGTCACCGGCCCGCTCAGCCCGTAGGCGGCCGAGCCGATGCCGAGCAGGACGGCGACCACCAGGGCGACGGCGGTGATGCCTTCGGGCACGCCGCGCCGTGCCAGGATGCGCACGATCGGGCTCAGCACCAGCGCCAGCAGGAACGCGAGGCAGACGGGCAGCAGGAAGTCCTTGGCGAAGAACAGGGCGCCGAGCAGCAGGAGCAGGAAGGTCCCCACCACGGCCGAGCGGAGCGTCTTGTCGATCTTCGGCGCCGCGACCGCGTGTGCGGCGGCGGCATGCGGCACGTCGTCCGTCGCGCTCGCGGCGGCCGTTGCGTCGCTGTGTTCCTGCATCCTTGGATCTCCCCCGGGCATCGCACTAACCGCGGCGCGCGGCGCGCGTTCCGCACCGTCGCGCCGGCGGCGCACGATTCTTGCTAGTCGATGCCCAAATGAATGCGGCGGCCTCGCCTCGGCCTTGTCTCGCCGGCCGTCCCGCAAGATGATCCCGCCCACAGTCCGCTATCGAACGGAGCCGATCCCATGTCCAAGCTTGCCCGCAGCGATGCAGAGCGCGACCTCGTCGACACGGCGCGCCGTGTCCTTCCGGGCGGCACGTTCGGCAACTTCCCCGGCGACATCGTCATCCGTTCCGGCAATGC
>Ga0114916_1000244_pt1 | contig 40213 bp, 32 predicted proteins | sample MalvirAntarct_66_FD_83501 | JGI IMG/M metagenome (GOLD analysis project Ga0114916, IMG submission 83501) | Marine viral communities from the Global Malaspina Expedition - Malaspina viral metaG Antarct_66 | ecosystem: Environmental > Aquatic > Marine > Oceanic | place: West Anvers Island... | reverse complement strand
GCTACTGCTATGGCATTCGTTCCGAGCGGCGATTGTGCGAAGAGGTGCACCTGAACCTGGCCTATCGCTGGTTCTGCCGGCTGGGTCTGGAAGACGAAGTACCCAATCACTCGACCTTCTCGAAGAATCGCCATGGGCGTTTTCGTGACAGCGATCTATTCCGCTGGTTATTCAATGAGGTGCTGCGGCGCTGCATGGCAGCCGGCCTAGTCAAGGGTGAAGGTTTCGCCGTCGACGCCAGCATCATTAAGGCGGATGCCAGCCGGCAACGTGGGGTGGCGGGAGATCAGGTCGATTGGAACGACCCAAAGCTCAGCAGCCGAGCAGTGCGTGAGTATCTCGAAGCCCTTGATGAAGAGGCGCTGGCTGAGGCTCTTCCCAAGAAAATTTCGCTCACAGATCCTCAGTCCCGTTGGACAGCAGCGCCAGGTGGCCCGGCCTTTTTTGCCTACTCCACGAATTACCTGATCGACACTGAGCACGGTGTGATCATGGACGTGGAAGCTACCCCGGCGCACCGTACCGCCGAAGTCGACTCGACCAGGACGATGGTCGAGCGTGTCGAAGCGCATTTCGATCTCACGCCGGAACGCCTTATCGGCGATACCGCTTATGGCACCGCCCCGATGCTGGCCTGGATGGTAGAAGAAAAGGACATCGAGCCGCATGTGCCGGTGTGGGACAAGACCGAGCGCAAGGACGACAGCCTCTCCAGTAACGACTTCCACTGGAATACTGCTGCATAGGCCGAATAGCAAACGGGTGCAGACGCTCAACCCATCCGGATAGCCCGTCGCTCTTCCAGTCGCCGTGAGCATGCCGAACGTTGACCATTCCGTACTTGGCGAGCTCTTCAAGCACACCCTCGATGGCGTTATGACTGACGTTGTCGCAATCGATCAATAAAGCAATTCGCTTCTGGTGCATCAGGTTACGTCCTTGTAGGGCTGCCATTGCTCGAACGGTGCCATCGTCGCCGGGTTCGATGCAAGAACTGTTATTGGGTTCATGGTACTGAAAAAGGCGGGTGCGCCAGCACTACTCTCTTGCCTGTAATCAGATAAGCGTCCCCCTATATGAATTAGCATTATTGCTCTGCTGCTAACTATCCTTGGAGAGAGGGGCTATAACACCTTCGAACCTCAGAGGGAACTGGCCATTAAATCAATTTCTTTAATGATCAAGCCATTCTTGATTGGGTGATTTGATTTTGGAATTAGTGTATTTGGATCTCTAGTGGATCCGGGAGTGTAGCCTAAGAGACCAGCGTATTTTGATGCCGCATCGCCCAGAGGCTCGTAAAATCGGTCAAATACGTGCTCTTCACCTATAGTCGAGAGCGTCTTGTATCGCGCTTTGCAAAAAGCACAAACCTGAACATACAAAGAAATGAATAGTGGGCCTGCGGAGTATTTTGCCGCCTCAAGGGCAGCTTTGAAATATTGAAGCGCACCTTCGCTGTCGCCGGCCAGCATGCTTTCCCTAGCTAATATCCAGCTTCGTATCCACGGGGGCGTATTTACCAGACTCTTGCTCCATGCGCCGCTAGAGAATTCTAAATACTCTCTCTTGTACAGAGCATCAATTGCGCCAGGTATTGGAACATTCCCGTCGCCTAGGAACTGCCCTGTAACCCGAAGGCTCTTCAGCAAGTTGCGATATGCCGAAATAGCTTCATTTATTGAGCTTTGATCGACACCGTCATCATGCAGTAAGTAGTCGATGCGGTCGCTGATTGGAATAGTGCTATCCTGAACTGAAATACCTGGATAGTGGGGCTGAGCGTTGGGGTCAAAGCTCCCAATCTCGGAGGCTTGCATGTACAGATTGTGCGATAAAAATGCACAAAAAGCTTTGTGGGCAAATTCTTGCCTGTCTACCTCACTCGACATAAGGCAAGAGAGTGGACTGAGAAACGGATAAACGACTTCCCATTTAACCTTGCCCCCCTTGTCCAAGCGCTCAAATAGCTGTTTTGACTGTGTGCTAATTGGTTTAGACGAGAAGTCCAGTGCCCATATCTCTTTATCATTAAGACTAAAGCATTCTTTGGTTTTGCGTAATTTATGAAACTGGTGTAGCTTGTATGAGGAAACCCCAACAACTTTGCAGGCTTTCTCCGCAAATTCCCTCAGAGGCCATCTACTTTTGCTTTCGCTCTCTTCAAGTACACTTGCCATGGAGTCTGCATTGAAAAATTCTTTGGCCAAGTCAATCATTGAGCCAGCAAGAAAGCTCTGGTAGGCAGGTGAGCAGTCTTCAGTTGCAGCAGAATATTCCCTTACGAACTCTCTGTAGTACAGCAAAGCTGAAAGGTAGAGTCTCGCCACAAGGTCGGATAAGCCCCAAGACTTGTATTTCTCGTGGGCGACGATCTGGATATATCCTGTTAGTTCAGTGAGTTCTTCGTATGAGGCATAGTCTTCTTTTGCCAAATGAAGCACATAAGACTGGATGGTCTTGTTCTTCTTTATCACCTGCTTTGATTCTGGTGCGATCTGAGTCGTGACTGACACAAGCTCATCAAGTGAGCCATAGGTGCCATTATCTTTCTTAATTGACTCAAATGCCGTCATCAGAGCCTCTCGCCTAGCCTTTTCGGTAGCGGGAACATGAAATTCGACATCTGTTCCATTGCTGCTCCATAGGCCTAGGCAGTCGCACAGCACTTTAGTGAACTGACCGAGTGAGGGTAGTTGATAATTCGCAGGTTTCATTTCGGGTCTCGCGGATTGACTTTCGGCCACTTTAAAGTTTGCGCACGGATTTTCTAGGTATCAAAGTGTCGATGGGGTTCCCATGGTTTACGAACGGCAGCTTATCGTCTGAACCTGGCTGGCATTTCCACAGGAAATCAACGCTATTCTGCTGCCGGCGAAGGATGAGGCCGGCACCGCATTTCTGGTAATCTCGCCGCATCCTCTCGGCAGGGACGCGGACAGGGCTTTGTCCAGCTGCTACTGCCATCCGCATCGCAAGGTAGTACGCCCGCATGGCCATCAAGAAATCCGAACTCTATTCCTCCCTCTGGAAATCCTGCGACGAGCTGCGTGGCGGGATGGATGCCTCGCAGTACAAGGACTATGTCCTGGTTCTGCTGTTCGTGAAGTACGTATCAGACAAATACGCAGGCGACCCTAATTCGCTGATCGAGGTGCCGGAAGGCGGCAGCTTCGCCGATATGGTGGCGCTTAAGGGCGACAAGGAGATCGGCGACAAGATCAACCAGATCATCGCCCGCCTGGCCGAGGCCAATAACCTGACCGGCGTCATCGACGTAGCGGATTTCAACGATCAGGAGAAGCTCGGCAAGGGCAAGGAGATGGTCGACCGCCTGTCCAACCTGGTCAGCATCTTCAACACGCCGGGGCTGGATTTCCGCAGCAACCGCGCCCAGGGCGACGACATCCTGGGTGATGCTTACGAATACCTTATGCGCCACTTCGCCACCGAGTCAGGCAAGAGCAAGGGGCAGTTCTACACCCCTGCCGAGGTGTCGCGGATTATGGCCCAGGTCATCGGCCTGGCCGGTGCCACTGACAGCAAGCAGAGCATTTACGACCCAACTTGCGGCTCAGGCTCGCTGTTGCTCAAAGCCCACGACGAAGCCAAAAGCACCACTGGCCTAGACTTGGCCATCTACGGCCAGGAAATGGACAACGCCACCAGCGCCTTGGCCAAGATGAACATGATTCTGCACGACTGCCCAACGGCGGAAATCTGGAAGGACAACAGCCTCTCCGCGCCAAACTGGAAAGACCTGCTGGGCAACCTCAAGTTGTTCGACTTTATCGTCGCTAATCCACCATTCTCCACCAAGGCCTGGAGCAATGGCTTCAACCCAGCCGAGGACGACTACAACCGATTCAGCTATGGCATTCCACCAGACAAGAACGGCGACTACGCCTTCCTCTTGCACATGCTCACTTCACTGAAGAGCACCGGCAAAGCAGCGGTGATTCTGCCCCACGGCGTGTTGTTCCGTGGCGGTGCCGAAGGAGTGATCCGCAAGCGCATCCTCCAGCAGGGCTATATCCAGGCCATTATCGGCTTGCCGGCCAACCTATTCTTCGGCACCAGCATTCCTGCTTGCATCATCATTCTCGACAAAGCCGGCAGTGCCGGGCGCAAGGGTTTGTTCTTGATCGACGCCAGCAAGGGCTTTATTAAGGACGGCAACAAGAACCGCCTGCGCGAGCAGGACATCCACAAGATCATCGACGCCTGCACCCAGCAGCGTGAGCTGCCTAAGTTCTCACGTCTGGTGCCACTGGCCGAGATCGAGTCCCACGACTTCAATCTGAATATCCCGCGCTACATCGACACCAGCGAAGCAGAAGACCTGCAAGATATCGAGGCCCACCTGCACGGAGGCATCCCCGAGCGCGATGTAGACGCCCTGCAAGCCTACTGGGAGGTAATGCCCAACCTACGCAGCGCGCTATTTGCCCCGCAGCGCCCAGGCTATTTGCAACTCAAGGTGATGCAGGCCGAGATCAAGCCCAGCATCTTTGCCCACCCCGAATTCACGTCTTTTAACCAGACCATCAGTGGCCTATTCGATGCCTGGCGCAACGAGCACCGCCCACGCCTGCAAAATATTGCCATCGGCGACCGGCCCAAGGCACTGCTCAATACCCTGGCCGAAGACCTGCTGCATCGCTTTGAGGCTGCACCGCTGCTGGACGCCTACGACGTTTACCAGCACCTCCAGGACTACTGGTACGCAACCTTGCAGGATGATGTGTATCAATTGGTAATCGACGGTTGGCAGCCACTGATCGCCAGCGGCCCGGCCAAGGGCGAGCCCAATACCGACTTGCTGCCACCCGATCTGATCGTGCGCCGCTACTACGCCGCCGAAGCCGCCGCCATTGCCGAGCTGGAAGCCAAGCGTGACGCCATCAGCTGCGAGCTGGAAGAACTGGACGAAGAACAGGGCAGCGAAGACGGCCCACTCGCCGAAGGCAAGACCGACAAGGGCAAGCTCACCGCCGCCAGCGTCAAAGCGCGCCTAAAAGCCATCAAAAAAGACATGGATGCCCAAGAGGAGCGCCAGGCGCTGGAGCAATGCCAGGCACTGATTGAGCGCGAAGCCGAGGCCAGCAAAAAGGTCAAAGCCGCGCAGAAAGCGCTGGATGCCAAGGTACAGAGCCGCTATGCCCAACTCAGCGAGGCCGAACTGAAAAATCTGGTGGTGGACGATAAATGGCTGGCCACCTTGCAAGTCGACGTGCAGACCGAACTGGATCGAGTGTCACAGGCCCTCAGTGGTCGTATTCGCCAACTAGCCGAGCGCTATGCCGCACCTCTGCCGGCGTTGAGTGCCGAGGTGGAAGTGCTGGCAGCTAAGGTCAATGAGCATCTTGCGAAGATGGGGTTTGCGGTATGAATATGGAGCTGAATCCAGGGTTCAAGCCGACGGATGAGGGGGGGATCCCTGAAGGTTGGCATGAATGCGACATATCCGATCTTTGTACCCTACAACGTGGATTCGACCTCACTGAAGCGACGAGTAAACCAGGAGCCATTCCGGTTTACTCTTCATCGGGCTTATCGTACTTCCACAACGAGGCGAAACTCCCACCCCCGGCTGTCATCACGGGACGAAAGGGGCTTCTTGGAAGAGTATTTCTAGTTGAGGAACCATGTTGGCCTCACGATACGACCCTTTGGGTAAAGGACTTCAAGGGTAACGATCCAAGGTTTGTTTCGGTATTTTTACGGCACTTTAGGCTTGAGCGATTTGATGCAGCCACCTCTGTTCCAACGTTGAACAGAAATAACGTCGTTGGCCATACAATTCGACTTCCATCCCTCCCAGAGCAACGCAGCATCGCCATTGCACTGTCAGATGTAGACTCATTCCTCGACAGTTTGACCCTGCTAATCGACAAAAAACGTGATATTCAGAAAGCCTCCCTGCGACTACTCCTCACCGGCCAACACCGTCTTCCGGGGTTTGGTGGGGAGTGGACAGAAGTTAACCTTGGTGAGGTTTCACTCATATCAAAAGGCGAGCAATTATCTCAAAACAAAAATACCCACGGACTGATTCCGCACTTTAACGGCGGAGTATCTGCTTCTGGCTATACAGATACTGCAAATACCCCAAAGAACACTATAGCTATAAGCGAAGGTGGGAATTCATGCGGCTTTGTTCAGTTTGTTACTACTCCGTTTTGGTGTGGAGGTCACTGCTATGCCGTTCACCCTCGCGGAATAGAGAATCTATTCCTGTATTTTTCACTTAAAGGGAAACAGGACAGCATTATGGGGTTACGTGTGGGGTCTGGACTGCCAAACATCCAAAAAACCGCTCTTACCTCTTTTAAAATAGCTTTACCCAGAAGTCGCGATGAGCAAACCGCCATCGCCACCTTCCTCGTCGATATGGACACCGAACTCGCCGCCCTTGAAGCTCGCCGCGATAAGGCCCGCCAGCTCAAGCAGGGTATGATCCAGGAACTCTTAGCCGGTCGAATTCGACTTGCCTAACAAAGGTTGCAAGGATGCTGAATAAGTTCGCCAAAGGGTTGTTGGTTGCCACATCCATGACCCCCATTCTTGGGGCTGTTGCAGTCAATCAAATTGCCCAGGATCTGCCATACAGCAACTGGGCTCCCTGGCTAGCTGTTGCAATTCTTTTAGGCCTGATCTGCTGGCTGATGCTGCTACTGGTTACCCGGAACGGAGAGCAGCATCGCCTGACAGTGCAGGAATTCGAGAACAGTGATAAAGAAATCGTCGTGTTTCTACTCACCTATCTGCTGCCATTCCTTGCAACAGACAAACTTGACTTCACTGGTGAGTGGATTACTGGCGTTTACATCTTTGCAGTCATCTTCTTCACGGTGGCCCACGCCGGTGCCTTTCATTTCAATCCGGTCATGGGCCTACTGGGCTACCACTTCTATGCGGTCAAGGATGACTCGGGAGCATCCTGCCTGCTGATCAGCAAAAAAACACTCCGCCGCCCAGGCGAAGCGCTCAATGTTGTTGAGCTGACCGATGGAATCTATCTGCAAAGGACATGACGAATGCTGGAACGCTTGCACCTCGTAGCTCTGCTGAAAGAGCGCAATCTTCTCACCCTGCGCCGCATTCCATTGGTTGCTGAGCTACAAGCGGTGCTTACAGAGCAGTGGCAGGATCAATTGGATCACTTCCTGCTGGAGGCCGAGGAGATCGATTTCGACCCTGGCTATACCCCAGAAGCTCACGAGCGCTTTAGCTTGCAAGACTTCGAGCTTCCTGACTTTGTAGCTGCCGAAAGCTCAGGCACTGTCCGCCTCCTTGATCCTATACATATGCAGGGGGCAGAGCCTTTTCTGATCAAAGCCATTCTTGGATTCGCTCGACAAGACGATGGCAGTGAAGTTGTGCTGACGCAGAGCTTTAGCAAGTCGCACATCATCAGTCCGGGCAAATTCCTGTTCTTCGACAGAGACCATTTCGAAACCTCTGCTGCGCCAGCATTGTCACTTGGCGACCAGCTGACAGCCGTGTACTACCCCGCACAGCAAAAGCTGCTTTTCAAGAACTACCGCGCGACCAACGCTATTTTCAGCCTCATGGACTTCTATAAAGAAGCGACTGAGGAAGACATCAAAGCGATTCTCGCTCACGACAAGCTAGCGCCGGTCGATGCCGACGCACTGGCCAAGAGTGCAAGTCAGTGGTTCTGCAAGCGTTTCGCGTTGCTCAAAGACTCGGAAATCCTTGATCAGTACACAGTCCCACAGATTGTTCAGCACTCGGCTGGGTACGATCTGGATATCCAGATAGATAGCAGCAAGGGACAAGATCGTATCGTCTTTCCCGCTGACAAGGCTCCGGCTAAGAAGCTGCTCCAGTTCCTGAACGAAGAGCTTTTCCGGGGAGCTATTACCGAGCGGCTATTTGAAACCAACTCGAAGCGCATTGCGGATTGATCACGCGCTTGGATGTATGCTACGGCCCCGAATAGCTCGTAGCCGATAAAGGGCTAGATCTTAAAGGAATCCTAATGACCACACAGGTACCCGATACGCTTCAGCTTGAGGGGCGTACCTATGTCATCTTGAACTGGCAGGGCGATACAGATTGCATACCCTCCTCTGAAAGCTTAGGTTTTCACACAGTTTCTCAATCCTCCGAGAACTGGAGTGGGCGCATTGACCACTATGGAGTGTGGGGCAATGAACTCTACTTATTTAAGATCGAAGCCAACTTGGAGGCTGCTCCCGATACACCAATTCCACCGAACGCCAGGCGAGAAGTCTTACTTCGCTACGAACAGTTTTTCGATTTCGAAGGTCATCCCACTGAGCTGCGTGAGTATCGCCACGACTTCTTCATCTACGAAGACCTGAAACTGCCGTTCACCGGTCGGGTCATCGCGGTAGCGGAAGAAAACCTCTGGGGCAAGCCCGAGGCCGCACTTGATGCAGAGCCAGCAACTCCCTTCGCCATCGAGTTTCGCAATGGCTTGGTAGAAGATGTCTATGACCTAGAGTAGCTCACGACCACTCCGGCGAGCGGCTCGGTTCTCACTAGAGCGTGCTCATACTTACGCAGTTTTGAATGCAGAGCGAAACGAAAGGATTCAAGTATATGAGCGCCATTACCCCTCACTACCGCACTGTTCAGCAGCTGCTGCAAAGCCAGTCTTTTTCTATTGACGAGTACCAGCGCGAGTATAAATGGGAGCGGGAGAACATTGAGGAGTTGCTGGGCGACCTGCGTGATAAGTTTCTGAGTTGCTATCAGGAGGGTGACAAGACTAAGGAAGTGAGCAGCTACGAGGACTATTTCCTCGGCTCAATAATTGTCAGCAAGCGCAACAGTAAAAATTATCTGGTGGATGGGCAGCAGCGAGTGACCTCTCTGACGCTGTTGCTGATTTACCTGCACAACGCTGCTAAAGCCCAAGGCCTGAGCGTGGTTGGCAACATCGCACCGTTGATCTATTCCGCTCCCTTCGGTGATCCCCTGTTCAATCTGGACATCGTTGAACGACTGCCGGTGATCGAGGCCTTGTTCAATGATGAGCCCTTCAATCCGGATGGTAAGGACGAGTCCCTTCGCACCATGTACAGCCGTTACCTAGACATCGCACAGATTGACCTTGTGGGTGAGCTCAAAGAGGCGTTGCCTCACTTTATATACTGGTTAATCAACAAGGTCGGATTGATCGAAATTGCTACGGACAATGATAGTTATGCCTATGCGATCTTCGAGACTATGAATGATCGCGGTAAGCCACTGAGTCCAGTGGATATGCTCAAGGCTCATCTGCTTGCGCCAATTGAGGATGACTTACAACGGCGAAATGCGAATCAGGTATGGAAGCGCCAAGTGCTAGATCTGATTTCTTGGGGAACAGAGCCTGAGCCAGAACGAGACTCAGCATGCATTAAAGCCTGGTTTCGTTCCCAATACGCTGATACCAAGCGTGAGGGCAAAGCCGGAGCTGTTGACAAGGACTGGGAGCTTATTGGTTCGGTGTTCCATCGCTGGGTGCGCGATAACAGGGTGCGTCTTAACCTCGGGGGAGACACAGCCAATCTCGCCTTCATCACTACACACTTTCCGTTCTTCAGCTCGGCGTATCGCCAGATATTGGATGCGAGCCGCCACTACACGGCAGGTCTAGAGGCTGTTTTTTACAACGCTCACAACGAGTTTACTTGGCAGAACACTGTACTTCTGGCACCCCTGCGGGTAACGGATGATGCCGATACCGTTAAACGGAAGCTGGGCGTAACGGCTAGTTACCTCGACATCTGGCTCATGCGTCGGACGGTTAACTACATTCGTGTGGGCTACTCCAGCACGAGCTATGCGATGTGGTCGCTGTGCAAAGAAATTCGTGGCTTGGATATTGGCAAACTCGTACAGGTACTGACTGACAAGCTAGAGGCAGATGACGTCACCTTCGCCGGAAGCCCTAGCCGAAACCGCTATGGCATAAGCGATCTGTGCATGAATCAGTTCAGCCGACGTTACATTTATCATCTGCTGGCTAGGATTACTGCATTTACCGAAGTCGGTGCAGGTAAACCAGACCTGTTTCCACACTATGTAGATCGATCCTTGCCCAATCCGTGCGACATCGAGCATATCTGGGCCGACAAATTCGATGCATTCGCAGATGAATTCTCTAGTGAGGAGGAATTCCAGTACGCGCGCAACCATGTCGGAGGGCTTTTGCTGTTGCCTGCCGATGTGAATCGCAGCTACCAGGCCAAGGCCTTCCCCGAGAAAGCACCGCTATACGCACAGCAGAACTTCTACGCCGCTACTCTCACCGATACGGCATACAAGAATCAGCCGAAGTTCGATGCCTTTCGCAAGGCGCAGCAGCTACCTTTCAAAGCCTACGCCACGTTCGGAAGCGCGGAGCAGATTGAGCGCCGTGAGCTGGTTGAAGCACTAGTAAATCGAGTCTGGTCACCTGAGCGCCTGAAAGAATATCTGCCTAATTCCGCTGGCACCGTCTGATGACTTTAAGCCGAAGTGATGGAACCGGGTACATGACGAAGTCGGCCTATCATGCTGGAAGCAACAAGGAAGCAAATAGATGAGCACTGTTACGGTCGGCCAAATCGAAAAAAAAACACAGCAACGCTTGGTCGCGCTTTTCCAGCAACAGCTAGGCTATGCTTACTTAGGCGACTGGGCCGAGCGTCCAAACAACGCCAATATCGAGGCGGAGCAGCTGCGAGGCTGGTTGTTTGAGCAAGGCATTGAGGCCCATCTGGCCAGCCGGGCAATTTTTGAGTTGCACAAAGTCGCGAATGACGCCGGCAAGGGGCTATACGACCGCAACAAGGCGGTTTACGAGCTGCTGCGCTATGGAGTGAAGATCAAGCCGGAAGTAGGTGAGAACACACTGACCGTATGGTTGATCGATTGGAAAAATCCCGAACTCAACCACTTCGCCATTGCCGAGGAAGTCACGGTCAAAGGGGCCGACGCTAAGGCCCATACCAAACGACCCGATATAGTGCTCTACGTTAATGGTATTGCCCTGGGAGTGCTGGAACTTAAGCGCTCGGTGAAGGCGGTTAATCACGGTATTCGTCAGAATCTGGATAACCAGAAACCCGAGTTCATCCAGCCGTTCTTCTCCACCATGCAATATGTGATGGCTGGCAACGATACCCAAGGCCTGCGCTACGGCACCATCCAGACCGGCGAGAAGTACTACCTGACCTGGAAGGAAGCGAGCGAGGAAAGCGCCACTGCCGACAATCTGCTGGATCGGCATCTGCTTCAGCTGTGCAGCAAGGCGCGCTTTCTGGAACTGATCCACGACTACATCGTGTTCGATAGCGGGGTTAAAAAGCTCTGTCGGCACAACCAATACTTCGGCATCCGCGAGGCACAGCGCTTTCTGCTTCGGCGAGAGGGCGGGATCATCTGGCACACCCAAGGATCGGGTAAGTCGCTGACCATGGTTTGGCTGACCAAATGGATTCGGGAAAACATCCAGGACTCGCGGGTACTGATCATTACAGACCGCACCGAGTTAGATGAGCAGATAGAGAAGGTGTTTACCGGCGTCAACGAGCAGATTTATCGCACCACAAGCGGTGCCGATCTGATCGACAAGCTCAACCAGCCGTCGCCCTGGTTGCTGTGTTCACTGATCCACAAGTTTGGCGCCAGAGACGATGCCGACGTGGAAGGCTTTGTCGAAGAGCTCCGCAAAAGTTTACCACCAGATTTCAGTGCCAAGGGCGATCTCTATGTGTTCGTCGACGAGTGTCACCGCACTCAGTCCGGCGAGCTGCACAAAGCCATGAAGATGATTCTGCCCAATGCGGTGTTTATCGGCTTTACCGGTACGCCACTGCTCAAGGCCGACAAGCAGAAGAGCATCGAGGTGTTTGGCCGCTACATTCACACCTATAAATTCAACGAAGCCGTGGCTGATGGTGTGGTGCTAGACCTGCGCTACGAGGCTCGCGACATTGACCAGAACATCACCTCCCAGAAGAAGATTGATCAGTGGTTCGATGCCGAAACCAAGGCGTTGAATGATCTGGCCAAGGCTCAGCTTAAACAGCGCTGGGGCACCATGCAGAAGGTGCTGTCGAGCCAGTCGCGGCTTGAGAAGATCGTCGCCGATATCATGCTGGATATGGCCCTCAAGCCGCGCCTAGCCGATGGCCGAGGCAACGCGATGCTGGTGACAAGCAGCATCTTCGAGGCCTGCAAGTGCTATGAGCTCTTCAGCAAACTGGGTATGGGTGATAAGTGCGCCATCGTCACCAGCTATAAGCCATCTCCCGCTGACATCAAAGGCGAAGCAACCGGCCAAGGGCTGACTGAGAAGCTGCGCCAGTATGGAATCTACAATCAGATGTTGGGCGACAAAGACCCGGAAACTTTCGAGAAAGAGGTCAAGCAGCGCTTTATCAAAGAGCCGGGGCAGATGCGCCTGCTTATCGTGGTGGACAAGCTGCTGACCGGTTTCGACGCGCCGTCAGCTACCTACTTGTATATAGATAAACAAATGCGCGACCACGGCCTGTTTCAGGCTATCTGCCGGGTCAACCGCTTGGACGGTGAGGACAAGCAGTACGGTTACATCATCGACTACAAGGACTTGTTCAAGCAGCTGGAAGGTGCGATTGGTGATTACACCAACGGTGCGCTGGACGGTTACGACAAGGCTGACGTGGCTGGACTGCTGGAAGACCGCCTAATCAAGGCGCAGGAGGATCTTGAGGATGCCCGTGAGGCCGTCAAGGCATTGTGCGAGCCGGTGGATAACCCCAAGGACACGCCAGCTTATCTGCGGTTTTTCTGCGGCACCGATTCTGCCGACGCCGAGCAGCTCAAGGCTAACGAGCCTAAGCGCCTAAACCTGTACAAGCTGACCTCTGCGTTGATTCGCTGCTTTGGCAGTATCGCCAACGAGCTTGAGGAAGCGGGTTACAGTGCCAAGGAAACTGCTGAAATCCAGGCTGAGGTAGATCACTTCGCCAAGGTGCGCGACGAGGTGAAACTTGCCAGCGGCGATTACATCGACCTCAAAGTTTATGAGCCTGGTATGCGTTTTCTCATCGACACCTACATCCGTGCTGAGGAAAGCGAGAAGATTTCCGCCTTCGAGGACATGTCGCTGATCGAGCTAATTGTCGAGCGCGGCGCCGGTGCCATCGGTGCGTTGCCCAAGGGGATCCGCGAAAGCAACGAAGCCGTGGCCGAAACCATCGAGAACAACGTGCGCAAGCTGATCATCGATGAATCACCGATCAACCCGAAATACTACGAGACCATGTCTTCGTTGCTGGATGCACTTATCGCCAAACGCAAGGAAGACGCTATCAGCTACCAGCAGTACCTGGCCGAAGTGATAGAGCTAACCAAACAGGCGAAGAACCCCGCTAGCGCCAACAGCTACCCTGGCTCAATCAATAGCAGTTCCCGTAGAGCGCTGTATGACAACCTAAAGCAGAACGCAGGCCTCGCATTGGCTGTGGACGCTGCCGTGCTGGATAGCCGGCAGGATGACTGGCGTAGCAATGCCATGAAGATCAAGCGCGTACGTCTGGCGATCAAGCATGTGCTGGATCAGTGGGGCAAAGACGCCGCTTGGGCCATGGGCGACAGTTCTGCAGGGCAGGACAACGAACGGCTGGATGCCTTGCTGGAACTGGTCAAACATCAGCATGAATACTGAGTCGCGCAACATTACGGTAAGCGGTTTGACAGTAGAGATCGTCCGCAAGCCGATCAAAAACCTGCACGTGGGTGTGTACCCGCCGCAAGGGCGCATACGCGTGGCAGCTCCATTGGCCGTAGATGACGAAGCTGTACGTCTGGCCGTGGTGGGCAAGCTGGGATGGATCAAACGGCAGCGGGCAAAATTCCAAGCCCAGCCCAGGCAATCCCAACGGCGCATGGTCAGTGGCGAATGTCACTACTTTCTGGGGCAGCGCTATCGCCTGCGCGTTCACGAAACTACAGGTGCGCTGCGCATCGCCCTGCGCGGCAAAACCACCATGGATTTATTTGTTCGCCCCAACACCAGTACAGAGCGTCGCAAACAGGTTCTGCACGACTTCTACCGTGCAGAGTTGAGGCGCCTGTTGCCGGAGCTACTGGAAAAATGGCAGGCGAAGTTAGGGGTTGAAGTGCGCACTTGGGGCATCAAGCGGATGAAGACTAAATGGGGCACCTGCAACATCGCAGCCCGCCGTATCTGGCTCAATTTGGAGCTGGCTAAGAAGCCGGTGCCGTGCCTCGAATACATCCTGGTGCACGAGCTGACGCATCTGCTGGAACGCCATCACAACGAGCATTTTACCGGGCTGCTGGAACGCCATTTGCCGCAATGGCGAACGCTACGTGAGGAGCTAAATGGATCGGTTCTTGCGGAATTCTAAACTGCACATGCATTGGCCGGATTGCACGATTGGCGCTTAAGGATCCTCTGAAGTAGCCATGCATTTCTGGCTGACTTCAGTCTCCGCTGATTTTAAAAGCGCCAAATCGATCAAAAAGCGCTCAGATCATCCGCTTTTCCGTATTTTTAGCCGCCGCGAGCATCTCGCGGCGACCATTTCCCACATTACAGACGCACCTCTCCTGCATTTGCCAATATATGTCGGCGTGCCATCCATATGTTCGACAGCGCGAACAGCGTCACCAGTTGTGCAGTGTTCTTGGCCAGGCCACGGAAGCGCACCTTGGTGTAACCGAACTGGCGTTTGATCACCCGGAACGGATGCTCGACCTTCGCCCGCACTTGGGCTTTGGCCTTCTCGATCTTGCGCTTGGCTTTGTACAGCGCGCTGCGCTTATCGAGTTTCTTGTAGGTGCTGCGGCGTGCTGCCACCTGCCAGATAACCTTGCGGCCATCATGCTCCGCTCGTTTTTCAATGCCGGTGTAACCGGCGTCGGCACCCACCATGTTTTCCTCGCCGTGCAGCAGTTTGTCGACCTGGGTAACGTCTGCAACATTGGCTGCCGTACCAACAACGCTGTGTACTAAACCCGATTCGTCATCGACGCCGATGTGGGCCTTCATGCCGAAGTAGTACTGGTTTCCCTTCTTGGTCTGGTGCATTTCCGGGTCACGTTTGCCGTCCTTGTTTTTGGTCGAACTCGGCGCATTGATCAGCGTGGCATCAACGATGGTGCCTTGGCGCAGCGACAAGCCTCGGTCACCCAGATAGCCATTAATGACGGCCAGCATGCCCGCAGCCAGTTCGTGTTTTTCCAGCAGGCGACGGAAGTTGAGAATGGTGGTTTCGTCGGGAATGCGCTCCAGGCTTAGCCCGGAAAACTGGCGCAGGATGGTCGTTTCGTACAGCGCTTCCTCCATCGCCGGATCGCTGTAACCGAACCAGTTCTGCATCAGGTACACGCGCAACATCGCCATCAGCGAGTATGCCGGACGACCACCTTCACCTTTTGGATAGTGCGGCTCGACCAAAGCAATTAACCCCGTCCATGGCACAACCCGATCCATCTCGATCAGGAACAGCTCTCTGCGGGTCTGCTTGCGCTTGCCGGCGTACTCGGCGTCGGCGAAGGTCATCTGCTTCATCGGAAAACTCGGCGGGTGGAGTCGGGGTATTTTGCCAAAATCAGGAAGTCTTTTTCAGAGTTTCCTTAACTGACAAGCTCTTCTTCTTCGACTTCCAGCTGGTGTCTTGTCCATTCACGTTCAATTTCCGGGTTCTCCAGAATCTGCTGCTCGATGCGCAGGCTCTCCCGATATTCATGGGCCTTGGCAGTCATCGTCCAGTGGGTCTCGACTCCGAGGTTTTCCAGCTCTTGCCGAATGTCTTCCAACCCGAGACGGAAGAACTCCTTGCGCGGGTTGACCTTGTTCACCTGCTGCCGCAGGAAGTGCCGGTGCAGGCTTTTCTCTAGCCCAGGAGCATCTTCGCTAAAAATCATGGCATGCACATCGAACTCAAACGGCACACTGGCGTCACCCAGCTACGATCCCGAGGCTCAAGGCGGCGCGTCATGCCAATCTTGAATACCTCCTCGCCAAACGAGCCGATATTGGAGATTACATACACATGCCCTGAGCGGGTCTGCTGCGCCATGGAGAGGGCCCGCTGGTTCTTTTCCTTAGCCTCGCGCAGCTTCGCCTCGAGCTCCATCAACTTGGCCTCAAACTCGGCACGCTGAACCTCATTGGCCGCCTCGACCTGCTTCTGCAACTGCCATGGCTTTACGCAGCGTATCTTCTTCCTTGGCCGCATCCTTGATGGCGCGCTCGTATTCATGGCGTGCCTTCTCCTCCTCCCTGATCTGCTCACGTAGCCGACGCTGCTCTTCCCTCTCCTCATCTTCAAGCGCTTTAGCGGTTACCGCCCACTTCAGCTCTTCCAAACGCGCAGCCAAGTAGCTGTCGGTGACGCGAGCACCACGGAAAGCCGCACCGTTATGGTTAACCAGGGAGAAAGCGTCGTGGATTTCCTGCTCCAGCTTGCCGTGGTTATCGCTCTTGCTACGAGAAAGAACGACTATGTCAGCGATGCCAATCCGGTGCGAGTGGTTGATGTCCTCGTCGATGAGCTTGACTTGGTTTCGTTGGGCTTTGAAAGCGCAACTCCAATCGATACAGGCCGGCCTGCTTACCACCCTGCGATCTTGCTGAAGATCTATATCTACGGCTACCTCAACCGTGTTCAATCGAGTCGGCGCCTTGAGCGAGAGATTCAGCGCAACGTTGAACTGATGTGGCTGACCGGGCGCTTGATGCCCTACTTCAAGACCATTGCCAACTTCCGGAAAGTCAACAGCAAATCTATCCGGCTGCCTTGAGCGCCGCCCTGCGCTTCTTCCCAGTTGCACCCTCCCCTAACGAGCTCCGACGTGTGGCCAGGCACAACATGGGCGTCGGCGGGTCGTTTTCACATAGGTCGGCATGATGCTTCTCTTGGCGCTGTCTTGGTGGCCGGTGGCATTTGCGTTGCCCACAAGCCACGGCATGAGCTTCTGGATGAAATGAGCGAAGCGGCCCGAAGGGCGCTTGGCAGGGCCGTCTAACTGACGCTAAACAATGATTTCAGAGACTCATTCTATGGACGAACCTATTTAAATTAGTTCCTCATTGATAAAAACCAATCGAATGGAGGATACGCATTGTGCCGATCCTCAGATGATCATAGCGACTATTCAATTGGGCAAACCCACACAATGCGCATTATGGAAAGACCAACGAAAATTGCGCTTCTGGCTTTACTCCTATGCCTGTCGGGGCCCTTGTCTGCCGAGTCTTCACTGGACAATCATGAGTCTGCAATCCCTGCTAAAAGCCCCACTTCTCACAATGCCGCCAATAAGGGAGCTGTCATGGCTAAGGCCTCGGGAACCCGCGTGACCGTCATTCATGATCGGCAAAAGCGTAACAGCGCGGTCATCTCACAATCAGGCCCCGATAACAGGACGACGCTTAATCAAGGCGGTTCGAATAGTTCCCTTGAGGTTGACCAGAAGGGGCAGGGCAATAGGGCTGTCGTTCGTCAAAGCCCAACAGGCAATACAGTCGTGATCAGTCAGAACTGACCTTCGTTAGCAGGAATGCCCGCTCATTAGGAGAAACACCATGCGCACACTGAAGCCGCTTGCCCTCGCCGTGATTGCCGCTGTTTCATCACAGGCCATGTCAGCCCAAAATTCAACCGACATTGATCAATCAGGCACATCCCTTAAGGCTGCCGTCTCGCAGACCGGTGGTTCGGGCAATCAGTCCACTAGCAATCAGGAAGGCGTGGCTAACCAAGCGGCTTCCTTCCAGACAAATGGTATAGGCAACTCCATCTACCAGGCTCAACAGGGCAGCGCAAACTACAGTGAGGCACATCAGGTTGGTGCCGAAAATGGTAACTCGAGCAACGGTATGATACTGCAGCTTCAGTCTGGGGGCTCTTCGAACAGAGCAACAGCAGCTCAGGGCTATTCCACAGGGAGCGTCATTTCACAAGGTCAACATGGCAGCTCAAACGTTGCGAATGCCATTCAAAATATAGCTAACAATTCGACCTCGTATCAGCTTCAGGTTGGAGACCGAAACGCTGCCACCGCAAGAACGGAATGGTCTTATCACACCGGTTTGAGCGGTACTCAATCTGATGCGAGCAGTACTCAGTATGGCAACGATAACGTCAGCATTATCATCCAGGAAGGAATGCTCGGTGGCACGGGCTATGTTTGGCAGGATGGTAATGAAAACTTTGCCAGGTTGTATCAAAGTGGGGGGAGCGCCTCTGATGCTTCAGCTTTGTCGTTCGGCAACCGGAACTCAGCAATAATTGCTCAGTTGGGTATCATCACATCGAGCGCCGAGATTGAAGCCAGCGGCAACGACAACGAGGCTACCATCATACAAGGCGGCACCTTGACGACCGTTTTGAGTGTGCAGAATGGAGATCGCAACCAGGTCAACGTTAACCAGGTAGGCCAGCGGAACACATTTGATTCTGCTCAACTCGGCAATGACAACGTCATTGGTTTTGCTCAATCGGGAAGCGACAGCAGCGCAACCATTGGACAGACAGGCGATCGCAACACAGCCAGCCTTTCTCAGAGCGGGTCGGGCAATCAACTGAGTGCGGTGTCGACAGGAAATGACAACAGTATTGTGACCGTACAGGCAGGGGTCGGCGAGGTAAGCGAGCTGGATCTTGTGCAGACCGGAGACAGTAATCTCATTCAGGCGACGCAGCATAACGAGGGCAACTTCGCGCATGTCAGTCAGCTCGGCACTTCAAACCAGGCAGTCGTTCTGCAGACTGGATTCAGTGACAGTGCCAGCATCCTACAGAGTGGCAGTGCGAATACCGCAAACGTCGTTCAGCGCTGATAATTCAAGCCCGGCAGCATCCGTGCTGTCGGGTCTAAGCTCCGTAGCAAAAACTGTGGAGCTCGTACCATAAGATCAAGATAGGCCGCGGTGCCGCTTTTTTGCCCATGAAGAATTTTCAACATGGTAGTCGCCCCCCCTAGACTGTACCTCCACTCCTTTAATCGGGACGGTTCCGACATTCGTCTGAAGGCTACCACGCCATATCTTCACTCATCAGGACTCCCGAGTGCGCGGCTCTCCTCCAGTGACTGGATGTGCGCGTCTTTTTCCTGGACACGCAATTTAAGGTAACTGCAGCTCTCAGATATGCGGGCATTCCGTGTGATCTCGGTTTGACGAGACGACTTCAGGTTTGGAGCTCCTGGGTCTGCAGCAACAATGGCACGTGGCAGTTCAGAGTGGACGGCGACAAGGTGTATGGGGTTAATGGCGAATACGTTGCCGTGATTGAGGGAGGGGTAGCAGTTCGCACGTCAGGTCAGTATATCTTCCGGCTGGAAGCAGACTAAAGTGCAACAGGCTAGGCGGCGGGTAGGCTGATAAATTGGGTGGCCCACTCTCGCAGGCCACCCTCCCATACCCAACCTAACTGTTCCTCATTTCCTCAATCCAATCAGCGCTGGTTCATGGCTCAAGCTGTAGCACCGCATTCAGATCGATCTTCAGCTGGCGGATCGCCGCCTCGTCGTCATGCAATTCGGACAAGTACCAGCTGTCTCGCATCGAATCGAACCTAACAAAGAACTCTTCGCCGTCTGGATTCTCGTCGGCCTTCTTGGCCATGCGCTCGTAGACAGTGACAAGCTCTTTCATTTCCTGAGGATTGTTGGTTGCCAAAACTCGCAGACGAGTCGAATAGCAGCCTGCATTGAGCAGGCGCTCGGACAGTTCACCGGGCATAGGAAGGCCCCCTTTTATCGATGTCAGCTGTGGTCGGATTACGATACCGGTTTTAGCGGTAAAGGCTGCTAACGACGCCCGGCGGGCGCTCTCGCTGTGTTGAACAAGCCTTTGGGTGTGCTGATCCTCGACTGCAGGGTATGTCCAAACATGTTTGAGCATCATCCCGAGCGAAAAATAATTGATATTGAGCACATCACCACTGACGGCTGCTTTGGCGACGCCGCCAGCGCTGGCCATCCCTTGAGCAGCTATGCGCATGTCCAGGTACTTTGGTTGGCTTCGCCAGGTAAGCACTTGTTCTTTGAGCTCGAGCAGTGGCGCTCTGTAATCAATGAACCCAAGCCTGACACCTTCAAAAAAGGCGTAGATCTCGACGGCCATTTCCATTAGTGCCGTGATCAGCATTCTGCGCTTCATGCCGCCGATGGCTGCACCCGAGTTGCTCATCCAGAAGACGCGCTCGTTCAACACGCCCGTTTCGTAGAGCTTAAGCATTGAGTCGCCCAGCGATGCACCGTCAGGAATAGGTGCGCCACTGTGAAACCTGTTGAGCCACTTGGCCCAATTCGCATTCGGTGCGAGCTTGTTGAGCGCCTCATACAGCTTGCTTGGCGGCCCAACGACGTCCGGATTTTCTGACTTTACGCCCTGCTCCCAAAGCCAGGACATGAATTTCAAGGGTAGGCTTTGGGGTGTGTGCCGGTCTGCAGACATGTGCAGGTCGAAGAGTACTTCTGCCTGCTCGCGCGTGAGTTTGGCGAATTGCTCAACCCTAAGGTTACCGATGCCCGCCTCACCTTTCATGAGCATATCGATCACCGATTCCTTATCGGTGTGGTTCAGGATGCGGTGGTTTTTTGAATACAGCAGAAATCCTTTCTTCATGCCCACCATTTTGTTGAACGCCCTGTACCAGTCCATGCTGGTTTTCGCATCGTTGTTGTCCGTCAACCTCTTCAGCCCAAAATCTGCTGCTGCCTGATCGCTTGCCCTTTCAAGTACGAGTTGGTCTTCGTCAGCGAGTAGCTCGTGCTTGTCAGCCATCGCTTCCCGAAAAGACTTATCCAGCAAATGGTCGACAAGCGAAGCGAGCCCGCCTGCCGCCAAAGCATATCCAAGCGATATCGAGTCAGATTCTGCAATATGGAGGTTGAACTCTGGCGTAGACGCATGGGTGACTTGCCAAACGCCTACAAGCTCGTCACCGCCAATTGCGGCGAGACGCGCCGCGACATCCGGGCTCATGCTGCTGCTGCCGAGCAGAAGCCCTGCTTTTGCAGGGTATTCATTACCTGGGCGATCTGCTTGGCGTTGAGCTTATGATCTTTGAGGAGCTTCATCATTTGAGCGCCAGTAGCAGGCTTATGCACTGCAATGGCCGCCATGATCTGCTCAGCCTTTTTGGCTTCAACCTCAAACGTTCCAAGTACCGACTCGAGGGTTCTGTTGAGCTTTTCGATTTGGCCTTCTAGCCCGGATATTGTCTTGTTGCTATGCCTCTTAGCGGCCACCCAGGCTATGCCTGCGCTACACGCTGAAAACGCACTCAGAACAACCACCTTCACTACTTGGTTTGCCACGGCCATTTGAGACTCCATGCTTCAAAATAAGGCCTAGCGACGTAAGGCCTGAAATGGGCTTATCGGCGAGTGTCGGTTTGAACTGAGGTCGAGACGACGAACGGGTCATGGAAAATTTAAGGTGGCCGGCACGCTTTTCAGTCGTTCGGCTCATGTAAGGATGAGGGTCGAGGATGGAGAATCCATGCCTTCATACGGCCAAGGATTACGACCAAAATGTGCGCCAGAACCCTTCTCGCGGCAATGATCTCCATGGTGCTTGCCGCGCATGCCAGCGCTGATAACAGTGACGTCACCGTTTCACAAGCAGGCGATCTCAACGTGGCGCAGGTAACGCAGGTGTCCAATGGAGGCCAGAGCCCTTCGAATTCTGCATCGGTGGATCAGGAAGGCACACATAACAACGTGGATGTGTCCCAGGAGAACTATGGTGGCCGCAACACTGTCAGCGCTTCACAAACTGGCCAGGGCAACGGGAGCACCCTTTCCCAATATGGCGTTGAACAAACGCTATCGACCGCGCAACAAGGATCAAACAACTCACTGAGCGGTGCGCAAATTGGACGGGGGAATACTGCACAGCTCTCTCAAGTAGGCGACTCGAACCACATCAATGCGTTTCAATACAGCGAAGATGGCACGCACGCTCTAGAAGTCGCACAGTCTGGCGTATCGAACTCAACATTCGTGTCCCAATACGATGCTTCTAGCGTCGCTTCGATCTATCAGGAGGGCGACCATAACGGCATCAATCTGCTGCAAAGTGTTCGTGCCAACAATTACAGTGGTGAGCAAAGCGGTAGCGACAACTTCGCTCTGGTCAATCAAGCCGGAGGGGCTTCCGCCCATACTAGTCAAACCGGCACTGCCAACACGATCGACCTGCAGCAGACGGCCTGGCCTTTTGGTGCGACTACTTCGATCATGCAAACCGGTACTGCAAACGACGCAACGGTGGTTCAGACTGACGCCGGTCGCTACTCGGGCGGTAGTGTTTCGCTGACTCAGGATGGTCAATCCAACGTTGCGGATGTGACCGCTACAGGCGCATGGAGCAACCTGGAATTTGCTCAAACCGGTACGGCGAACCAGCTAAATGTCGTGCAAAGCGGTCGCAATGTCTCGACTGTTGGATCGAGCACGGGCGATGGCAACCAAGTCGATGTCGCCCAGGACGGTGACGATCATTCGCTGGATCTGGTGCAGAACGGAAACGACAACATGATCGTAGCCACTCAGGACGGTTATTGGGGAGAAGGTGATATCGGTTCAGTCAGCCAAACGGGCTCATTTAACTTCGCCTCGTTGACTCAAAATCCGTCAGGCGTCGAAGGTACGCTGTCCAATACAGCAGTGATCTCGCAGACAGGCATGGGCAACAGCGCGGTAGTCACCCAGGGGCAGTGATTCATTGATGGCAAATGACCCGCCCTCTGGGCGGTTTTTTTGTGACGCCGGTAGATCAGTAGCTGCGTACACGCAGCCAGATCGTTTTGATAGACGATCGGCTCGCCCCAAAACTCACCGAAATCCTTTGACATACGCCGACGCTACTTTTGACGGCAGGTAACTTATGTCAATGTTCCGAGCCCCCGTAGTAGCTACCGCATCGTCAGAAAGCTTATGGCCTTGATCGCAGTCTCCATTGCCGATCAATGTACAGCTTTGCGAGCTCGGCGGCCGCTTCACTTGCCTCTTCGTTGGTACCGTAGAACGCGGGCGAAATAAAGGTATCGCCCGCAACCCACCCTGAAAGTACGAAGATGTCTACGCGGAACGTCCATTGTTCTAAACCTAAGGTCGATCCACTTAACGTCACCGTATACTCGACCCTGCGATAGCTGCCCTCTTCGCTCAGCTCTATGTCTGACATGACCCAACCACTCCACCATCGCCAACCAGTCTCTGGGCTCGTCCGTTCTGGATTAGGCGCGATAGCCTCATGCTATCACTGGGCGCGTTTGGCCGCGTCAATCGATGGAGCGAAACGCTTAAAACGGATCACCCAGACGCAAGGAGTTGCCGTTTATCGGACTAGCCCTGAATCAATGCATCTAGCAGACTCGCGCTAATTGGCTTGGAGAACACTTAGCCCTGCATGCTGGTATAAACCGACATCAGTCAGCAGCGCCCGCTGATCTTATCGCTCCCCATCCTCTGCTACGATTTCTATCCCTAGTAGTCGGATATCTTCAGCCGGTACAGATTACACGCTACCAGTCGGCTCGGTGGACGTGCTTCCCGTATCATCGAACGCAAGGCCATCTTGCTCATCGCAGCTCTGTTCGTCGTCCGAGTTACGCTGGTCGTGTGGCGGTGTTGCTGATAAAGAGGCGCAGCTCAATGGCTGCTCACGCTGGGGTGGATACTTTTTGTCTTAGCCGGCCTGATTGGCAGCCATAGATCCGTTGCTGACACTACCGCCCGACGGCAGACACCCACGGCGTTAAGTCAAAAGCAACTCACGCTACCAAGTGAGTTAAATAATTTGTTTGGCAACGAATGGAAGTTTCTACTTCTAACATGTAGCCCATCAAGCGGATCACTGCGGTCTTGAGATGACCTGCAATCAGGTGCTTCACCCCAGCTTGGTCTTCGAGTTTGCCTTTCACATGTAATAACTTCGATTGCATAAGTGCGGGACGATACCGCTCAGCCAAGTCTCGCCAAACGAAAACATTGACCATGCCGTAGCCACGCCGATCGCGCGCAGCTATACATGCGGACAAGGAATCACCACCATGGCTCCGCGAGCAGGATTACCTCACTAGAAGCTCGCCCGAAACCATGCGCACAGAATCGCGAGCGACTTCGGAGCAGGTAAAAGATCGCTTATATCTGGTGATGTTCCAGTAGGAAGTCTACGAATACTCGTACTCGCGCCGGCATTGCTGGGCCTCCTACAAACACTGCATGGATCGGTTCCCGGTCGCCGGGGTTGTACGCTTCCAGCAGTGGCACCAAATCACCGCGCTGAAGATCCTCCGCCACACTGAATTCGCCAATACGCGCAATGCCGGCGCCTACCCGTGCCAGCTGTGCCAGCGCTTCACCACTGCTGCATTCGATGTTGCCGCTAACTTTTAGGGAAACCGCTCTCCCGTTGCGGATGAACGGCCAGTTGGGTTCGGCACGTCGGAAGTTGAAGCGCAGGCAGTTGTGCCGTAGCAGGTCTTCTGGTTCCTGGGGTATGCCATGGCGCTGCAGATACTCGGGCGAAGCCACCAGCACTTGCCCGGTGTCCCCAATCCTGCGAGCGGTCAGTGGGCTGTCAGGCAGATGGCCAAAACGCACCGCGACGTCGGCCTCGCCACCGAGAATGTCGACAACTTCATCGCCGAGGGTGAGGTCGACGACGATGTTCGGGTAGTAGGAACTGAATGCTGCCACCAATGGGACGATGGCTTGCCGCCCATGGCCGAGGGCGGCGCTGACACGTAAACGGCCCCTGGGTACGCCCTGATCGGCGATAGCCTCTTCAACCTCTGCCATGTCGGCCAAAATACGCCGGGCGCCGCGCAGATAAGCCTCGCCCTCGGCGGTGAAAGTGATCGCTCGGGTAGTGCGTAATAGCAGGCGGGTTCCAAGTCGTAGTTCGGTACGCGCGATGATTCTACTGACCGCCGAGGGCGTCAGCCCCAAGGCACGCGCGGCGGCCGACAGGCTGCCTTCTTGTGCCACCGTGGCAAACACAGCCATTTCGCCTGACCTGCCGTTGAAATCCATCTGTGCCCCATAAGCAAAGGTGCTTGTCAGAAATGCTATCTACCGCCTCAAAACGTTAGATCGTAGCATTTGCGGCATAGATAAGGAGCAGTTCATGCATATCAATCTACCCCTAGTAGCACTCGCCATTGGTGCGTTCGGCATTGGCGTTACCGAGTTCGCCCCTATGGGCATGTTGCCAGGCATCGCAGCGGATCTCGGCGTATCCATTCCCGCCGCTGGCCTGCTCGTCAGTGCTTACGCCATGGGCGTATTGCTCGGCGCTCCGTTGATGACATTGACCACTGGCAGGATTCCACGGCGCTATTTGCTGATCGGCCTCATGGCTATTTTCACCCTGGGTAACCTGATGTCAGCCCTAGCTACCGATTACTACAGCCTCATGTTCGCCAGGGTGGTGACCTCACTGAATCACGGTGCGTTCTTCGGCGTTGGCTCCATCGTCGCCGCCAGCGTGGTCGCCCCGGATAAGCGTGCTGGCGCGGTTGCAGCAATGTTCATGGGCCTGACTTTGGCGACTATTGGCGGTGTGCCACTGGCCGCCTGGTTTGGCGATTTGTTCGGCTGGCGCACTGCATTTTGGGGGATTACCGGGCTCGGCATCGTAGCTATGGCCGCGTTGTGGTTTGCCCTGCCCAACCTACCGGCGCCGAAAAGCATCGGCGTACTGGCCGAGATTCGGGTACTGGGTCGTGGCCGGGTGCTCGGGGCGTTGGCCCTGACCGTAATCGGCTCGGGAGCCATGTTTACCGTATTCACTTATATCGCACCGATTCTAAGCAGCGAGACCGATGCATCTACCGCTTTCATCACCGCCATGCTGGTGCTGTTCGGTGTGGGGCTGACGCTGGGCAACATGTGGGGCGGCAAAGCTGCCGACCGCTCGATTGACCGCACCCTGATCGTCTCGCTGAGCGTGCTGATTCTCGTCTTGCTAGCGTTCACGGTATTAATGCGCTGGCCGCTGCCGGCAGCAGTTGCCATCTTGATCTGGGGTATCGCCAGCTTCGCCTTGGTACCTCCGCTGCAGATGCGCGTGATGGAAGCCGCCAAGGATGCGCCGAATCTAGCATCGGCGGTGAACATCGGCGCCTTCAACTTCGGCAACGCGATCGGTGCGGCGCTGGGCGGCGCAGTGATCAATGCTGGGCTGGGCTACCCAGCGATATCCCTGGCCGGAGCGGCAATGGCGGCGCTGGGGTTGTTGATGGTGCTGGCTTTTGCCTGGCGCTCTAAAGCTGTTGCGGCTGCGGTGGCATGACGGTGTAGCGTGCTGAGCAAGACACCTTAGGTACTAGACCGGTTTGATGTACTGCTTACGCATGGGGTTGAGCAGCAAAACGAAAACCGCAGCATTCCCGGTGTTGCTGGTTATTGCTTCATCCCCTCTACATCGTAGGTAGGCTTCAGCTAGCACCAATGCACGCATCAGCAGGCGTCATACTGGCGAGCCTGATATGACGATTGCAGTCTCACGCGGACTGCGTTCGTTGGCTGCTCGCTCCTCTTCGGGCAATGGGTACCCACCCTCGTCCCGATTCAGCACATTGGCGCTGGGATAGTCGGCCCAACTCATACCCTGAGTTAAAATTTCGTGTGGCTCAACACGTCGCACGTTGTGAAAATGCGTGTCGTATTCAACCACGACCTTCGCTTCGGGATCCTGCGTCGACAGAATCTCAATCAGTTCGCGGACGTTCACGTGTGGCTCCGTTGCTGTCAGATAAGGGCTGGCTCAACTATCGGCTCGGATAACTACGATGCCCGTTAAAGTCCAAGATCGCCAGACAACCGAATCTCAGAAAGCCGAGGCGGAAGCAGGTTCACGGGAATACGCATCAGCACATGGGCGGCAATTGCATACCTCAGCTGTAGCAAAACCCGAAGGTGCTCGCGGTATAGCGCGCGTTGCCCTAGTAGAGTCGCAGCATGCCCATTTGCGACATCTTCCAGCATCAACCCTGCTATCTCAGCAAGACCCTCGTGGCTCACGAGCCTGGGAACAGCGCCGTCTGGCATGCCTTGCATCGTACTGCGCAGTCCCTCTAACACAAAGGTAGCAAGCACTTGGGGCGAGAACAGCGCCAATGCGGCACTCCATATCAGCCGCTCCTCGTCACGAGTCATCGCCTCTCCCTTAAAGATTCACTGTCCTGAGCGCGAAATGTCGGCACCAATGACATGTCCAGGTAGCGATTTTCAGCGCAGTCGATTGATCGAAAGATTCGCGCGTGTCTCGCGGCTAAAGCATACGGAATGCGCGGATTCCTCACTTGCGTGATCACGCAGGAGTTATCAGGGATGGCCCGTCATTACGGACATTCCCCACATCTTGGCTAACGGGGTACCAAACGAACTCATCTGCTGGCAAAGCCTGCTCGTCCAGTAAGTTACGGGCGTTTACCAGGGCTATGTCAGACAACCACTCTCGGGCGACCTCCTTTGTGAAAGCGATCGGACGGCGATCGTGGACATCGACCATGCCACCTTCCGCATCCGCAGTGACAATCCGAAATCCGTCCGTATCTTTAGGCTCTTCATCAGGCGCTGAAAAATGCCCTACCGCCGCCATAAAAAGCGGTTCATTCGTAGCATGCCGAATGTAGTAAGGCTGTTTGCGCTTTGCGCCAGGAACTGCGCGCCATTCATACCAGCCGTCCACAGCAACGATCGCCCGGTTCGGCCAGATAGCTCGGTAGTACGCGCTAGTCGATACCTTCTCGCGTGCTGCATTGATTATGTTGCGAACCCTGCGTGATGCCCAGGAAGGCTCCCATCCCCAACGTTCGGCTTTCCAAATCAACCCGTTTTCACTCGGCCTGATTAAATCAACGCGCGTGGTTGGAGCAACATTGAAACGATGGATCTCCTCTCCCCCGTTGCGACCGATCATCATGGCCTGCTGCAAATCAAGAGATGCTAGGTACTTTTCCGCCGCTCGGTGTTGAGCAAGCCTTCCGCACATGTGTTTTCCTCCTGTCGCCAGGTGATTGACCAGATCCACGAGCCAGCTGATACTGTATGTACGTACAGTATAGCTATTTTATGCCGTGACTTCTTCTCCTTCCGACCAGCCTCGTTATGCCGAGCTTCATTGCCTAAGCAATTTCAGCTTTCAGCGTGGTGCGTCCAGCTCTGACGAGCTATTCAAACGTGCAGCAGAGCTAGGGTATGAGGCGCTTGCGGTGACCGATGAGGCATCGTTGGCCGGCATCGTCCGCGCCTGGCAATCGTCAAGGAAAACAGGCGTCCGCTTGATCGTCGGCACCGAAATTCGGCTAGCGGATGGCCCGACTTTGGTTTTGCTTGCAAAAAACCTAGCCGGGTATCAGCACATATGTCAGTTGATCACTAAGGCAAGAAGGCGTGCCAAAAAAGGAAGTTATGAGCTTCGCAAGGATGACCTAAACAGCGAGATTCCCGGCGTGGTAGTGCTGTGGATTCCTGGGAGATCGTCATTTGACTCCGAGGCTAAGTGGGTAGCGGAGACCTTCCCATCCCAAGCGTGGATAGCGGTCGAGCTTCATCATGAATCCGACGATCATCTAAAGCATCAACACCTTGTCGAATTGGCTGCGAGATTTGGCTTACCTGTATTAGCAAGCGGCGACGTACACATGCACGCACGCGGGCGCCGGGCACTTCAGGACACGATTACTGCCATCAAGCATAAGTGCACACTGGCGGAGGCGGGCTTCAGACTTTTCCAGAACGGGGAGCGCCATTTAAGGACGATTGGAGCACTCGTACGAACCTATCCTCGCGAGCTTTTGGACGAGTCAGTGAGGGTCGCTTCCCTCTGCCAATTCAAGCTTGAAGAGCTCAGATATGAGTACCCACGTGAAGTGGTACCTCCTAGCAAAACCCCATCAGGCTGGCTCCGTGAATTGACTTACAAAGGGGTGAAATGGCGTTGGCCTGAAGGTGCCTCGGACAAGGCCATTTCGCAGATTGAAGCCGAACTCGGCCTCATCGAAGAGCTCCAGTACGAAAGCTACTTTCTCACCGTCCACGACATCGTCCAGTTTGCACGTCGTCAAAGCATTCTCTGCCAAGGGCGTGGCTCGGCGGCTAACTCAGCGGTTTGCTTTGCGCTCGGAATTACTGAACTGGATCCCACGCGGATGAGCATGCTTTTCGAGCGTTTCATCTCAAAAGAGAGGAACGAGCCCCCGGACATCGATGTTGATTTCGAGCACGAGCGCCGTGAAGAGGTCATTCAATACATCTTCACTCGCTACGGGCGCGAGCGCGCAGCGCTAACCTGCGTAGCCTCAACATATCACTTTGCTGGCGCCATCCGGGATGTATCAAAAGCCGTTGGCCTTCCGCCTAACCAAGTTGATGCTCTTGCTAAATGCTGTGGTGCCTGGAGCGACCGCATGCCGCCTCCGGAAAGGCTTCGAGAAGCGGGCTTTGATCCAGACAATCAGACCATCCGGATGGTGCTCATCCTGACTGACCTCCTTGTTGGGTTTCCTCGTCATCTGTCTCAGCACCCTGGGGGGTTCGTTATTTCGGAGCATCCGTTGTCCACACTGGTACCGGTAGAAAATGCTGCCATGGCGGATCGCACGGTAATCCAGTGGGACAAGGATGATATCGATGCTTTGGGCTTGATGAAGGTAGATGTACTGGCTCTCGGTATGCTCAGCGCGATCCGACGATGCCTAGATTTGCTACGCCGCCATGAGCGAAGAGATCTGACGCTGGCTACGATCCCCCCAGAGGATCCCGATACCTACGCCATGATCAGCCGTGCCGATACTCTTGGTGTATTCCAAATCGAATCACGTGCGCAGATGGCTATGCTGCCACGCCTGAAGCCGAAGACGTTCTACGATTTAGTGATAGAGGTCGCGATCGTGCGGCCAGGCCCAATTGTCGGCGACATGGTTCACCCCTATCTCAGGCGCCGCAATGGCGAAGAGAAAGTGGTTTATCCATCAGATGAGCTGCGTGATGTCTTCGAGCGCACACTTGGCGTGCCACTGTTTCAGGAGCAAGTCATGCGACTAGCTATCGTGGCTGCCGGCTACTCACCGGGCGAGGCAGATCAGCTACGGCGCTCTATGGCGGCCTGGAAACGCCATGGAGGTCTGGAGCCTCACCAAGTGCGCCTGCGACAAGGCATGCTTGAAAGGGGCTACTCCGAAGAATTTGCCGAGCGGATCTTCGAGCAAATCAAAGGCTTCGGAAGCTACGGTTTCCCTGAGTCCCATGCAGCCAGCTTCGCGCTCCTAACCTATGCCAGTTGCTGGCTCAAATGTCATGAGCCAGCGGCATACGCATGTGCTCTCATCAATAGTTGGCCGATGGGTTTTTACAGTCCGGATCAGGTATTGCAAGACGCCCGACGCCACAACATCGAAGTACGTGCAATTGACGTCATGAGGAGTGATTGGGATTGCTCGTTAGAAGCATCGGATGGGCCTCAACCTGCCATACGATTGGGCTTTCGTATGATTCGTGGCCTAGCGGAAAACGTCGGCAGGCGGATCGAGGTCGTTCGAGCTGAAAAGGCGTTCAGTAACGTTGCGGATTTGTGCAAACGCGCTGAGCTAGATCGTAAAGCACAAGATTTGTTGGCCGATGCTAATGCCCTGGCCCACCTAGCAGGAGATAGGCATTCAGCACGATGGGAAGTCGCCGGCGTGCAGAAATCGCTGCCCCTTTTTGATGAGATCATTATTGCGGAGGCGGAAGTCGAGCTCCCTACCCCGACAATTGTCGAGAACATGAAGGCCGACTATGCGCTTACGGGCACCACGCTTGGCGCACATCCTATGTCTCTGCTACGTCCAGAACTCATTGCGATTCGCGCAAAAAGCTCGCGCGACTTTGCAGATCTCCGCCATGGGCAGCACATTAAGGTAATAGGAATCGTAACCGGCAGGCAGCGCCCATCAACAGCTGCAGGCGTGACCTTCGTCACCCTCGAGGACGAGCATGGAATGATCAATGTGATCGTCTGGCGCGACCTCGCGGAGCGGCAACGCTCAGCGCTTATGCATTCGCGCCTTCTGCAGGTAAAGGGAAGATTTGAGGACAAAGCGGGCGTGCGGCACTTGATCGCGGGGCATCTGAAGGATGTAAGCAAGATGCTAGATGGGCTTGATATCAGAAGCCGGGATTTCCACTAGGGGTTAACAACAACCGCGCCCAGGCACCCTTTTCGCTAGTGCTGCATCTCGCTCATTAATCTGAGTCGCGGTGAGTTAACGCCGGATCTTTTTGCACCCAAGCCACGCCATGGTGCCGAGCGACTGATGGAGGTTATCGACCCGATCAACCGGAGAGAAAGTAGAGACACTGTGCCTATTGGCCGAGTGCGTGCGACACCGGTTTGGGCGATGCGGCGGGAGATGCTGGGCCAGCGGTACACCACGCGCTGGGATAAAATTATTGGCGTGCGAGGATAGGCTTGCACGAGGTGCCCCCTTGCCGCCAGTAGCGCCTGTTCACCTCGACCAGTCGTTCAGAGAAGCGTTCTTTTCTGCCCGCCATTCCGTCCAAGCGACACCTTGGATATGCTTGTATTAGGTCAGGGTGACCAAAAAGGAAAGGTTCCGAGTTGGACGATATCATTGAGAGATACAGCAGTGTTTGGGGCGATGATCCGCGGAGCTTGCTCCGGAACTATCAATACCATCCAGAACTGACGAAAAAGCTCGACGCGATGACCGTCGAAGATTTCAACCAAGAGCTTTTGTTCGAGATCGTTCTTTGGAAGCTAAACAGGTATCCATACATACAATCCGAAATCTTTGGTGAGCTGAAAGAAATTGGCAAAGTTGGCCCGAAGGAGCATCGGAAGGCGGAACCGGTCTTGCGTAAGCTTCTAATGTCACCAGGAATTCGTTTGCCTATGGCTTCGACCATCCTTCGCTTCCTAAACCCGGCCGCGTTCCAGATCATTGATGACCGGGCTTATCGCGTGCTCCACCCTCTAAAACCGCTATATCCTGCAAAGCCGGCGAATGGTCAAAGGCTTGAAAAGTACCTTGCCAATTCCACTCGCGTTTATTTCGACTACTTGGACGCTTTGCACGAAGTCGTGTCGGAGAATCTACCGTTCGAGCTCGCTGACCGCATTCTGTATCAGCTCGACATCGAGCTCGGAAATAAAATCGGCTCTAAGGGATAGCTCCAAGTCATTGCTGAATCAGGCTAACGCTCTCCCGTAACGAGCCTTGCACGAATGGCTGTTCTGATTCGTTGATATTGACGATCAATGAACTATCGGTGGCAATCAAAGCAGTCATAGCTCCATTCACACAATATCCGGCACAGCCTGATGGTGCTCTGGTACTACTAACCGCTGCAAGTGCTCGGCCCGTAGCCCATGTGTCTAAAGTAGCGTCCTCTAGTTGTGATAGGTGGAGCAGATTTCAATGGGGAGTCGCCTCTGCATGTTGGAGCGGGAACGAAGTGCTGTAAACATCCGCTGCCCTTGGTGGGCCACCTTCCTTCCCGGAGCGGCTAGGTCAGCAAGCGTCAGTAGCGAAGGCATTGATGTCGGTTTTCACAATGAGCTCCGATCAATCGATTGGTCATCGGTGGAAACGCTACCAGCCAAAGACCGTCACCTCTTTATTCAGTCGGTAACCTTGCGTGCCCGTGGCGGTGTAGTGCGTCTTTACTTCACCAATGCTAAGCAGCGAGATGAGGCTTGGACACAGATCGTGCGGGGCTGGTACAGCCCACGCTTGGCCGCCATCAAGTCGCGAATGTCGGCCTTCACCGCAAGCCTTCCAAAGCATGGCTATGTCCGTACCTCTCAATGGACACCCATCGCCCAAGAGTTCGTAGCGCTTCAGGCAACGATGCCGCCCATCCCACCCAAGCAAGTGCTTGAGGATGATCAATACAGCTTCCTGCATGCGACCATCGAGTTTGTTCGGAGCCCAACCACATGGCTCAAAGCATCGCGCGACCGTTATGTCCACAATGCCCTGCTTCAACATGAACATCTTTTCGATACCGTGGAAAGCAAACCGCTCTCACCTAAGCAGCGCGAGGCCTGTGTCGTTGATGAGGACAACAACCTAATTCTTGCTGGGGCCGGAAGCGGTAAAACCAGCACGGTGATCGGCAGGGTTGCTTTTCTGGTTCAAAGTGGCCAAGCCAGGCCTGACGAAATCCTGTTGCTGGCATACGGAAATGCAGCAGCCGTCGAGATGCGGGAGCGGCTTGAAAAGCGTCTTGGGATCAAAGGCGTAACCGCAGAAACTTTCCATGCGCTGGGTCGCTACATCGTTGAGCAGGTAGAGAACAGCAAAGCATCGGTAAGCCCTTTGGCTTCCGATGAGAACCTCAAAGCGAAACTCGTCGACCAGGAATTTCAGCGCCTTCAGCGAGAGGATTCAGATTACCGTCAGCTGCTACTCACGTACTTTGAACAGTGGCTGTACCCCGCTCGCAACCCTTTCGACTTCAAGTCACTCGGCGATTACTACCAGTTCCTCAACGACAACGATGTCCGGACTCTGAAAGGTGAGAAAGTCAAAGGATTTGGCGAATGCGACATCGCTAATTTCCTTTTCAAGAATGGTGTTGAGTACCGCTATGAAGCTCGCTTTGATACCCCGGAGCAAGCTAAATCGCGTGGGGCCTATCACCCTGACTTCTTCCTACCAGACTATGGCGTCTACATCGAACATTTCGGGATCGACGAACAAGGCAATACCGCGCCTTACATTGACCGCAAAAAATACCATGACGATATGTCGTGGAAGCGCAACGTTCACAAGCTCGCGGGCACAACTCTGGTTGAGACGTTTCACCATCAGAAACAGAAAAGAACGTTGCTGGCTGGGTTAGAAAATGAGCTGTGCAAGGCCGGTGTGCAGCTAAACCCTTTGCCTCCCGAAGCCGTTCTCGAAACTCTTCGAGAGGTCGGCGCAATTTCTGCATTCTCGAAGATTTTGACGCAAATGATTGGCCTGCTAAAGGCGGCCAATCTCAATAGTGATGAGCAAGCAAGCGTAGCTAATAGATCAGCTCAGGTAGGCGCCGCCCTGAAGCTCCTGACACCGATCTTCGAGGCCTACCAGCAACAGCTTAAGAGCGACACCCAGGTCGATTTCGACGACATGATCAACATCGCGACAGCGTATGTGGAAGAAGGAAAATTTGAGATCCCCTGGAAATTCATCATCGTTGACGAATTCCAGGACATTGCTAGATCGCGGGCGCAGCTCGTCCAAAAGCTCAGGGAAAAGAAAGGCGGCGTGTCAATTTTTTGTGTGGGCGACGATTGGCAATCCATCTATCGCTTCACGGGTAGTGATATCGGTTACACGTCCTCCTTCTCACAGCGCTTTGGCCCTACTTTCACTTGCGAACTCGACAAGACATTTCGCTTCAACAGCAAGATCGGGGAGGTAGCTAGCCGCTTCGTCACGCAGAATCCGAAGCAGTTGGTGAAGACGGTTATCTCTCATGAAACTGCCCCTGCGCCGACCGTTTCCTTGGTTAGAACCAGTATCGATGCTGCTGACGCTCGGCTGCTGATCGCAGAGCGAATTGCTCAGATTGCATCGGCCAACTCATCGGTCTATTTGCTAGCCCGCTTTACCCATGACCTTCCGGATAAAGATGAGCTTTATCGGCTCAAGGGACGGTACCCTACCCTGCGCTTTCTGACCGACACGATTCATCGTTCGAAAGGCAAAGAGGCTGATTACGTGATTGTGCTTGGCCTGACGAAGGGCAAGTACGGACTGCCCTCTGAGATCGTTACCCATCCTCTCATCGAGGCACTGCTGCCTGAGCAAGAGGCTTTTCCTCACGCAGAGGAACGCCGCTTGTTCTACGTAGCACTGACGCGCGCCAAACACAGAGTTTACTTGCCCTGTGACATGCGCAAGTGCTCGCCCTTCGTACAGGAGCTGGTCAAAAACGAGTATCCGCTGGATCTGGAGGAATTCGCTGCAAGCAGCGATCAGCTACATGCTCTAGAAGCACATTGCCCTGTCTGCAAGCAAGGTAATCTGACAGCTCGCACCAACGGGAAGACTGGCAGGGTATTCATAGGTTGTACCAACTACCCCCGCTGCGGGCACACCGAGAACGGTTGCACGAAGTGCAACGCACCCATGGAAACGGTTGGGCGATTCCGGCAATGCGTGAATGTTAGTTGCGGCTGGTGGATACCTATTTGCCCTGCGAGCGGGGGCGAGATGAGCTACAAAGCGCAGTATAAGTACTGGGGATGCTCTCACTATCGCAGCGACGATCCCGAGTCCTGCCGCCATAAGGAATACGGGCGGATTGGAGCGCCCCCACCTAGGTTCAACAACAACATAACGTAAGGGTATTTTGGAGAAGAGCATCGCTCCGTAACCTGGCGAGGTACCACTCTCACGCTCCGTCAACGCTCGCGTACCCCGCCATATCTATTGGCCATCAAAAGCGATGTCCAGTAATCTCAGCCTCATAATGGCTATGCGACATCATGCATGGATGATCGTTGCCACGAATTCCGTCGCGCTCTGTCGGCGGTGCTGAGACTCACACGGATTACACTCGATGTTGCTCTTTGATCTGCTGAAACAGTGGGAGTCTGACTTCAAACCCGGTCGCGCGAAGGTTCACTTAGCGCGATTCAACGGCAAGGAACATCCTCTGGATGTGTTTCTGGAGGGCCGTTTCGATAAGTGGCAGTCATGGCAATCCCAGCGAAGTTTCGAAAAAGATTATGTCGTATCGCTGATCCAGGCGGGGCGCCCTACTCGTTGGCTATTTGCTGGGCTATTCCGTAGGAAAGGTCGTTCACATCACACCGAGCCACGAAGCCACTATCTATACGAGCTGGAGCGTATCGAAGCGGCCGAAGAATGGGTCGGTCGCCTCTACCTTACGAGCACGTACAAGCAACGCCACTCGTATCCACTGGGAAAGACCTTGGCGAATGATCTTGTCATCTCTGAACTGTTGCCCAAGCGTCTTACGATCGGTGATTTTCCAGGTTTCAAGTCAGTGAATCTGACCAAGGAGCATCTGGACATCGTGGTACGCCAGAACATCCCAACTTGGCGTGCAGCTCTGTCCAGCGTTAAAGGCATCTATCTAATAACAGACGTTGAGACCGGCAAGTTGTATGTCGGTAAGGCAGACGGTGAGCGAGGAATCTGGGGACGTTGGTGCACCTACGCGGCTACTACGCACGGGGGCAACGTTGCCCTCAAAAAAGAATTCGACATTGATGCACCGCCGGATCGGCAGTATCAGCTGCGCTTCTCAATTCTGGAGGTCACCGATCTTCATGCCATCGACAAGGAGATTGATGCGCGGGAAAGCCATTGGAAACAGATATTGCTCAGCAGAGATTTTGGCTACAACCGCAACTAGCCACCTGCGTCTCCCACTGTGAACAGTGCCATCCAAAATGACAGTACGGACTCCAGCTGAAATGACATGATTGGAGATTTGCGTGGAGTGAGCCGAGGCAAGACGGAGTGCTCTTGGCGCTCAGTAGCAGGCCCACATCCGCGAAACGCGGATGACAGCGTCTTTTCAGAGCTACGACCATCAGTTGCAAACCTACGATGGGTTTTGGGGCCGTAAGCCTGGCCACGGGCTTGGCGTTTAGCTAGGCAGGAAGCCATTTGGTGCAAAGAAGCGAATAAGAATGAGATGAGCATCTCAAAGCTTGAAATTCTTTGAAAAAAAGCGTCTGATCGCGCCCGATTAATCCTCGATATTCGGACAGGGACGTATGGGTATTGTCAGATCTTTGTTTGGCTGGATGCAGGCCTCCCCTGCCAGTGGCGACAATCCTGCCCTCTACCCACTGGATTTCGATGAGCTGAAAAAAGAGCTAAGCGTCGTGCACGAGGCGCGGCGGATGGGCGTGCACAACAACCCACCGGAAGAAAAGACGGGGCTCAGTGCCATAGAAGAGCGCATCGTGTCGCGTATCGAAGAGTACCGGCACAAGGTGATCGGCTGGTCGCAGGATCATATGGTGTATCTGAAGCGGCATATGTCAGAGCTTGACGCCACCAAGGATATCAACCGCGCCCGCGAGTCATCGGAAGAATTCAAGCGACGCGCCAATGATGTGATTGCCTCTCACGATCATGAGCTGCGTCAGCTTGATGCCGAAGCTCAGCGGCTGACAACAGAACTAGAGCTCTTCAAGGCAAAGAATCGCTTAGATCGTGAGCCTAAGCAGCCCATGGGTACTCTCTCCCGCTGGCTGTGGATTCTCATCATCGCCCTGCTCGTAATCCTGGAAGGCGCTGCGAACGCCTACTTTTTCTCGGCTGGGCTTGCCGGCGGCTTAGCGCAGGGCTTTGTTTATGCGGGCATGCTCTCCGCGATCAACGTGCTTGGCGGCTTCTTCCTAGGTAAAAAGGGCCTGAAGTACCTGTGGCACGTCAATCCTTTTGCCAAGATTATCGGTGTAATCAGCTTGCTGGCTGCACTGGCACTAATATTTGGTATTGCCCTGATAACAACCCATCTCAGAGATGCGTTTGCAGTAGTGACTCTCGATGGTGATGCCATGGCAATCGCCCATCAGACCATGCTCGCTTCGCCGTTCGGCTTTCACGGCATCGATTCGATCATCCTGTTCCTGATGAGCGCGATCTTCTCCATCCTAGCGCTCGTCAAGGGCCTCACCTGGGGTGACATCTACCCGGGATACAGCAGCACAAGCGACCGCGTTATTGAAGCCCGCGCCCTGCACGACAGTCAGGTTGAGCTGGTGCGCGATGAGCTGAGCGATCTGAAGGAGGAGTTTGAAAAGACGCTAGACAGTACCTTGGAAACTGCCAAGCGTGACATCGTCAAGCTAAAGGAGCTTGCCGAGAACAAGTCTCTCGCCGGCCAACGTTTTACCAACTATCAGGGCAAGGCAGAGCATATGCTCCATGCGCTGATCGAGCTGTTTAGAACCGAGAACACCATCCACCGCAAAACCCCTGCGCCCGCTTATTTCAACGAGAAGGTGGTACTCCCCCCGGTTGAAGCCAAAGAAGTGGATCTTCGGGACGATCTTACAGACATCGCGCGCCAGGAAGCGCTGCTCGATGAACTGCTGGCTCAGGTCGAACCTATCCGGGGCCAGATACAGTCCGCGTTCGTGAGCTGTTATGACCAGGTCACTCCCCTTCGCGATCATCTTAAATCGGCGTAACGTTCATGGCCCGTCGCAGCAAACTTGCAAGAAAGAAGAACAACATAACCCTCGTGCTGATCGTGCTCGTGGGCCTGGCCATTGCCGGACTACTGGCCGGAGTGGTGTATTTGCTGCTCAACACCGAGGCGCCGCCCGATCCGGTGACACTGTGCCCCGCCTCCGGCCCAACCGGTCACACCGTTGTCCTAGTCGATAATACCGAGCCCCTCAATTTCATTCAGCGACAGGCGCTCACTCAGCGATTCAAAGATCTCGCTGAAAAGCAGGTGCTTGAGGGTCAGATGATTTCTTTGTTTGTGCTCGGCGAATCCTTTGCCGATAACGCGATGCCGATTTTCGAGAAGTGTAACCCAGGCACCGGCGAAGGCAAATCCAAGCTCAATGCCAACCCTGCTCAGATCAAGGCGCGGTACATCAAGGAGTTCAGGTCGCCCCTCATGCAGCTACGCAAGCAGATCACGCTTGATAAGCCGTCTGAGCGATCCCCTGTGTTTGAGATGCTGCAACTAGCCGCCATCAATGGCTTTGACCGTGTGGATGCTCAAGGCCCCCGCACTCTAATCGTGTTCTCTGACATGTTGCCGAATATGCCTGGATTCAGCATGTTCAAGAGCCTGCCCGACTTCAAGGTGTTCTCGGCTGGTGCCTATGGGCGAAAGTCGCAGGCCAGCCTCGATGGAGTTGAGATTTACCTTAACTATCTGATCAATTATCCGAATCTGCAAACCACCAAACAGGCAGCATTTTGGGAGCAATATTTCGACAACAGCGGCGCGCTGCTGGTCGAAATCGATACCTTTGAGGGATGAATCATGAGTAAGGAAGCTGATTTTCAAATCAAGCTGCCGGTTCTGTTTGCAACGGCTTGCGTGGCCAAGATTGCCTGCCTAGTCGCTAGCTATCTGCTCGGTGAACTCCTGTTCACAGGCTTCATCGTCCCGATCACGATCATGCTGGCGTATGTCGTTATTGGGGGAAAGTACAAGACCTCCGACGTCTCTGACGAGAAGTTTGCCGATTCCTGCTATTACCTGGGCTTCATCTTCACCGTGGCCTCAATCATCGTTTGCCTGATCGATTTGCCTAATATCCAGAACGACATGATCACCATCGCCACACGATTCGGCGTGGCGATGATCAGTACGATTGTTGGGCTGACGGTTCGGGTAATCCTGGTCAGCTTCCGGCCCAATATGGAAGATGCTCTGCGCAACCACGAGCAAAGCGCGGTGGATGCCTCCCGCCGGCTAACCGACGAATATGCCCGTGCTTTTCAGGCGCTGGTTCATTTTCGTGGCGAGGTCTTAACGGCGACCACCGAATCGGTGAAGTCCGTCCGTGAGAGTTTCGATGAAATGGCCAAGGAGAGCGCTGCCCGCATGGATGCGCACGCCAAAGAGCTGTCCGAACAGACGGCCGTCCATTTCAAGGAATTGTCCGAGCGGATTAATTACTCGTTCATTGAGAATATCCGAGAGCTGAAGAAATCCTCGATGAGCCTGAACCTTGTCGTGGAAAAATACGCCCGTGAAACAGGCGAATCACTTGTAAGACTCGACACCAGCGTCGGCGACTTTACCAAGTCCGTCAATGCTCGACTCGAGGCCGTTGCGTTTCCGGACGATCTATTTGCTCAGAAGCTGAACGGGCCGCTCAACGAGCTCAACAACTCGGCCGGCGATGTTGGTCAGGTCATGCGCATCGTCACGCGTGATATCAACGGCGCGGCCAAAGCTGTCGAGAAGAGTATTTCCAAAATTAATGAACAGAGTGAGGCCATGAACTCGTCCATGGAGCTGGTGCGCTCCATTGCTGAGGAGCAAACACGTCTGGTTGGGCTTATTAGCGCCAGTCATGAACTGGCCCTGAAGCAATCGGCTCACAACGATGCGGCCATCACGCGTCTGTCAGCACAACAGCAGACCGTGAATGAGCGCCTCGACCAGCAGATCACTAACCTTAACGTGATGGCCAAGTCAGCAAATCAAATGTCCGACTCGGTGAGCGCGCTAGTCACTCAGG
>Ga0114916_1000238_pt1 | contig 40587 bp, 38 predicted proteins | sample MalvirAntarct_66_FD_83501 | JGI IMG/M metagenome (GOLD analysis project Ga0114916, IMG submission 83501) | Marine viral communities from the Global Malaspina Expedition - Malaspina viral metaG Antarct_66 | ecosystem: Environmental > Aquatic > Marine > Oceanic | place: West Anvers Island... | reverse complement strand
GTGGCTATGCGTTTTTCATGTAAGGCATCTAATGGCATCTGGATGGTTAATTTTCGCGCCTGACTGTCCATTACATCATGCAATAATTGCATGCTATTGTATTGTACTCTAGGGTCGCCTTTTTTACCAGTCTCTCGGTTTGTCCAGCCTTCTTTTACAAAGCAACGAACATACACAAAGCTATTTGGGACTAAGAAATGGCGCCACTTTAAATACTCTTCGCCAAAGATTTTAAACTCGAAACTATCTTCGTAGTCTTCCACTACAAAAATAGCCCAGCCTTTTCCTGCTTTGGATTCGCGATGTTGCACATCAGCAACAATCCCACCAAAGGTCATTTCCTTGTTTACGTATTTTTCCAGATCGTTGAAGTTGGCCACCTTACAGGTAGTAAAGGCTTTCATCTCCGTTGCAAAATCGTCTAACGGATGTCCAGAAATATAAACACCAACCACATCTTTCTCTTGTTTCAGCTTTTGCATGGTTCCCCACTCCTCACAAGGAGGCACTTCAGGTTCTGGAATCTGCACTTCGCTAGCATCACCAAACAAACTTACTTGGGACGAATTCTGTGTTTCCTGATATTTATTCGCATAACGCAACACCTTCTCTAAAAACATCACGCCATCACCATCATCGTGTAAATACTGTGCGCGGTGTGCCTCAAAACTGTCAAACCCGCCTGCTAATGCAAGGTTTTCAAAAGCCTTTTTATTGGCTGCACGTAAATCAACGCGTTTTGATAAATCAAAAATAGATTTGTACTTGCCATCTTTTCGGTGCTCCACAATAGTTGCCACCGCATTTCCTCCAACCCCTTTAATAGCACCCATACCAAAGCGAACAGCACCTCTGTCGTTTACCGTAAATTTGTAGAAAGATTCGTTTACATCTGGGCCTAAAACCTCCATGCCCATACGCTTACATTCTTCCATAAAGAAGGTCACCTGCTTGATGTCTCTCATATTATTACTCAATACCGCAGCCATATATTCGGCAGGGTAATGTGCTTTTAAATAGGCCGTCTGATACGCAATCCAAGCGTAACAGGTAGAGTGGGATTTGTTGAAGGCATAACTAGCAAAGGCTTCCCAATCCTTCCAGATTTTCTCTAAAATTTCAGGATCATGACCTTTTGCCGCCGCTTGTTTTACAAAGCGAGGCTTCATCTTATCTAGTACTGCCTTTTGCTTTTTCCCCATCGCCTTCCGCAGCACATCGGCATCACCCTTACTAAAGTCGGCCAGCTTCTGAGACAGCAACATTACTTGCTCCTGATAGACTGTAATTCCGTAGGTTTCCTTCAGGTATTCTTCCATTGCAGGAAGGTCATATTCAATGACTTCCTCTCCGTTTTTACGTCGAACAAAACTCGGAATATATTCCAGCGGACCGGGCCTATACAGGGCGTTCATTGCAATTAAATCTGCAAAAACTGTAGGCTTCAACTCCTTCATATACTTCTGCATTCCGGCAGATTCATATTGAAAAATTCCTACCGTTTCACCGCGTTGGAAAAGCTCGTAGGTCTTTACATCATCCAATGGGAAGTTATCTGGATCTAAATCAACATCGTGCTTATGCTTCACCAATTTAACGGTGTCCTTGATTAAAGTAAGTGTCTTCAGTCCTAAAAAGTCCATTTTTAGTAGCCCGGCACTTTCTACCACGGAGTTGTCAAACTGCGTAACATACAGATCACTATCCTTGGCTGTAGCCACAGGAACAAAATCTGTAATATCACTAGGTGTAATAATCACCCCGCAAGCATGGATTCCAGTATTTCGAACAGAACCTTCAAGCATTTTCGCCTGGTTGATGGTCTCGGCCTCTAAATCACTCCCCTCAGCGAGGTTCAGTAATTCGTTTACTTTCGGTAATTCATCACTTCTAAACTTTCGCCTTAATTCCTGATCACTCAAACCGAATATTTTATTCAGTTTGGTCATGTTCGGGATAAGCTTCGCGATTCTATCGGCATCATTTAGGGGTAAATCCAACACACGAGCCGTATCTCGAATAGCAGATTTTGCCGCCATGGTTCCGTAGGTAATAATCTGAGCAACCTGATTACTTCCGTATTTATTGATTACATAATCCATGACCTTACTACGTCCTTCATCATCAAAATCAATATCAATATCGGGCATGCTCACACGATCCGGATTCAAGAAACGCTCAAAAAGCAAATCGTATTTGATGGGATCGATATTCGTAATCCAAAGGCAGTAGGCAACCACAGATCCTGCAGCCGAACCCCTTCCAGGCCCCACAGAAACGTCCATGTTTCTTGCTTCGCGAATAAAGTCCTCGGTAATTAAGAAATACCCTGGATAGCCCGTGTTTTCAATTACTTGAAGCTCAAAATCGATACGCTCCTTAATCGCGTCAGTTAATTCTCCATAGCGCTTTTCGGCACCAATAAAAGTTAAGTGTTTTAAATAATCATTTTCACCGCGCTTACCACCATCTGCTACATCTTCTGATCTTTTAAACTCCTCCGGTATATCAAACTTCGGAAGTAATACATCACGCACTAAAGAATACGCCGCTACTTTTTCTACTACCTCAGCAATATTATGAATGGCTTCTGGCAAATCTTTAAAGAGCGACTTCATGGCGTCCTGACTCTTAAAGTAATACTCTTGATTTGGCAAACCGTAACGATATCCACGTCCGCGGCCTATGGGTGTCGCTTGTTTTTCACCATCCTTCACACACAGCAATATATCATGTGCATTAGCATCTTCTTTATTGACGTAATAGGTATTATTACAAGCAACTAGTTTCACTTCATGTTTCTTTGCGAAATCTACAAGCACCGTATTTACTCTATTTTCATCTTCTTGGTCGTGACGCATAATTTCCAAATAGAAATCCGCACCAAACTCCTGCTTCCACCAAACTAAAGCCTCTTCTGCCTGTTTTTCGCCAATATTTAGAATCTTAGAGGAAACTTCGCCATACATGCTTCCTGAAAGCACAATAAGATCTTCTTTGTACTTTTTAACAACTTCCCTATCAATACGAGGCACATAATAAAACCCATCCGTATAGGCCAAGGATGCCATTTTTGCTAAATTATGATAGCCCTTCTTATTTTTTGCGAGCAGCACTATTTGATACCCATTGTCTTTATGCGACTTGTTGGTGTGATTTTCACAAACAAAAAACTCACAACCCACAATTGCTTTTAAAGGTTCAGGGAGTTCAGGCTTGTCCGGAACTTTACCTTCAAAATTGGTTGCTGTATCATCCACAGCCTCATATTCAGCTAATTTTGTCTGGTAGTCTGCCTTCGTAGCCTTGTTATAATCGTTTACGGCGCGCGTAAAGTGAAAGGCGCCCATCATATTCCCACTATCTGTTAAAGCCACTGCGGGCATATTGTTATCGATCGCCGCTTGCACTAATTTTTGAGTGCTTATGGTAGACTGTAGTATGGAAAATTGCGAATGGTTATGAAGATGTGCAAACGGCACAGCTTGCAGGCCTTCAATATTTTCTTTTATTTCTTCGGAAGAAATTTCTTGCGTCTCAAGTTGCGCGTCTAATACTTCTTTTATTTTTTCTGAAGCCTTCTTGAGGTTAATGTGCTTTAACCCAATGAGCTCGATTGTCTTCGGATTTGCTTCTGAAAAGTTCTCGAAATAATCTGGCTGAACGTCTAATTCTTCAGCACTGAAAATCTGTCTTCGTACCAATTCGAAAAAACAGCGTGTAGTTGCCTCTACATCTGCTGTGGCATTGTGCGCATCTCCAAAAGGAACAGCAAATAGAAATTTGTGTAATTCGGTAAGCGTAGGAAGTTTAAATTTCCCTCCTCGACCACCAGGAATCTGACACATTTGTGCGGTGGTTTCTGTACAGGTATCTAAAATTGGAAAGTCAGGAAGCGGATTCTCCATGCCAAGGCGGAGATATTCTGCGCCCATGATATTAAGATCAAAACCAACATTTTGTCCTACTAGGTATTTCGTTTTCTCAAGCGCTTCAGAAAATTTAGCAACAACTTCGGCGAGAGGCAAGCCTTGTTGCATTGCTAATTCTGTAGAAATTCCGTGAATTTTTTCAGCGTCATAGGGTATATTAAACCCTTCTGGTTGCACCAAATAATCCTGATGCTCCACAACATTTCCCATGGCATCATGCAACTGCCACGCAATCTGAATACATCTAGGCCAGTTGTCGCTATCGGTTAGAGGAGCGTTCCAGTTTTTCGGCAAACCGGTTGTTTCGGTGTCAAAAATTAAATACATGGTTCTGAATTACGAACTACGGATGCAGGATTACATTCGTATAAAGAATAAAATCATTCCGAAGTAAAAATAAAAAAAAGCAGGTTTTTATCTATTTAAAGTTATGTGAAGTTGTTCACATTTTTATATAAAAAAAGACCGAATAAATTCGGCCTTTCATTTCGTATGCTATATGCCCTAATTAATTATAAACCACATTGAATTGACCTTGGCTAATTTCATGATTTTGTGTCTGAAAAGAAAAGGTTCCTTTTACTCTTCTTGTAATTTGATCATTACCAATAACAATAACATTACCAAGCAACTCCTGCTCTAACCCATTGATATCGGTATAGGTTGCTTGAAAGCCAGTTCTCGGAAGACTATAAAGCCCAATAGCGGTATCAAGCGGGAAGGTAATCGCAATAGAAACGGTTGCTGTTGCACCCGTAATAACGATAGCATTGTCCGTATTTACTGCAGTCACTACACTAGGGGTAAAAACATTGTTATCCACAGAAGCCACAAAAGTTCCAGCATTTCCATTTGGCGGCCCATTTTGAATAGGCTCCTCAAGACCGAAGGCATATGGCACTTTGTAGAAAATTCCAGACGCTACCGTCAAGGTATCTACACCTGGGGTTATTGTTGTGAAGTTAAAGTTACCTGTAAGCGTTTTTTCTACCGCATCCCATCCACCTGGCACTATTTCAACCTGGCCTCCGCCAAAAGGACTGGTAACGCGCAAGTTGCCCAAGGCATCTTCAAAAGAGGCGAAATTTTCAGACCCACCACCTAGCTCATAAATACCTGGAAACGGATCCTTGATGCTCAGCGTTAATATTTCATCTTGTGTGTACCCTTGAATTACATAACTTCCATCATCCTTTTCCGCTGCTCTAGCATCGTTTGCGCGAAAAAAAACATCATTGATTTCACTTTGAAGTCCAGGGGAATTATCTTCAATAACTTCGCAACCAATAAAGGTTATCGCGGCAAAAATGAGAAGCGCATATTTTTTCATAGTAGGTTTGGGTTTACAAGATTTTTTACAAAGATAATAAAAACTTTAATCTATTGAATTTGAATTAAAAAATACGGTATCTTTGCACTCCAAAATTATAACAGGAGTCGAGAACTCCAAAAATTAATTATATGCCTGTAAAAATTAGATTACAAAGACACGGGAAAAAAGGAAAACCTTTTTACTGGATCGTAGCGGCAGACAGTCGCGCGAAAAGAGATGGTAAATTTTTAGATAAACTAGGAATTTACAATCCAAACACAAACCCTGCACAAATCGAAGTAAACATTGATGGTGCAGTACAATGGCTTCAAAACGGAGCGCAGCCTACAGATACAGCAAGAGCTATCCTTTCTTATAAAGGTGTGATGATGAAAAATCATTTAGCTGGTGGTGTTCGTAAAGGAGCGTTAACTGAGGAACAAGCTGAAGAAAAATTCAATGCTTGGTTAGAAAGCAAAGCAAAAACTGTTGATTCTAAGAAAGCAACATTAGCAGACGCTAAAGGTCAAGCTGAGGCGGAAGCATTAGCTGCTGAAAAAGCAGTTAACCTAGCGCGTATTGCTGCAGCTGTAGAAGTAGAAGAAGTTGCCGAAGAGGTTGCTGAAACTGCTGAAGAAGTTGCTACTGAAGAAGCACCTGTTGCTGAAGCTGCTGTAGAGGTTGCTGAAGAAGCTCCTGTAGAGGTTGCTGAAGAAGCACCTGCTGCTGACGCTGTTACTAAAAAAGAAGAATAAAACGGTAACGATATGCAAAAGAAGGATTGCTTCTTCGTTGGCAAAATCGTAAAAAAATACAGTTTTAAAGGGGAGTTACTTATCAAACTCGATACAGATGACCCCCACCAATTTTTAAAAATGGAATCGGTTTTTGTGGAAATTCACAAAAATTTGATTCCATTTTTTATTGAAAAATCTTCCCTGCATAAGTCAACCTTACTTCGAGTGCAATTTGATGAAGTTACTTGTGAAGAGGATGCAAATGCGCTCATAGGTAAAGAATTATACCTCCCCCTAGATTTACTTCCTAAACTTAGTGGCACGAAGTTCTACTACCATGAAATTATTGGTTTTCAGATTGTCGATGCAACTTTTGGAATGGTTGGAACAATTATAGGCGTAAATGATCACACGGCTCAACATCTATTTGTAATTGACAGGGACGGCACAGAAATTCTCATTCCAATAAATGATCAATTTGTTAAGGAGATTAATAGAGCCTCTAAAGAAATACATCTCGACGTTCCAGAAGGATTGATTGAACTCTACCTCTAATGTCAAAACCTTTCAAGTTTAAACAGTTTACAGTAGAACAAGACAGATGCGCAATGAAAATTGGCACTGATGGTGTTTTATTGGGCGCCTGGGTGTCCATTGAGGCTAATCCAGAGACTATTTTAGATATTGGAGCAGGAACAGGAGTCATGGCATTACAGCTAGCACAGCGCAGCACAGCCGAAACTATAGACGCCGTTGAAATCGACGATGACGCCTTTGAACAGTGCTTAGCGAATTTTGAAACTTCCCCTTGGGCAGACAGACTATTTTGCTATCACGCGTCTATTCAAGAGTTTGCTTCGGAAATAGAAGACACCTATCAATTAATTGTTTCCAACCCACCTTTTTACTCGGAAGATTTCAAAAGTGACAACGAAGCACGAGATAGAGCACGCTTTACAGAAGCACTTCCTTTTCAACATCTTATTGTTTGCGCTGCTCACTTATTGGACAAAGAGGGTGTTTTTGCAGTAATTATTCCGAAAAAAGAAGAACAAACCGTAGTAAGTCTAGCGGAAGCAGATGGATTGTTTCCACAGCGTATTTGCCGCGTTAAAGGCACACATGCTTCTGAAGAAAAAAGGAGCATGATTGAATTTGGTCGTGTTCAACAACCCCCCATAATTGAAGCACTCACTATTGAAAATGCCAGACACGACTACACCGAGGCATATAAAAACTTGGTTCGGGATTTTTACTTGAAAATGTAGGACTTTCGAGTTTTGCTTTTTACATTTGTAAACCTTAAAACCATGTGCCATGAAGCCCGATTTATTTGAAGCTCCAGATTACTACCAACTGGACGATTTACTTACCGAAGAACACAAATTAGTACGTGATGCTGCTCGCGAATGGGTAAAAAGAGATGTCTCTCCAATTATTGAGGAATATGCACAACGAGCAGAATTTCCAAAACAAATTATTGGTGGCCTTGCCGAAATTGGCGCGTTTGGACCGTATATTCCTGAAGAATATGGAGGTGCCGGATTAGATCAAATATCATATGGTCTCATCATGCAAGAAATTGAACGGGGTGATAGTGGCGTGCGTAGCACAGCATCTGTCCAATCTTCCCTAGTGATGTATCCTATTTGGAAGTACGGAAATGAAGAACAACGTCAAAAATTTCTTCCAAAATTAGCAAGTGGTGAATGGATGGGATCTTTTGGTTTAACGGAACCAGATCACGGAAGTAATCCTAGCGGAATGACCACCAACTTTAAAGACATGGGAGACCATTATTTGCTTAACGGAGCAAAGATGTGGATTTCAAATGCACCTTTCTGTCAAGTTGCTGTTGTTTGGGCAAAAGACGAAAGCGGTCGTATCCATGGGATAATCGTTGAACGTGGTATGGAAGGATTCAGCACACCAGAAACACATAATAAGTGGTCCCTTCGTGCTTCATCTACCGGAGAACTCATTTTTGATAATGTAAAAGTTCCGAAGGAAAATTTATTGCCAAACAAATCAGGTTTAGGAGCGCCTCTTGGCTGCCTAGATTCGGCGCGTTATGGTATAGCATGGGGTGCTATTGGCGCCGCCATGGATTGTTACGATACTGCCTTACGTTACTCTAAAGAACGTATTCAATTTGGAAAACCTATTGGCCAGTTTCAATTGCAACAGAAAAAACTAGCTGAAATGATTACCGAAATAACCAAAGCGCAATTATTAACCTGGCGTTTGGGTGTGCTACGGAATGAAGATAGAGCTACCTCAGCACAAATTTCAATGGCGAAACGGAACAACGTGGATATGGCCATCAATATAGCGCGCGACGCTAGACAAATGTTAGGCGGCATGGGAATTACTGGAGAATACAGTATCATGCGCCACTCTATGAATTTAGAAAGTGTTATTACCTATGAAGGAACACATGACATTCACTTACTAATAACAGGTCTGGACATCACAGGATTGAACGCTTTCAAATAGCATCACAACACAAGAATTTAAAGGCTTCAACTTCATTGTTGAAGCCTTTTTTTATTAAAATTGTCTACATGTTGTATCTTTAAAAAAAGAAAACGCATGTCCTCATCATCTAGAATTTCAAGCGCCTACAAAACCGCAAGGCGCATTTCTTTTAACGATGCATCCAAATTTATAATCTTTAGTGATTGCCATCGTGGGGATAATAGTTTCGCTGATGAATTCGCAAATAATCGAAACATCTATTTCCACGCATTAAAGCATTATTATCAAGAGGGATATACGTATTGCGAGTTAGGCGATGGCGACGAACTATGGGAGAACATAGAATTCAAATCCATTCTTGAAGCGCATAAAAATATTTTTGACCTGATGCGCCAATTTTTCACCGAAGGAAGACTTTACAGGCTACTTGGAAACCATGACATGGTATATAAAAGCCAACGGTTTGTTGAAAAACACCTTTTTAGTTATTTCAATAATGCCACAGGCAAAGACGAACCTCTCTTTCCTGGTATTCAATTTTCCGAAGGACTTATTCTTGAGCATGAAACAAGCAAACAAGAAATTTTTATGATGCATGGCCATCAGGCAGATTGGATGAATTATCGCGGGTGGAAATTCAACAGGTTTATGGTTCGTGTATTATGGAGACAATTGCAAATTGTGGGTATAAGTGATCCAACAAGTCCCGCGAAAAATTTCAAAGGTTTAATCAAAGTTGAACGACGAACAAAAAAATGGATCTCAAGAAATAACAACATTTTCACCATTACAGGTCATACACATCGACCGCGTTTTCCTGAGCCTGGAGCGGTAGCCTATTTTAATGATGGAAGTTGTGTTCACCCTCGAAGCATTACTGGTTTAGAGATACAGAATGGAACCATTTCTTTGATTAAATGGCAAATTGCTACTACGGAAGATGGAACATTAAAAGTGCTACGTATCTTGTTAGAAGGCCCACAAGAAATATCAGAATACAACACGAACTAGCTTTACACAGTATCGCCAGTTAGCTTTCAGGCGCTAAGGTAACTTGAAGCCCGTCAATTTCGGTGGTCATTTGAATCTGACATCCCAACCGACTATTATCTTTTACATGAAACGCTTCAGCGAGCATAGCCTCTTCATCATCACTTTTTTCAGGAAGATCGTGTTCGCTTTCCACATAACATTGACAAGAAGCACACATGGCCATACCACCGCAGATACCAATAGTTCCTTCAGTTGCGAGTTCATAAGAACGCACCACCTCCATAAGGTTCATGTTCATATCTGTTGGCGCATCAACATCATGTGAAACCCCATCCCTGTCTGTTATAGAAATTTTTACATCCAACATTTAGTCAATCGCTTTAACAACGGCCTTAGGAGCTTCTTTTTTAGAACCATCAAAGCCTTCAACACCGCCAACGGTAGTGTACTTCATCACATATCGTTTATCTGGAAATATGCGGCGGTAGGCACTTTGACACATCAATGTTGCCTCATGAAAACCGCATAAAATAAGCTTTAACTTACCTGGATATGTATTCACATCTCCAATGGCGTAGACGCCAGGAATATTGGTTTGATAATCTAGACTGTTATCAACTTTTATAGCATTTTTTTCAATCTCAAGTCCCCAATCTGCTATAGGACCTAGCTTTGGTGATAATCCAAATAGCGGAATAAAGTGATCACAGTTTACATTAATTAGTTGGTCACCGCGCTTAATACTCAGGCCTTCAACATGCTCATCTCCGTGAACATCGACCACTTCGGCAGGAGTAATTAAATGAATACGTCCTTCATTTTTTAAGTGTTGTACTTTCTCCACACTATCAAGTGCTCCTCTAAATTCATTTCTTCTGTGAACCAATGTGACTTTTGACGCAATATCACTTAAGAAGACACTCCAATCTAAGGCAGAATCCCCGCCTCCTGCAATAACAACTTCTTTGTTTCTATATATTTCAGGATCTCGAATGATGTATTCAACGCCTTTATCTTCATATTTTGGCAAGGAGCCAATCAGTGGTTTTCTAGGCTCAAAACTCCCTAAACCACCCGCAATTGCAACAATTGAAGCTTGATGCTTAGTTCCTTTACTAGTGGTAACAATAAAGGTATCGTCATCTTGTTTTTCAATAGTTTCTGCTCTTTCTCCTAGGGTAAATCCTGGTTGAAAAGGTTCAATTTGCTTCATTAAATTATCCACTAAATCTCCAGCCAAAATCTCTGGAAAAGCAGGTATGTCATAGATAGGTTTTTTTGGATATATCTCACTACACTGACCTCCAGGCTGAGGTAATGCATCAATTAAATGACATTTTAATTTTAACAAACCCGCTTCAAATACCGCAAACAATCCAGTAGGACCGGCCCCAATGATGAGTATATCTGTCTTTATCATGTATTACGATTCAAATTTATTTCAGCAAAAATAATAGTTAGCAATTGTAAGAAGTATGATAAAAATTAGTTTTCTACATTGATTACCTCCTCAATTTGAGGTGCGTATTTTTTTATGGTCATTTCAACGCCGCTTCGCAGCGTCATTTGATTCACAGAACAGCCAACACAAGCCCCTTGTAATTGTACGCGTACAACTTTCTTATTATCTATAGATAATAAGGCAATGTCGCCACCATCACTTTGCAGGAAAGGCCTAATCTCCTCTAGGGCTGCTTCTACTTTAGACGTCAATTCTTTCTGTGTCATAATTATTTATTTACGGCACTGCAGCCAGCCATGGTTGTTATTTTAATTGCCTCAGTTGGTGGCAAATCATCATTCCTTCGTACAGTCTCGCGAACTACATTCTTGGTAATCTGATCAAAAGCTTCTTCAATTGCTGTTGCTGTTTGCAACGCAGCTGGACGCCCTGAATCTCCAGCTTCTCGAATACTCTGAATTAAAGGAATTTCACCCAAAAAAGGAACTTCCAAATCTTCTGCTAAATTTTTAGCACCTGCATTTCCAAAGATATAATACTTCGAATCGGGTAATTCAGCGGGCGTGAAATAAGACATGTTTTCAACAATACCTAAGACGGGAACATCGATGTTTTTCTGCTGAAACATAGCAACACCTTTTCGTGCATCAGCAAGAGCAACTGTTTGCGGTGTACTTACAACTACCGCTCCTGTAATTGGAAGCGATTGCATTATGCTTAAATGAATATCTCCCGTTCCTGGCGGTAAATCGAGTAGCATAAAATCAAGCTCACCCCAAGCCGCATCAAATATTAATTGATTCAATGCTTTTGATGCCATAGGCCCTCTCCATATAACGGCCTCATTGGGTTTCGTGAAGAATCCAATAGACAATACTTTAACCCCGTAATTCTCTATGGGTTTCATCTTGCTTTTACCATCAACCGTTATAGATAGTGGTTTTTCCATGGCAACATCAAACATAATAGGAATAGATGGCCCATAAATGTCTGCATCTAAAATACCGACTTTAAAACCCATTTTAGCCAATGTAACCGCAATATTTGCCGTGACCGTAGACTTACCAACACCACCTTTTCCAGATGCGATGGCAAGTATATTTTTAATTCCCGGAACTGCCTTTCCTTTGATAAGGTTAGGGTTTTCAGGTTTTATAGGCGCTTCAATTTTAATATTCACCTGCACCTTTGCATCCGCAAACACTTCATCTTTGATTATCTGAACAATATCAGCCTCAGCCCTTTTTTTAATATGCAAAGCGGGTGTTGCCAGTGTAACGTCCACCACAACCTCATCAGCAAATGTCATAATATTTGTAACCGCTCCACTTTCGACCATGTTTGAGCCTTCACCAGCAACGGTGATTTTCTCTAATGCCGAAAGAATATCTTTCTTATTCAATTTCATATACAGCTTACTAACGCATTTAGAATCATTCTAATGTGCAAATATACTGCTTAGACTTTTAAATTTAAAGGCGAAAACTCGAAATGATTGATAATGGAATAAATGAAACCAATTGAAGAAATAAACAACCAATGTTAATATGAAGACGGCAATTCTGTTCGAGGATCCCAGAAAAGTGTATCAAAGTTTTGAACCAAATTACCCGCCACTTCAATGCCTTCAGATTCAAGCAATTGTTGCATTAAATTGGTGCCATCAAAATGATGTTTCCCGCTAAGCAAACCCTTTCTATTCACAACACGATGGGCAGGCACTTCACTGCTTTTTTCACTTGCATTCATTGCCCATCCCACCATACGGGCACTTCCTGAGGCTCCTAAATAATTTGCTATGGCTCCATAACTAGTAACTCGGCCATTTGGAATTAACTTCACAACCCGATATACCTGTTCAAAAAAGCCTTCCGAAGCCATTATAAATCGTTTAATATTTTCACCAAGGTAATAATGGAAATCATAGCTGTGATACATCCTATGATATAATTCATATTCACGCGAAACACTAGCTTGTCATCTTTCTTCTTGAAAAATTGTATGTAGATCATTAACATGGCAAAGGTGCCTAATCCTGATCCAATTACGGCCATCCAAAGGCTAAGCTGATCAAATGAAAACCACCCAAAAGCAGCAAAACTGATGCTAATATATACCCAATATGGCAGCGGCAACATATTTAATACGCCAATTAACATACCCGTAAAAAACCGATTGGTTTTAGACTTGTTCATCTTCTCGGGTATTTCACGACGTGTATCCTTCGCAATAAAGAAAAAGAAAACAGTCAGGCAGATAAATATGCCTAACGCTGTTTTTTGCAGAAAATCAACAATCTCAGGATTCTTATCTAAATAACGAGAAAATACAAATGCAACAAATGTTTGTATCATTACTGTAATACAAACACCAACAGAGAAAAGAAGCGCCTGCTTACGCCCGTTCTTCATGCTGATTTTAACGGCAGACATATTGAGCAAACCCGGTGGAATAACACCCACAAAGGCAGCTAAAAAACCTATAATAAAATTAAATACTAAAGACATAAATTGATTGACTGAGTGAATGTAATCAAATTATGCGTAACAAAAACGAAAACGAACATAGGTAATCTTCTTGTTCTTCTCCAAATATTGCTGCTCATAAAAAGTCTGGATTTCGGTAACCTCTTTTGGTGTTCCCTCACTTCCATAAACATCATGATGCGCATATTGTATGGTTTCACCAAGACCGTGGAGCAATCCAAGGGTATAGCCATGCATGAACTCACTATCAGTTTTAAGATGCACAACGCCTTCAGGTTTTAGTATCTCTTTATACTTTGCTAAAAAAGAAGTATTGGTGAGTCTGTGTTTTGTGCGTTTGTATTTTATTTGCGGATCTGGAAATGTAATCCAGATTTCGTCTACTTCATTTGTTTCGAAGAAACTATCAATCAACTCAATCTGCGTTCGTAAGAAACCAACGTTATTAAGCCCTTCTTCCAAGGCAGTTTTCGCTCCTCTCCAAAACCTGGCTCCTTTGATATCAACTCCAATAAAATTTTTATCTGGATTGGCCTTGGCAAGATTGACCGAATATTCCCCTTTTCCACAACCCAACTCAAGTACAATAGGGTTTTTGTTTCCGAAGAAATTATGCCAATTACCTTTTAAATTATGGGTGTTTGACGTCGCTTCTTCCCTTGATGGCTGAATCACATTTTTAAATGTTTCGTTCTCTTTAAAGCGCTTCAATTTGTTCTTACTGCCCACGAATTTGAATTTTTTGTAAAATTAAGGAAATCTCGCGCGGTAGCAATTATTACTACCTTTGTTTTATGGGAAAGCAAAAAACAATCTTAGTGGCGCCATTGCATTGGGGTTTGGGGCACGCCACCAGATGCATTCCTATTATAAATGCACTTTTAGCTAATGATTTTGACGTTGTTTTAGCCTCAGATGGTGATGCTTTGTTATTACTTCAGAAGGAATTTCCAAAACTATGTAGCCTAGAACTCCCCAGCTACAACATACGCTATCCAAGAAAAGGCCTTTTCTTTCGTTTAAAAATAGGCGCACAGCTTCTACATATCAAAAAAATTATCGCGCTAGAGAATAACCTCATTGAAAAATTTGTAGCAGAAAACGACATAGATGGAATACTGAGCGATAATCGGTTTGGCGTATTCAACAGCAATATTCCTTCCGTTTTTTTGACACATCAACTCAGAGTACTAAGCGGGATTACCACAAAGTGGAGTAGCAAACATCATCAAAAGCTCATTTCTAATTTCGACACTTGTTGGGTGCCCGATTTTGAACTTGAGCCTAATTTAAGTGGTGCATTGGGACATCTTAAGCATTCGAACATTCCTATTGAATACATTGGCCCACTATCCAGAATGACATATAATGAGCTCCCTATTATTTACGACATATTAATCATTCTTTCTGGTCCAGAACCTCAGCGTACCATTCTCGAAAACAAAATGATTGCTGTCTTTAAAAACGATTCGAGGCGGATACTGATGGTACAAGGGCGTGTAGAAGAGCAAGAAAACCGAAGCGCCATTGGAGCTGTTGAAATTATAAATTTCATGACAAGCAAATCACTCGAACAAGCAATAAACTCAAGTGCTTTGGTAATCACTAGATCTGGATATACCAGCATAATGGATCTTACCTCCTTACGGAAAAAGGCCTTTTTTATTCCAACTCCTGGACAGTTTGAGCAACAATACTTGGCACGTCGCTGTGCAGATATGCAACTAGCACCTTTTTGTCAACAAAAAGAATTCACAGCCTTTAAACTAGAACAGTTAACTGACTTTAAGGGATTTGAATTCCGAAAAACGAATCCAAACTTTTCAAAATTATTTAGCCTTTTCCATGGTGAATGAAAACTCCGAGCCTACTTCTAATTGGCTTTCCACATAGATTTTTTCACTGTGTGCTTCTACAATATGTTTTACAATAGAAAGTCCTAAACCGCTACCACCTTCTTTTCTAGAGCCACTTTTATCAACTCTATAAAATCTTTCAAAAATTCGTTGAATATTTTCAGAAGCTATTCCTTCGCCATTATCAGTGACTCTAACAAGAACTTTGTTTTCAACTAAAGGCTCAATACTGACTTCAGTTGTACCGTCTTCTTTGCCATATTTAATGGAGTTTACAATAAGATTGGACAAAACCTGCTGAATCCTATCTCTATCTGCCAGTACGTAAACCCCTTTTTCATAAAGCTTATCGAATGTTAGCGTGATATTTTGTTTGGTAGCTTTCATTTCAAGCAAATCAAATACATTTTGAACAAGCTTGACAATATTAAAAGGTTCGGGTTGTAAATCTAATCCGCCCGCTTCCAATTTAGAAATCATATCTAAATCTTTCACAATAAAAATGAGTCGCTCAACACCTTTGTATGCCCTTTTTAAATACTTTTTGCGCACCGCCTTATCCTTCATTGCTCCGTCTAAGAGCGTAAGGATATAGCCCTGCACGGTAAAAAGTGGGGTTTTAAGTTCGTGGGAAACATTACCAATAAACTCTTTTCTGTACGCTTCTCTAATTTTAAGCGTCTCTATTTCAAGTTTTTTATCTTGAGCAAATCGTTCTACCTGTTTCGTCAAGGTTGCCATGTCTGTAGTGATCTGTTTTCTACTCAAAGAAGTAGCATCCAACATCGTCACGTCATCGTAAATTTTTTGAATTCGATTGTAAATAAGGCGCTCAACGCGGTGTTGAATAATAAAAAATGAAACAATAAAACAAATAATCGGAAAGGCCAGTAGATACCAACCATTCAAAGAGTTATTAAAGTAAAAAAAACCGCAAGTTACAAGTGTCAACCCTAGCGTGATGAGCGAGCTTGTATAGGTAGCAAATTTGTATGTTTTTCTGAAACTTTCTGGCATTAGTTTACAAACTTATAGCCCACTCCTTTTACCGTTTTAAATCTATCATCACCTATTTTTTCTCTTAGCTTACGAATGTGAACATCAATAGTCCTTCCACCTACCACAACTTCATTTCCCCAGACACGATCTAAAATTTCTTCTCGTTTAAATACTTTCCCTGGCTTTGACGCTAATAATGACAATAATTCAAACTCCTTTCTGGGTAAAACTAGTTCTTTAGTGCCTAATAACACTTTATACTCTTCCCTATTAATTACCAAATTCCCTATTTTAAGGGTTTCAGAATCGTCTCCTTGTTCTTTGAAACGTCTTAGTAATGCATTGACCCTGCTAATGAGTAATTTTGGCTTTATTGGCTTCGTAATATAATCATCTGCACCTGCATCAAATCCAGCAACCTGAGAATAATCTTCTCCTCGCGCCGTTAAAAAAGTAATAACCATTTCCGAAAGTTCGGGAACCGCTCTCATTTTCTCACAAGCCTCAATACCATCCATTTCAGGCATCATTACATCTAAGATAGCTAAATGTGGACGATGTTTTTTAGCCATCGCTAATCCAGTAACCCCGTTGTCAGCCGTTATCACTTGATAGCCTTCAGAAGTTAAATTGTAGCCAATAATTTCTAAGATATCTGGCTCATCATCAACTAATAGAATTTTAGTGTCTTTTTTCTTCATTACTAAGTCTTTAATACCACGCAATAAAGATACTCAATTCCATTTTTAATATTGAAAGCCTTGTATTTATTAACGATACCATAACACTAAGTTTACGTTTGCGACCAAACGTCATAAAACCAATATTGTTAAAACCTTATCATATAAATTAAAGGCCTCTTTCTTTTAACAGATTTTTTTTGTATATTATGTCATTCACTATATACCTTTTAAGCCATGAGAAATTTCATCACAATTGCAGTTCTTCTAATTGGTTCTGCTTCATTTGCCCAACCAATTACTAGTTTTGAAGAACCTGGTGTCGTTGCAGTTCAATATGTTGATACTGGCGATCCAGCTGTAGCCCACGATCTTGTAAACAACGTAGGAGAACCTAATGTTGACTATGTTTCTACTGGTGGTGAATTAGGGTTTAATGCACGCTATGAACCATATGATTCTCCAACCACTGGCCTTACTAATGGCGCTTTTGTTGGCGTAACAGATGTTGCTCCTTCTGGAAGCTTTCCTTATCCATATGGGACTCAAGGATATCAGATTAGTGATACTGATGGCAACTTTATCTTAGAATTTGACACTGTCTCACTTGACTGGAGGTCTTCGCAATACGTTAGTTTAGAATTAGCATTATCAATTAATGGTGATGGCAGCACTGGAAACTACGAAGGTGATGGAACTGTGAACGAAGAAGGGTCTGATAGACTTCGTATTTATGTAAAAGACCTTACCAATGCAACAGAAGCAGATTTATTCAATTCAACCGGAATGGACTTAGATGATTTAGTTCCAGTAGATAGTGGCACAGGCATGTACATTATGCATTGGCAATGGCTACAGGCAGGACTTCTTCCAAACACAGATGTGCAATTGGTAATTGAAGCAAGAATGGATGATAGCAATGAAGCTTTCTTCTTCGACTATGTTTTTTTCTCGGGTAACCTCGGCGTTGATGATCTAAATGCAGAAACATATGATTTGTTCCCAAATCCTGCATCTGCTGGTTATGTGAATATTAGCTCAAACGTTGCTGGCGATAAAAGTATTGTTGTATTTGATGTTTTAGGAAAAGAAGTGATCAACACAACATTGGCCGGAGATAGATTGAACATTTCAGATTTAGCCAGCGGATTGTATATCATAAAGATTACGCAAGGGAATGCAACTGCGTCCAAGAAATTAATAGTGAACTAGTTTTTTCAACATATAAATTAAAGGCCTCTTTCTTTGAAGAGGTTTTTTTTATGCCGTATTTTTGAGCAACCCTTCTTCCTAATGATGCTAGAAAACAAAATTTTTGAGATTGCTTCTTCGGAAACATTTGAGGAAACCGCGCTTGCCGTATTTCGACATCAATACAAACACACTAAAATTTATAGAACCTATTGTGATTTTCTGGGCATTTTCGAAGAAAAAGTAACCAGCATTGAAACCATTCCGTTTTTACCAATTCAGTTTTATAAAAGCCATAAAATCATTACTGACGGTACGGCGTTCGACGAACTATTTACGAGTAGCGGGACCACAGGAAATGTAACTAGTAACCATTATGTAGCCGATATCTCTTTATATGAAAATAGCTTTCTAGCTGGTTTTCAAAAGTTTTATGGAAGCCCTAAAGAATATGCGATTCTAGCCTTACTTCCGTCCTATTTAGAGCGAGAAAATTCATCTTTAGTGTATATGGTGAATCGCTTGATTAAAGATAGTGGACATATTGATAGCGGCTTTTATTTAGATGAATTACCTAAGTTAGCCAAGAAGCTAAACGAGCTCGAGGCAGCTGGACAAAAAACCTTGCTCCTTGGCGTTTCCTATGCATTATTAGACTTAATTGAGGCTCAAACGTTCGACCTAAAGCACACCATTGTGATGGAAACTGGCGGAATGAAAGGCCGTCGAAAAGAAATGGTAAAAGAAGCGTTACATGCACAACTTAAAGATGGCTTTAGCGTGGATAAAATCCATAGTGAGTATGGGATGACAGAACTCTTATCGCAGGCCTACTCTAAGGGCGATGGGGAATTTATATGTCCGCCATGGATGAAAATTCTCATCCGTGACACAGATGACTCGCTGACCTTAGTTCAGGGCAAAACTGGCGGAATAAATATCATTGATCTGGCAAACCTTCATTCCTGTTCTTTTCTTGCTTCGGAAGATTTAGGCAAAGCACATGCAGACGGAAGTTTCGAGATTTTAGGTAGATTTGACACAAGTGATGTTCGAGGATGTAATTTAATGGTGTTGTAAATGACCCAATCAAAACAAGAAAATAATGGTTGCCTGCGGATCATAGTTCCGGTATTCCTAACCATTATTGGTTTTGCCGTAATCCGAAATTTCATTGATATTAATTATCTTCTAGCCCTTATCATTGCGTTTTTAGGAGCCATTTTTCTAAGCTATAAGCTTCTAGGAAGATCTTCTGTCTCTTCCGTACTAAAAACGCTATTAGCCATTGGCCTTGTGGTTGTTTTGTTATTCGTAGCGAAAACTTTTCTGCAATTCATTTTTGATATTCCTGAAACCAAAATTGTAAATCTGGCTGATGAAAACGTGGAACGCGAAACGCATATCCTAAACGAAGACAGCGTGTATCTTTATACAAGTAATCGGGTTTGGAAAGATTATTACGGCAGAAATTATGCTGGCCCATTATCAGTTCGAGACAGCGATTTTCAACGCTTACGATATAGTCAAAACGATTTCAACCCCTTGGACCACCTTAGTTATTGGGGGCAGCTATACGATTTGATGGATAAGCAGAACATATCAAGCCTTGATTTAGTCATGGAAACCTTTGACAAGATTCATGCAGAAAAGAAACTGAATCAAATGGAGTTTGCAGAAATGGTAGTAAGCTGTATTCAGGATATTCCATATGCCTTTGTTTTTGAAGAAGCCTGTATGCCCGCCGAATACTATGAATCCTCCATCGCAAAAGCTCTTGAAATCTGTCCAGAATGTTGTATCGGTAATATAAAATATGGGGTGCAAAACCCTGTATCTTTCATACAGAATTTAAAAGGAGACTGTGATACACGTACCGTTATATTATATGCTATCTTGAAGTATTATAATTACGATGTAGCCATACTAAATAGTAATCATTATCTGCATTCCATTCTGGGACTAAATATTCCCGCTGCTGGTGATTTTAAAATATACAATGGTAAAAAATATATTGTTTGGGAAACCACAGCAGATGGATACAGCGCCGGACAGCTCCCATATAACATGAAAAACTTAAGCCATTGGAACGTGGTCCTAACTAGTAAATAAGCTTATGAATTCACAACTTTTTACACTCGCTCTTTTAGAAATAGCACTATCTATCGTTATATCGGTTGCCATCATTTTAATATCCTATAAACTGCTAAAAAGATGGTTTTTTAAATCTCAGGACATTGGCAGTGACAATTTAGCCTTCACCATTTTCACTTCGGGAATTATCCTTTCTATAGGTATCATTCTGAGTGAAATTTTGCCATCGATTACAAACGTAGTGAGATTGTCTATTAGCCAAACTCAAAGTATTGATATTGGAACTATAGCCACCTATTCTGGTCTATATCTTTTTATCGGATTTTTAGCGGCACTTCTAATAAACGCTGCCGTTTTCTTCCTTTTCTCCTTGCTCACAAGAGGGGTAAACGAGTTTAAGGAAATTCAGAACAACAACCTTGCAGTGTCCATTTTGGTGGTAGCAACGCTCATTAGTATTACCCTCATCGTAAAAGATAGCATTGCATTACTTATAGGCTCATTGCTCCCTTATCCCGAAGCAACTAATTTATTTTAATCATCGTAAGTAATAAATCGCACCAATGCGTTTTACATCTAAACATCACTATTATGAAACATTGGATTATCTTATTTATAATTGCCATCACTGGTTCACTAACGGCTCAAAAGCACGTAAATCTCAAAAAAGGTTTCGCAGCTGAAGGCTATGATGTTGTTGCCTATTTTAGTAATGAAGCGCTAAAAGGTGACAAGGAATTTACGGTAGAATTTGAAGGTGTGTCATATAAATTTTATTCGGAAGAAAACAAACAGACCTTTATCGTTAACCCGTCTAAATATGTTCCACAATATGGCGGTTATTGTGCCTATGCTGTTGGACTAAAAAATGAAAAGATAGGAGTGAATCCAAAAACCTATCAAATAATAGATGGCAAACTCTATCTTTTTTATAACAGCTTTGGGGTAAATACCTTGGAAAAATGGAACGAAGAGGGCGCAAGTAAATTAAAGCAAAAAGCAGATTTGAATTGGAGTCAAATCATTCAAAATTAAACTGCTTTAATGATAAACTTGTTCTTCTTACCCCGTTGAACCAAAATAAAACGGTCATTAATCAAATCACTTTCTTGAATCAGAAAACCTTCCTGAACCTTAACAAAATTAACTGAAACCGAATTCTCCTTCAGGGCTCTTCTTGCTTCTCCATTCGACTTTAAAAAACCTGTTTTTTCTGCTAACGCACCAATAATATCTAGGCCTGAAACGAATTCAGATCTTGGTAATTCCGCCTGTGTAACACCTTCAAAAATGCTTAAGAACATTTCCTCGCTAACATTTTTTATGTCCTCTGCAGCCGTTTTACTGAATAAAATATTTGAAGCTTCTTCCGCTCTAGCGAATGCCTCTTCACCATGTACCGTTAAGGTAACTTCTTTCGCCAAGCGCTTTTGTAAGCTTTTTTTATGTTCCTGTCCCTGATGCTCTGAAAGAATTGATTCAATTGTTTCTTGATCTAAAAACGTAAATATTTTGATATACTTTTCGGCATCAGCGTCTGAACTATTCAACCAATACTGGTAAAACTTATACGGCGAAGTTCGCTTGGCATCCAACCAAATATTACCGCCTTCACTCTTTCCAAATTTACTGCCATCACTTTTCGTTATTAGCGGGCAGGTTAAGGCATATCCTTTTCCTCCTCCAATACGTCGAATCAATTCGGTTCCAGTAGTAATATTTCCCCATTGATCGCTTCCTCCCATTTGAAGGCTACAATTGTAGTTTTGAAATAAATGTAAAAAATCATATCCCTGAACCAATTGATAGGTAAACTCTGTAAAAGACATCCCTTCGGTGTCTTCACCAGCTATTCTGTTCTTTACAGAATCTTTTGCCATCATATAATTAACTGTGATATGCTTACCTATATCCCGAATGAAATCCAGAAAGGAAAACTCCTTCATCCAATCGTAATTATTCACCATCAGTGCTTCATTCTTAGCGCCAGAAGAGAAGTCTAGAAACTGCGATAATTGAAGACGAACGCATTCTTGATTGTGATTCAGTGTGGCTTCATCTAATAAATTTCGCTCGCTTGACTTTCCAGATGGATCACCTATCATCCCCGTAGCACCACCTACAAGTGCAACTGGTTTATGACCACATCGCTGGTAGAATGCCAATAACATTATCGGAACTAAATTTCCAATATGCAAAGAATCTGCCGTTGGATCAAAGCCAATATAAGCAGCACGCATTTCTTCCATGAGATGCTTCTCAGTATCAGGCATCATGGTATGGATCATCCCTCGCCATTGCAGTTCTTCAACGAAATTTTTTACGCTCATTTTTAAAGTTTGGACAAATATACCCCGATGCGACTTAACATAAAAGAGTATTCTAAAAAAGAGTACTTTTGAGCTATGATTCTAGTCACTGGTGGTACGGGTTTAGTAGGTTCTCACTTGCTATACTTTCTTTTGAAGGAAAACAAATCGGTTCGCGCTATTCATAGAGCATCGAGTGATTTGGATTCGGTTAAACGCGTCTTCCGTTATTATTCAGATGCTTCCGAAGAAATTTTCGATAAAATTGAATGGGTTGTTGCAGACATTACGGATGTACCTACTTTAGAAAGAGCATTTGAAGGAATAACAATGGTCTATCACGCCGCAGCATATATTAATTTCAACCCAAAAAAATACCAAGCCCTTAAAAAAGCAAACATTGAAGGCACTGCCAATGTGGTCAATCTATCTCTAGCGTACGGGGTTACTAAGCTATGTCATGTAAGTTCTGTGGCAACACTAGGCAAGGCTGAGGCTAATGCCTTAACTTCTGAATCAACAGATTGGAATCCTGAAGCAAATAATAGTCTCTACGGAATTACCAAATACGGTGCTGAAATGGAAGTATGGCGAGCATCACAAGAAGGATTGAACGTTGTAATGATTAATCCTGCCGTTATTTTAGGCGCGGGTTATTGGAAGAATGGAAGTGGCAGTTTAATTAAACGGGCGGCCACAAAGCGAGGCTACTATACAAGCGGACGTATGGGCTTTGTTGACGTACAAGATGTTGTTAGAGCCATGATTACACTCATGCAGAGCGATATAAACAATCAACGCTATGTCCTCGTGGGAGCAAATATGTCCTATCAAAAATTACAGACAGCCTTGGCTTCACATTTTAAAAAGAAATCGCCAAAATCACTGTCTCGAAGCGCAATGCTTTGGTTGAATAGAATAGATTGGTTTTCGCATACATTCTTTGGTTCTAAACGGAGAATGCAAAAACGAATGGTTGATTTTCTTTTTGCAGAGGCTGCTTTCGACAGCACTAAAATCATAAATGAAATAGGATTTGTTTTTACCCCTATAGAAACGACCCTTGAGCGAGTCGCAGAACGTTATTCGATGTCTTCGTAATCCTCGCTGGGAGTTATTGATTCTCCTAGCCTTGGCTTATCTTGGATAGTATCTAAATCTAGCTCTGGGCGTGTTTTTTTATCCTCCTTTTTTAGGCTATCTGCCATATCTTTTACAAATTGCAACTTCGTTTCTACCTTCTTAAATAGTTTGGTATAAACATTCAAATCAGTCGAATAATAGGCATTACTTTCCGCAAATTGCAGGCTATCAATTTGATGCTTTTTAAAAATAATAGAATCCAGATGCAGTCCTTTATCTCTAATATCCTTGCTACTAATACTTCGCGCCGCGTTGCTCAAATAGGCATCCGTTAGAATGTCAATCATTTTTTCTTTCGAAATTAAATGCTGAGGCTTCTTTGGTTTTTCAAGACCATCACAGCCAAAGAGTAAACTCGCTACTACAAAAAGTAGGATGTGTCTCATGAGCGATTGAAGGTTAGACGCTCTCCCAATCCCGTATTTGGAAATTTCCCGTTGCTGTAAACATGCACCCCGTTTACGAAGGTATGCATCACGCGTGATCTAAAAGTAGTTCCTTCAAATGGCGACCAACCACATTTATAAAGAAGATTCTCTTTGGTCACAGTCCAAGGAGCATTGGGATCTATTAAAACTAAATCTGCTTTGTATCCTTCTCTAATATAACCACGTTCTGCAATTTGGAATAAAATTGCAGGGTTATGTGCTGTTTTTTCGACAATTTTCTCAGGAGAAATATAGCCTTTGTGATACATTTCGAATAAAGCCTCCATTGCATGTTGCACTAAAGGTCCGCCAGAGGGCGCATCTAGATATTTATTAGCTTTTTCATCTGCCGTATGAGGCGCATGGTCTGTAGCAATAACATCAATTTTACCCTTCAAAAGCGCCTTCCAGAGCCCTTTTTTATCTTTTTCTGATTTTACCGCAGGATTCCATTTAATTTTGGTGCCTTTATCTTTATAGTCTTCATCAGTAAACCATAAGTGATGAATACAAACCTCAGCTGTAATTTTCTTTTTTGAAAGTGGTTTTTTATTGCTGAATAAATGCGTCTCTTTTTCAGTAGAAAGATGAAACACATGTAGTCTTGCTCCTGTCTTTTTCGCCAGTGCTACCGCTTTTGAAGATGAAATATAACATGCTTCTTCGCTCCGTATTTTAGGATGCATTTCAATAGGAATGTCCTCTCCATATTGTTCTTTAGCCTTTGCCAAGTTTTCACGAATTGTAGCCTCGTCTTCGCAGTGTACCGAAATAAGTAAATTCGTTTTACTGAATATTTCTTCCAAAGTATTTGGATCATCCACCAACATATCTCCAGTAGAACTGCCCAAAAACAATTTAAGTCCCGCAACTTTTTGAGGATCAACTTTCAGGATTTCATCAAGGTTATCGTTTGTTCCGCCAAACATAAACGAATAGTTGGCCCAAGACGTTTTCGCAGCGATAGCAAATTTATCTTCTAACAATTCGATGGTTGTGGCCTGAGGAACAGTGTTAGGCATTTCGATGTAGGAGGTAATCCCTCCGGCAACAGCAGCTTTAGATTCAGTTTCAATGGAAGCTTTATGCGTAAGCCCTGGCTCTCTAAAATGAACTTGGTCATCAATCATGCCCGGAACTAGAAACTGCCCATCAGCATCAATTACTATGGTGTCCACAGATTTGACGCTAATACTTCCGCCCACTTCTGCAATTCGATCCCCTTGAATTAAAACATCTCCTTGAATGATGCTACCTTCATTTACAATCTGCGCATTTTTTATAATAGTATCCTGCATCAAATTTCATTAAAATCGTTACGCCCAAAAAGGCTTTTAAATTTCATTTTCATCACACCAAAAATTGCTTCGGAAATAATCCCTCCACTCATCTTAGATTCGCCCTTAGTTCTGTCTGTAAACACAACCGGCACTTCAATTATTCGGAAATCAGCCAAATAGGTTTTAAATTTCATTTCAATCTGAAACGCATAACCCACAAACTGAATCTTGTCTAAGTTAATCTTTTCTAATACTCTTCGTTTATAGCAAACAAATCCGGCCGTTGTGTCATATATTTTCATTCTAGTAACAAAACGCACATAAATAGATGCCAACCAGGACAAGAGCACCCTACTCATAGGCCAATTTACCACATTAACACCATCCACATAACGTGACCCAACAGATAAATCATATCCTCCCTTGCTACAGGCGTTATACAGTCTAATTAAATCATTCGGATTATGAGAAAAGTCGGCGTCCATTTCAAAAACATACTCATACTCCCTTTCCAAAGCCCATTTAAAACCCGCGATATAAGCTGTTCCTAGTCCCATTTTCCCTCTTCTACTAAGGATGTTTAATTGTTTAGGGAATTCCTCTATTAACGAATTAACCAGTTTTGCAGTGCCATCCGGAGAGTTATCATCAACTACAAGTACATCAAACGTGCGCTGTAAAGAAAATATATTACGCAAAAGGCGTTCAATATTTTCAACTTCGTTATACGTTGGTATGACCACTATGGCATTAGACATACGCCTTTTTTTTGGACAAATGTACCTCTTTTTTACCTAAATCATTCATGTGAATATTTCATTAAAGGAGTTTCGTTCAATTTTATTTTCAACTACCTTTACCTTAAAATTAAGTCGTGCAGTTCATAGAACGAACCATAGATTCCGTAGACTGGATAACCCTTTGCTTGGTTGGTTGTGTATTACTGTTTTCTGCGGCGAAATTATTTTATCCCAGACGTTTTCAAGAATTCATCATGCTACCTTTGACAAACAAGTATTTCCTTGTCCAGGGTAGAAGTGAACAAATACAGCATCCGTTTAATCTTCTTTTGTTTGCCGCACAGATTATTCTGGCCTGTCTATTTATTTTTATTACTATAAAAGGGTTCCAACCTGAGTTGATTAAGGAAAACTCATGGTTGTTCGTACAAATCTGCACCGGATATGCTGGATTTATCTTCATTAAATTCTGTATTGAGAAGATAATTGGTGCAATTTTCTCAATTGACGTCCTAATAAACCGCTATTTATACCAAAAATTGACATATAGAAATCTCTTAGCTATAGTCTTTTTTGCAGCCTGTTTACTCCTGAGCCGTGTCGCTGAACCGTCTAAACCATTGCTATTGGTTGTTGCTGCGGTCGTTATTTTATGCAATTGTATTGCCCTGTTTTACAGCTACAAAACAAACGGACGGCTAATTTTAAGCAATTTTTTTTATTTTATTTTGTATCTTTGCGCACTTGAAATTTCACCTTATATCATCCTCTATAAAATAGTCGTTTGAAATACAGGTAAAATTAACACAGCAAGCTTATGAAAGTGAAAACTATTTTAGTTTCGCAACCAGAACCAAAGGTTGAAAACTCTCCGTATTTTGATTTAATCGAAAAGCAAAAAGTAAAGATAGATTTCAGACCCTTTATTCATGTAGAAGGTGTTTCGGGTAAGGATGTTCGTTCTCAGAAAGTGGATTTGGGAGCATATACAGCGGTTATCCTTAACAGTAGAAATTCTGTTGACCATTTTTTTAGAATTTCGGAAGAGCTACGTTTCAAAGTACCGGATTCTATGAAGTATTTCTGCCAGAGTGAAGCTGTAGCCTATTATCTGCAGAAATACGTAGTGTATAGAAAAAGAAAGATTTATGTTGGTAAGAGAACCTTTACGGAGCTTTCTCCACTCATTAAAAAATATAAAAACGAAAAATTCTTAATGCCTTCTTCAGATAAGTTAAAACCTGAAGTTCCTAATGTATTAAATGAATTAAAAGTAGACTGGAAACAAGCCACATTCTATAAAACAGTTGTGAGTGATCTTTCAGATTTACGCAATGTCTATTATGACATCTTAGTATTCTTTAGCCCTAGTGGGATTAAGTCACTTCTAGAGAATTTTCCAGATTTCGAACAGAATGAGACACGTATTGCGGTATTTGGCAACACAACAGTGAAAGCTGCGACTGAAAGTGGATTGCGAGTGGATATTCTGGCTCCAACTCCTGAAACACCATCAATGACTATGGCGTTAGAGAAATATATTAAGGAAGCGAATAAAAGATAAACTAATTCATACCATAAAAAAAGGCGCTACATTAAAGTAGCGCCTTTTTTATTATCTATTATTCAACTAGCCTAATAATGGAGCACCAGCCATAATTTCTTCGTTTGCATACGATTCAAACTTTTTAAAGTTCTCTTTAAAAGATGCAGCTAACTTCTTAGCGGTTTCATAATAACCTTTGTCGTTATTCCAAGTAGATCTTGAACTCAATACGCCAGTTGGCACATTAGGACACGTCCTTGGCTGTTGTAAACCAAACACAGAGTGCGTGTGATAATTACCTGCATTTGCAGCTTCTAAAGAGCCATTCATGGCGGCCGTAATCATTGCACGAGTGTATTTCAGTTTCATTCTAGTACCCACTCCGTAAGGCCCACCTGTCCAGCCAGTGTTTACCAACCAAACAGACACCCCTGCTTCCTGCATTTTCTTACTTAGCATTTCTGCATATTTTGTAGGGTGTAATGGCATAAATGGTGCGCCAAAACAAGCAGAAAAACTTGGTAATGGTTCGTCAATCCCAGCTTCTGTGCCAGCAACCTTTGCCGTATAACCACTAATAAAGTGATACGCAGCTTGTCCTGGAGTTAACTTGGAGATTGGAGGCAAAACACCAAAAGCATCAGCTGTTAAGAAAAATATGTTTTTCGGATTCTTCCCAATAGAAGGAACCTGAATATTTTCAATATGTTCAATTGGATAACTTACGCGCGTATTTTGTGTAATAGAGACATCCTCAAAGTCTACATCTCCAGCATCATTCATAACCACGTTCTCTAAAATAGCTCCTGGTTTAATTGCATTATAGATATCTGGTTCGTTTTCTGCTGAAAGATTAATCACTTTAGCATAGCATCCACCTTCAAAATTAAAGACTGTATTTTCTGCAGTCCAACCATGCTCGTCATCGCCAATCAACCTTCTATCTGGATCTGCCGAAAGTGTGGTTTTCCCTGTTCCAGACAATCCAAAGAAAATAGCTGTTTCGCCATCCTCACCAACATTTGCCGAACAGTGCATCGGCATTGTATTTTTATCCACTGGAAGAATAAAATTAAGCGCAGAGAATATCCCTTTCTTAATCTCCCCTGTATATCCAGTTCCGCCTATTAAGGCTATTTTTTTTGTAAAGTTCAAAATTGCGAAGTTATGTTGACGTGTACCGTCTACTTCGGGATCTGCCATGAAGCCTGGCGCATTCACAACAAGCCAGTCATGCTCAAAGCCCACCAATTCCTCACTGGTTGGACGTAAGAACATATTATAAGAAAACATATTTGACCATGGATATTCGTTTATTACACGAATATTGAGTTTATAGTCAGCATCTGCACATGCGTAGCAATCTCGAGCGTAAACTTCTTTATTCGACAGATAGTCCGTCACCTTATCGTAAAGCGCATCAAAATTATCTGTAGAAAAAGGAATATTGATGTTTCCCCACCAAACTTTATCGTCGGTAATAGCATCTTTAACAATAAATCTATCCTTTGGGGATCTCCCAGTAAATTCTCCAGTATCAACTGCTAATGCACCGCTGCTGGCTTCTTTTCCTTGACCATTTTTCAAGGTTTCTTTATGTAGTTGATCGGATGAAAGTTGGTAATGTACTTTTGCATTCTTGATTCCGTAGGCATCTAACGATATTGAATCTAATGCTCGGTGTTTATCTACCATAACTTGTTTTAATTGTAGTGGGCTACAAAAATAATAAATCTGAAAGAGATAGTGGACTTAAATGATTTTAATTATCCCTGCTTTTTTGTTAACAAGCCATACCCTAAACGAAGCCACCCTAAAATCAAAAGAAACCCTCCTATAGGCGTAATGGGGCCTAAAAAACCAACTTCAATACCATGAACTTCCTTTAGCGCTAACACATATATAGATCCCGAGAAAAAGATAAGACCGAAATAAAAAAACCGACTAACCCATTTTTTCGTTGATTCTGGAATACCTGTTGCCACTCCAATTACTAGTAACCCTATGACATGATACATTTGATACCGGACTGCTGTTTCAAAACTCGCAAGCGCATTAACATCAACCATTTGTTTTAATCCATGAGCCCCAATGGCTCCAATTCCAATGGTCATAGCGGCCAAAATTGCAGCTATTATAATAATTTTTTTACTGAATTTATCCATAAGTTATTACTACAATTAGTACTTTGGTACATTGAAAAATTGACCTAAACAAAGATATCAAAAAACCCACGGATGAGAAACATTTTAATCGTTGGAGCAGGACGTTCAGCAACTAGTTTGATTAAATATTTATTGGATAAGGCTGCAGCCGAAGATCTTTTTTTAACGATTGGCGACCTCAACATTCAAAACGCTCAAAAATTTACAGCTGGAAATCCTAATGGTAGAGGGATTTTACTAGATGTTTTCAATGAATCTCAACGAAAAGAAGCCGTAGAAAATGCAGATTTAGTGATTTCTATGCTTCCAGCCCGGTTTCATGTTGAAGTTGCTGAAGATTGTATCGAATTTGGAAAACACCTTGTAACGGCTTCCTATGTAAGCGATCAAATGCAACTTTTAGACCTTAAAGCAAAGGCCAAAGGACTCGTTTTTATGAATGAAATAGGTCTTGACCCAGGAATCGACCACATGAGTGCCATGCAGGTTATTGATCGGATTACTGAGAAAGGTGGTAAAATGTTGCTTTTCGAATCCTTTACAGGCGGCTTGATAGCCCCTGAAAGTGACAACAATCTTTGGAATTATAAGTTTACTTGGAACCCTAGAAATGTGGTTCTTGCAGGCCAAGGCGGTGCTGCAGAATTTATTCAGGAAGGGAAAAACAAGTACATCCCATATCATAGGCTCTTTAGACGAACTGAATTTATTGAAGTCGAAGGCTACGGAAAATTTGAAGTGTATGCGAATCGAAATTCTTTAAAATATCAATCAATTTATGGCTTAGACAACATTCTAACCTTGTATCGCGGAACTATCAGACGCGTTGGTTTTAGTAAAGCTTGGAATATGTTTGTTCATCTGGGAATAACAGACGATAGCTACACCATTCCACATTCTGAAAATTTATCGTATCGAGAATTCATAAACTTATTTTTGCCCTATTCACCAACAGATTCTGTGGAGTTGAAATTTCGTCATAGTTTGAAAATTGACCAAGACGATTTGATGTGGGAAAAACTGTTGGATTTGGACATTTTTAATGGCGAGAAAGTTATTGGAATTAAAGATGCATCTCCTGCAAAAGCACTTCAGAAAATATTAACGGACAAATGGACACTTGCTGAGGACGACAAAGATATGATTGTAATGTACCACAAGTTTGGATACGAACTTAACGGAAAAAAGCACCAAATAGACAGTAATATGGTCGCTATTGGCGATGACCAAACCTTTACTGCCATGGCGAAAACGGTAGGTCTGCCTGTTGCTATTGCAGCACTTAAAATTCTGAATGGTGAAATCACAACACCTGGTGTACAGGTTCCAATAGCAAAAGAGGTATACGAACCAATCTTGAAGGAATTAGAACAATTCGGAATCAATTTTGTTGAAACCGAATCAGATTATATAGGTTATAATCCAGCGCGTGCTGAAGGCTAAAGAGCGCTGAACTAAATACACAACTACTTGAACAAAAGTGATGCTAAAGATTAGCCAACAATATTGATAATCTTACCTGGCACTACAATTACCTTTTTAGGCGTGCGACCTTCCAAATAATGAGCGGTCTTCTCATGCGCCATTACGGCAGCCTCTATATCATCCTTAGACATATCTAAGGGCAATTCCATCATAAAACGCATCTTTCCATTGAAAGAAACCGGATACTCTTTTGAGCTCTCTACCAAACGTGAAGCGTCAAATTTTGGATATATCGCAGTAGAAATACTATCCATATGCCCAAATTTACTCCACAATTCTTCTGCAATATGTGGTGCATATGGAGAAATCAACACCACTAAAGGCTCTAATACATCTCGGTGTTTACATTGTTGTGCTGTTAATTCGTTCACTGCGATCATAAAAGTAGAAACCGAAGTATTAAAGCTAAAGTTCTCAATGTCTTCTTCTACTTTCTTTATGGTTTTATGCAAGATCTTCAAACTCTCTTTAGAAGGACTCTCTTCGGAAACTGCAAAAGATTCATCTGCTCCAGAATGATATAAACGCCAGAGTTTTTTCAGAAAAGAATGTACCCCACTCAATCCTGAAGTACTCCAAGGCTTGGCTTGTTCTAACGGACCTAAGAACATCTCATACATTCTAAGTGTATCGGCCCCGTAGCGCTCACAAATGTCGTCTGGACTAACTACATTGAACTTCGACTTAGACATTTTTTCAACCTCTCGGGAAACTTTAAAGCTTCCGTCTTCCTCAGTAATAAATTCAGCATCTTTAAAATCCTCACGCCAATTTTTGAACGCTTCAATATCCAATTCATTCGATGAATTTATCAAAGAAACATCTGCATGAATTCGATGTGCTTTTTTATCTTTAATTTGGCCTTCAGAAATAAAGGTGTTAGATTCTTCCAATCTTGAAACAAAAGCACTCTCCCCCAAAATCATTCCTTGGTTTATGAGCTTTTTAAAAGGTTCTTCAACCTGTAAAAATCCGCGATCATATAAAAACTTTACCCAAAACCTACTGTATAATAAATGCCCGGTAGCGTGTTCGCTTCCACCTACATATAAATCTACACTCTCCCAGTATTTCATAGTCTCCTCAGAAGCTAATGCCCCATCATTATGCGGATCCATATATCTGAACATATAACAGCTACTTCCCGCCCAACCCGGCATGGTGTTGAGTTCTAACGGAAAGATTGTTTCGTTATTAATTAGCTTATTGCTAACAACTTTATTCTTTTCAAGGTCCCAAGCCCATACATCGGCACGTCCCAAAGGTGGCGCACCATCTTCGGTTGGGAGGTATTTTTCAACTTCAGGAAGGCTTAATGGCAAATGCTCCAAATCAATCATCTGTGGCAAGCCATTTCTATAATATACTGGAAATGGTTCACCCCAATAACGTTGTCTTGAAAAAACAGCATCACGTAATCGATAGTTGATTTTACCGGCGCCAATTTCCTTGGCTTCCATAACTTCGATTACATTTTGGGTTGCGTCCTCATATGACAATCCGTTTAAAAAATCACTATTAGTAATAACAGTTTTGTCTTTATTTGAAAAGGCTTCTTCAGAAATATCAACCCCTTCAAAAATATTAGGGATTGGTATACCATAGTGCTTCGCAAAGTCATAATCTCTTTGATCACCACAAGGCACACTCATCACCGCTCCAGTTCCATAACCCGCTAACACATAATCTCCAATCCAAATTGGAAGCTTTTCGCCTGAAAACGGATGTATTGCATAGGCACCTGTGAAAACACCACTAATAGTTTTGACATCTGCCATGCGTTCTCGTTCACTTCGCTTGGATGTAGCTTCAATATATTGAGAAACTTCATAGCGTTGTTCCATCGTGGTAATACGATCCACCAATTCATGTTCTGGCGCCAAGGTCATAAAACTAACCCCAAAAATAGTGTCCGGACGTGTTGTAAACACTTCAATTTTCGCAAATCGTAATGCATCATTTGTTACATCTACCTTGAAAGAAACGCTTGCTCCTTTAGATCTACCAATCCAATTGGCTTGTGAATCTTTAAGTGACTGCGGCCAATCAATTGTCTCCAATCCATCCAGTAAACGTTGGGCATAGGCAGTAATCCGCATGTTCCATTGCTTCATTCGCTTTCTAACCACGGGAAAACTGCCACGTTCAGAAACGCCATTGACAATTTCATCATTGGCCAATACAGTTCCTAATTGCGCACACCAGTTTACTTCGGTTTCAGCTAAATAGGTTAGCCTATATTTTAATAAGATTGTCTCTTGTTTTTCTTCGGAATACTCATTCCATTGGTCACTTGTAAATTCGGTTACCTCATAACCGCATTCAGAATTGACGTTTTTATTTCCTTCTTCAGCAAAAAGTTTAACCAATTCAGAAATCGGAAATGCTCTCTCATGTGTTTTGCAATACCAGCTTTCAAATAATTGAATGAATATCCATTGTGTCCATTTGTAATAATCCGGACTTGAGGTGCGTACTTCTCGACTCCAATCAAATGAAAACCCAATTCTATCCAGCTGTTTTCTATATCCCGGAATAATATTTCCCTGATTGTCGATACCGCCTTCAATATTCACTTTGGTGGTCTGTGCGGGATGTTGCCCAGTCTGTATTGCATATTGTTCAGCAGGCAGGCCAAAGGAGTCATATCCTTGTGGGTGCAATACATTAAAACCTTGATGCCTTTTGTAACGCGCATAAATATCACTGGCGATATATCCTAGCGGATGCCCAACATGCAGCCCAGCTCCAGAAGGATAAGGAAACATATCAAGGACATAGTATTTGGGCTTGTCTGTTTCATTTGACGCATGGAAGGTTCCATTTTCTGCCCAATATTTCTGCCACTTGGCTTCAATTTCGTTAAAGTGATATTTGCTCATCTGTGTCATTTATTACCGCGCAAATTTAAGGTTTCTACAAGGAAGTGATGTGAATAATTCTAAAAAGTTGGAAGCGATAACTTCTTGGAATATAAGACCCCGATCAAGAAATTTTAAAGTCGGAACACATATAGATTTTCAGAAAATGTAATTCAAAAGCAGGTGTATTATAACAATTTGGAAACTTTCAGCGTTGTTTGGTTGTAGCTTTGAAAATCATTGTATTTTTACAAAACAAATTGTCCTTCTATGGCATCTTCATTCGAAACCTATCAAAAAAGGCGACTTATTTCTTCTTACTTCTCTGTAGTAATTAGTATTTCATTAGTATTATTTTTACTTGGGCTATTAGGCTTACTAGTTCTAAACACCAAGAAAGTAGCTGATCATTTTAAGGAAAAAATTGCCCTAACCGTCTATTTAAAAGACAGCGCCAAAGAGGTAGAGATAAAACAATTAGAACAAAGCTTAGCGCTTGCCGAATACACTAAAACGGCTAAGTTTATATCCAAAGAGCAGGCAGCTGAAGAGCATACTGCCGTTATTGGTGAAAATTTCATGGAGTTTTTAGGTTACAATCCGCTACAAAATAGCATTGACGTTTATATGCTTGCAGATTATGTTTCCCCAGTAAAAATGGAAGAGATCAATGCAGAATTGATAGCGAAAGATTTTGTTGATGAGGTAATCTATGACAAGCCGCTTATCGCGCTTTTAAACGATAATGTGAAGAAAATTAGTCTGTGGGTATTAATTATTAGTAGCCTTTTCACCTTTATAGCTGTCTTGCTTATAAATAGCTCCATAAGACTATCCGTTTACGCGAAACGCTTTACCATTAAAACAATGCAGATGGTTGGCGCTACCAAACGATTTATAAGACGTCCTTTTATATGGAAGAGCGTTCGGCTTGGGATGATAGGAGCAATTTTAGCAATGATAGGGATGGGCTTGGTCTTATTTTATCTGAATAAAACCTTCCCCGAACTGCAGTTACTCGAAGATGAAGTGCTTCTAATTGCCTTATTTGTTTTCATCTTTTTAATGGGCTTATTCATTACTTGGATTAGTACGTTTTTCGCAACGCAACGTTTTTTAAACCTGCAAACAGACGAATTGTACTATTAAAAATTCTGAAAAATAAAAACTTAAAAACCACCCTTGGAGATATCTTGTTTTTAATGACAATCTATCATCAGTTGCCGCTTGGAAACGCAGCGTATCACGGAAGATCTTACTAAGGCTATTTTAAATAAAAAAGTTACCTTGCAACTCTATAAATTCAAGTTTAGAATTGAGAATAAACACGGTTCTTAACGCGCAATTGAAGACAACATTATCTTTACAGCATTTAAATAAATATGGGAGAGCAAAAACGAAAACAAGAGGCCAAGAAAGTATATTTTACGTTCGAACGCAAAAACTATGTGTTCATGCTAATTGGCGTGGCTTTTATCCTTATTGGCTTTATGGTTATGATGGGTGGTGGAAGCGACGACCCGAATGTTTTTAATCCCGAAATTTATAGCTGGAGACGTATTCGTTTGGCCCCTGCCCTTATCCTAATTGGTTTCGGAATCGAAGTCTACGCAATTTTACTAAACCCCAATAAAAAAGACTAAGCCATGGATGCATGGGAAGCCATTGTACTTGGTGCCGTTCAAGGCTTTACCGAATTCTTGCCCGTTTCTTCAAGCGGTCATCTAGAACTTGGAAAAGCAATTCTTGGAGACAACTCACTTCCTGAAGATAGCCTGCTATTTACCGTAGTTTTACATTTTGCCACCGCCCTTAGCACCTTGGTTGTCTTTAGAAAAGATGTTTGGGAAATTCTTAGTGGACTCTTTCAGTTTAAGTGGAATAAGGAAACAAAATTTTCACTTAAAATTATCGTTTCAATGCTCCCCGCTGTGCTAATAGGCCTGTTCTTTGAAGAAGAACTTGAATCCTTTTTTGGAGGCAATATTGCCTTCGTGGGTACGATGCTAATTTTGACCGCCATATTACTTTGGCTCGCAGATAGAGCAAAACATACCGGACGGAAAGTTAGTTTTGGTAATGCATTTATTATCGGGGTTTCACAAGCAATTGCTATCCTCCCAGGTATATCCAGAAGTGGCGCAACAATTTCAACCTCTGTACTCCTAGGAAATGATAAAAATAAAGCAGCACGTTTCTCTTTCCTTATGGTTGTCCCACTTATATTCGGAAAGATAGCAAAAGAGATATTTAGCGGAAAATTATCTTCGGAAACAGTCGATTTTACTACAATGGGTCTTGGTTTTATTGCCGCTTTTATTTGTGGGCTTATTGCCTGTACATGGATGATTAGACTCGTACGTAGCAGTAAATTAAGCTATTTCGCCATCTATTGTTTGCTAGTTGGTCTAACCGCTATTATCATAAGTTTTTATAATTCATGAAAACAGTAGAAGAATATCTAGAAGGACAAGTTCTCCTCATTGACAAGCCATTAGAATGGACATCATTTCAAGTGGTAAATAAGGTACGCTGGTTGATTCGGAAGGAATTCAATCTGAAGAAATTAAAAGTAGGTCATGCCGGAACCTTGGATCCTCTCGCTACAGGTTTGCTTATTTTGTGCGTTGGAAAATTCACAAAAAAGATAGATACGTTTCAGGCTCAGCACAAAGAATATACTGGGACTATCACCTTAGGCGCAACTACAGCAAGCTATGATCTTGAAACCGAAATCAATCAAAAGTTTTCGCTTGACGGACTTACTTCGGAAAAAATATATGCGGCTACTGCGCAGTTTATAGGCGATCTAATGCAACGTCCTCCAATTTTTTCTGCCCTGAAAAAAGACGGAAAGCGATTGTACGAACTCGCACGCAAGGGTGAAACCGTTGATATTCCTATGCGGAATATTCACATTTCCGACTTCGAAATAACAAAGATTGACTTACCTAACATTGACTTTAGAGTGGCCTGCGGTAAGGGAACTTATATCAGATCACTTGCTCATGATTTTGGTAAAGCATTAGCATGTGGCGGACATCTTTCTGCACTCCGAAGAACCAAAATTGGTAATTATAGCGTCGATAACGCCTTGGAAATTGCTGCATTTGAAGCCCAATTCATTGATAATTAAATCATAATTATCAATTCAATTATATTTTGTGTGTTTTTATAAAAAACAGCTTTGCAGCCACCTCAGAAAACGGCTGCCTTATCGATAGCTAAAACTTCATAATTCACCTCTAAACGAGTCGCAAAAAGACAAGTAGGGTTTATCCGCTAGTCTTCCGGGGCCAAAGCGTTACCCAATTAGCGTTGCTAAATCTGCAGCTATAGTTTTCCCCTTGTCTTTGTTATACCAGACTTGTAAGTCACGCTTAAATTCAGGAGTCAGCGCTCCGTGCTCTTTCTTAAAGTCCTCAACCATTGCAGTTGCTATTGAAGGCCTTGGGCCCCACGCATTAATAATTTCCTCTGTCTCGTTATTTAAAACGATCAGCTTAGGGATAGACATCGCATCATTAGTTAAAAACAGATTCATTAATGCTAGATTGTCATCTCGGAGCGCTACGCGAAACGCTATATTCGGGCTTAGTTCTGTCAAGGCGTTCATCATAGGCATGGATTGTGCTGCATCACCACACCAACTTTCTGTAAGTACCAGCCATGTCTGATTTCCATTAAAATTTTCAAAGGATCGTTTTATTTCCGAAGGAACAATAGTGGTTTTATCCAAGCGCCTCAAGCGAGAATCGTTTAACAAGGTGTATTGGGCAAGGGCTTCTGTCTGTTCGGGACCTGAGCTAGTGCCTTCAGAAACATGTTTGGACACTAATTCTCGGTATTCTAAATATGATAAAGAATCAGAAATTGTCTCCTTATATCTTGAAACATCATTCGTGATTGTAGGTTGCGCTATATTTTCCATAAGCATTAAGACGAAAGAGTTTTTAAAAACTTACTATCTTTAAAATATGGAAAACCAAAGATGCGGGTGGTGTGGAAATGACCCCTTGTATATTGCCTATCATGATACAGAATGGGGGGTGCCCATTTATGACGATGCAACCCTATTTGAGTTTCTAATTCTGGAAACTTTTCAAGCAGGATTAAGCTGGATAACCATTTTAAGAAAGCGGGAGAATTTTAGGTCGGCTTTTAATGAATTCGACTATAAAAAAATTGCGGACTACAAACAGGACAAAATTGATTCACTTTTGCAGGATGCAGGAATCATAAGAAATAAACTCAAAATAAACGCAACTATTAGCAACGCCCTATTATTTATGGAGGTTCAGAAAGAGTTTGGAAGCTTTAGTAAATATATATGGGCTTTTGTTGATGGCAAGCCAATTGCCAATGCATTTAAAACTTCAAAAGAAATTCCCCCTAATACTGCATTAAGTGATCGTTTGAGTAAAGCCTTAAAGAAAAGGGGCTTCAAATTTGTGGGTTCAACCGTGATCTATGCGTATATGCAAGCTACCGGAATGGTCAATGACCACGGCACTAGTTGCTTTCGATATAGGGAAGTTTAGCCCTTAGTTAGACCCCCAAAATCTAAGACAAATAGACCTGCTTTTAAATGCTGGTTTCTCAAACCTGAATAAGGCTTAAACTATTTGTTAGTGTTTGATTACTTTTTTAGTAACGCTGCCAAATTCTCCTGAAAACGTAATTAGAAGCACTCCTTTCCAATCATCTTGCAAAGGAAGCTCTATAGTTCCGTTAACATTTGCAACGGTTTGAAATGCCAGTTGTTGGCCCAGCACATTGAAAATTTCGATATTCACGGTACCCGCATTTGTTAGATTAACAAAAACATTTCCGTTTGTTGGATTCGGGAAAAGTGCAGAGATTTTATTTGCTACATTATCTTCAACGGATAAGATTTCAGTATTAATAGTCCAATAACCCTCAGGTGCTACAATTGGGCGGGTCAGCGATTTACCAGAAGTTGCTTCTGCCCATATATAATACTCAACGGCGACGGGATCAGTACCGAAAACTAAATCGGCAGTCCAATCATCTCCACTAACCAATGTCATTGGGGTTTCATTATAATTAGCTGCACCTACCTCTCTCCAAAACACTTTAGCTTGATTAATTCCAGAGATATGTTTTATCATTGCATCAATTGGCACTGTTGTGTTAGCATCAGCGAACGGTACGGGCTGGTGCACAATCCAAAGTGGTTCTTCTACACCAATTGTGTGCGTGATGCAGTGAATTGCCCCAACTAGAGAAATAAGATTTTCTCCTGGATTATCCACATCAATCCCAACGATATTATAACCAGGCATCATTTCTTCCCATTGCGCAAGGGCTGCGGCATCAACTTCAGGACGATATAAAGGCAATAATATGGTCTTATTGATGAAAATAGAGTTCGTATAATTTCTATAATAACCACCATTGTCTGGGTAATTTCCTCCTGAACTTGGAGGTGCAGGAATCCATTTTATTTTGTAGGGTGTCCCAAATGGAGATTGAAAATTGTTCAACACATAGTTAATGTTTGCTTCAATTTGGGGGCCATCTGCTACCCCTTCTGGATACTGACTCACAAGAAGCGTCTCTTCATCAAGTAACTTAAGGTGCATATCAATATGATTAATAACATCGAACGGAAGCGGCGCCATTTTGATATACGTTTCAATACCCATATAGTCTTCCATAATTTGATCAATCTCGGCTTCGGTTTTAGGAGTAACACCATACGGGTTTCCAGGTGCATTTTCATTCAGAATTAATTCTGAAGCAAAAGCATTTCCAAGTCCGTCACTCATAAAATTACCTCCAGTATTTACCAAATCCGCAGTGCCTGAATCTGTTGTATAAAATGGCGTGCTAGTAAAGTTAGCATGCTGTAGCGGCATCACATCATCTGCTGGTCTAGGCCTGTTATAAATCCAATCAACCATTCCACGCTCACCGACATCATCTGAGTAAATGGTGTTTCCGCCATAATCGCGTATCCAGATGCTATTCCAAGGAACATCTATAAAAGACACATTGGTAAGATCTACACCGCTTGAAGTGAGCAGGCTGGATACTGAATTTTGATTCTGTGTAGTAATAATCACTTTGCATTCGTTCACGGCAGCTGCCACAATTTGCGTTAAAATATTCGGAAAATTTGGCTGCCACGTTAAAACAAGATACTCTACTTCTTCCCATTCTGCCATCGTTCTCACCGGTCCTGTGGGGGGTGGCCCTGTTTCCGATCTTGAAAACTGATATTCAGAAAGTAATTGTTTCTCTACTTCGGTTAATCCTTTTGGAAGAACTTCTGTTGATTGAGAAAAGATTGTTGGAGTGTAAAGGGCTAAAAATAAAGTTAGCAGAAAAATTGGATAGCGTAATTTCAATTTAGAATGTTTTAGGTGGCCACTAATATACATTAT